>ERZ1370068.3346-contig-2459_pt1 | contig 28161 bp, 40 predicted proteins | sample MGYA00561227_ERZ1370068 | MGnify/ENA primary metagenome ERZ1370068 (study PRJEB38410, sample SAMEA6850437) | metagenome | study: Metagenomic assessment of the ecological functions of the soil: analysis of the soil microbiota associated with the...
TTCGGCCCGCCGGGCGGGGCAAGATCTCGGCCGACGGCACGATCGACCCCGCGGCGCGCACGGCTCCGCTGCGCGTGAAGCTCGACCAGGTGCCGGTCACCCAGATCGGGAGGCGCTTCCTTTCGCTCGGGCGAGGCGCGCCTGGACGCGTTGACCACGGGCTTCGGGGTCACGGGAGCATTCAAGGCCGACGCGGGTTGGGTAGGCGCGCTCGCCAAGGCGCTCCCCAGCGTCTCGGAGGACGTCGTGCTCGTGCGCAAGACGCCGACCGAGGAAGCCCGGAAGGAAACCATCAAGCTCGACCTGTCCGTGGCGCTTGGGGACCGGCTCTTCTTCCAGGGCCGCGGGCTCGACACGCGGCTCGCGGGCGAGATTCTGCCTCGCGGGGAACGCCGGGCGCGGGAATGAAAACCACCGGCTCGATCCGCGCGGTGGACGGCAAGTACGATGCCTTACGGCCAGCAGCTCACCATCGAGCGCGGCGTGATCACGTTCGCCGGGCCGATCGACAATCCGCAGGCTGAACGTGCTCGCGCTGCGCAAGGGCCTGGCGCGTGGAAGCGGGCGTCGAGATCCTGGGCACCACCACGCGCCCGCAAGCGTGCGGCTGGTGTCATCGCCCGACGTGCCGGAGCCGGAGAAGCTCTCGTGGCTCATCCTCGGGACGCGGGCGCTGCGGACTCGAACCTGAGCGACAGCCGGCCTGATGCTCGCCGCGGCGCGCGCGCTGCTCGGCAACTCGCCGGGATCGGACCTCACGAGCAAGCTCGGCATTCGAGGACATCCGGATCGGCCGCTCGGATGACGAACAGCGTCCTGGGCGTGCTTCCGGAGAGCACGGTCGCGGGCCGCACGGGAACGCTCCTCGGCGGCGGACGTCGAGCGTCGGGCGACAGTATCAACCGACAAGATGCACATCAGCTACGAGCAGGGCTCTCCGGACGCCGAGGGAGCGCTGCGCGTGACCTGGCAGAGTCACGCGCCAGTTCCAGGTGCTCCTGCGCGCGGGCTACCTGCCGGGCATGGACGCTCGTATATCGCTGGACGCTTCAAGAGGTGCGGCGCTAGAATCGGCCCGATGGAGATCCGGAAGGGATTCGCAGGCATCGGTCGGCAACACGCCGCTGATCCAGCTCGCGCGCGCTCTCGCAGCGAGACCGGCTGCGAGATCCTCGGCAAGGCCGAGTTCCTCAATCCCGGCGGCTCGGTCAAGGATCGCGCCGCGCTCTTCATCATCGAGGACGCCGAGCGGCGCGGGCGCTGCAAGCCCGGCGGCACCGTCGTCGAAGGCACCGCGGGCAACACCGGCATCGGCCTCGCCCACGATCTGCGCAACGCGCGCGGCTACCAGTGCGTGATCGTGATCCCCGACAACCAGTCGCAGGAGAAGATGGACCTGCTGCGCGTGCTGGGCGCCGAGGTGCGGCCGGTCCCGCCCGAGCCCTACAGCGATCGCGAACAACTACCAGAAGATTGCCGGGCGTCTCGCCGCAAGCCGCTGCCCAACGCGATCTGGGCCAACCAGTTCGACAACGTGGTGAACCGCCAGGCGCACTTACGACACCACGGGACCCGGAGATCTGGAACGACACCGGCGGCAAGGTGGGCGCGTTCGTGAGCGCGGTCGGCACGGGCGGCACGCTCGGCGGGCACCGCGCGCTATCTCAAGAGCCGCAACGCAAGCGTCGCATCGTGCTCGCCGACCCGCACGGCAGCGCGCTCTACAGCTGGAAGAAGACCGGCGAGCCTCGAGGCCGAGGGCAGCTCGATCACCGAGGGCATCGGCACCACGCGCATCACCGGCGAATTTCGAGGGCACGCCGGTGGACGACGCGCGTGCGCGTGAGCGACAGCGATGCGGTCGCGATGGTTTACCGGCTGCTGCGCGAAGAAGGGCTCTTCGTCGGCGGCTCGACCGGCATCAACGTGTGCGCGGCGCGTGGAGACCGCGCGCGCCATCGGACGCGGCACACCATCGTCACGCTGCTCTGCGACCGCGGTTCGCTCTACATGGGCCGGCTCTTCAATCCCGGCCTGGCTTGCCGAGAAGGGCCTCTCGCCCTAGGAAGCCCGCAGCGCAAGGAGTGCACGCGAGCGCCGCGCTTCGCTGGTCCTTGGCCCACGGAGGTCCGGCGCGCTTGCCGGAGGTCGGCGACCGACTTTCGCGAGCGCGCCGAGCTTCGCGGCGCGCGCCTCGAGCTTCTTTCCGGGACCTGCGCGAGGTTCAGTCCGCACTCGCCCGCGGCCAGCACGAGCATCCGGGGAACGATGACGCCTTCGGCCTTGTGCATGCGGAAGTGAACGGCGAGGATTTCCGCCACGCTCCAGTCGGGCATGGGTGCGGGCATGAGCACGGCGCAGGCGGCGAGCTCGTGTCCGGCGCCACGCGTGCGCTCGACCACCGCGCGCGATTTCGCGCAACGCTCCACGCTGCGCCCGGTCGAGCGCGCGCTTCACCAGGTTGTCCGCTGTCGGGCGCCGAGTTCCTCGGCGGCGTGATAGGGCGCCTCTTCGCCCAGGCCTCATCCACCAGGTCCACGCGGCGGCGGTCGATCAGCTCGAGGCTTGTCGCCCGACGCACCGACGACTACCAGTGCCGCCCAACCCGAATGCGCCTTGAAGCCGCAGGCGACGCGCATCGGCTGCCTGCCTGAGGTACGCAGCCCCGCGTCAGAAGACGCCGCCGCAGGTGTTCGCCTTGGGCACGGAGGTCGCCAGTCCGGGCCCCGACGCCGAGGAACACGACCCCATCGTCCTCGTCGTCGTTCAGGTGCTTGAGGAAACCGCGCATCTGCGCAGGCATGCCCGCCAGGACCTTGCCGCCCAGGAGGCGGCCGAGGTCGGTATCGGCCGGCGCGATCTGCGAGCGCGTTGTAGTCGTCCATGAAATGCGCTATAGGCGAGCACCGCCCATTTCCATTGCACCGTGATGCCCTTGGCGTCGGCTCTCGAATCTCCCTTGCCAGGTCACGTCGCTTCATCCCGCGCGGCAGGCCGTCGGGGAGCGGAAGCTGAGACTCCCCGCCATGAAGGTGTCAGCCCTGCGCATACCGAGGGGTGGTGCGACGTGTCCCAGGAGCGGCCCGAAGAACGGTGCTCGAGGACGCCTCGCCACGGCTTGAAGGAGATCTTGGCATCGGGGACCTTGAGGGTCCTGGTCGTCCTGCCCTCGCGCCAGCTGATCGACTGGTTCTTGATGCAGATCGTGACCGGGGTGTTAGCGGGCACTCCCTTCGTCCGCATCATGGAGGTGAACCACAGGACCACGCCTCCGTCGCCCAGCTCGCTGCGGGCATCGCCTTGCGTGCCCCGTGAAGTCCTGCGCACGGGCGGCGGGAGCCGCCAGCGAGGAGTGCCATGAGGAACAGAGCGGAAAGAACTTCCGCCCGGTACAGGTGCGAATCGTAAGTGCGCCCATGTTGCCCCCTTTGTAGTCCGTTGAGGAGCTAACGCAACGCTACACCTTCTGCAAGATCATCCGCAAGCGCCGGTCCATCCGCAGGCGCTGCAGAAATCGCAGCCGTCCTTGCGGATCACGGTGTAGTTGCCGCACTCGCGGCAGCGCGCGCCCTTCATCAGGGCGGGCTCGTCGTCGGCGCGCGGCGCTTCGAGGATGCCCATCTCGCGCGTGGGATAGCCGCGCTCGTCGAGCATGCCGAGCATCGCGTAGCGGTGGATCACCAGGCGCGCGAGGTAGGCGACCGTCGAGGGCCAGTTCTGCTGGCGCCGCTCGCCGGGGACGAACGCCATGAAATCGCCCAGCGGCTCCGAGTAGTCGAGCAGCTTGCGCAGCTTCATGCCGATCCACGCCGGATCGATCACGCGCATGTCGAGCGAGAGGATGCGCGTGAGGCCGTCGAGCGCGCGCGGGTAGTGGCCCGAGAGCCACATCGAGTAGGGCCGCGTCGACGCCGTCCGGAAGCTGGATCTCCTTCAGCCCCAGCACGAACTCGTCGCCCGATGCCGGGTTGCGCGACGTCGACCGTCCACGACAGCGTGCCGTCGGTGCCGGTGCGCGGCTCTTCGACGCTGAACATCGCGGTCGAGCACCGGCGAGGCGCCGTGGCGTCGAACGCGCGCAGCTGCTCGCAGCGCCAGCGCACGACCTGCGCCATCGCCGAGACGACGCCGGGCACCTTGCGCATGCTCGCCGTGCGGCGGAAAGCGCATCTCGAAGGCGTCGTCGCCGACGGTCGCTCGCGAGCACGTCGAGCTTCATCGCGCAGCCACGCGCGGTCGTCGGCGCGCATGTCCATCGAGAGCGTCTTCGCGACCGCGCCCAGCCCGCGCGGCTGCTCGGCGCCGTTCACCCACACCTCGAACGGGAACGCGCGGCTCGGCCGTCTCGACGTGGCCCACGAAGAGCGCGAAGCGGCCGAAGGGCGACTCGATCATGTAGGTCCACGCCGAGGTTGCCCTCCGGCAGCTCCGGGCGGCCGGGCCAGCGCAGGCTCGTGAGCACCGGCTGCGGCAGCGACTTGATCGCGAGGCGGCGGTTGTGGCCGTCGGTGACGAATCCTGCGCGCTGCGCGATTGCGGGCGCGGATCCGGCGTGAGCACCGCGCCCGATCACGCTGTTGGGCCGATAGGTGGCGAGGCCCTTCAACCCCGACTTCCACGCCTCGATGTAGAGGTCCTCGAAATCCGCGTACGGATAGTCCTCCGGGCACGTTCACCGTCTTCGAGATGCTGGTGTCGATGAAGGGCGCGACCGCCGCGACCATCTCCTCGTGCGCGTCGGCCGGAAATCTCGAGCGCGGTGACGAAGTAGGCGCGGCAGGCTTCGCGTCGCCGCCGCACGTGGCTTGATAGAGGCGCCACGCGTGGTCCTCGACGCGGAATTCCTTCATGCGTGCCGTCGGCCATGCGCTTCTTGCGCGTGTAGGTCCACGAGAACGGCGGCTCGATGCCGTTCGAGGCGTTGTCGGCGAAGGCGAGGCTGATGGTTCCGGTGGGCGCGATCGAAAGCAGGTGCGAGTTGCGCATGCCGTGCGTGCGGATCGCGTCCTTGAGCTCCGCGGGCAGGCGCGACGGCGAAGCTTGCCGCCCGAGAGATACAGGTCGCGCGTTGAACATCGGGAAGGCGCCGCGCTCCTTCGCGAGCTCGCTCGAGGCGCGGTAGGCGCGATCGCGCATGAACTTCGGAGATCTTCGCGGCCATCGCGCGCGCCGCTTCGGAGTCGTAGCGCAGGCGCAGCATGATGAGCGCGTCGCCCAGGCCGGTGAAGCCGAGGCCGACGCGCCGCTTCGCCATCGCCTCCTCGTGCTGCGCCTCGAGCGGCCATGGCGTCACGTCGAGCACGTTGTCGAGCATGCGCACCGACGACCTCGACGACCTCGCCGAAGCGCTCGAAGTCGAACTACGCGCCCTGCCGCGAACGGTTTCGCGCACGAAGCGCGTGAGGTCGATCGAGCCCAGGCAGCAGCAGCCGTAGGCGGCAGCGGCTGCTCGGCGCAGGGGTTGGTCGCCTCGATCGTCTCGCAGTAGTGCAGGTTGTTGTCGCGGTTGATGCGGTCGAGGAACAGGATGCCCGGCTCGGCGTGGTCGTAGGTCGAGCGCATGATCTGGTCCCACAGCTCGCGCGCCCGCAGCTTGCGATAGACCCACAGGCCGTCGCCGCGCTGGTAGGCGCCCGGCGGCGTTCGCGTCCTGCGCGCGGCTTCGGCCTTGTGCACCAGCTCGACCTCGCGCGTCGGCTTCCGACCGCGCTGCATGAACGCGTCGGTCACGCCCACCGAGATGTTGAAGTTGGCGAGATCGCCCTGGTCCTTGGCGTGGATGAAGTCCTCGATGTCGGGATGGTCGCAGCGCAGCACGCCCATCTGCGCGCCGCGGCGCGCGCCGGCCGACTCCACCGTCTCGCAGGAGCGGTCGAACACGCGCATGTACGACACCGGGCCGGATGGCGCGCGAGTTGGTGCCCTTCACCTCAGCGCCCTCGGGGCGGATGCGAGGAGAAGTCGTAGCCCACGCCGCCGCCGCGGCGCATGGTCTCGGCCGCCTCGGCGAGCGCGGTGTAGATGCCGGGCTTGCCGTCGACGACCTCGGTGATCGAGTCGCCCACCGGCTGCACGAAGCAGTTGATGAGCGTCGCCGTGAGCGAGATGCCCGCGGCCGAGTTGATGCGTCCCGGCGGGGATGAAGCCACGCTCCTGCGCCTCCAGGAAGCGCGCTTCCCACTGCAGGCGCGGTGCTTCCGGCTCCGCCGCGGCGCAGCGCCCGGGCGCACGCGAGCGCGCACCTCCGCGACGGCAGGCTTCGCCGCCCTTGGCGTATTTCTCGAGCAGCACCTCGCGCGAGATGGCCTGCTCGGGCAGCGGTTCTCGCGTCGAGTCGCTTCGGGGCTGTAGTGCGTCGTTCGACATGATGAAAGTTCGGTTGACCTACGCCCTACGACCACGACAGTCACGACCCCATATTTTGAACCTTATCAACGTTTGACGCCATCCGAGCCTACAAATGAAGTGAAATCGCGACCCTCGCCGGCGGTTGCTTCTGGTGCCTCGAGGCCGTATTCGACGAGCTGCAAGGGCGTCGAATCGGTCGAATCCGGCTACATGGGCGGAAAGACGCCCGAATCCCACCTACGACGCAGGTGTGCTGGCGGCAGCGGACCGGTCACGCCGAGGTCGTGCAGCGTCACGTTCGACCCCGCCGGTGCTTGCGTACCGACGACCTGCTCGGCGTCTTCTTCGCGATCCACGATCCCGACGACGCTCAATCGGCAGGGCAACGACGTCGGCACGCAGTATCGCTCGGCGATCTTCTTCCACGGCGCGGAGCAGGAGCGCGTCGCAGAGATCGTGATCGTCGAGCGCCTCGCGAAGGAGAAGCTCTTCGCGACGCCCGATCGTGACCGAGGTCGCGCCCGGCGTCGCAGTTCCACATGGCCGAGAACTACCACCAGGAGTACTTCCAGCGCGTGGGTGCGGCAATCCGTACTGCAGCTTCGTGATCGAGCCCAAGGTGGCCAAGTTCCGCAAGCAGTATCGTGGAGCGGTTGAAGCGCTGATTCTGGGGGTTATGGCAGACTCGCCCAGCATGCGGAGAAACGACCCCCGCCGTGGGTGCGTGCTCTTCGCCGACGTGAGCGGCAGCACCAAGCTCTACGAGACCGGTCGGCGATGACGCGGCGCACGCGGCCATCGACCTTTGCGTGAAGCTCTTCGCCAGCGCTCACCGTCGCAGCACGGCGGCCGCGTGGTGAAGACGATCGGCGACGAGGTGATGGCGATCTTCCCGACGTCCTGACGCAGGCAAGGCCGCGCGTGCGACATCCAGCTGAGCGTCGAACGACATGGCGCCCGGTGGGCAAGGTCCGCCTGGGCGTGCGCATCGGCATGCACCACGGGCCGCTCGTCGAACGCGACGGCGACGTCTTCGGCGACACCGTGAACCTCGCCGCGCGCCTGACCGAGATGGCCGTCGCGCGGCCAGATCATCACCTCGCTCGAGACCGTGGAGATGCTCGACGCCGCTCCAGAAGATGGATTGCCGCCAGCCTCTATACCATTCCCGGTGAAGGGCAAGGAAAAGGAAGTCGCCCATCTGCGAGATGATGTGGACCGACACCGACGACGCGCACCCAGGTCGTCGCGCACGCACGCGCGTACGCACCGACGCGGGCAACGCGCTGCGCCTCGTCTACCGCGCACGCGTGATCGCCGCTATCGAGGAGCGACGCAGCCTCGTGCTGGGGCTGCGCGACGGCACCGCCGACCTGGTCGTCCCCGATCGCATGGCTCTCGCGCGCCCACTGCGAGATCGAGCGGCGCCAGGGCAAGTTCGTGTCTCGCCGATCGCAGCGCCAACGGCACCTACCTCATCGATCGACGGCGACCGGAGATCGTGCTGCGCCGCGAGGAGGCGCCGCTGCGCACGCCACGGTTTCATCACGCTCGGGCAGTCGCGCGCGACCGCCACCGAGTTCGTCGAATATTTCTGCGAATAGGGACGGAGGCTTCACGTGGGCATCAAGAACTGGTTCGGCGGCGACAAGAAGAAGGAAGCGTTCCGCGAGGAGGCGCAAGGAGGACGCTCACGGGCAAGGTCACGCCGCGGCAAGGTCGAGGAGGCTCATCAAGGCGGCCAAGCGCCACGAGATCGAGAATCGGGCGACGACAAGACGCAGCTGCGCCGCGATGTCTCTCAACAAGGCCGGCGGCGGGCGGTGCGCGCGCAGGGCCACCTGTTCGTCGAAGGAAATCGAGGAGCTGCGGCAAGATCCAGAAGTTCCTGGCGCTGCGCGACGACCAGGTCGAGCGCGACGAAGTGGGACCTTGCGAAGCTGCGCACGCTCACGGAGATCCGCGGGCAAGCTCCCGCGCGGTGCCTCGCCAACAGCGCAGCGCTTCGCGGCGTGCAGCTTCGTGCCGGGCGAGACCGCGCACTACGCGGTCCAGGTGGAAGTGCTCGACCCGCGTCGATGGGCGGACAAGCCGGTGTGCCCGTGAAGTGGGAGCACGTCCTACGCGATCAATTCGGCCAAGGCCCACTCCATCCCGGAAGAAGGCAACAAGGAGACTGGGCGAAGGCTATCCTATTCATCACCAACAAGCGGCTTTTCTCCAAGGTGAGCCGCGCGGCGGCGGTCGAGTATTCGCCGAAGGCGAACTTCTTCCTCTATCGCGACGGGATTCGCCTTGAGCGCAATGTTGGGAATACACTCCTGAAGTATAAATCGAGGTCGGACGAGACCGCCTGGAAACCGTCGGCGAGCTTCTCTCGGCACTCATGCGTTGAGGACGAAATGGGAATCAAGGACAGCATCAAGGGCTGGTTTCGAGGGAGACAAGAAAGAGGAGGCCTTCCGCGAGAAGGTGAAGGAAGCGGTCTCCGACGGCAAGCTTCGGACGCCAAGGACCTGAAGGAGATCGAGGAGGTGCGCTAGGAGCTGGGCGTGACCGATGCGCGCGACGACCGCACCATCATCCGCCGCGAGATCTACAACGAGGCGGTGCAGGCGGCGAAGAGGGAAGGCGATCATCACAGCGACGGACCAGCACGAGCTGGACAAGATCCAGAAATTCCTCGCGCTTCGCAACGACCAGGTCGAGAAGACGCAGCGATGGACCTGGCGCGGCTGCGCACCCTCACGGACGATCCGCAACGGCAACCCGCCACGGTCGCTGCCGAACAACGCGTCGCTTGCGCGGGCGTGCAGCTCGAGCCCGGACGAGACGCGCGCACTACAGCCTCGTCGGTGGAGCTGGGCGACCTGCCCCGTGACGCGCGGCAGCGACGGCGTGTTGATGGAGCCGAGGCAAGCCCTACGAGCAGTATTCGGTGGCGGCCGCATGCGTGCCCACCGACAGGCCTGCGGCCGCAGGGCGAGGCGAGCCTCGTCATCACGAACAAGCGCCTGGTGATCCGCACGGGCGGCGGCAGGACGGCCGCGATCAAGTTCGGCCAGTCGAAGATCTATCTCTATGTGGACGGCGTGCGCCTGAGAAAACGGTCGGCAACACGGTCATGCGCTGCAAGTCGCAATCCGAGGAGATCGCGGAGATCGTCGCGCGAGCTGCTCACCGCGTTGATGGAAGCAGTGAGCCGCTCAGCGCGGCGTATCGGGGTGGCCTGCGCCTGCTGCGGTGGTTGTAGTTGCGGCTGTCCCTGGGCTTGCGGCTGCGCCTGGTCGATGCTGCCGTCGGCGCGCGGCACGATCAGCTCGGCGTAGTTGAACATGGGCAGCGGCGGCGGAAGCTTCAGCTGCTCGGCCACATCCATGCGCACCTGCAGCGCGAAGCGCGTGAGGCGTCTCGACGGGAGTCTTCGACGGCCGGCACCTTGTTCACCAGGATCTGCTCGGCCTTGTAAGCGGTGAACTGCCCGATCGAGTGGTAGCGGCTCACGAGGCCCGTGAGCGCGCCGGTCTCCATCAGCTGCTCGGTGGAAGCGAAGGTCGGCAGGTTCACCGACATCGCGGCGGGAATGATCGACCTTCTGCGCCTGCGTGCCGAGGTACGAATCCGGCGGAAGGTAGAGCCAGTCGACGCCGTCGCGACGCTTCATGTCGCGCGACCATCTCCGGCGGCGCCGTCGGCGGTGACCTTCTTGTTCGCGTCGAGCTTGAGGGGCTTCGCGATCGACGGTGAAGCCCAGTCTGCTTGGACGACCTCGCGCACTTCGTCCACCACCACGACCGGAGTTCTGCTCCGTCGGCGTGTAGAGGATGCCGAGCGACTTGAAGGGACGGTACGAGGCCATCGCGCGGATCTGCGCCTCGGTCGGCGCCACGTGGTAGACGCCGGTCACGTTGCGCCCGGGGTCTTCAGGTCGGGCACGATCTTCGCGAGCACGGGCGCGGCCACGAGCGTGAACACCACCGGGATGTCGGTGATGTAGCTTCTGCGGATCGGCGCTGTCGTACGGTGCCCGACGACGCCGAGCGTCACCGACGTGCCCCACGTGTAGACGAGGTCTGGCTTGCGTGCGCTTGATCTCCTCGAGGAAGCCCGGCATGCGCGTCGTTGTCGCGGTTCAGGTCGCGGAAGGTGATCTGCACCGGGATGCGTCGCGCGGCGAAGTAGTCCTGGAAGCCCTTCTCCACGTCGGTCATGCCGCGGAAGGTGATGGCGTAGATGCGGTACGGGCGCGAGCGCGACTGCGCCTGCACGTCGGCGGCGAGCGACCGCGACGCGGCGGCGAGCGAGCGGCGATGGCAGGGTGCGGATCATTGCGTGACGGGCGTCGGAGGGTTGCCAATCGGTGCCCTGCGTTGCGATCGTGAAGGCGATGCCGCAGACGAGCACGAGCGCGCCGAGGCGCCACGAAGGCCCCCTGGTAGCCCCACAGGATCACGAGCAGGCTCGCCGACCAGCGGGCCCATGCGCGTTGCCCATGCGCTCGAGCAGGCGGTAGACGCCGTACACCGCGTCGTGCGCCGTAGATGCGGATCTCCTCCTGGCAGTGCTCGGCCACGAGCGCGCTCTGCGCGGCGATCGACAGCGCCTGGCCCAGGCCCAGCAGGAAGACCACGCCGAAGAGCACGAGGAAGCTGTCCGGAGAGAGCAGCAGCATGCCCGACAGGCCCGAGATGATGAGGCCCATCGACACGTAGCGGTCGCGGCGCAGGCTGCGCGTCCGAAAGGCTCGCCGACGAGCGGCACGATGAGCACCATCATCACCGCGTACACCATCAGCATGCGTCCGGCCATCGCCTGACGTGTTGCCGATGGAGACGATGTAGAGCGGCACGAGGTAGAAGCACACGCCCGTGAGGATGATCTTGGCCGGCATCGCCGCGAGGCCCGTGAGCGTCATGAAGCGGCGGTTCAGCGATGAGCGCCATGATCTCGCGCATGCGCGGCGCCGCGCGGCGGCTTGGCGCTGCGGGCTGCGTCATCCTCGTGCGGGCAGGCGCGACGATCGCGAGGATCGACACGCAGCGCCATGACCGCCGAGACGCCGAACGACGGCGCGGAAGCCGATGTTGTCGGCGAGGATGCCGCCGATCGACGGGCCGCAGACGGTGGCCACCATGATGGCGCCGATGAAGAGCGCGAAGCCCTGCGCGCGGTTCTGCGTGCCGGTGCGGTCGAGCACGTAGCCCTGCGCCGCGACGAACACCATCGCGTAGCCGAGCGGCGCACAGCGAGCGCCACAGCAGCAGGTCGTAGAGGTTGAACGCGAGCGCGCGTGCCGGCGAAGCCGATCGTGGCGAGGCACGCGCCCGACGAGCATCGCGCGTGCGGCGGCCGACGCGCTCGCTCCAGCTGCCGAGGTACGGCTGCCCGATGGCCACGATCAGCATGAACAGCATGATCGGCAGCGCCGATCACCACCTGCGGCGAGATGCCCGGGATCGGCACCAGCAGCTGGTTCACGTAGCTCGGCAGGTAGGAGCGCGTGAGCTCCTCGGCGAGGATGAACGCGAAGAGCGGCGCGCGGATGCGGTTCAGGTTCATCTCGTCGCCTGTCGGCGACGTCGGCGGCCGAGCCGAAGCGCGAAGCGCTTGCCGATCTGCTCGAGGACCATCACGGCGGGCTTGCAGCGCCTCGCGCCGCTCGCCCGTGGCGGCTGCGCATCTTGTCCTCGCAGCTCGCCCACCAGGAATTCGTAGCGGCACGTTCAGGTGGTCGATCGCCGCGATCGATGCGGCGCAGGAGCCGCCCGATCTCGTCGTTCGCGCGCGATGCGCGCGGTCGGCGGTGAAGTCGCCGCGCGCGCATGCGGTCGACCTGGCGCGTGAACTCCCCAGGCCCGAGGCGAGGCGCGCGCCCGCCATGAAGTTCAGGAGCTCGAGCGTGAAGAAGAGCGAGACCACGAGCACCACCACGACGTCCAGCAGCACTTCGAGCAGCACGTGGTCGACGAACGCGGCGTCGATGCCGATGTGCAGGACGCCCGAGCGGCTTGCCCGCGTCGTTGATCGGCATCGAGACGATGTACTGCTGCCCCACGCGCGCCGCCTTCGACGGCTCGCGTCGGGCTCGTGCGCGATCGGCGAGCACGGCGGGATGGCGGAAGTACTCGCGCGCCCCGATCGGGCTCCTTGCCGCGCGCGAAGAGCACGTTGCCCGTCGGTGTTCGGTGATCGCGCGATGTAGGCGAACTCGGGGTTCTCCTCGAACACCTCGGCGAAGGTCTGCTCGACGCCGTAGAGCTGGGCGAAGTCGATGCCGTAGCTCGTGGCCTTGAGCACCAGCGCGCGCACCGAGGCGCCCACGGTCGCGGCCTTCTGCTCGGTCTCGGGGACGAGCTCGCGCTCGAACACGCGGTGCGAGAAGTACGACACGACCGGCGAGCGCCATCACGACGCACACCATGATCACGCCCGGCGAGGCGCCAGTAGATTCGCCAGAGGTAGTTCTTCTCGAGCATCTGCTAGGCCGGCACGAGTCGAGCTTGTCGCGCAGCGTCGTCGAGGGCGTCGTTCGCGTCGCGCAGGGACGTGCGCAGCGTTGCCGATGGCGGCGTCGAAGGCGCGATGCCCGTGGGCTGCGGCGGCTCGGTGCGGTCCTCGAGGTGGCTCGCCGCGGTCTCGAGCGCGCGCAGGTCGCGCTCGAAGCGGCGGATCACGACGATGAGCGCGAGCGGCGCGACGACGGCGATGCCGATGAAGGCGATGAGCGACGCGAGCAGGATCTCGCGCCCGCGACCGTCGCGGCGCGCGTCGACTTCGTCGCGCGCGATAGCGCAGCGCGAGGTAGCCGACGGTGAGGTCGAAGTTGTTCTTGAGCGAGATGCCGGCGACGAACTCGTCGGCGCCTTCCGCGGCCCATTCGGTGGTCTTCGAGCGCTCCGCGGCCTCGGTCCACGCCGGGATCGACCTTCTCGCCCACGCGCTCGCGGTCCGTGCTGTAGATGACCTGGCCGCGTGTGGTCGAAGACGTCGATGCCGCGGATGAGCGCGATCGCTCGCCTTCTCGCGCGACAGGAGCTGCGTTGAGGGTGCCGAGCTCCGTGAACTGCATGCCCACTGCAGCGAGGCCTGCACGCTGTTCTCGATGCCGCGGCCGATCACGAGCACGCGCGACTTCACGATGCCGCCGAATCGTGCTCTTGTACTTGAAGTAGTTCAGGAACGCCGCCATGCCGACGGCGAAGAAGCTCACCACCAGCGCGACCGATGATGAACCGGACGCGTATCGTCCCCATGCATCCGCGACTCTCTCCCCTGTACGCGCTTGTATCAGAATGGTATCACGGTCCTTGCGCAAGGTACATAAGGATTTGTCCGTAAGGTTTCTTGTGAATTTTAGGGACTTTCCATGGTAGTTTTGGGCCGGACACGGCTCGTTAGGCCGTCATCAGGGACGCTATGGGCGACAAGCCGCAAGGACGGGCGCGAACAGACGCTGATCGATCCCGGCGATGCTGGCACGGCCTCGACTCGCTGTTTTCGAACGGCGGCCGGTCGAACGGACCGTTCTCGATCCGCAGCCGGAGGGCTCGAGACAGATCCCGATGCGCCGCTGCGGCCATCGACCGCCGCATGCGGCGAACGAGCCGCGCCGCGCGCTCACGCCTGCGCCCGCGGCGGCATCGCTCGCGCTGCCGGTCGGTTTCCGCCTCCACGAGTACCGCATCGACGGCGTCCTCGGGCCAGGGCGGCTTCGGCATCGCCTACGCCGCCACCGACGTGAACCTCAACGCGAAGGTCGTGATCAAGGAATACCTGCCCGAGGACTTCGCCTACCGCGCGCGTCGACAACACGGTGTCGGCGCGCGACGACGACGGACCAGGAGTTCTACCAGAGCGGGCCTGGACAGCTTCCTCGTCGAGGCGCGCACGCTCGCCACCTTCCGCCATCCGCACATCGTGCGCGTGGCGCGCTTCTTCGAGGCGAACCAGCACCGCGTACATGGTGCTCGAGTACGAGCGCGGCCAGTCGCTCAAGGTCGTGGCGCAAGAAGCGCAGCGACACATCGACGAGACGACGATCGTGGCGCTGCTCGCGCCGCTCCTCGACGGCCTGGCGGTCGTGCACGACTCCGGCTACCTGCACCGCGACATCAAGCCCGACAACATCTACGTGCGCGACGAGGACGGCAGCCTCGTGCTGCTCGACTTCGGCGCGCGCGCGCCAGACCGCGATCGAGAAGCCGCGAGATCGGCATGGTCGTCACGCCCGGCTACGGCCCGATCGAGCAGTACGCGGGCGGCGGGCGCCAGGGCCCGTGGACCGACATCTACGCGATGGGCGCCACGCTCTTCTGGCTCGTCACCGGCAAGAAGCCGCTCGACGCGCCCGCGCGCCTGGCCGACCCGGATCCGCTGCCCCGCGCCGAGATCGCTCGGCAAGGGCCAGTACAGCCCGCAGTTCCTGCGCGCGATCGACTGGGCGCTCAAGATGCACCCGAGCGACCGCCCGCAGGACGTCGCGCAGTTCCGCTCCGCGCTCTTCGCCTCGCACGCCGGGGCGCTGGGGCTGCAGGAGGCGCTGCGGCGCAGCGACGAGGACGGACTCAGCACCGCGGGCAGCGTCGAGTTGGGCGATATCGCTGCGCTCGCCGCGCTGCTCAAGGGCAAGCGCGTCACCGGCTGCGCGCGCGGTCGCGCGCCCGGCGTCGTGGCCGATCGCGGTCAAGATGACGCTCGCGATGGTGGCCACGGCGCTGCTGCCGATGATCATCACCGCGTACTACAACCTCAACGCCGACGCAGGAGCACGTGGCCGGCGGTGGAGCTGCGCAACCTCGAGCAGCTCGCGCAGAGCACCGCCGGGCGCATCTCGCAGCTGCATCGGCGACAGCCGCAACCTCGCCGACTACGTCGGCACCGACGACGACTTCGTGCGCCTACCTGCGAAGCCGCACGACGAAGGGCACGCGCGAGATCGCTCGCAAGCTCGAGGGCCTGGTGCAAGCGCGCAACCCCGACATCCAGTTCGCGATGGTGATGGACACCGCCGGCAACGCGATCGTCGCGACCGATCCGCGACGTGATGGGCAAGAACTTCAGGTTCCGCGAGTACTTCAAGAAGGCGATGGAGGGCGAGTCGTACATGACCGGCATCATCGTGGGCGCGGTGGCGGGCGCCGGCGGGCGTCTTCTACTCGCGCCCGGTGTTCGCGCCCGACGGCAAGCGTGATCGGCGCGGTGGTGCTGCGCATCAGCGCCGATCCCATCGGGCCGGATCCTGCAGCGGCGCGCAGCTCGGCACCGACCGCATCCCGTTCCTCATCGACGGCGACGGCGTGATCGTCTGGCACCCGAACGAGAAGCAGATGTTCAAGAGCCTCGTGCCGCTGCCGCCGGAGACCGCTGGAGGAGATCATCGCCGACCAGCGCTTCCGCCGCGACAAGATCGAGACCGTCAACCAGCCCGAGCTCGCCGAAGGCGATGGTCGGCGCCAAGCGACGCGGCAACGTGTCGTACCGCTCGCACCGTCACGCAGCGCGAGGAGATCGCGGGCTACGCGCCGGTGCCGGGCAACGACTGGGTCGTCGGCGTGTCGGAATCGCGCGACTACTTCGCCGCGCCGCTCGAGCGCCTGTTCCAGAACGGTGCTGCATCAGCGTGCTGCTCGCCGGCGCGATCTTCGTCGCGCTCGCGCGCTGGTTCGCGCGCTCCATCGTGCGCCCGATCGAGAGGCTCACGCCGCCGCGCATGCGCTGAAGAGCGGCGACTACGACAAGGCGCAACATCGCGGTGCGCTCCAACGACGAGGTCGGCCAGCTCGCGCGCACCTTCAACGTGATGATCGACGTGCTGCGCCAGCGCGAACGCGAGCGCGACGGCCGCCGCGCCACCGTCGGCTACAGGGACGAGGCCGCCGCCGCCGTCTGCCGAGTAGGCAAGCAAGCCCCGCGATCGCCCCTTCGAAGCGGCGGCTCATCGCTTCATCGAAGTGGCGGCAAGGGTCGACCCGGCCCGATCGTTCCTGGAATCACCGTCTCGCTCGCTCCGACCCATCACGCTCGAAGTGGCCGCACTGTCGCCGCGTCGATCACCGGTGACGCGGTCCTCTCGACCCTTGCCGCAACACTTCGCTGGAAGCTCGGGACGCCATGCATTCGTCGTACGAATCACTCGACACCGATGATGTGGGCCCAGCGTGCATCGCGATTTGAGAGCCTCCTTCGAAGCGTGCGGCAAGACTCGAAGGCGCGCGTCACCGACCGGTCGGCAAGTGAAGTGATGCCGGCAGTTCGAGCGTGAGGGGTCGGAGCGAGCGAGTTGACTGCTTCCAGGGACGATCGCGCCGGCTCGAGGCTTGCCGCCGCTTCGGAGGAGCGATCGCGCCGCGGATTACGCCGCGGTTTTCGAAGTGACGAGCCGGATCGGGGACTTGATCTCGGGATCGTCGCGCAGCCTGCGCGTGCAGCACGGACCACTCGCGCGCGCGGCGGTGCGGTCCATCAGCCACTCGTGGATGAACCAGTTCTGGTTGCGGTCGGAGAGCACCGGCGTGTGGCCCGTGTCGGGCACGTGCATCACCGTCACGTCTGTGTTCTCGCTGCATGCGCTTGATGGTCGGCGCGCAGGAGCGCGTCCGACATCATGCCGTGGATCAGCAGCACCGGGCAGCGCATCTTGCGCCCAGTAGCTTCCACTGGTCGAGGCTTTCCTGCGCGTCGTCGCGGTAGGCCTGCAGCGCGCGCACGTCGTGGCGGTAGACGCGCCCGCCTTCCTCGTCGGACCACTTGGTCTGGTGGAAGGTCACGTTGAAGCGGATGTCGTCGCTGATCGGCCCGTCGTTCTTCTGCGAGGCGCCGATCTTGCGCAGCAGGTCCGCCGGGTCGCGGAACACGTAGTGGCGCGCGAGCGTCTGCGAGCGGCGCTGGCGCCGGCGCCTGCGGGATGAACGGGCCGATGTCGTTCAGGATGAGGCGGCTCACCATGCTTCGGATGGCGCGCGGCGAGCTCGATCGCCGCGCTGCCGCCGAGCGACGAGCCGAGCAGCGATCACCGGGCCGCCGCCCGAGGTGGTCGATCAGCTGGCGCAGCTGCTCCACGTAGGTGCGCGAGCGAGTAGTCGCGCTCGTCGGCCATCCAGCCCGAGCGGCCGCGCCCGACCCAGTCCATGCACACGACGCGGAAGTCGGCTCTCGAGGTCGGCGGCGAGGTAGTTGAAGCGCATCGCCGTGTTGGCCACGCCGCCCACGCAGACGACGATCGGGTTCGTGGGGTCGCCCCAGTCGGTGTACGCGACCTTCACCGGATAGGGCTTGCGGAAGCGCAGCGCGGCAGCACTGCTGCAGCCGCACCGGGTGCATGGTAGTCGAAGTGCTGCAGGTCGAACTCGTGGTCGAAGCGCTCGATGATGCGCTTGGCCAGCGCCATGTACTCGTCCCACGTGTTGAGGACGCGGCGCCGTCCCGGGATCGGCGGTTCCCAGTCGGGATCGTGGCGCGCGCGCTTGTCGCCGCCCTTGTCGCGGCGCTGAAGCCATCAGCGCCTGGTGCGGGCGCGTGACGCGCAGCTCAGCCTGCGCCGCCGCGGCGCGACCGCGAATTCGACGATCTCTCGCCGTTGCCGACCTGTCATGCGCTCCGTGCCGCCGAGCAGCGACGTTCATGACGCGTCCCACGCCCTTGCTGCTCACGAGCAGCGGGCGGCGGTCGAGGTGCGGGCGCAGGTTGCTCGAGGGCGAGCGCGATGCGCGCGCGTTGAATTCGTCCTCCGACTCGCCGCCGGGCGGCGTCGCCTGGCGCGTCAGCATGTCCTCGGTCTCGGCGATCGGGCCGGTTGTTCCACTGGCCCAGGCGGCGCTCGTTGAGCGAGCGGCTCGATCTCGACCGGAACGTGCCCAGCACGCCGCTGATGATCGAGGCGGTCTGGCGCGTGCGGATGAGCGAGCCCGCGACGATCACGCCGATGCGCAGGTTCATCTTCTCGATCTGCTTGGCGAGCAGGTAGGCCTGGTCGCAGCCGATGTCCATCAGCGGGATGTCGAGGTCGCCGCCGCAGCGGAAGCCGCGGAAGTTCGGCTCCGTCACGCCGTGGCGCACGAAGTAGAGCGTGAACGGCCTGGTCGGCCTGGTACGTCATCGCATTGTTCACGTTGTCACCCTGGGTGCCCACCGGCCTGTGGTAAGCGCCGCAGGCTACCGAGAATAACATCGGTCGCGCCTGATGGAAGCACGGATCCCGCTACTGGCGTAACCCCGGCCAATACAGGTAACGCCGGCGGCGGTAGAATCGCGCTTCCTATGCGAGTCCGGCGATTCCTTCGCATCGTCCAGCACGATCGGCCGTACGGGCTCGACGAGTTCATTCCGCCCGGCAGCGCGCCCGCATTGCTGTGCTCATGCGCGTCGCGTTCTTCTGGCGCGACACGTCGCGCCCGCGCGGCGAGCGCCTGCGCCTCGCGCTCGAGTCGCTGGGCCCGGTCTTCGTGAAGTTCGGCCAGCTGCTGTCGGTGCGCCGCGACCTCGATCCCCGAGGACATCGCCGACGAGCTCGCGAAGCTGCAGGACAGCGTGCCGCCGTTCGCCGTGGCCGAGGTGGCGCGCGACGCTCGACCGCGCCTACGGCGCGCCCGCATCGCCGAGGTCTTCCGCGTCGTTCGAGCGAGCCGCCGATCGCGAGCGCGTCGGTCGCGCAGGTGCATTTCGCCGACGCTGCCCGGACGGGCGCGAGGTGGCGGTGAAGATCCTGCGCCCCGGCATCGCGCAGGTGATCGCGCAAGGACGTCGCGCTGCTCTACGTGCTCGCGGGTCTCGTCGAGCGCGCGTCGCGCCGACGGCAAGCGCCTGCGCCCGCGCGAGGTGGTGCGCGGAGTTCGAGAAGACCATCGGCGACGAGCTCGACCTCGTGCGCGAGGCGGCCAACGCGAGCCAGCTGCGGCGCAACTTCGCCGACGGGCGCCTGCTGATCGTGCCCGAGGTCTACTGGGACTGGTGCAACCGCGACGTGATGGTGATGGAGCGCATCGACGGCATCCCCGTGAACGCGCGCCGAGCGCTGCGCGCGCGCGGCATCGACATCCCCAAGCTCGCGCGCGACGGCGTGGAGATCTTCTTCACGCAGGTCTTCCGCGACGGCTTCTTCCACGCCGACATGCACCCGGGCAACATCTTCGTCGCGCGCCGACGGGCGCTACTGCGGCGTCGACTTCGGCATCATGGGCACGCTCTCGGACGCGGACAAGAGCTACCTCGCGCACCAACTTCATGGCGTTCTTCCAGCGCGACTACCGCCGCGTCGCGCAGTCGCGCACATCGACGCGGGCTGGGTGCCGCGCGACACGCGCGTGGACGAGTTCGAGGGCGCGATCCGCTCGGTGTGCGAGCCGATCTTCGACCGGCCGCTGAAGGAGATCTACTTCGGCAAGCTGCTGCTGCGGCTCTTCGAGGTCTCGCGGCGCTTCCGCATGGAGATCCAGCCGCAGCTCGTGCTGCTGCAGAAGACGCTGCTGCAGGTCGAGGGCCTCGGGCGCCAGCTCGATCCCGGACCTCGACCTGCGGCGCGACCGCGCAGCCGATCCTCGAGCGCTTCATGCGGCGAGCAGATGGGCGTGGCGCGGCTTCGCGCGGCAGATGCGCGAGGAGGCTCCTCTGGGTCGCGCATCGCTGCCGCAGCTGCCGCGACTCGCGCATCGCTTGCTCATGGACGACACGCCGCGCCGGCTCGAGTCCGCTCGTGCTCGAGATCGCGCCAGTGCAAGCCGCGCAGACGCGCGTGCTGCGCATGATCGCCGCCGCCATCGTCGTCCTGCTGCTCGATTGTCGGATTTCTCCTACGTTGAGCGGTTGACCGCGCCGCGAGTTTGCGCGCGCTGTCGGTCTCCAAGCGTGGCAGTTCCACAGACCACCCACACATCGCCACAATACGGAGGGCAATTCCATGAATGAGGATCATGCTTGCTGCCATCGCGTCGGCGCTCGTTCGCGCTCTGTCGCAGGCCCCGACGAACGGCGTTCAAGGACTGCAGCATGAAGGCGTCGCAGCCTCACGAAGAAGACCGGAGCTGATGAAGATGGCGAAGGTGAAGCGAGAGCGAGGCGAAGAAGGCCGCGCTCGCCACGGCGGGCGAAGGTGCGTCGATCGTGAAGGGCGGCATCGAGGTCGAGAGTGGCTGCCTCGTGTACTCGTACCACGTGAAGGCGAACCGGCGCGAAGGACCAGACCGAGGTGTTCGTCGACGCCGGCAACGGGCAAGATCCTCAAGCAGAGAAGCACGAAGGCGCGGCGCGCGCCGCGATCGAGAAGCCGGTCGACAAGACCAAGGAAGCCGCCGGCAAGACCAAGGAGAAGGTGACCGGCGAGTCGTCCACCAACCAGGTGCGATGGCCACCAAGAAGGGCGGCTAGAGCTTCCCAGCGCCAGCGTCACGCCGTCGCCGATCGGAAGCACGCGATACGGCGACGCGCGTGTCGCGGTGCACCGCGTCGTTGAAGGCGCGGATCGCGGGGTGTCCTCGTCGTCCTTCGACGCACCGGCCACCGCGCCCGACCAAAGTGTGTTGTCCACGACGATGAGCCCGCCCTTGCGCAACAACGTGAGGCAGCGCTCGTAGTAGGCCATGTAGTGCTCTTATCCGCGTCGATGAAGCGCGAAATCGTAGGTGGACGATTCGCCCCGCAGCGATGCAGCCGTCAAGCGTGCGCTGCGCAGGCTGGCTCCTGCGAGCTCGATGCGCCCGCCACGCCCGCCTTCTCCCAGAATTTGCGCGCCATCGTGGCGTCCACTCCTCGCTCACGTCGCAGGCGGTTTTCGAGCTTGCCGTCCTCCGGAAGTGCCAGCGCCACCGCAGAGCGAGCCGTAGGCCGGTGAAGACGCCCACCTCGATGGCCTTTGCGCGAATTCACCGTGCGGGCCAGCGGCACAGTGCTGAGCAACCTCGCTCGGGCGAGATCTGCATGCCGGCATGCTTCATTCCGGCGGTCGCCTCGCGAAGCTCCTTCTGCACTGGGAAGCTCGCGCAGTGGAATGTTCCTGCGGGTACGCGTATAGCCGCGCGTCCAGCTTGACGTTTCGGTCGGTCATCTCCAGATTACCTTAGGCCTCGCCGCGAACCATCTCGCAGCAACCGGCCCACGACGGCCTCGCCATCGGCGCGCAGGCCGTTGTGCTCGTACTGGTTGGTGATCCAGAGCTTCACGTTCGGCACGGTGCGCGCGGTCTCCTCGGAGAACTCGCGGTGGACGTACATGTCGTCGTAGTAGACGGCGGCGGCTACGGGCACGGTGTTCTTCTTGAGCTTGCTCCACGTCGTAGAGGCGCGGCCACGATCGCGTCCTCGCGCGAGGATCTCCGCGGCCTGCTTGAGCGGCGCCAGCTGCGGGTAGTGTCGAACATCCACGGATAAGATCATCTCGCCGGTGAAGAGCAGGGTCCTCCGCGGCGGGATCGAACTCCGGGAACTCGGCCCCGCAGGCGCTGGCGCCGACCAGCGCGTCGCCGACTGCTGCGCGTAACACGCCTCGTGCAGCACCGAGAAGATCGGGTTGGTGTCGAACGACTGCGGCGTGCTCGAGGCTGGTGCAGGAAGTTCCAACTGATCTCGCGCGCCGCCGCCACGCCACGATCCGAACGCCTCTTCCGAGCAGGTAGTGGATGGTCTCGAAGCCGTCGCTCATGCCGGAACTGCGAGCCCCAGCTGCTGGAAGCGCTCCACAGTGAGGCGGCCCCCGCTCGGCATGCGCACGTCGTTCGTCGCGCAGGTGGCGCGCGATCTCGCGGACACGCTCGACGTCCTGCGGGATAACGCTCGAAGTAGCGGCGGTTCTTCTCGGCCACGCGCGGGTAGGTCGCGCGAATAGACGTCGTCGGCGGCCCGCGTGAGCGACGGGATTCCGCCGGTGATGAGCACCGCCTCGAGCCCCTCAGGCGAGGCCGACAGGTAGCGCAGCGCGCAGAACCCGCCGTAGCTCTGGCCGAGGATCGTCCAGCTTGTCGTCCGATGAGCGGCTTGCGGCGGATCGCCTCCGCGTCGCGCACGATGTTGTCGGCGCGGAAGTGGCGCAGGTACTCCGCCTGGTCCTCGGCGCAGCTTCGCGCAGCGCCCTGGGCCGTCACCGGCGTGAGATGCCCGGTGCCGCGCTGGTCGAGGAGCAGCACGCGCGATAGTCCTGCTGACATGCGCTTGATCCAGCCCGGAGTTCGTGATGCGGCCGCGGCGACCCGGATCCAGGGCCGCCCTGGAAGAAGACCAGGCACGGCAGGTCGAGCTTCTCCGCTTGCCGGGCGCGGCCACTTCACGCACGAAGACGTTGATCTTCCTGCCGGGATCGGCGTAGTCGAGCGGCAGCTCAGGAACTATGCGGTTCGGTGAGGCGCAGGCCCGGCAGCGAGCGTTGCTTTGTTTCATCGCCTTGACGTATCGGATCGGTACGGACGAGCATTATCACCCGGGGGATCAAAAGGCCTCCCGGTTGCCAAGACGTGTCCCGTCCCGGCGCTGCTCGAGCGGCCTCACGGCCAGGAGGATCCATGGACACCGCACGCATCGCATTCGCCATGCCCTCGCGCTCGCCAACTTCGATACCGCCGCACCGGGCGCGCGTTGCCCGAGGGCTGGCGCAGCGAGCGTGACCGGCGCGGCTCGCCACGCTGGTCGGTCGAGGCCGACGCCGCCGCGCCCAGCACGCCGAACGTGCTCAAGCAATCCGGGCAGCGGCACTTTCCCTGGTGCGTGCAGCACGGACGCATCGCTCGCCGACGGCTACGTCGAAGTGAAATTCAAGCCGCTCTCGGGCCGCGAGGACCAGGCGGGCGGCGTGGTGTGGCGCTGGAAGGACGGCGACAACTACTACGTCGCGCGCGCCAACGCGCTCGAGAACAACGTCTCGCTCTACTACACCGCAGCGCGGCAGCCGCAAGACGCTCAAGTACGTCGACGCGCCCGGTCGCGGCAACGCCGTGGCACACGCTGCGCGTGGAGTTCTCGGGCACGCAGCATCCGCGTGATCGCTCGACGGCAAGCGCGCGCATCGAGCTGGACGACGCGCACATCGCCGGCGCCGGCGCGGTCGGCGTCTGGACCAAGGCGGACAGCGTCACGTCTTCGACGACTTCGCCTACGGCGCGCAGCGCGATGAGCGCGGTCGTCCGGTGACGCGCCTCCTCGTCGCGCAAGGGGCTGCGCGCGTTCGGCGACGGCTACGTGAGCCTGCTGCTGCCGCGTGTACCTGCTCGGAGCTCGGGCTCACGCCGCTCGAGGTCGGCGTGCATCGCGACGCGCGACGCTCGCTGGGCTCCGGCGTGCTCACGCTCGGGTCGGGCTGCACGCGCTACCGCTTCCACTACCGCGCGCTGCTGCTCGCGGCCGACGGCGCTCATGGCGGCGACCGGGCTCGGCTTCGCGTTCGTCACCGACTTCTGGCCGCTGCTCGCTGATCGCGCTCGTCGGCACGCTCAATCCGTCGAGCGGCGACGTGAGCGTGCTTCCTGCCGCTCGAGCACGCGGTGCTGTCGCGCGTGGTCGGCGACCGCGAGCGCACCGCGGTGTTCGCGCGCTACAGCCTCGTGGGCTCGCTCGTCGGCCGCGCTCGGGCTCGCTCGCGCGCGGGATTGCCCGCGTCGTCGCCGCGCAATGGGCGTGGTCAGCCGCGCCGCGATGCAGGCGGATGTTCGTGCTCTACGCGCGATCGCGCGGTCGCGCACCGCGCTGCGTCTACCGCGGGCTGCCGCGCGCGCATGGCCGCGGAGCGCGCGAAGCGCCGGCGCCGCTCACGCAATCGAAGCAGCGCGTGTACACGCTCGCCGCGCTCTTCAGCCTCGACGCGTTCGGCGGCGGCTTCGTGGTGCAGTCGATGGTGGCGCTCTGGCTCTACCAGCGCCACGGCGTGTCGCTCGGCGACCGCGGGCACGATCTTCTTCTGGACCGGCGTCCTCTCGGCGATCTCGTATCCTCGTCGCGGTGCGCATCGCCGAGCGCATCGGGCTCGTGAACACGATGGTGTTCACGCACATTCCGGCGAACGTCTGCCTCGATCGCGATCCCGTTCGTGCGACAGCCTCGCGGTGCGTGATCGCGCTGCTCCTCGTGCGCAGCGCTGCTCTCGCAGATGGACGTGCCGACGCGCAGCTCCTACGTGATGGCGATCGTGCTGCCCGAGGAGCGGCCCGCGGCGGCGAGCATCACCTCGGTGCCGCGCAGCCTCGCCTCGGCGGCGAGCCCGTTCATCGCGGGCTGGATGCTCGGGCTGTCGCGCGTTCGGCTGGCCGCTGGTCGCCGCGGGCGCGCTCAAGATCGCCTACGACCTGATGCTCCTCGCGGCATTCCGGAAGATCCGCCCGCCGGAGGAATCTTAGGCAGCCCCAACAGCCCGCACACGATCAGCGCGATCCCGGCGGCGAGCAAAGCGATCGAAGCGAGCGTCACACCGGCTCTCGATCGTGCACTCCTCGGGATCGGCGGGCCGATAGTGCACGCGCACGCGCTTGCCTACGGGATAGCGGCGGGCCACGCGTTTCGCGGTCCACTCGAACCAGTGCCATTCGAAGCCGAGCGAGACATAGCGCCCGTAGTATTGTCCCCTTCACCGCGTGAGAGGTAGCGGACCCAGGCCCGGTAACGCACCCTGGTGGTAGTCGGCGGTGTCCCCGCTCGATGATCTGGTCTTCGGTGTCCGAGCTGATGACCTGGCCCGGCACCGTGGGCCACGAGCCGGCGCTCCAGCAGCGCCAGCCCTTGTAGAGCGCGATGCCGTCGAGCACCACCCCGGCGCCGATCACGACCGCGTGGATGGGGAACTCGCTTTGGCGACATCAGCGGTCGTCGATCTCGGCTACCAGAACTTCCAACCCAGCAGCAGCAGGACGATCCCGCTCACGAAAAGCACGTAGGCATCGATGGGCGGTCCGCGCCGCAGCACCGCCAGCGTGGGGTCGCGCGGCGACACGTACGCCGTCACGGTCTGACCCACGCGGTAGTCCTCCACCCGCTTCTGAGCGAGGAACTTGAACGGCAGGCGGAAGAGCCCTTCCTGCAGGCAGTCGCACTGTACTCCTTTCCGCGGACCGAGTACGAGTACATCACGCGCGGCTGGTGTGAAGGAGTGCCATGTCGTGCTCATGGGCCGGTCCTCGTCCTCGTGCTCCTCCTCCGTCTCGAAGAGGAAGTTTCCGGTGATCTTCCTTGCACCGGATTCCAGCCCCGTCGTGCCGAATCCCCGCCAGAGCTTGTAGGCGCCCGACAAGACGAAGAACGCGCCGAGCGTTACGGCGAAAAAGAGAGAGACGGGCGTTGTTCCGGGATGACTGAGGTTTTGCATGTCAGCGGATCGTCCCAGTTCGAGGCAGAACGGGTTGATGGTCCGAGGCCTGCGTTTCGGAATCGACCTCGATGCGATCGAACGCGTTTCGGCGGAGGTCGTCGCTCACGAACACGAAGTCGCAGCAGTACGGGCGTCTTCGCATATGCGCTGCGTCGTGCACGCAGAAGGTCGGCGGATGCGGCTGGCTGTCGTTCGCCAGCCGCCCACGCGTCGCGCGAGCCGCGGGCCGCCGCAGCGCGTGCTGGATCTCGCTCGTAGGCCGGGATGTCTCCGGCGGAAAGTTGAAGTCGCCCGCGAGGATCGCGCGCGTGGTCTGCGGCGTGGCGTCGAACGGGCCGCGCGCTCCTGGTCGGTGGCGCGCCTCGGCGCATGCCGCGCTGGCGAGGCCTCGTCGTGGAGGTTGCGCAGCCGCCGCACCTGCGCCGCGGCGCTGCACGTCGGAGTAGTACTCGAGGTGCGTCGTGGTGACGCGGAGCGCGCCCATCGGGCGCCTGCAGCATCGCCTCCACCGCGACCGCGCGGCATGCGTCTCCTTCGCCGGCGTCGCGCGGGCCACGGCAGCGCATGCCGCCGCACGGCGAGCACCGAGTAGCGCGAGCAGATCGCGTTGCCGAAGCGCCGGCGCTCGCCGCCGTCGGCGCCACGTCCACGCCGATACCCTGGCATGCACGCGTAGCCGGGCAGGAGCGCGGCGAGCTCGGCGAACTGGTCGCGCCGTCGTTGCCCGTCGAGGCCGGGAAGTTGTCGGCGACCTCCTGCACGCAGAGCACGTCGAAGTCGCGCCATCGCGCGCGCGGTCTTCACGATGCGCTCGAGATCGACGCGGCCGTCGATCCCGCGGCCCCACTGGATGTTCCAGGTGACGAGCTTCATTGCCCTTATTCTTCTCGAGGCGGCCACGATTCTGCAGAATCGCCTGCCAGCCTTCGGGCATGGACAATCGCGTAGCCTCGGAAGAATAAGGGCAATGAAGCTCATCACCTGGAACATCCAGTGGGGCCGCGGGATCGACGGGGTCGATCTCGGGCGCATCGCACCGCGCTGCGAGATGGCAGACTTCGACGTGCTCTGCCTGCAGGAGGTCGCGGACAACTTCCAGGCCTGGCGGGCAGCAACGGCGGACCAGTTCTCGAAGCTTGCCGGGCTCCTTCCTGCCCGAATACCAGCAGCTACGCCGCGTTCGAGATCGACCCTCCCGTCAGTCCCGCGGCCCCACTAATGTTCCAGGTGATGAGCTTCATTGCCTTATTCTTCTCGAGGCGGCCACGATTCTGCAGAATCGCCTGCCAGCCTTCGGGCATGGACCAGAAAAAATCGTCTCTCCCCTGCTCGGCGCTGCTCACGAGGCGCTCAACGCGACCGCCGCGGACACGCTCTCCCGCCCCGAGTGGCAGAAGCATTTCTCGATCGCGAAGGGCGTGCGCGGCTACGTTCGTGATGTTCGAGCCCGCGAACGACCGCTACCTCGCGTACAACGCGGCGCGCGCCGACCAGCGCTTCATTCCTGCGTCCACCTTCAAGATCCCGAATGCGCTGATCGGCCTCGAGGTGGGTTCCATCGCCGACGAGAAGGAAGTGTTCCGATGGGACGGCAAGCCGGTGGTGCGCGACCTGTGGGAGCTTACGAGCCAGACGCTCGCCACCGGCATGGCGGCAGCGTCGTGTGGATGTTCCAGGAGGTCGCGCGCCGCACTGGGCCGCGAGCGGATGGACGAGTGGATCGAGAGTGAGCTCGAGTACGGCAACCGCGACATCCGCGGTGGCATCGAGCTCTTCTGGCTTTGCGGTGTGGGGCGCTGGCGGATCAGCGCGAAGGAGCAGGTGGATTTCCCTTCGCGGGCTCGCGGAAGGGGTCGCCCCCGATGACGCAGCGCTCACGCAACGCCTGGTGCGCGAGTCGCTGGTGATCAGAGCTGACAGCGCGCGACTACACGCTCTACGCTAAGACCGGAACCTCGGGTTCGAAGCGCAGCGGCGTCTGCTGGTGGATCGGCTGGATCCAGCGCAGGGGAGGCGCGTCGATGCGGTCTCTCGCACGATGAACTTCATGCACCCGCCGCCACGACGGAAATTCGAGGACCGCTTCGCGATCGGTCGCGCGATCTCCTCGCGCAGGCCGGCGCGCTGCCCGCCGTGAGGGAAGTGACGAATATGCTTCCCTCTATTGACGCGGCATCTTCGCGGGCGCATTACTCCGGCTGCCCCCTGCTTCCCGGAGAAATGCCATGAGAGCCATCGTCCAGCGCCTCATCCCGGCCGCGCTTTCGCTACTGCCGTTCGCCGCCGGCGCGACCTACCGTCTTCAATACGGTCAACTCGCCTCGGGCGCGGTCCTCACGGACGTGCGCGGGGATCAACAACTCAGGCCAGATCGTCGGTTACGCGAGCCTGGACGGGTGAACTCCTTCAGCTTCTCGTACCAGGGCGGCGTTTTCACATTGCTGCCGGCCCCGCCCGTGCGTTCGAGGCCGCTCCCGCGCACGGCGTGAACGATGCGGGCGTGATCGTCGGCTCGCTGAGTAATACGTAATCTGAACGAGCTAA
>ERZ1370068.8150-contig-7027_pt1 | contig 28161 bp, 31 predicted proteins | sample MGYA00561227_ERZ1370068 | MGnify/ENA primary metagenome ERZ1370068 (study PRJEB38410, sample SAMEA6850437) | metagenome | study: Metagenomic assessment of the ecological functions of the soil: analysis of the soil microbiota associated with the...
GCGCATCCGGGTCAAGAGCGGCAGAGCAAATCAGTTTCTCCGGCGATCAGCAGGCGAACGACGAACGTCAATCGCGTGACGACGCGCCGACCGTTATTGGACAGCAGTTAGCGCATGTCCTGTCCGGCTGTCGGGCTCTGAACTGATGTCGCTCACTGTAGTGAGCGGGCTCTGCGGACCATTCGGCCGCAAGACTTGAAGATCGGTATCGACGGCGGCAGCGCCCCGAGGAACAGTGAGCATGCCGGACGCCTGGCTTCGAGGTGCGAGTCTCGTGACCTATTTCCCAGAGCAGCTTTCAGGTGCGCGGAAGATACCGCTTTGAGGTGGGTGAGGTCGGATGCAACGGAAGCGAAGGTGTAGCCCTGACTCAGGCGTTGTGCCGCGACATCGCCTGCCGGTGTGTGAATGCCCGCGGCGATGCCGGCAGCGGCGGCGGCTTCATGGACTCGGGTGAGCGCCGCTTCGAACTGGTCGTCGACGGACACATCGCTGGGTGAAGCACCGCCGACGGCGAGCCTGAGGTCGGAGGGTCCGACGTAGACGGCGTCGAGTCCAGCTACGGCGCAGATGGCTTCGACGTTTTCGAGGCCGAGGGGTTTCGATCATCGCGATGACGGCGGTGTCACGGTTGGCATCGGCGGGAGCCGGGCCGATGCGCAGCTGTGAACGCATCGGGCCGTACGACCGACGCCGGCGGGTGGGTACCGGGTGGCGGAGACGGCGCGGGCGGCGTCGTCTGCGGTGTCGATGAGTGGGACGATGACGCCTGCGGCCCCGGCGTCGAGTGCTCGTCCGATGGGCGTCATGTCGTTGGCTTCGACGCGGATGATCCCGGCCGGGCCGTGCGCGGAGTCGATAGCTGTGAGTCCGCGGAGCATGCCGTCGTAGCCGATGAGGCCGTGTTGCAGGTCGAGTGCGATGTAGTCCCAGCCGATGTGGGCTAGCCACTCGGTGGAGACGGGACTGTCGATGACAGACCAATAGCCGAGCACCGGTTGCCGGTTGCGCAGGCGGGCGGCGAAGTCAGCGGTGGACATGGGAACGAGCTCCTATCGGTTGTATGACGGCATGGGTCCGCGCAGGGCAGCGCCGACTTCATCGCACGCCCCGACCAGGTCGTCGGACAGCGGCCCACGGGAAAGAGCGTCGATATTCGCCTGCAGGTGAGAGGTTTTCGATCCGCCGAGCAGGATCGGCCCGGTCGCAGGCTTGGAGCGCAGCCAGCGCAGCGCAAGTTCGGTCAGGGGCAGTCCGGCGTCGTCGGCGATGCGGGACAGGGCAGCGATGGCGTCGAAGATCTGGGTGTTCCAGTACCGCTCGCGGTACATCTCGGCCAGTCGCGAGTCGCCGAAGCGGCCTTCGGCTGGCGCCTCGGTGAACTGGTGCTTGCCAGTCAGCAGGCCGCCGCCGAGCGGGTTGTAGACCATCGTGGTCAGTCCGGTGACTGCCGCGTACTCTGCGTACTCGTCCTCGATGCGCCGGGCGAGCAGGTTGTAGAGCTGCTGAGCGACGATGGGCCGAGGAGCGCCGACGCGATCGGCGACACGGACGACTTCACCGATCTGCCACGCCGCGAAGTTGGAGACACCGAGCTGCCGGATCTTGCCTTCGGCAACCAACTCGGCGACGGTCGTCAACGTATCGTCCAGGGACGCAGCGCGATCGGGCTGATGAAGGTAGAACAGATCGACGTAGTCGGTGCCCAGCCGCGACAGGCTTGCCTCCACGCTGAGCCGCAGACCCTTCGGTGACAGCGGGGAGTTGCCGTCGGTGTCACCGGTGTACATACCGGCCTTGGTCGCGATGGTGACCGCGTCACGCTTGCCGGCCAGTAACGTCGACAGGATGCGCTCGGCCGCACCGGCGGCATAGCCGTTGGCGGTGTCGATGTGCGTGATGCCGGCGTCGAGTGCCACATCGAGCAAGGCACCCGCGCCGTCGGTGTCGACCGTATCGCCGAACGTCATGGTGCCCAGCACCATCGGCGAGAGATGTCCGGCGTGGTCATGACGCAGCTCCTGCGGGTGGTGCCATCGCGGCTTGCTGGGACACGGGTGTCGGCTCTGTTGGCCGTTTCGCCGTGATGTGTCTGGGCTTGATGCCGACCATCGAGGTCGGATCGAGCGCGGCGGCCCGCAGTGCTTGGGTGTAGGGTTCGCGCGGGTGGGCCAAACGTCTGCGGTCGGCACCGGATTCGACGACCTTGCCCTTCGACATCACGGCGACGGTCTCGCTGATCTCGCGCACCACCCCCAGGTTGTGCGAGATGAACACGTACGTCAGTCCGGTATCGTTTTGGATCTCGCGCAAGCAGGTCGAGCACCTGAGCCTGAACGGAGACGTCGAGTGCACTGGTGGCCTCGTCGCACACCAGGATCTCGGGTCCACTCGCGAGCGCGCGGGCGATGCCGATGCGCTGGCGTTGCCCACCGGAGAACTCGACGGGGCGGCGATGCAGTGCGCGTCGTCGGCAGCCCGACACGGTCCATCAGCTTCGCTGCCCGCTGCGCGCGCTCACGCTTGTCGCGCACCCCTGCAGCCGAAGCGGCTCGCCGACTATATCGACGGCGGTCAGATGCGGGATCCAGGGACCCGTACGGGGTCTTGAAAGACCATCTGCACACGAGATCGGAACGGGCGCAGCGCTTTCTCCGACAGTTGCGCAATATCGGTGCCGTCGACAACGATGCGCCCGGAGGTGGGAGTCAGCAGCCGCACGATGGACTTGGCTATGGTGGACTTGCCGCAACCGGATTCGCCGACGATGGCCACTGTCGCTCCGCGGTCCACGCTGAAGCTCACCGAATCGACCGCGCCGGAACGTACCCGTGGGCACCGGATACTCCACGACGAGGTCCTCGACGGACAACACTGTCTGGCCCATGCCCGAACACCTGCTTTCGTCTCGCCCGCGCTCCACGGTCCCAGCACCGGGACCGCGGCGAGCAGCTTCTTGGTGTACGCGCTCTGCGGGCGACGCACCAGACTCCTCGGCGCCGCCGTTCTCCACGAAGGCGCCGTCCTTCATCACATAGATCCGGTCGGACGACGAGCCGGGCAACACCGAGATCATGGGTGATCACGAGCATGCCGATTCCGGTGCGCTCCTGCAGTTCCAGCAGCAGATCGAGGATGTTGGCCTGCACGGTGACGTCCAGGGCGCTGGTCGGCTCGTCGGCAATGATCAGTTCGGGACCGGCGGGCCAGTGCGCCGGCGATCAGCACACGCTGCAACATGCCACCGGAGAGCTGATGCGGATATTTCGCGAGTTGAGCGGCCGGATCCGGGATATGTACCTGCTCGAGCAGCTCGACTGCCCGGGCGGTTTCGGCGGTTTTACCCCGAACGCCACTGTGGCGCACGGCGTCTCGAAGCTGACTACCGATAGTGTGGACCGGGCTCAGCGCCGTCATGGGATCTTGCGGGATGAGCGCGATGTGCTTGCCGCGAACCTCGGAGAGAGCCTTGGGCTTCCCAGGATTTCGCCGTCCTTGAGCTGCACGGATCCGGAGGTAACGCGCGAGATCGTCGGCCAGCAGCCCGAGAATGCCCATGGCGGTGGTGGATTTGCCCGGAGCCGGACTCGCCGATGATCGTGACAGTCTCGCCGGCGTCGATGCAGAAGGACACTCCGTCGACAGCCCGGATGACGCCCCTCGCTGTCACGAGCTCGATCTGCAGCTCGTCGACTTTCAGTAGATTTCCCACGTCACGCTCCAGATCTGTTCGGACGGAATTTGTTGAGAGTCCCCGCAGGCTCGATCCGGCGGTCCGGTCGCGCAGACCGTCGCCGAGCAGGTTCACCCCTGACCACCATAGAGGACGATGACCAGGCCCGGCAGGGTCGACCAGCCACCATGAGGTGGTGATGTAGTCCTGGCCGTCGGAGATGATGCGGCCCCACGTCGCGAACGGCCGCTGCGGGCCGGCACCGAGGTAGCTCAACGCGCTCTCGAGCAGGACGGCCTGGGCGAGCAGTAGCAGGACCACCAGCGACGCCGCCTTGATGATGTTCGGTAGCACATGGCGAACCAGGCGTCGCGAACTTGCCGAGTCCGAGCACCCGGGCGGCATCTATGTAGGGCTTCTCGCGCTCGACCAGGACCAGGGACCGCGTGATGCGGGCGATCTCCGGCCACTGTGCGATGGCGATCACGAACGGTGATGACCGGAATGGATGAGCCGAACAACGCGACCACGAGCAGCAGCATCATCAGGAGTGGGAGCGAGAGTTGCGCTTCGAGGAGACGGCTGACCACAGTGTCCACCAGCCCCCGAGGTATCCCGCGAGTGAACCGAGGGTCAGGCCGATCAGCCCGGACACGACGACCGCGAGAACACCGATGGTCAGCGAGACCTGGCCGCCGAAGAGAACACGGGCGAGCAGGTCGCGGCCGAGTTGGTCGGTGCCGAAGAGATGTCCATCGGTCAGCGGTGAAAGCCGGCGGGCGCCGAGGTCGGTCGCGTCGGGCGACGGAGCGGCAGTACCCGAGCGAACGCAACGGGCAGGATGACCACCAGTGCGCAGATGCTGCCCACCCAGATTTTCAGGCGACTGTCGCGGGCGCGGCGGGTGACCCCGGCGCGGGCGATGTCCTGGCGGTGACGGCACTGGGACGCATGCGTTCGGTGTCGTCGGTGACGGTGGTCATCAGTTCGTACCCTTTCCCAGCCGGACCCGCGGGTCCAGAAGCGGATAGCAGAGATCGACGAGCAGCTGGACCAGGATCGCCAGGACCGCGGTGACGAGGACTGTGGCCTGGATCAGCGGATAGTCGCGCGTTTCGAGCGCCCGCACGACCAGGGATCCGACGCCAGGCCAGGCGAACACCACCTCGACCACCACCACGCCGTTGAGCATGGAGGCGAACCGGGTTGCCGAGCGCGGTCAGCACGGAATCGCGGAATTGCGCATTGCGTAGCGCCACGGTCAGCTCACGCTGCGACACGCCACGTGCTCGGGCGACCGTCATGTACGGCGACGCGAAACGAGTTGACCATCTCGCGTCGGACCATTCGGGAGATCAGCGCGATCTGGAGCACGGCGACGGTCACCGCGGGAAGAACGAGCGACGACCACTGGGTGAATCCGGCGGACGGAAGGATCGGAGGAGCACCGCGAAGACGGTGAGGAGCATCAGCCCGGTCCAGAAGTCGGGGCATCGATCGTCCCGCGATGGTGACCACGTTGGCAGCCGAGCTCGCGGCGGGTGTCTGCGTGCCGCGCCATCCAGGTGCCCAGGGGAATCGCAATCACGGTGGTGAGCACGATTGCCGCGACCGCGAGGGTGATCGTGTAGCGGCAGCGCCGGCCCAGCACCACGTCGAGCGCCGGTGCCTGAAACGAGTACGACGTCCCACAGATCGAGTTGCAGCAGCCCCTTGAGGTGAGAGCAGGTACTGCACGAACACGGACCGATCAAGGCCCATGTCGGTGCGGATACGCGGCGAGGTCTTCGCTGGTGGCCAGCGGGCCTGCCATCGCATACGCCGGGTCGCCGGGTGCCATCCGGATCAGCACGAAAACAGTACTGAGCGTGAGGAACAGGGTGAGCAGACTCTGCGCGAGTCGTTTCGCGATGTAGCGAGGCATGGCAGCCCGGCGTACTGATTTTCTGCCGACGGGCGCAGCGCGCGGGGCGCGCTGACGCTCGCGGGTTCCGCGAGTTGCTGTGTCATCTGTTCACCAACCGTCCGGTGTGTACTGATCGGCGGGCCGCTGACCGCGGCGTCGCTGTAACCCAGCTCAACAATGCCATCTTTGCGTGATTCACGCAAGTAGGGATTTTTGATTGCGCATTGCACGCAGTTCTGCGTATGCTGTCACTGTGCTCGTGATCACAGTCGCCCGGTTCGGCGGCCGCGATTCGAGCACCCCAGCTTCCGCAGTTACTATTTCGTCGAGGGGTCGATGATGACCAGATCTCCTTGCAGCATGAGTTTTCGAGAAGGACCCCTGCTGCGGTCGGGCCTGGCTCTGGGTGCCGGCATCTCGCTCGGTTCGTCTCGTCGGCTGCGCTACCCCGACCGGGGCACCCGGACCGCGCACGGCCGGCCTGGCGCTCAACCGCTCGCTGGTCAGCCTGGACAACAAGCTCAACCAGTTCGATGCCGCGCTCACCGTGCAACGCGCCGTGCGCCAGTCGCTGATTACGCTGGATCAGCACCTCAAGCCGCAGCTCGTCCTGGCGGACAGGTTCGAGCTCACCAACCCGAGGCAGTGGTATGTGCACCTGCGCCCGGGAATCATCTACTCCGACGGACGGCCGGTGCAGGTGCAGGACGTCGCCACCGCCCTGAAGATGTACAGCGAGGTCAGCGGCTCGTTCGTCGGCGGGTTCTTTCCGGAGTGGCCGACGGTCGATCAGATCGACGAGTCCAGCTTCACGCTCAACACGGAGCGCCCAGTCCCGGTACTCGATTACCTGATGACCAACATCCTGATCACTCCGGCCGCGGACAACCGCCCCGAGGAACTGCAGTCCGGCGTCGGTTCAGGTCCCTACATCGTCACCGCCAGCAACCGCGGAACCGGCAACTACACGCTGGAGAAAAACCCTAAATATTGGGGCCCCGCGCCGAACATCGAGTCCGTCGATGTCCGGTTCGTCCCGACGAGTCCAACCGGGTCGTGTCGCTGCGCAGCGGACAGATCGACGTCATCGATTCCATCTCCCCGGACTCCGCCGATCAACTCTCCGGGCTGCCGGGGTCACCATCGATCGTGTCGACGGTGTGCGCCTCAACCAGCTGTTCTACAACTTCCGCAAACCGCCGGGCCACCCGCTCGCCGACGCGCGGGTGCGCCGCGCACTGACCTACGCGATCGACGGTAAGTCGTTGATCGACGAGGTGATGCAGGGCTCGGCCACCGCGTCCAAAGGGGTCATTCCCATCACTCTCGACGGCGCGATCGAGACGGGCGAGTACATCTACGATCCCGCCCGCGCCCGCGCCGAACTCGACGCGCTGGGAGTCCGCGATCTCAATCTCAAGATCATTTGGGAGACCGGCGAATTCGTCGCCGACACCGACATCATGGAAGCCGTCGTGCAGATGCTCTCAGCAGTGGGCGTCCGCCCGAAGTTGCAGCAGTTCGAGCCCGGCGGCGACATCTCCACCTGGCGTCAGGGCAAAGCCGGCGACTGGGACGTACTCGGCAACGGCTACCCCGGCCCCACCGGCCTCGGCATCACCATCATGCAGGGAATGTACGCCGGCACCGCCGAAAAGGAGGCCACCCGCGACACCTACCACGGCTACATCTTCCCGCCGATCACCGACATGATCACGCGCGCGCGTCGGAGGACCCCGACCCCGCGCGCCGGGCAGCCTCTGCTGGCCGATGCACAGCGAATGATCTGGGACACCTGCCCAATGATGTGGTCGTTCGTCCCCAAGGTCGTCCTCGCCCGCCGAAGCAGGATCGGCAATGTGGGTCTGCGCCCCACCAACTCCTATGACCTCAGCGCCGCCACCCTCAGCGCATAACCACTCTCACCACAGATCCGGAGCACCGATGACCGACCCAACAGGACACCATTTCGGAAGTACCGACGGCGTCGTGCGGTCGAGCGAGCAGGGCGGACGATCGGATGCTCTGCTGCCCGCGCCGCAGGTGCAGAATCACGCAGCGAATCTCGCTGTCCTGCCAGATAATTCGCTTGGCTGTGTCTGGTTCGCGGGCACCCAGGAGGGCGTCCCCGACATCAGTGTCTGGTTCTCGGCCCTGACGCCGGGCTCAGACCAGTGGTCGACACCGGTGCAATTATCCGACGACCCCAGCCGGTCGGAACAGAACCCCATTCTGCACGTCGTCGACGATCGGTGCGTGTGGCTGCTGTGGACCTCCCAGCACGCCGGCAACCAGGACACTGCCCGCGTGTTGCGCCGAATCTCTGCAGACGGCGCCCGCACCTGGGGCCCGACGCACACGCTGATCCCGGAAACAGATGCCGGCGGGGTCTTCGTCCGCCAGCCGATCACCGTGCTGCCCTCGGGTCGACTGCTGCTGCCGGTGTTCCACTGCGTGCGTGTTCCCGGCCGCAAATGGGTCGGCGACCGCGACTACAGCGGCGTGCTGATTTCCGACGACGGCGAGACCTGGCGCGAGGTTCTCGTTCCCGACAGCATCGGATGCGTCCACATGAACATCGGCCGACTGTCGAACGGATCGTTGATCGCGCTCTACCGCAGCCGGTGGGCGGACCATATCTACCGAAGTGTGTCCTGCGACGACGGCGAGACGTGGTCGGCTCCAGTCGCCACCGAACTGCCGAACAACAACTCGTCGATCCAGTTCGTGGTGCTGCCCGATGACCGACTTGCCTTGGTGTTCAACAACTCCAGTGCCCTCGACGCAACCGAGCGGCGCACCTCCCTCTACGACGAGATCGATGACGACGGGTTAGCAGAGGGGCTGCCGTGCAGAGTCTGACACCCCTCGACGACGGTGACAGCCGGTCAGCGTTCTGGGGGCGCCTCGTGCCCCGATGACGCTGGCCATCTCCGATGACGGCGGACTGACGTGGCCACTGCGCCGAGACCTGGAGACCGGCGACGGATACTGCCTCACCAACAACTCCCGCGACGGACTCAACCGCGAATACTCCTACCCCAGCATCACCGCGTTCGGCCGACGAAATGCTGCACATCGCCTTCACCCGATTCCGGCAGGCCATTCAATACGTGCGCGTCGATCCATCGTGGGTGCAGGACGGCCCGACAACGTGACCCACGCGGCACCCCCAATGTCTCAGCGGCGCGCGGTCGTCACCGGCGTCAGCTCCGGTATCGGTGCGACTGTTGTCCAGCGATTACTGGACGACGGCTGGTCGGTGATCGGATTGTCCAGACGCAAACCCGACTTCGACCAGGATGCGTTCTCCTGGCGGCACTGTGATCTCAGCGACCTGCCCGGTGTCCGATCTGCCGTATCGGGACTCGGGTCGATCGATGCGATCGTGCATGCCGCGGGCCTGCAGCGATCGGCCCGACTGGGCCAGCTGTCGCTCGCGGACGGCCGGGCGATGTGGGAGGTCCATGTCGGGGCCGCTGAGGAGCTGGTCAATGCGCTGATCGGTGACGTCGTCGACGGCGGACGCATCGTGCTGGTCGGCTCCCGGACCATGACCGGTGCGGCGGGTAAGAGTCAGTACACCGCAACCAAGGCTGCCCAGCTGGCGATGGCCCGGTCGTGGGCCCTTGAGCTGGTCCAGAGGGCGATCACCGTGAACGTTGTAGCTCCAGGACCGACCTCGACGCCGATGCTCACCGACCCGGCCCGCGCCGCCACTCCCGCCCCAGATCCCCCGTTTGGCCGGTTGATCGAACCGGAGGAGATCGCGGGGAGCGTGGCATTCCTGTTGAGCCCGGACGCCCGCAGCATCACCGGCCAGGCGCTGGTGCAGTGCGCCGGGGCGTCGTTAGTAAAACGTGCGTACAACACGCAACTCTGTTAGTATTAGTCGCACGACAACACGCAACAATGTGGACGAGGCTGAGGTGACGAGAACCGGAGGTATCGGCGGTGACCAGCGACATGTGCTGGTGCTGGCCGACGACCTGTCCGGCGCAGCAGAAGCCGCAGCCGGATTCATCGGGCGCGGACCCGGTGTCGAGGTGCTCCTGCACGCCGGCGTCCCAAGCCGACCCGTGACGGTGCTCGACCTGCACACGCGCCGACTCTGCGTCGCTGACGCGGAGGATGCCGTGGCCCAGGCCCTTTCGATCGCAGACGGCAGGCAAACGATCATTAAGATCGACTCGCTGCTGCGCGGCCCCATCGACGCCACCGTGCGTGCCGCGGCCGCCACCGGTCGGCCTGTCATCATCGCCGCCGGCAATCCCAAGCTGGGACGCACCGTGGTCGAGGGAGTGGTGCTCGTCGACGGAATCCCGTTGGACCAGACCGACCTATGGACAGCGGAGAGCGCCCCGGCGCCCCGCAGCATCGCCGACGCGGCAGGTCACGTACCCGGAGTTCAGATCGTCGATATCACCTCCGACGCTGACCTGGATAGCGTTGTCGCCCACGCAACTCCGGACACAATTCTGATCGGAACGGGCGCACTGACCGCCGCTGTCGCGCGGACACTGCCGCAACGTTCAGCAGCACGCGCCCCGTCGCTGCATCCTCACGCACGGTAATCGTGGTCGGAACAGCCGATTCCGGCGCCTGCGCCTCAGCTGCGCGAGCTCGAATCCGCCGGGACAGCGGTCGTGCGAATTGACTCGGCGGACCTGCTTGCAGGGCGCGCTGCCAAGCCTGTAGCGCACGACGCAGTGGCTCTCGCCATCGACGGGCCGGTCGCGCCCGAGAACGCACATCGCCTGGTGCACGCCCTCGCCGACGTCGCCGCCGGGATCATCGATGACTCCACAGATCTAGTGCTCACCGGTGGCGAAACCGCTCCGGACCGTGCTCGATCGACTCGGCGTGGATCGAATCGAACCCATTCACGAAATCCATGCGGGCGCCATCGCGTCCGTCACGCCGGACGGCCGCCTCGTGGTGACCCGGCCGGGCAGCTTCGGCGACCATCGCTCACTCGCGACGATCGCCGCATACCTACGACCCAACAACAGTGAGGCACATCCCATGTCAAAGAATCTTCCCTACGTTGCCGTGACGATGGGTGACGGTGCCGGTATCGGGCCGGAGGTCATCGTGCCGGCGATGCTCGATCCGCAAGTCGCCACATGGTGCCACCCCGTCGTCATCGGTGACGCAGCGCGGCTGCGGCTTGCGGCCAGCGTTCTCGGCCTGGAGCCGCAGATCGTTGCCGTCGAACGGGTTTCCGACGCCGAGTTCAATCCTGGACGGATCAATGTCATCGATCTGGGTCTGCTTCCCGACGACCTGCCCTGGGGCGAACTGTCCGCTGTCGCCGGCCACGCGGCCTACGAATACATCCGCGTGGCAAGCGAACTGGCAGTGGCCGGCGACGTACAGGCGATCTGCACCGCTCCGCTCAACAAGGAAGCCCTGCATGCCGCCGGACACATCTTCCCCGGCCACACCGAGGTGCTCGCGCACCTGACGGGTACCGAAGAGGTGTCGATGATGCTCTCCTCACCGACGCTCAAGGTCATCCACGTGACCACCCACATCGGGCTGTTGGACGCCGTCGCGAAAATCGAGCCCGGGCTGGTGGAGCGGACCATCCGCCGCGGCCACGACGCGCTGCGTGCGATCGGGTAACGCGAACCCGAAGATCGGGGTGTGCGGTATCAACCCGCACGCCGGCGAAGGAGGCCTGTTCGGCTACGGCGAAGAGGAGCAGAAGATCATTCCCGCACTCGAAGCGCTGCGTGCCGAAGGAATCGATGTGCACGGGCCGTTGCCCGCCGACACCGCATTCTTCCTCGCCGGCCGTGGGGATTACGACCTCATCGTCGCGATGTACCACGATCAGGGACACGGTCCGGTCAAGGTGCTCGGCCTCGAGGCGGGCGTCAATATCACCGTCGGCTTGCCCGTCATCCGCACGTCCGTCGATCACGGAACGGCCTTCGATATCGCAGGTAAGGGAATCGCCGAGGCCGGTAGCATGGTCGAGGCCCTGCGGCAGGCGGCGGAACTGGCCACCAGCAAGGCCGCAGTCTAGGAAAGGCGCGATGGCGGTGCGACAGTCACAGGCGCGACGTTCCGAGATCCTCCGACTGGCCAAGACCAGCGGCCTCTCGAGCGTCGATGATCTGTCGACCCTCTTCGGCGTCACCCCGTCGACCATCCGCCGTGATCTTGGAAAGCTGACCTCCGAGGGTTTGCTCGCGCGAACCTATGGAGGCGCCATCGCCCTCAATGCGCATCCGGAGTCGTCGATCCGACAGCGCGCGCTCGAAGGATTCGATGCCAAGCGGGCAATCGCGAAATGGGCAGCGAGCCAAGTGATTCCCGGCGAAACGGTCCTGCTCGACGCTGGCACCACCGTCGGTGCGATGGGAGAGTTTCTGCGCGACACGCAGCGGCTCACGGTTATCACCGCCGGGCTCACGGCCCTCGAGGCGCTCGCCGACGCCGACGACGTGCGGGTCGAATGCCTCGGGGGAACTCTGCGACACCTCAGCCAGGGCTTCCTCGGGCCGCTCACCGAAAGCTGCGCTTGCCCGAGTGTCCTTCGACCGCGCGTTTCTCGGCGCCGACGCCGTCACCGCCGATCGCGGAATATGCGAGGCAGAGCTGGAACAGACCCGGCTCAAGGAACTCATGATCGAGCGTGCCGGCGCGGTGTACGTCCTCGCGCACGCCGCGAAGCTAGGACAGCGACCGTTTCACGCCTGGGCACCCCTGCCTCCCCGTCACCTTGGTCACCGATTCCAGTGCGACCGACGAGCAGATCCGCCCCTTCACCGATGCAGGCATCGAGGTTGTGACGGTCTGAGATTGCCGCTGTCGGGCATCCCGTCAATTCCGCAGGCGGGCGCATGACACTGCTCTCGCTTCATGGAAAATGACCGACATCGCTGAGTCGAAAACTCTCGCTGGATAAGTCGCGTGCACGCCTCGGAGCGGTTCGATCGCGGTCGCGCACCTTGAATTCGCGTCACGCGTTCACGAGCATCGGCGCCACATCGACGGGAGCCTCCCGGCACAGGCGATGCGCTGCGAATGAAAAGTGGACACGAAAGTGAGACAACGCGCGCTGGACATAACGTGAGACGAGTTGCGTCAGTGCAGTTCAGCGCACCGCATGTCGACATCAGGTTCCGTCGGCCTGGGTAGCGAGTTTCCGCCCCTTGCGACGCTCGATGCGGCACCGGGAAACCTGCGCCCTCAAACGACGAGCTTCATCGGACGCGAAGCTGAACTGGCCGAGGTACAAGAGGCGCTGAAGGCTCATCGGTTGGTGACGTTGACCGGGGTGGGCGGGGTCGGCAAGACCCGCCTGGCGACCGAAGTCGCGGCGCGGCTGGCCGACGAGTTCCCCGACGGTGTCTGGATTTTCGAACTGGCCGCGGTGGCTGATCCGGCGGCGGTGCCCGACGCGGTGGCCGCGGTGCTGGGCATCACCCAGCAGCCGGGCAAGACCGTGCGCGAGTCGGTGGCCGCCGCGTTGGAGGGCAGGATCCGGCTGTTGGTGTTCGACAACTGCGAGCACGTGCTCGACGCCGCCGCCGATCTGATCGAAGCCATCCTGGCGGCCTCGGCGACGGTGCGAATCGTGGCCACCAGCCGCGAAGGGCTGGGGGTCGCCGACGAGCAGGTGTGGCCGGTGCCCTCGCTGGATCTCAGCGCGGGAATCGACTCTGCCGCAGTCAATCTGTTCGTCGAACGCGCCCAGAGTGTGGCCCCGCGCTTCTCGATGGCCACACCTGATGAGGCGGGCGCGGTGGTGGAAATCTGCCGACGCCTCGACGGGATACCGCTGGCCATCGAGTTGGCGGCCTCGCGGATGGCGTCGATGACGGCCAGCGAGGTCCGTGATCGTCTCGATCACCGGTTCCGGCTGCTGGTCGGCTCCCGGCGCGGGCTAGAACGCCACCAAACACTGCGCCACGCCGTGGCATGGTCCTACGACCACCTCGACGACGCGGAGAAGACGCTGCTGGAGCGGTGTTCGGTGTTCGCCGGTGGATTCGACCTCCAAAGCGCCTGCGCGGTGGGCGGATTCGACGACGCCGACGACTACGCCGTCCTGGATCTGCTGGACGCGCTGGTGCGCAAGTCGCTGCTGGTCGCCGACCGATCTTCGGGGCGGACCCGGTTTTCGATGCTGGAGACGATCCGCCAGTTCGCCGAGGAGCAACTCGTCGCGGGCGATGCGAGCGACCGAGGTCCGGACCGCGCATGCCCGCTACTTCGCCGGGCGTGAAGCCGACATCACTGGCGCTGTGGGACAGCCCCGGCAGCGGGAGGCGTACGACTGGTTCACCGCCGAGCTGGCCAATCTGCGCACTGCGCGTTCCGGTGGGCCGCCGACCACGGCGACCTCGACGTGCGCCGCCACCATCGCCACCTATGCGGGGTTCCTCGGCTTATGGGTCGAAAACTACGAGCCGATAGCCTGGGCCGAAGAGCTCATCGAACCCGCCCGGCGCCGTCGACCATCCCCGGCTCGCGGTCCTGTACGTGATGGCGTCGCTGTGCTGGATGGCCGGACGGATCGAGGAGGCTGTCGGCCTGCAGCGAGGCCGGGCAGACGGTTGTCGGCAGTGGCCGCGATGAGGTGCTCTTCGGCCTCGAGGGCCTGCTTGGCGGTGCGTACCTGGCTATCGGCCAGCCCGAACGGTGCCGTCGAGTTGGTGCCGCGCCCAGCTGCGCGCGCGGTCGCGACACAAACGCACTCACCAGGGCAGTCCTGGTCATCGCGCTGACGTTGGCCGGTTGCCGTGACGAGGCGATGGCCGCCGCGAACGGCCTGATCGACAGCCGCCGAGGCCAGCCACCAACCCGTATTCGTGCTCGTCATTCGCGCTTTTCACCCACGGGCTTCACCTACCGCGACGCCGATCCCGACCGCGCACTGGATGCGCCGCGGGCCTGGTGATCGCCAAGACAGCGGTAACCGCTGCCAACGAGACCCAACCTGGCTGCCAATCTGGCTCGACTTGAAGCCGAACACGGTGACCCGCTGGCCGCGCTTGATCACGCCACTCTGGCGATCCGCAACTACCAGGACTCAGGCAGCACCCCCATGATCCGCACCCCGCTGGCTGTCCTCGCAGTCGTTCTCGATCGGCTCGGACACCACGGACGGCGGCCACCATGGGCGGTTTCGCAGCTCGGTCCTTATCTGTGTTGAGGGACCCGTGCAGGGTGGGATCCGCCCGAGTCGTTTTCGGTGTTGGTTGGTCTCGTTCCGGTCCGTGTATGAGGCGGTGGACCATGGCAGCCCCTCGTAGGAACGCTGGCGTGCGTGCGGGTGGCGCGATCCGGCCCTGAGCACCGCGGCATCCGAATGGCCTCGTCTCGAGGGGGCGAGTCTGGCCGCCGCGTTAATCCATCGCTGACGCGCGACGGTGCCTATTGCGTGAGTGACACCGAATTCGCGAAGAACACTTTCATGGCCCAAAGCTCGCCCAGCCAGTCCGGCGCGAGGCACGCGATCGCCTAGAGCGCAGGCCTGTCGAATGAAGGCGGCAACGGCGCGCGGCTGTGACATGTAGACGGCGTGGCTGGCGGCCACCTCGACCGTGGTGGCGCTGGCCCGCTGCGCCATGGCGCGCTGGGCGGACGGCGGGATCATGCGGTCTTCGGTGGCAATCAGGTACCAGCTTGGCTTGCCGCGCCAGGCGGGCTCGGTGACCGGCCCAGTCCATGGCGTCCACCGCCCACGGGACCTGGGAGTCGGCCATGAACGCGGCGTCTGCGGCGGGCAGGTCAGCACCGAACGGAGTCGTGGAACTTCGCCCGGTCTTGGAACAAGAACCCGCCAGGCGCGGCGACAGATCGGCGACCCCGGCGCGTCGGGGTCGCCGTCGAGCGCTTTCACCGACTCGCCCTTATCCGGCGCGAACGCCGCGATGTAGACCAAGGCCGTTACCTTGTCGTGGGTGCCCGCCTCGGTGATGACCGCTCCGCCGTAGGAGTGCCCCACCAGCACGACCGGCCCGTCTTGCGCGTCGATGATCAGCCGCGTCGCTGCCGCGTCGCCCGGACAGCGACAGGGTCGGATTCTGCACCACGGCGACGTGGTAGCCGTCTCCGCGTGAGAAGGTCGTAAACCGCCCGCCAGCTGGATCCGTCTACAAAGCGCCGTGCACCAGAACGATGTTCCGTGGTCCGGAGCCCGTACTCACGATGATCTCCTTGCATGACCTCAGTAGCTGTAACCCGTACGGCGAAATCGACAGTTCTTCGGTCAGAATCGCTCGACGTCTTGTGAAGATCTGACGCCGAAGGTGTCAACGAATACGTGAAGGACGCTCTAGGGCGATTACGAATGCGCCTTGTTGCTGTGTCACACTCCCGCCGTGGCTGAACTTAACAGTCCAGAGCTCGCTGAACTTTCGATCCTGGTGCGCGAGCGCAACGCCATCGAAGTCCGCATTGCTCGAATGCTGGATCGGCCGACAAGCGTAGGGGACACACTGGAGCGGGCGCCGTGTTGATCCCGGCTCGGCGCGTCGGTGAGCGATGTTCACACGTTGGGCTTGAATGTGTAGGTATCGCCGTGAGCGAGGTAGACGAACTCCGTACTCGCGGTCGAGGTCCGGGCGGCCTTCTTGAAGTCGTCGAGTCCCGACAGGAATACCGAAAAGTCGTTGTAGTGGATCGGGATGGCGGTGCGAGGTTTGGTGATCTCGACAGCCCTGACTCCTTGCTCGCCCGTCATCGTGACAACCGTGACCAGGAAGGTCGTGCCACCCGTGTGAATCAGACCGAGGTCAATGTCGGGGTAGCGGCGCGGAATGTCCTCGAGGCTATCGACGAGCATCGTGTCCCCGGTGATGTAGAGCCGGTAGAGGTGATCGGCGTTGCGGCTGAAGTCGAGCAGGTGCCCGTTAACCGGCATGAGCAGCTCGTTGACTGCGTCGTCCGTGGCGTGCTTGGCCGGCATCGCGGTGATCTTCAGCGTCGCGTCGCCTTTGTGCACCACGAGGGATTCCCAGGTGTCGAGGGGATGGCCCTGCTCGAAGCCGAGAGCGCTGAGCTTGTCCACCGCGTCAGCCGTTGAGACGATGGGCAGTTTCTTGTCGAGCTCTTGCGCGGCGACGTCATCGAAATGATCGCCGTGGTAGTGCGACAAGATGACCAGATCTATCGGTGGCAGGTCAGCGATCTGGCACGCCGGCTCCACCTCGCGCCGGGCCCAGATGCCATGACCCAGATAGACGTGCTCGCCTTTGTGGAGGAAGGCGGGATCGGTCAGGATCGTCAGTCCGCCGAAACGGATCAATGTGGTGGCGTTACCGATGAAATAAACATCGCCCTCATTGAAATCTGCTGTCCCACTGCTTGGCTAGCTCCAAGGAAGTCATCGCTGATGCTCTCCTTTGGGTGGTGATTCCTCACCATCGTTACGCCCTTCTCCGGTACGGGCTTGGGATGTCGCAGTTCCAGTCTGGGTCAGATCGTGCGCACTGGCTAGGCGCCACTCGATGATCACCGAGGCCAAGAACGCGGCATTCAAAAGCCTGGTAAGGGGTTCTCCTCTGCTGACGCCTCAACCGGTGGTGACACCTGTCGATTCTCATATGAAATGTCGCATTCCCATTCCGAGTGTCATCTAAATGTCCACCGTGTCGCGGACGTGCCGAAGGCGCCTCGATCAGTTTTCGATCATTCATCCGACGTCGATGCTCCATCACGTGCTGTGCGGCGCAGAGGCGCTGCTCGTAACGTGAGATAGCCATCAACAGATCCCGAACGCACATGCAGCTCACGTCGTGAGCCGGAGGCCGCCAAATCCGGCCCCGCGCATACGCCAGCGTCACAGTGACGACGCGAGTCCGGTGCTGGCATGGCCGGGACCGCACATCCCTTCCGCCTGTAGATTCCGAGGTTATCGAGGAGGACCAACATGACAGTGGAAACACATCCAGACACGCCTCGCGCCGCTGACACGATCGAGCAGCTGGCCGTCAACACGATCCGCACGTTGTCGATGGACGCGGTGCAGGCGGCCAACTCGGGGCATCCCGGTACCCCGATGGCGCTGGCCCCGGTGGCCTACCGGCTGTGGCAGGACTACCTGCGGTTCGACCCGGAGCTGCCGGTGTGGGCCAACCGGGACCGGTTCGTGCTGTCGGTCGGGCACGCGTCGGCGCTGCTGTACTCGATGCTGCACCTGGCCGGGGTCAAGTCGGTCAACCCCGACTACGAGATCGTCGGTGAGCCCGCCGTGTCGCTGGAGGACCTGCGCCGGTTCCGGCAGCTGGACTCCAGTGCCCCGGCCACCCCGAGTACCGCTGGACCTCCGGGGTGGAGTGCACCACCGGCCCGCTGGGCACCGGGATCGCCACCAGCGTCGGCATGGCCATCGCCGGGCTGTGGCAGGCCGCCACCTTCAACCGGCCCGGCTACGAGCTGTTCGACTACGACGTCTACGCGCTGTGCGGCGACGGCTGCCTGATGGAGGGCATCGGCGCCGAGGCCGCCTCGCTGGCCGGGCACCTGAAGCTGTCCAACCTGTGCTGGATCTACGACAACAACAAGATCACCATCGAAGGCGCCACCAGCCTGGCGTTCTCCGAGGACGTGCCGGCCCGGTTCGCCGGCTACGGCTGGGCGGTGCAGCACGTCGCCGACGCCAACGACCTGGCCGCGCTGGGCGCCGCCTTCGACGCGTTTCGGGCCGAGACCGAGCGTCCGACGCTGATCGTGGTGGACAGCATCATCGGCTACGGATCCCCGAACAAGGCGGGCACGCACGCCGCGCACGGCGAGCCGCTGGGTGTGGACGAGGTCAAGGCGACCAAGCGGTTCTACGGCTGGCCGGCGGACGAGACGTTCCGGGTGCCGACCGGAGGTGGCCGACCACATCGGGGCGGGATGCGCCAGCGCGGTGGTGGTCTGCGCCGGGACTGGGAGGCGCTGTTCGCCCGCTACGCCGCGCAGTACCCCGAGCAGGCCGCGCAGCTCAACCACATGCAGCGGCGCACCCTGCCGGACGGCTGGGACGCCGACGTCCCCAGCTTCCCGCCGACGCCAAGGGCGTGGCCGGCCGCGACGCCAACGCCAAGGTGCTCAACGCGGTCGCGCCGCGGGTGCCGTGGCTGGTCGGCGGCTCGGCCGACCTGGCGCCGTCCAACAAGTCCAGGATGACCTTCGACGGGGCCGGCGACTTCTCGGCCACCGACCGGGCCGGGCGCAACCTGCACTTCGGTGTCCGCGAGCACGCGGCCGCGGCCGTCGCCAATGGCCTGGCGCTGTCCAAGCTGCGCGCCTACCAGGCCGGCTTTTTGATCTTCTCCGACTTTCAGCGCGGCGCGCTGCGGCTCTCGGCCCTGATGGAGCTGCCGCTGATCCACCTCTACACGCACGACTCCATCGGGGTCGGCGAGGACGGGCCGACCCACCAGCCGATCGAGCAGCTGGCCTCGATTCGGGCCATGCCCGGCGTGATCGACCTGCGCCCGGGCGACGCCAACGAGGTGGCCGAGGCCTGGCGGGTGCTGATGCCGATCCGGCACGAGCCGGTCGGCGCTGATGCTGTCGCGCCAGCCGCTGCCCACCCTGGACCGGGAGCGCTACGCCTCGGCGGCCGGGGTGGCGCGCGGGGCCTACGTGCTGGCCGACCCGCCGTCGGCGCAGCCCGAGGTGATCCTGATCGCCACCGGCAGCGAGGCTGGCGATGACCGTGGACGCCTACGAACGGCTGACCGTCGGACGGGATCCGGGCGCGGGTGGTCAGCATGCCGTCGATGGAACTGTTCGACAAGCAGCCGCGCGCCTACCGCGACGAGGTGCTGCCGCCGTCGGTCACCGCCCGGGTGTCGGTGGAGAAGGGCTCCACGTTCGGCTGGGACCGCTGGGTCGGGTCCGACCGGCGCGATCATCGGGATGAGCACGTTCGGCGCGTCGGCGCCGCTGAAGGTGCTGCAGGCCAAGTTCGGCTTCACCGTCGACAACATCGTGGCCACCGCACGGACCCAGCTCGGCCTCGAACACGACACCGACACGCCCGGCGTCACCCTCGAGACATCCGAGACCGCCGAGCGGTAACCCAGCGAGTCCGCTACCAGCTCCCCGACCGCGACCTCGGGCTGGACCCGATGCGGTCACCGAGGCCGCCGCGCTGGCGGTGGACGGCCGGCCTTGACCCGGTGATAAGGACGGCAGGGCGGGATGGTGGCTGGCCGGGGCACCGTTGAGGTGCGGGTTGGCATGTGCGTGTCGTCGTCGCGGAACATCGACGTGGGCATCGACCCAGGGTCGAGCTCGGTTTTGAATCGGTGCCGTAGCCACCGCTCGTGCTCGCGGGTACACGCCTTCCCTGCAGTAGCCGATCCCCTGCCGCAGCGTGAAGTATCTCTTCGGTGGTCCCCGCGGCGGGGATGAGCGCTACGGGTAGTGCGGCGCGGGGCTTAGTCGTCGGACAGTCGCAGCACGACTTTGCCCGAGATGGCCGGCTCGGCTGACACGTCCATCGCCGCTACGGCGTCGACGAGGTCGAAGCTGTGGGTGATGACCGGGTCCAGCGCGGTGGAACCGGCGAGCAGGGCGATGGATTCGTCGAATTCGGTATCGAACCGGAAGGCGCCGCGGTAGTCGATTTCCTTGGCCACCAGGGCGGACAGCTCAGCAGGTCGGGGTCCGGGTGGGAACATCCCCAACTGCACCATGACTCCGCGGCGGCGGACTGCGGCGAGGGTGGCGCCGACGGCGACGGAGGCACCGGATGCCTCGATAGCCACGTCGAAGTATTGATCGGGCAGGGTGTCGGAGCCGATCCGGACGGTGCGGTCAACGCCGACGTCCAGGGCGATCTTCAAAGGGTGATCGAGGATGTCAGTGGTCCAGACTTCCGCGGCGCCGGCCGCTTTGGCTGCGCCGGCGGCGAGGATGCCGATCAAGGTGGAATCGATTCTTGCCCACCTTGGGCTCGGGTACTTTCATGAAGTACAGCGGCGAAGCCGTGCCGGTGGGGGTCACTAACCAAGCACTCATCGGGGTTGCGTTCCCGAACGTCGCAGGAGAGCACCTCGGCCCAGAAATTAGCCTGCAGCCGGGGATCTGTGCAGTCGATCACCACCGCGAACATGTTCAACGTCATCGCAACCCCAGACGCTATCCACTCGGCACCAAGTTTGGCGTACTCAGCGCATGCTCGCTGCGCTCTGTCTCGTTTCTAGCCAAAGTGTCCCTGCGGGGACGCCCGTTCCAGGTTGAAAATGGTGTGGTGGTCGCCGTGTCGACGCCGTTTTTCTATGGTCCTTCGAGGCCGTTTTCTAGCCGGGCCCCGGAGGCCCGTCGTCGCAGCCGCTGAACGATCACTGGAGAACTAGCAGAAGGGCAATCGATGACTCAGAATCCCAATCTCGCCGCGTTGTCTGCGGCGGGTGTGTCCGTGTGGCTTGACGACCTGTCCCGCGATCGGCTGAGGTCGGGCAAGCTGGCCGAGCTGAGGGACACCAAGTGCGTGGTCGGGGTGACCACCAATCCGTCGATCTTCCAGGCGGCGCTTTCGGCGGGCCACGCCTACGACGCAGCTGATCGCCGAACTGGCCGTGCGCGCGCGCCGATGTCGAGGCGACGATCCGCACCGTCACCACCGACGATGTGCGGGAGGCCTGCGACCTGTTCGCCGAGGTCTACCGGGCGACCGGCGGTGTGGACGGCCGGGTGTCGATCGAGGTGGATCCGCGGTTGGCGCACGACACCGACAAGACGATCCTGCAGGCCATCGAGCTGTGGAAGATCGTCGACCGGCCCAACCTGCTGATCAAGATCCCGGCCACTGAAGCCGGCCTGCCGGCCATCACCGCGGTGATCGGCGAGGGCATCTCGGTCAACGTGACGCTGGTCTTCTCCGTCGAACGGCACCGGGCCGTGATGGACGCCTACCTGGCCGGGCTGGAAGCCGCGAAGGAAGCCGGCCACGACCTGTCGAAGATTCATTCGGTGGCGTCGTTCTTCGTCTCCCGGGTCGACACCGAGATCGACGACAGGCTGGAGCAGATCGGCACCGAGGAGGCGTTGGCGCTGCGCGGGCAGGCCGGCATCGCCAACGCCCGCCTCGCGTACGCCGCCTACCAGGACGTCTTCCTCGGCGGCGACCGGTACGAACCGCTCAAGTCCAACGGCGCGCGCGTGCAGCGCCCGCTATGGGCCTCGACGGGGGTCAAGAATCCCGACTACTCGGACACCCTCTACGTCACCGAGCTGGTCGCCCCGAACACCGTGAACACCATGCCGGCGAGGACCCTCGATGCTGTTGCCGACCATGGCGTCATCACCGGCGACACGGTCACCGGCCGGGCCGGCGAAGCGCAGGAAGTCTTCGACAAATTGGAAGCGGTCGGCGTCGACCTGACCGACGTGTTCATCGTCCTCGAGGACGAGGGCGTGGAGAAGTTCGCGAAGTCCTGGCGCTACCTGCTTGAGGCCACTCAGGGCCAGCTCGACGCCGTGACCAAACGATCACGGGTGTACCCACCGCTGTCCCGCAAGCGCGGATAAGCGGATAAAGAGTCTGGATCCGCTCAGCCAGGAGTTGCCGACGATGGTTCCGCTGCGTGATCGCGCAGGTCCGCGGAGACGCCGGATTAGGCTGATCTCCGACGGCGACGGCGACGTCGCCGGCGCCATCGCCGCGGCGCGTATCCGCCCCGAGGTGGCTCCAGCGCTGGGACCCCTTCGCGCCGCCGGGCGTAAACGGCGGCCGGACGGGGGTACGCCTGGCGCCATGTTGGGAAAAATTGGATCGTTGGTCGCGCGGGTGGCCGAAGAGGCCGGTTCGGTAGTGGGGTTGCGCTTCGGCACCGAGGAGCCGCGCTACACGAGCGAGAAAGTGACCCACGGCCTTGAGATCCGGAACTACGGACCCCGTATCGCCGCCGAGACGACAGTCTTCGGGGATGAGGACAAGGCCCTCAGCGACGGGTTCCGGCGCCTCGCCGGCTACATCTTCGGCGGCAACCACGGCAACGCCAAGATCGCGATGACAGCCCCGGTCGCACGGCAGTCGGGCCAGAAGATCGCCATGACGGCGCCGGTGTCGAAGACCTCGGGCGCCGATGGTGGATCAGTGGTCCGGTTCTTCATGCCGGCCGGCTGGACCATGGACACACTGCCCGAGCCCAACGACGACGAGGTCGGCCTCGTCACCGTTCCGGAGAAACGGTGGCCGTGCTCCGCTTCACCGGCGACCGTGGGTCGGCCGCCGTCGCAGCGCGCACCACTGAGCTGCTGGATGCACTGAAGGACACTGCCTTCGAGCCGACCGGCACGCCGGTCGGGTGGTTCTACGATCCGCCCTGGACCCTCCCGTTCCGGCGGCGCAACGAGGTCGCGGTGCCGGTCGCTCGTCGCTGACCCCACCAAATCGCTCGCAAGTGTGCTGGTAGCGCATCGCTGCTTTCTCGTTGTCGAAAGCGTGAAATTCGGCGTAGGCATTACGCAGCGCGTCCAAGATCAGCGCACGTGCTCGCCGCTACGGTGATTCATCTGATGCATCATCGCCGCAGCTCTATGTCGAAATACGTTGCGGGAGAGGATAGTACGCTGCCGGTAACTCGCCATATTCGATCTCGCCGTATTCAGCAGTGAGGCGCTATAGCAACATAGACAACACCGACGCACCGGCGCTCCAGTCAACCGGCCGTATCGGTAGCTGCGCCGCCGGGCGGTATCACCTGGTAGCTGTAACGCCACTCGACCTCGGTGCCATACTCGCCGCCGACCGGCCGTGATCCGTGGAGATGCAAAAAGGCCACCAGGTTATCGTCGCCGACTTGAGCTTGAGCCTTCCGCTCCGCCAGCGCCTTACTTGGGCCGGGCTCATCCTCTCGGGCACCACGATGGTGTCGTGCCGCACGTTGGAGGCATCAGCCATAGCGCCAGGCTGCGGCAGGTTGAGCGCTTCCGTTTCCCAACAACACGCGCCCGCACACAACCGTGATCGACACGTGCTGCACCTGCGACGCAACCACCGCGGTCGCTGCCGACGGTCAGCGGATAGGCCGAACGCCGACCTCCTCCAGCCGGGTCAGCATCTCGGCCGGGTCGGCGTAGACGCGGTAGGCGCCTGAGCGCTCGAGCTCCTCGCGGCCGTAGCCACCCGAGAGCAGTCCGATGCCCAGGGCACCGGCCCGCTGTGCGGCGAGCAGGTCCCAGACGCTGTCGCCCACCACGAAGCAGTGCGCCGGGTCGACCCCGAGCCGGCGGGCCGCAGCGAGGAACAGGTGCGGGTCGGGCTTGGCCCGCTCCACCAAGTCGCGGGTCACGACGGGCACGTCGTCGGGCAGGCCCAGCAGCGCCAGCGCGGAGCCCGCAGTGTGTCTGGCCCCGCTGGTCGCGATCGCGAACGGCACCTGACGCTCGTGGAGGTGCGCGAGCAGCTCGCGGGCCCCGGGCAGCGGGACCACGGTCTCGTGCCGGCGCAGGTAGGCCTGCGCGTGGAGCTCACGCAGCCGCTGGGACAGCTCTTCGTCCAGGCGGACCCCGGTCTCACGACTGAGCGCGTCGATGAACAGCCCGCCGCTCATGCCGATCCGGCGGTGGATCCGCCATACCGACAGCTCGATGCCGCACGTGGCCAGCGCCTCCTGCCAGGCGATCACGTGCTGATACACCGAGTCGACGAGAGTGCCGTCCAGGTCGAACAGCAGCGCGGGCTGCGGGACCTGGATATCGAGGCCGTCCTGCACGGTCATGGCTTCCCCTTTCCACCGGCGGCGAGGCTCGCGGCCGCGATCTCGTGTCGCCTCGAGCAGCGAGAACATCGCCGCCCGCAGCCATGGTTCTCCATCTCGCGGATCGCGTTGAATGGTGGTGCCGGGCCAACGACATCACGGCCTCCCGCCCAGGCGTAGTGGTAGCGCTCCAGGTCGTCCGCGGGCGCCGCGAACGCGTCGGCGACCCGCTCGTCGATTATCAGCACCGACCCGCCGTCGGCGAGTACCGCCCGCACCGCGCGGTTCAGGCTGTTCCTATCGGACCCGGGCGAGATCGCAGGGGTGATCATGCTCTCGCCGAAGAACAGTGCGGCGCCGAAGAGGCCCAGCGCGGCCAGCGTCATGGCGGTGCGACGACCCCGCGCCCCGCCGTACCGCCGCAGCAGCGTGATGAGCGCCATGATGCTGCCCCCGCCGTCGTTGTCGGCGCGCATCACCAGCGTGACGTAGGTCAGGGTGACGATGATCATCACCGACCAGAAGATCAATGACACGACGCCGTACACGTTGTCCGTACTGATCGGCACGGGGAGCGGGTCGTTGGGGTTGACGGCCGTCTGGATGGTGATCGGGCTGGTCCCAATGTCGCCGAACACGACACCCAGTGCGCCACCGAAATTGCAATGTAAAACTGGACGATCTGGACTGGGATCGTCCAGACCTAGATTGCGAACCCCAGCAAGCGCGGGGCATCCCTCGCAATCTTCAGCTGGACGAGACAGGATGTTGTCCTGTTCGGGTGAAGGCTGCACTGTCCGTGTGAAGGTTGCACCCGAAGTTGCATTGTCCAGGTGAAGGTTGCGCGTCGCTGCCGGGATTGGCTCCGGTCTGCGGCCGAGACTGTTGATCTATGACGGCCGTTACGTCTAGAGGCGCGTCGACCCCGTGACCCGCCGGCCGACGATGGTTTCGAGGTCAGTTATGTGCCCGACGACGGCGCCGTGCACCGGGTGCCGCTCGCGCGGGCGTGGGACGGTGCCGCTGAGGCGGGGCTGCCGGTTCGCCGGTTTACGTCGCGGAAGGGACAGCGGCATCTGAGCGGGCTGTGGTGGTCAGCCACAACGGGCGGCCACGTGGGGTTCGAGTCCTGGTTGGAAACGCGATCACGTGCTGCATCTGGATTTCGACCCGTCCGTGGTCGGCATCGCGTCGCAGCCGTTCTGGCTGCAAAGTACGCGCCGGTCTGTAAGGAGACCTCAAAGATCCGATAAACCAGAGGCGTACACAGCCCACAAGACTGACAGCGTTCAGGTAAGTAGATAAACTGCGCGCCGCCAGCGGATTGTCTTGCTACAGCTGCTGCAAGTCTCCAGCCCCAGGCCCCGGGCGACGCGCGCACCTAGGTCGGGATCACTTGCGTCCAGTAGTCGTTGACCGCGCGCTCCTGGATGAAGCGCTCCACCCCCTGGCTTAGATGCCCGACGATGTTGTCGACCAGATGGTCCCGATCGGTCGGCGTCATCACCTGGCGGTAGAGCGTGCCGGGCTGGATGAAGTCGTTGTCGTCCTGTGTGCGCCTCGTAGGCCGTGCGCATGATCTCGGCGGCCTCCACAAACCAGCTCGGATCGCGGTAGCGCTGCGGATCGGCCTTGGGGCCGCCGTAGCTGTTGGGCGCGTAGACCGGCTGGTTCCCATTGTGGTGGTAGCGCATCGGGCCGTCCTTGTTGTAGTTGTGCACCTCGTCGAGTGGGCGGTTGACCGGCAGCTGCACGTAGTTCGGGCCGGTGCGATAGCGGTTCGAGTCGGCGTAGGCGAACATCCGCCCCAGCACCATCCGATCCGGGCTGGGCCCGATGCCCGGGACGAAGTTCGCCACGTCGAACGCTGCCTGCCACGATCTGGGCGAAGAAGTTCTCAGGGTTGCGGTCGAGCACGAAGCGCCCGACGGTGATCGGCGGGTAGTCCTTGTGCGGCCAGACCTTGGTCACGTCGAAGGGGTTGAAGCGGTAGTTGGCCGCGTCCTCGTAGCGGCATGATCTGCATCTCCAGGCGCCAGGACGGGCAGTCCTTGCGTTCGATCGCGTCCCACAGGTCGCGCCGGTGGCAGTCGAGGTCCTCGGCGCGCATGGCCTTGGCCTCGGCGTCGGTGAAGTTCTGGATGCCCTGCTCGGTCTTGAAGTGGTACTTGACCCAGAACCGCTACGCCGGCGGCGTTCTCCCACAGGTACGTGTCGCTGCTGTAGCCGTTCATGTGGCGCCAGTCGCGCGGCGTGCCGCGGTCGCTCATCAGCGACCGTCACCTGGTGGGCCGACTCCGGCGACAGCGTCCAGAAGTCCCACTGCATGTTGTTGCTGCGCAGGCCGGCTGTCGGGCATGCGCTCCTGCGAGTGGATGAAGTCAGGGAACTTCATGCGGGTCGCGTACGAAGAAGACCGGCGTGTTGTTGCCGACGAGGTCGTAGTTGCCCTCCTCGGTGTAGAACTTCATCGCGAAGCCGCGCGGGTCGCGGTCCGAGTCCGGGTAGCCCTCTTCGCCGGCCACCGACGAGAAGCGCGACCAGCATCGGCGTGCGCTTGCCAACCTCGTTGAGGAAGGCGCGCCTTGGTCCACTCGGTGACATCGGCAGTCACCTCGAAATAGCCGAACGCGCCGCCGCCCTTGACGTGGTACACGCGATCGGGAACGCGCTCGCGGACGAAGTGGGCCAGCTTCTCGATCAGGTAGGCATCCTGCAGCAGCACGGGGCCGCTGGCTGCGACCGTGAGCGAGTACTCGTCACTGGCGACGGGACAACCGGCATCCGTGGTGGTTGGTGATTGATTGCTCATCTCTTTACTCCTCTGCGCTTTCTCCTCACGGTCGCGGTAGACCTGGCGTCTACATGGGTCGACTGAGACACGCCGATAGATCTTCGCCAGCCAGCTACTCGGGCCAGGAGCTGTTCAGGGGATGACCTCGACGAAGTCGATCCGCTGGAAAGCCGGGCACGAAGTGGGCCAGCACATCGGCGTTCACCAGGGTGCCAAAGGTTGTGTCGGGCCGGTCCCTTGCAGAAGCCGTCGGCGAAGGCCGCCAGAGATCTGGCGCTTGAAGTCGGGTCGCGGGTGCGCATCGGTGACGGCTTCGAGCGCCGCGGGATCCGGGTCCCCACGGCCGATCCCGAGCACATCGGTCTCCACACCCGCGGTGACCAACGCGATCTCGAGGCTCCATGAACTCCCGGAACGCCGGGCGTCGTGTGCAGGGCGATCGCCGTCAAACCCGGCGGACATCGTCAGCGCCGACGACCCGTGCTCGGCAGGTAAGGAACCGACGGGCCTCGTTCGCTGCCGTCGATCTCGAAGCGCTGATGAGTGGATCCGGTATGTCGCAGGTCAGACCCAGGTCGGCGGAACATCGCTCCGACGTAGAGCAGGTCCGGGTCGGGCTTCAGGCCGCGCCGTAGCCCTTGCAGCATCCCGAACAGGTAGACCCTGCGGGAGTGGTCGAACAACAGCGGCGGCTCCAGCTTCGCCGGACCAGTGCCTGCGGCCTCGGCCGCCAGCCGCGTATCGAGGAGTTTCGATGCCCGCGATCTTCGCAAAGCTCACAACTAATTCCCTCCTCCACTCGGCCCCAGGGACGCGTACGTGTGCGCGAATCGTGCCTGCGGAGCCAAACTCGAAGGTGCCGATTCGGGAAGGCGGCATGTGTGGCGCTCACCATCTGAAGGTCTCAGACGAGTATTTCACCATTGCCGGGCGCTGGATTGGAAAAAAATGCAGAGACAAGCCACGAACCCGTCGATGACAACCGGTGGCACTGCAGGTCTGAAAGGCATGGCCGACCGCGCCACCGCCCTCGGCGGCCAGGCTCACCATCGGCCCCCACGCTCGGGAAGGCACATGCACCTGCGGGCGGCATTCCCCGTGGTTTCGCAATACGTAATGG
>ERZ1370068.10565-contig-9252_pt1 | contig 28160 bp, 47 predicted proteins | sample MGYA00561227_ERZ1370068 | MGnify/ENA primary metagenome ERZ1370068 (study PRJEB38410, sample SAMEA6850437) | metagenome | study: Metagenomic assessment of the ecological functions of the soil: analysis of the soil microbiota associated with the...
CCTTCGATCCTCGCACAAGCTCACCGAAACCGGCGTCACTGATATCAAGACCAGCGCACTGGCAGAGCTCATCAAATCGCAGCCGAGCGGCAACCGGGCGTGTCCGACGAACGATACAAAGTCTCGGTTGAGGGCCTGGCTCGAGGATCGCAAGGCTGAACAGAACGCAGCTATGACGGTATTCACGACCAAAGGAGTTTCAGATGAGAGTCACCGGGCAGCAGTCGGGCTCGCCCAGGCAAGCCTCCGATCAATCACGTTCATGAATGGAGGCGCCGCCGTCGCGGTCCTCGCATTCATTGGCTCTCGCGTCGCGCATTCCCTCAAATGTGACATATGTGCGCGACTTGCGACCTGCGCTCTCAATGTTCGCGCTAGGGGTTCTCATTCCGCCTGCGCGACAGGCTCAAGTTATCTTAGTCAGGCACATTTCACGCACGCCGACTTAGACACAGACGAACATGCCCAGCGCGGGCTCAAGTGGAGGAGACTTGCGATCGGATTCGCCATCGCCGGGTATATCGCCTTTCTTGCGGGTCATGCTGTGCCTGTGCTGGCCTCACGCCTAGCCCTTGATGGCACCGCCCAATCCCGACCGCCTGAATCGTGATCGACTTTCCTCGACTCCCAAGAACACCGATAGTCGTTTTACTTGGACATCATGACCTGCGTGACGTCCTAAGGACTCCAAGACAGGCAACAGATATAGAGTGACATTCGCCGATCCGGGAACAGGCTATCTTGCGACCGACCAGTTCACGATGGACACAAGCTGCGATTTCGCATTCCCATCCCCGCTTCACGTCGACGAGCGTGACCCACCATGGCGTGGCTGATTCTCCAAGTGCGCGCGAGTTGTTTTCCACCTCAGAGGTGCACTCTGCCGAACTCGCATCTTTACTTACCAAGGCTGGCTATCCCCTCATCTGGGAACGAGGGCGCGTCGAACAGCTAGACAATGGCTACTCGACATATCCTCCACAGAGACCACAATTACTTCCAGATTATCCCGTTTGCCCAGTCCACCGGCCAATTACCGATCGCCTGTCGAACTCACCGCCGGTGTGCACAGATATTTTCCTCGGAGATTGAACGCCTGAGTGGAGCATTCGACACGCTCCCGTGGTTCTTGAAGTCTGACCATTGCGCGTAATCATACGCTGACTTCATGTACCTCAATCAAGTCTGGGGCACAGACTTTGATGAAAGCGTGGCGTCACGGATAGCGCGCAACCTGGCAAGTCATCGCTCGCCAATGATCGCTGCGAGGCTGTCGCTAGATCTCACATATACGGGCTCGCGTACGAAGGCGCACCGATAGCGTTACCGAGGAGCCTTGTTCTTGTCATCACTTTCCGATGATGAATACATCGAAGAGCTTGCGACACGCACGACTATTCGAATCCACCTACTTGATGCCACACTCTTGCGTCTCCGAGGTGCCCCGGACGGTCACTCTTACTTCTGTTCCGCCGGATGCTCATGTTATTCAGGTCGAACGCCAATTCCAAAATGCCCTATCAGGTCTGCATCTCTTGAAACTCGGACGTCTAGGATGTGGACCCGTGAAGTTCATTGATGCGCTACCAGGGCAAGTCATGCCACTTGTGGGAATGTATGCGTCATCGGAGTCGGCGACCTCGCCCCGGCAACAGATGGCCGGAGGTTATTCCCTATCGAGGGAGGAGATACCAACGCTTGAGGCGCTCAGTGCAACTGTCCACGAACGAATCACTTGAACCGCGATTGCGCACAGTGTTCGATCGAATTCGATTCGCTTCCGATCGCGTGCGATGGGAGGACGAGCTCATAGATGGAATGATCGCTCTCGAGGCACTCATGGGAGACAAGGGTCCGAGTGAGCAATATAAGGTTTCACTCCGAACCGCAATTCTGTGTTCTGACTCCACCAACGATAGAAGGGAGATAGTTAGGCGCATCAAAGCGGCATACGGACTCCGAAGCAAGGTTGTGCATGGTGGATCGTTGAAGTCTGGCGACGAAGCCGAGGGGCGCGTGTACTCACAGTTGATTTGTGATACTGTACGATCGATTGTGAAAGTGGCAATTCAACGCGGCTGGAATCGCACCCGCTTGCCGGACCCGGAGGCCATGGATGGATGGCTACTTCGAGGGTCCATAGATTCCGTGGAGAATTGATCTCAACTGACATTCGTCGGTCGGCAATGGCATGGGCCAGTAGTCTATTTGTGGATTGCACGGCGCACGGTGCGTGATAGTTGCTAAGAATGCTCACGCGGTAGCGCTTCATCGCGTCGGCGCATACCGAGGCGATCCGCCACGTCCCTCCACGGCGCGCGAGTGCTGAAATCTTGACATTCGCACCGACGGATCGTCTACTCCGTGGACCAAGGATCGGCAATGACACAACGGACACCGCCACACCCGGAGATCCTCCCGCCTGACGATCCTGAGCATCTCGCGGAGTTGGCCCAAGTCGCGGACCTTCTCGACGAGGTCCTGCGCTTCGGAACCAACGCGCTCAATTGGGCCGCCGTGTCCGCGCCTGCAACGCAGTCAGTCATCGCGCCAATCATGATGCATCGCCACATTCTCGGCCTGCTCGGCGGGCTTAGCGTACAAAATACGGTCGGGGTGGATCGAGTCGTCAGACGTCACGCTTCGCGCCATGCTTCGAGGCATTCCTCAACCTCAGACTTTCTCGTACAGGATAAGCAAGAGGAGCGCGGGTTTGATTTCTCGCGGCGGCTCGACGTGAACGCATCGCCTTTCTAAAGAAGCTTGATCCCTCAACGACGGAGGGCCAGGCCTATCAAGAGCGGCACCAAAAGGATGGACTGGTGGGAAAGAAGGATTTCAAGTTTCCAAGAGACGTTTCAGTCGAACGAAAGGAGCTGGAGTCCCTCCCCTAGACGGAGGACTTCTCCGCGCAGATCGAGAATATGCAGAAATAATAGATGCGACGAAACGCAAGTGGCCGAAGTGGTATTCGCTCCACAATCGGACAATTACCAACTTTGAGAAGCTGTGCGGGCACCTCGAACGGGATGCCACGTATGACGTGTACCGGGTGCTGTCCGGGGACACTCATGGAACGAACATCATCTATGGAAAGTCTTCGAGCCGCGCGGCGACGGAAAGGCCGAAATCAAGCCGCTGAAGCGCATGACGGGGGCGCACAGCTCCGCATTGATAGGAGCAATGTTTGTGATCTGGGGAACGGCTGAGTTCCTGGCTACCTCGCCCCCAATCGTTTGGATGAGTACCGTCAGTGGATAGGACGAGGAATCATGAAGGCGCTAGGCAAGATCGATCATTCAGGAGTACTCCGGAAGGAGCCACATCCCAACGAACTGCCGCGCCAGTCGTCGGATTCTTCCGGTGCGCGGGATGAAGATCAGGACCCTTCGATTTCCGTCGAGAAGCTAAATAAGCGATGGCACTGAGGAACAAGCCAACGCCATCCACGTCGCACTGAAATCGGTACATTACCTTCAGAATCGCATCTCTGCTCGCAATGCCGACACACTCGAAGAACCATGGTGAGGAGGCGGAGGACCGCCTCGAGACGTTTCTCAAATCTAGCTATCTTTGCAGATTTTGTCATTCGATCGAAAACGTACTTGAGGCCAGGGGCCGGTGATGGCGAAGCCGCCGATTTTCTTTCTTCCGTTTGGTGACACTCTCTTTTTGCATCCAGAGCAAGTCTCGGCAACTAAAGTCAGACAGCACACCGATCAGTGCGATCGAAATAGATCGCCTTAAGAAAAGGCTGGACCAGGCAATCAAGCAGATACCAACTATTCTTGAAGCGCTTCGCCTTGGAGGACTTGAGAACGCTACAAACCTACGAGGAATCGCCCTTCCGCTTGGCAAGAAACAGTGGACGCGACTCGTCGGAATCGCCGTGCTCAACACTGCTGGTCCAACCGAATCCCACACGTCCACATCTTTGGATCTATACGGCGGCCTATGCGAGGTCCAGGGTATTACTGTTCATTCATTTCTTCTGGAAGACTTGGAGGTCGTGGATTCGCGAACTCGATACGCTCGGGAGATCTCCTCCACTACCTGACCGTCCGGGAGCACCTCAAGAAACGTGAGATCCTGAATCCACTCACATGCGAGCGAGAGCTTCTCGCGGCATTCGTGTCTAAGTATGCAACAATTGATGAGTGCCTTTCTGGACAAGTCTCCCACCTCATCATTGAGGATGGAGCGTGGGACGCGCTCCAACGCACCGCTGTCCCGGCAATCCGCGAGCGCGAGCGGAGGCGTGCTCGCAGCCGCATCTTTGATGACATCCTCGAGCAAGTCTGCCGCTGCGTTGACTTCGCTCCCCTGCGTCCGAGCTGGGAATCGACATGCCATTCCCGGTTGCAACGCCAGACGACTATTACACAATTGCTCAGGATCTGGCCCAATGGAAGCGGGCAGACAGAATTGGGAATTGCTCAGAAGGTTGTCGAGAAGGTACATAAGGCAGACTCGGACCCTCTGGGCTTCCGACATGTGGCAATCCAAGATCGACAGTCCAAGCTTACGCTTGTCTTCAGTCAGGATCGAGGCTGCCGCGGGCGGACAGGTTACGAATACTGTTCAATGTTGCTCCGGGTGGCATACTGTGCACTTCAACGCTAGTGTGGTTGTTGGAATTGGACTTCCGAGCCTGCTTACAAAGGGTTCCTCGTTCGATTTCATTCGTATACCGCCGAATGAGGTTTTCGACGATGAGATCGCTCTGCGTGCCTCGGCGCGTCAGCTATTTGTGGCGCCACGGCGATATACGCAAGATCAGTGGGAAACGCTGATTAGCTATCTGGACGCGTTTTGCGAAGCGCCGCAGGATGGCAGCCATGGATCAACCGATTTCCAATCTCCAGAGCCGCCTGCGCGATCAACTCGACGCGGACGGCATGGAGGCTGAATGGAGCGAGCTGGGCCTTCTCCAATGCGCCCCCGAGACATTCCGGAGAACGTCTTCATCACAATTCACTTTCGCAACGCCATGACGCTGGCAGGCGGAGACAACTATTCGCCTGGGAGCGCTGGCCTTCACACACCGGGCACGAACGTCTTGATGCCAATTCATAGGAATGCGAAACGACTGAGTGAAGTATTCGATCTGTATCGTCGACGGCGGGACGAGATTCTAAAGTGCGGCGGCTGCCGGTTCCGGTGAGTGATGCACAGCCTGGGCGCCGCGTCTCCGGCCTGCACTTCGTATTCTGGGAACTGGACTGGTGAGCCCACTCCGCCTCCGCCGCCACGGCCCTCAGCTCCCGCTCCGCAACACTCAGCTCCCCCTCGAGAATCCGCTCCTGGATCTTCGCCGAGAGCCCGAGCAGCGCCAGCACTGTGACATTCGCGGGCGGGTGACGCCGAAGACTTCTGCGGCGTGGGCTGCGTCCCGGAAGGTGCCATCCTCAATCCTGCGCTCGACAAAGTAGGCAAGCGCGAGACGGCGTGCGAGGCCGGGAATGGTTCGAGCCTCCGGCGGCACGAGCGTCGGCTCGGGCGCGGGCTTCGGGTCCTCGGTCGCGACGGTGGCCGGATTCTTGGCATCCCCGCTATTGGTTCTCGGCCCTCCGCCGAACTTCACTCGATAGGTGACGACGACGCCACTCATGATCGTTCCCCCTTGGCTTCGCGTAGGAGCGCTGCCGGGCCTCCCTCGCGATAGTTGATCTGGAGTTCGCCGTGGTCGGGGTCGTAGTGATCGTGTGGATCACCAGGGCCACGATTCGCGCACGTTCGGCGGGGAAGAGCTCGGCCCAGAGGTCTTCGAAGCGCAGGAGCGCCTTGGTCACGTCGGCTTCGTTAGGTTTGACCGCGAGACCCGTTTCCTCGGCGCGGAGGGTCGCGAGGCGTTCGTCGATGGCAGTCGCTTCGCCGTCCTTGGTTTCGGATCGTTGGTGTTCGGCCTCGGCGATTTCGGCGGCTAGCTCCTCGCGGCGCGTTTCCCGGTCGTTCTCGAGCGAGGCCACGGTCGCGCGCACGACTGCCGGATCGCGCCCAGGCTTCGGACCTTGCTCGCGACGAAGTCTTCGATGTCGCCCAGCGGCAAGCGCCCGCCGGGGCAGGCCGCGCCGTCCCGAAATTGCGCACGGATCAGATCGTTGTTGCTGCGCGGCCAGTAACAGCTTTCTGATCTGGGGAAAATGCGTTCTGAGGTTCCAGAGACCGCCAGCCACAGCCCAGCCCCGTGCTGGCTTGAGCCGCAGAGAGCCAGCGAACCCAGCCGGCCGCGTGGATGATTCAAAGTCGGAGTTCCTCAGTGAGCTTGACGTGTCATCCTTTCAGTAATTGTTCTAGTAAGTAAGCTTTAAAAACAAAAACAAAAAGAGATCCTCAGATCCCACCCCTGAAATCCACTTCCCAGCTTGAGCTGACAGAATTAAGCCAAGAGAGTCGTGCCTGACTTCACCAGGGATCCGTCCAAAGAAATCCCCAACAGCTGGACATCAACTGAGCAAGCTGTAATAAAACCTCTGAAAAGCATGATAATAAAATGAATGGCTAAAATAGTTAACAGGATCCTTGTAATGCCTGGAGGATTATCTGTTTTAAGAATTATCTGAATAATGAGATCCAGCAAATCGTTTCAGACTTCAGTTTATATGTCGCGTGAGATGTTAGAGGTGGAATAGTGAGCTACAGCGCTTGAAGCGTCCTCCTGATGTGTGGAAGCCAGCCTGAGTGAAATGATCGCAGCAAGCCGATATAAGTTTCATTTATAAAGCTGAGAGTGCCGTGGAGAAATAAAGTTCTAGCCGTAGCTGATCCAGACTTTCACGTAACTCACAAATTTCTTCGCCTGGAAGCGGCGATTCGACAACGAGGGCGAGGAGGGACTGCGCGATCGCGCCAATCCTCGAAACCACACCGGGCGCAGCGTGGCACCCTACAGTGTGGAGCGCCGCCGCCAGGCGGTGGAGGCCTTTCAGGCCTCAGGGCTCACGCAGGTGGAGTTTGCGCGATACTTGGGGATCGGGCTGAAGACGCTTCGCGGCTGGGTGGCTCGATACAAAGAGCACGGCTCGAAAGGTCTCGAGCGCCGGCGCGGCGCCAAGCGCACGGCGCCAGCGGGCGGCGCGGCGCGGGCGCTTCCGGCCGCCGTGCGCGATGAGGTGGCCGCGGTGCAACGGCGCTTTCCAGACTTTGGTTTGCGAAGGTCAGTGCATTTCCTCGCGCGCTTCTCGGGCGTGAAAGTGAGCCCGGGAGCGTGGCGAAGATTCGCCGCGAGGAGTCGCTCCCGAGCCCAGCACCCGTCAGAAGCGCCGCAGGAAGCCGCCGCTGCCGCGGCGTTTCGAGCGCGCGGTACCGGGCGATTTGTGGCAAAGCGACATCACGAGCTTTCTCCTCACGCGCCACAGTCAGCGCGTCTTCCTGACCGTTTTCCTGGATGATCACAGCCGGTACGTGGTGAGCTTTGGCCTCGAGCTCCACCAGCGCCAGGAGCTCGTGAGCGAAGCGCTACTCGAGGGCATTGCCAAGTTTGGCAAACCCAAGGAAGTGCTGACCGACCAGGGGCGGCAGTACTTCGCCTGGCGCGGGAAGAGCGACTTTCAGAAGCTCCTGATTCGCCAGGGGATCGCGCACGTGGTGGCGCGCGCGCATCACCCGCAGACCGTGGGCAAGTGCGAGCGGCTGTGGAAGACGGTGGAGGAGGATCGTGGTGTCGCACGCGGCCGCAGGCTCGAGGAGGCGCGCGAGAGGCTTCTCCACTATTTCTCCCATTACAACCACTTTCGCCCGCACCAAGGACTGGGCGGCATGGTGCCCGCGGATCGCTTCTTTGGCGCCGAGAGCGCGGTGCGCCGCGCGGTGGAAGGCGGCGCTCGCGCGCAACGAGCTCGCGCTCGCCGTGGGCGAGAAGCTTCGGAAGCCCGTGTTTCTCGCCGGGCAGATCGGCGACGAGCCGGTGTCGATGCACGGCGAGCGCGGAAAGCTGGTGATCGCCACGCCGCGGGGCGGCCCGGCGAGAGATCGACCTCGATGAGATTGGAATGTCCATGAAATCCCGTGAGGAAACCCATGATCGAAACGACGCAAGACCCCAACTATCCCTCCCCCTGTCGCCGAGCCCACAACCGCGCCGCGTGCGCCGGGGCGCAAGCGAGCGCACTTTCAGAGAATGCCGGTGGCGCGCCGGCCGCTTCGGGCGCTGTGGGAGGCGGCGAGCGAGGAGGATCGCACCAAAGCGCACCAGCGGTGCACGGTGATGCTGGAATATTGGCTGGGGCGGATCAGCAAGGCGCAGGCGGCGGAGAAACTCCAAATCCCACAGATCCGCGTGCATCAGCTCTCGCAGCAGGCGCTCTCGGGGATGGGGGTGGCGCTCTTGAAGCAGCCGCGCACGCGGGTCGCGATGCCAGCGAGTGCAGAGCGATCCGCAGCGCGACCCGAGAGCGCTACGGCAGAAGATTACCGAGCTGGAGCGGGAGGTGAAAGTGTCGCGTGATCTGATCAATCTGCTGAAGGAACTCCCAAGCCAGCGTGAGCGAATCCAGCGAGATGAAAGAAAACCGACGACGAGAAAGCCCAAGAATCGTGTTTCCAAAGGACACCAAGCTGCGGGTGGGGCGGGAGCTCTTGTCGCGGGGCCCTCGCACTCCGCGGGGTGAGCTCACGAAAGTGGGCACGATGCTCGGCGTGAGCCCACGCACGCTACAGAACTGGCGTGCGTGGGCGCGGGAGGGCGGTGCCATGCGCCGCCCTCCCGGGCGTCCGCGGCGCTATAGCAACAAAGATCGCTGGCGCGCGCTGTGGGCGGTGGCGCGCGAATCACGAAGGCAGGGGCGGCGCGCGGGGTGGCCGAATATCAAGAAAGCGCTGGGGGAGAGCGTGCCGACGCGGCTGGTGCAGGAGATGCTCGCGGCGCTCGAGCGCCGCCGGCGGCAACGCCAAGAATCCAGGATCCGCTCGCAGCGCCGGCACGTGGTGGTGCACGAGAAGGGCGTGCTGTGGGCGGTGGATGCCACACATCTGATCGCACGGAGGAGGGCGGGGAGGTGAAGGCCGAGGTGGTGCGCGAGGTGGCGACGGTGAAGGTGCTGGAGGCGGTGGTGGGAAAGCCCGCGTGCGGTCGAGAGGTGATCAGGATCCTCGAGCGCGCGGCATCGGCGGCTGGAGAGTGGCCGATGGTGCTCGCGAGCGACAACGGCGCCGAGTACGTGAGCGCCGAAGTGGAGCAATGTTTACAATCGCACCAGGTCATGCATCTGCGAAGCGCCACGCACACTCCACAGCACAATGCCTGGGCGGAACGCGCGATCGGCGAGCTGAAGGACCAGGCGGAGGCGGAGCGCGCGCCGCCGTGCGAGGATGTCTTCGAAATGTGGCAAGTGCGAATGCACAAAGCGAAGCGGCGCCTCAATGAGAACCGCCTGCGCGCCTCGCGAGGATACCGGACCGCCGAGGAGCTTGACAAAATCACAAAGCCCGGGAGACTCGAACCGCTTCGTGAGCGCTTCTACCGAAGCGCCTGGCGAGGCAACTGCGCGCGCCGTGATCGGCGCACGCAGCGCCCGCGCGAAGCGCCTCGCCGAACGCGGGGCGATTCTCTCGACAATGCAACAATTCGGACTGATCACCCAAACCCGCGGCGATGCACGAGTCCCAGCTGTCTTATGCGAAGGCATTACGTAGACACCACACCGGGCGGACCGTCGTCGCGATGCCCCTGAGTTTCAGGGGGATGCACACTTCCTATGAGCGAAAAGAAAGCATATCAAACCAGCATGAAATGCTTAAAGATTGGTGAGGTTCTTTGCGGAAGCGACTCGACTGCATCGCAGACCTTGAAGCCCAGATCGAGGCGCAGCAACGAATCATGGACAAGAATGGGTACAGTTCTGCACCAGACGCGCCGGACGTAACGGTGCCGAACATGTGGTCGGAAGCTAAGGGTCATGTAAAAACGGTTACTTTCCCGTAACGTAGCTATGAGGTGCAAGAAGATGAGACCACTCCTCAAATCAACTGTCGCGCTGAGCCTAAGCCTGCTAACGCAGTGTGGCCCTCGGAGCCCTGAGTTGGGTGACTTGACAAAGGGCGTTCCAAGTATTCTTGTGTCGTGCGAGAACCTACCAAGTGCGCGGACGGATATCGGCGTAATTCTAGCTGTGTGGCCCGACGGCACTATTCTTTGGAGCGCTGATGACCGCTTCGGGGGATCTCCATACCGAGTCGGGGAAGTAACAGACGATGTCTATGCGCGCTGCGCAACCCAGCTTTTGCTTCGCTCAGTTCTATTCCAGAGGCAACAGACAACACGTGTCTCTGAATTGGCCGTATCAAGTCATTGAATTTCGCGAAGGCACGAGGGTCGCGCAATTGTCTCAGCTCCCATGAATGCGCCGAGGGAACCGGTTTGTGGGCATGGGCGGGCGATGGATTGACTGCCTCACGAGTCGAGAACTGGGGGCACGTGAGAAGCTCCTGGACCACGAACCAGAGGGAATCCCGCTTTACTTGGTTACACGCTCGAGATCTAGCCAGATCGCTGACCGTGGCCACGCGATCGGCCGCGAACGTCAAGTCTCTTGCGAACGATGGTGATATATGGCGAATCATGCTGAAATAACGAATCGCGTGAGTAGGCCGTGAGAATCGCGTTGGTTCCGAGTATCAGACCGCACGGATAGTTGGGCTGAGTCGTCGCACGTGAGAGCCCTCGACGCTTGCTGTTCGGCGCTGGATCCCAGGAATTCGTCGCCAGTCCGAATGCAGGCCGCGCGTTGAGCTTCGCAGTTCGTCGAGCACTCGACGGATCCGCGACGCGGACACAGATAGAGCAACTTCTTTTCTGTAAATCGTCAGCTTGAGTGGCAAGTCAGCTCACCTCCATGGTCAGGTACTTCCGCCCCGATTCCCAATCATCGCTGATCTCCGAGAGCAGCGCGCTGACGAAGCCGGAGCAGGGAAGCTTCGTTGGGAAGATCGCGGCGACACGGGTGCGGCGCCGGAGTTCGAGATTCACTCGCTCGGCCGCATTGGTGGTGCGGAGACGGCGGCGATGAGACGCGGGGAGCGCGAAGACGGTGAGCCCCTCGGGGACATCGCGCTCCATCCACTCGGCGAGTTTCGGCGCAGGACGACGCCACTTATCCACGATCTGCCCGAGTCGGCGATCGGCTTCGGTGCGATTGGGCGCATTGAAGACGCCACGGAGATCCTCGGCGACTTCCTTGCGCATCGCGACTCGGGGGATGTGTGCAGTGGCGTTTTGTTGGAGATGGAATTGGCATCGTTGCCACGCGACTCCTGGGAATCTTGTGTTGAGCGCGGCGCGCAGCCCGGCGTGATCGTCGCTCGTGATGGTCTGCACTCCATGGAGCCCTCGCCCCTGGAGTGATGCCAAGAAATCCCGCCAGTGCACTTCCGCTTCCGACAGAGACACGCTGACGCCGAGCACGCTTCGTTGGCCTTCGAGATCGACCCCGATCGCCCACAGCACCGCGCAGCTCACCACCTTTCCGCCGTGGCGCACCTTTTCGTAGCGCGCGTCGAGGATCAAATGGGGCATCGCGCCCAGAGACGCGTGCGCCAGGCCTCGAGCTCCTCGTCGAGCAGCGCCGTGGCGCGGGATACTTGGGAAGAGCTGACTTCGAATCCGCACTAATTGTTTTGTGACTTCGGAGCACGCGCCGCGTCGAGACTCCCTGAAGATACATTTCCGCGACGGCGAGCTGAGAGCCCGCTCGCTGCGAAGGCCACGCTCGAGCGATCGTGGATAGAAGGGCTCAGCGCCCTCGGACAGCCCGCGGACCTGGGGGATCTCGAGGGCGAGCTCGCCGATGCGAGACTTCAGATTCTTGGGTTTGAATCCGTTGGCGTGCCCCACGCGCTGCTAGTGCAACATTGCTTCTGTAATCTCGAGTTCAGGCTCAAGCCCATCAGGCCAAAATATAATTGGTAATGTGTGGGTGTGGTCAGCGGCCTGGCGCCGGCTCGCACCGCGATCCGTTGCCGGACCACCGCACGAACCGGAGCGCCTGGACGCTTGAAGTGGCGAGCCCTGCTCGCTCTCTTGGTTGGTGTTCGAATCCTGCCAATCGAGACCAGCATGACCGACCACGTCCCCGATCCTAAAGTCCTCGACCACGTCTTGGAACTCCTCACCCAAAATGGCCTTCCCTCGATGGCGCACGCCCTCGAGACGCTCTTCAACGAAGCGATGAAGATCGAGCGCTCGGAGTTTCTGCGGGCCGCGCCCTACGAGCGCAGCGCCGAGCGCGTGGGGCACGCCAACGGATTCAAACCCAAGAATCTGAAGTCTCGCATCGGCGAGCTCGCCCTCGAGATCCCCCAGGTCCGCGGGCTGTCCGAGGGCGCTGAGCCCTTCTATCCACGATCGCTCGAGCGTGGCCTTCGCAGCGAGCGGGCTCTCAAGCTCGCCGTCGCGGAAATGTATCTTCAGGGAGTCTCGACGCGGCGCGTGCTCGAAGTCACAAAACAATTAGTGCGGATTCGAAGTCAGCTCTTCCCAAGTATCCCGCGCCACGGCGCTGCTCGACGAGGAGCTCGAGGCCTGGCGCACGCGCTCTCTGGGCGCGATGCCCCATTTGATCCTCGACGCGCGCTACGAAAAGGTGCGCCACGGCGGAAAGGTGGTGAGCTGCGCGGTGCTGTGGGCGATCGGGGTCGATCTCGAAGGCCAACGAAGCGTGCTCGGCGTCAGCGTGTCTCTGTCGGAAGCGGAAGTGCACTGGCGGGATTTCTTGGCATCACTCCAGGGGCGAGGGCTCCATGGAGTGCAGACCATCACGAGCGACGATCACGCCGAGGCTGCGCGCCGCGCTCAACACAAGATTCCCAGGAGTCGCGTGGCAACGATGCCAGTTCCATCTCCAACAAAACGCCACTGCACACATCCCCCGAGTCGCGATGCGCAAGGAAGTCGCCGAGGATCTCCGTGGCGTCTTCAATGCGCCCAATCGCACCGAAGCCGATCGCCGACTCGGGCAGATCGTGGATAAGTGGCGTCGTCCTGCGCCGAAACTCGCCGAGTGGATGGAGCGCGATGTCCCCGAGGGGCTCACCGTCTTCGCGCTCCCCGCGTCTCATCGCCGCCGTCTCCGCACCACCAATGCGGCCGAGCGAGTGAATCTCGAACTCCGGCGCCGCACCCGTGTCGCCGCGATCTTCCCCAACGAAGCTTCCCTGCTCCGGCTTCGTCAGCGCGCTGCTCTCGGAGATCAGCGATGATTGGGAATCGGGGCGGAAGTACCTGACCATGGAGGTGAGCTGACTTGCCACTCAAGCTGACGATTTACAGAAAGAAGTTGCTCTATCCACGCGCTCGGCGCTGCGCTCGTAGGGCGCGGCCCGCAGAAACTCCGAGCGCTCGATCTTCATCGCTTCGTTGAAGAGCGTCTCGAGGGCGTGCGCCATCGAGGGAAGGCCATTTTGGGTGAGGAGTTCCAAGACGTGGTCGAGGACTTTAGGATCGGGGACGTGGTCGGTCATGCTGGTCTCGATTGGCAGGATTCGAACACCAACCAAGAGAGCGAGCAGGGCTCGCCACTTCAAGCGTCCAGGCGCTCCGGTTCGTGCGGTGGTCCGGCAACGGATCGCGGTGCGAGCCGGCGCCAGGCCGCTGACCACACCCACACATTACCAATTATATTTTGGCCTGATGGGCTTGAGCCTGAACTCGAAAATTACAGAAGCAATGTTGCACTAGCCGGACACACAGTGGCCGCATCCGCGAGACCGAGCTCAACCCGGATCCCTGAGCTCTGCGTCCGACGGTTCCCGGACGGCGATGTTCGCGTCCTACTCGGACCCCAATCCGGACTCCTGCGAACGAAGAGAGCATGTTCGCATTCGTCGAGATTGGGAGCCATATTTCGCCCTCGCGAGCAGGGAGGCGCTTGGGGTTGGCCTCATCGGGCTCCGGTACAGCTTCGACCCTGGAGTAGCTCTTGGGGGCCACGTCAGGAGGCCAAGACGTGAAATCGGAAATGTCACCATTTCCCGGCCGTTCCGCTCGAGGCGAACGGACTTCACTTCCGTTCCACAATCTGGGAACGGACGTCACTTCCGTTCCCCTTTGCGAAACGGACGTCACTTCCGTTCCACAATTGTCGAACGGACGTCACTTCCGTTCCTCTTTTCGGGAACAGTCGTCACGACAGTTCCCCTTTTCACGAACTGACGTCACGTCACTTCCCTTTGTGGAAGTGTCGTCACGACACTTCCCTCAACGGGAAGTGTGGGAAAACAAAGCCCCCGGCCCCCGCCGCGTGGCGAGGAACCGGGGGCCGGCGGAACGACCTCGCGGCCCAGCCCTCCTGCTCCGCGATCAGTCCTCCTCCTCCACGATCATGAAGTGCGGAGCGCCGCCGGTCGAAATCTCGACCGCGTTGGCGAGGGTCTTCTGCGCGCCGGGGAGCACCGCGCACTTCTGGATCGCCTCCAGCGATGGAAATGTGACTTCCGTCAGCCGGGAGAACGGCGACTCGCCCGCGGGCGACCCGAGGACGCGGTGCGTGACGAGGCCGGTCGCGCCGACGAGCGCGGCCTGTCCCATCGGCAAGTGCTCGCTCCGATAGCGCCGATCGAACTGCTTGGAATCCTTGGGAGTTGGATACAACACGAGAAGTTTGACACTCATGGTTAGGCCTCCTGTGGCTGTGGGTTGAGGTGTCGAACGACTCGTTAGGTTGCGAGCGGCGCAAACATTACAGAGGCCTGCCGGGGCGCCGCCCCGTCACGGGCGATAGCCGGCGGACAGCATGCAGCTGCGCAGATTCTGCTTCGCGCGATGTAACAGAACGGCGACGTGCGAGGGCTGCAGGTTCAGCATCGCGGCCACGTCTTCGCCGGCGACCTCGTCGAGCATCCGGAGCGAGACCACCGCGCGCTGGAGCTTCCCGAGGTGATCGAGGCAGCCGACCATGAGCGCGAAGTCCTGCGCCTGGGCAACGATCTCCTCGACGGGCGGCATTTCCGCCTCGAGAACGGCGACCGTCGCATCGTCCGAATCGTGCGGGCGCGCGACGGCGTGCTTGCGGCGCCGATTCCGCGCGTGGTTTCGCACGAGGACCGAGAGGAGCCGGATCGAATCGTCGTTCGATTCGACGAGCTGCCGCGCCTGCGGCAGCAAGAGGAATGTGTGGAACGCGTCTTGGACGCAGTCGAGCGAGTCTTCCTCGCGGAGGCCTTCTTTCCGGGCGAGGCCGTAGAGGCGGCCGCGGTGCGTGTGGACGAGGCGCGTCACCCATGCGAGGAAGCCGCCGGTGCTCGGCGACCCGGTGGCGGCGGACTCCACTCGCGACGCGCGCCCCGCCGCGGCTCCCGCGTCGGCCACTGGATCGATTTTCTGTGTCATTGGAGGTTCTCGGGGCTGGCCTGTCTCGTCGGAAGGAGAGATCGGCGGCGATTTTATGCTCCCGACCTGCCCCGCAAGAACACGTCACTTCCCATCGACGCGAACGGACATCATGTCCGTCTCTCTCTTCGGATCGTTTGACGGCGCGCGTCGCGCTCGAGGCGCGTCCTGGGTCAGTTCTGCTCAACACGAACTGCCCCCGGGGCAGTCTTGCTTTTGTCGAACTGACACAGTGTCAGTCTTGCTTTTGTCGAACTGACACGGTGTCAGTTCGACTCGAGCGATAGTCGAGCAGCCTCAGTTCCCGTCGAGGGAACGGACGTGACTTCCGTTCCTCTTTTCTGGAAGGGACGGGAAGCCACTTTTCCATGCCGGCCGACGCGGAGCAGTCTCGTGAACAGGACATTTCCTACTTCAGAAGCTTGTCCTTGAACCACTGGACCGCTTTCGCCACCCCGGGCACAAAAGTCTTGTCATCGTGACCGGCGCCGGAAATGACCTCGAGCTTGTGCGGGGCGCCCGCCTTCTCCAAGGCCTGATCCAAGTCTTTGGCTTGCTGAAGAGGAACGAGCTTGTCATCGGAGCCGTGAACGATCAGAGCCGGAGGAAACTTGGCTGTCACGTAGGTGATCGGCGAAAGTTTCTTGGCCAGAGCTTCGATGTCGCCCTTGGATCCCTTGGGGTCGAAGCCGACCGCGGGAATGAACATCGCCAGTTGGGGATCCTCGGTGAAAACAAAACCCGGCTTGCCCCAGTTGGCGAGATCGGTCGGGGAGCGATCGCGGCCACCGCGTTCACGGGAGAATCGGCTGAGCCGGCGATCATGAGCGCGAGATGCCCGCCCGAGCTGATTCCCGCTACCCCGACTTTGTTGGTATCGATTCCGTAGTCGGCGGCGTGCGAGTGCACAAATCGGACGGCCGCTTGCACCTGTTCCACAATCTCGGCGACCTTGAACCGGGGCTGGGCGCCATGGACCACCGAGAACACCGTGAAGCCGCCATCGGCGAAGGCCTTCTCGATGTTGCCCCCGAAGGTCTTGATCATGGAGTGATCCGACATCCAACCTCCGCTCACCAAGAATACCACCGCCGCTTTGTTGGGTTTGTCCGGCCGACAAACGTCCATCGTGAACGCCGCGCCCCCGACTTCAGATAGATCACGTCCTGCGTTCGGGTCTGGGCCGGCGCCAGGGTGGCGAGGACAACCCCAAGTATGAGCGGAAGCCGCCGCGACATCGCCGCAGTATTACTAAAGACAGTATTACTGAACACGCGCATCTGACTATTCCTCCATCCCCTGCGCCGGCTGAGCGAGCTCGGGCTGAGAAAGCACTGCGTCGAGCTGCTTGTATCCGGCTTCCATTCCTTGGTCCATGCCCGAAGCGATCGCGCCGTCGCGCTCGTCCTTCGAGTCATACACCTGCGTGATCCGCATCGTGGTAATGCCGCCCTTCTCCGCGAACTCGTGCGTCTCCACCAGCTTGCCGATCACCTGGCCCGACCCCAACGCCATTGTTTCTGTATGAACGATCCGCTCGTGCGGGACGACCTCGGTGAATACGCCTTGGAGCGTCATGAACGGATCGGCCTCCTCGTTCTTCCACGCCAACTTGAGCGCGCCACCCACGCGAGGCTCGCACTCACAGGTGGTGATGGTCCATCCCGGAGGAGGCAGCATCCAACGGCGCATCTTGTCCGGGGTGAAAAGGCCGCCCACACGAGCCGAAGCGGGGCGTTGAACGTGCGGGTGATGGCAATGGTGGTGTCGGTGGGAGTGGAGATCTGCAGGCCTTTGGAATTCATTGTTGGGATTCTCGTGACGGACAACGGGGAAAACTGCCGGTGCAACAATCAGCGGCGGCGAGTGCGGGACTGCTCCTCCGACTTCATGTCATCGAGGAGCGAGTCGAGTGCTTCGAAGCGGGCCTCCCAGTTCTTGCGGAACTGCTCGGTCCAGCTCATCGCATCTTTGAGCGGCGCCGCCTGCAGGCGACAGAGGTGCTCCCGACCGGCGACGCGGCGACGCACCAGATCGGCTCCCTCGAGCACGCGCACGTGCTTGCTGGCGGCCGGGAACGTCATCCGCAGCGGCGAGGCGAGCTCGCTCAGGTTGCGCTCCCCGCCGGAGAGCTGCCGGATGATCGCGCGGCGGGCGGGGTGGGCCAGGGCGTGGAAGACGCGGTCGAGCCGGGGGAGCGATCCAAAACCATGTGGTTTAGGATACCAAGTGGTATGGCGACGTCAAGCGGCAGGTTGTCCATAGACAAGATCACGCTCGGCAAGTACGGTTCGGAGCATGTTCCACAATAAAGAGGTCCGCGCGTGACGAACCCCGAAACACAGATCGCGACCGCCGAAACACAGATCGCGAGCTTCTTTGCGAACTACGAGCCCGCGATCGCCAATCTTGGCAAAGCGTTGCGCGCGAAGCTGCGCACTCGGCTGCCCGGTCTGCTCGAGCTCGTGTATGTGTACGAAAACCAACATTCGCTCGTATTCTCGTATTCACCGACCGAGGCCGGCGCCGATGGGGTGTGTGGGATCGCGCTGTACCCGCGCGAGGTGAAACTATTCATCGCGGGGGCGATCCGTTGACGAAGTCGGATCCGAAGGGGCTGCTGCAAGGCAAGGGGAAGGCGGTGCGATATGTGGCGTTGAGCTCGGTCGCGGACTTCGACTGCCCGGAGATCGAAGTGTTGATCGCCGCCGCGTTGAAGATCAGAATCTGCGCCTCGATCCGAGCGCGAAGGGCTCGGTCGTCATCAAAGCGGAGGAACAGAAGCAGCGCGCGCAGCGCGCTGAAGAAACAAACGGCGCGCGGTCGGCCTCGACGCGGCGCGCGGCAAAAGCCTCGGCGCTGAAGGCTTCGAGGTTCGCGGGATCCGGAGTTACTCGTCTCGAATGCGACTCAAACCTCGAAACACGACCACTCGCCGGGCTGACGCTGGCGCTCGCGCTGCTCATCTCGGCGTGCGCCATTGAACGACTGCGGGCGAGCGATTTCGTTGGCGTATGGAAGTTCGACTCGTTTTTCGCCCGGCTTGGGACGTCACCGCCGAAGTCCCTCGAGGCCAGCACGCTATCTCTGCGTGCCGATGGAACATGTGACGGCGACCTTCCCCTATCCTCATCCATGGTCGAAGCGACGGTGGAGATCGATATGCGCCAATACGAATCAATGGCGATGGCACCTGAAGTTCAGCGAATCCAATGACTGCCTAATGATTGACATTTGGTGCCGGCTGCCGGAAGGACACTCTGGATTCGGTTTCGCGGTCAAGTCGCAATCCGAGATTGTCACTTATGTTGGCGATCCGGATGACAATAATCGATTCATCTTGAGGAAAGAAGTAGCGCGACACTGTTCTGTGTAATGAAACTCGTTCGCGCTACTGCGTGTCGAGCATGTGATCAGCGGGTCGCCGGTCTTATTCCGTTATCGGTTTTGCTTACAGCGCCGGTGATCATGGGGTAAAGATTGCGACATATCGACAAGATGGTGGCCTTCTGCCTGCCCGACTGGAACCGACCAGGCGCCTGTACCGGCGAAACCAACCGAAGCTTGCGGGGACATCGCCGATCAGCGTGTAAGGCAGGTCTGCTTTAACGATCTTGCCGTCGATGCTGAATGTAACAGGGGTAATGATTGCCTCTTCGCCTGTAAGAAGAGGTCTCCTGTCGATTGCGGTTCCCGCAGATTCGGCGCCATCCCAGCGAACGGCAACACCGAATTCAGCCGCACCAGTGGATTTGAAGTAAGGGTAACCCGCGGGAAATGTGGTGGGGTCCAAGTCGAAGTTCCACACCCACCAAATCTCTGAGTGTCCGGGTGGCGGCATGGGCGGATTGACGGGTACGGCACCCGCCATCTCCATGAGCAACTCGAAGTCTCCCGATGCCGTCTTCGTAACTTGGACACGAACGACATCTTGGAACGCCGGAGCGTTGAACGTGGCGTCGCCGACGGGGTCGGAGACCGTGCTGATCTGGGTTGACACCGACTGAGCAACCGCGCCTGTCAACACGAGCAGCGCGCCGGCGATCATCACGCCGACTTTGAGGGAGAGAAAGCGCAACATAAACCATCCTCCGAACGATCCGCGATGGACGGGGCGCGTGGAGAGTTCGCGAAGGCACTCGCCGCGTGGAATCGATCCCGAATCAGCGCAACGCTCGGTTCCGCGCGGCGCCGTGTAACACTCACACTGTGCTCAGGGGTTGAAAGTTGCAGATTCAACAAGATGGTGGCTTTCTGTCACCCCGACTGGACCCGACCAGTCAAGTATGGTGCTGCCCCAACCGAAGCTCGTGGGGACAGCGCCGATCAGCGCGGAAGGCAGGTCTGCTTGAAGGATCTTGCCGTCGACGCTGAATGTGACAGGGGTAAGGATTGCCTCTTCGCCAGTAAGAAGAGGTCGCCTGTCTATTGCGGTTCCCGCGAATTCGGCGCCATCCCAGCTAACGTAAACAACGAATTCATACGGCGCATAGTGCTTTTGGGCGGAAGAGGGTAACCCACAGGAAAAGTGGTGGGGTCCAAGTCGAAGACCCACATCCACCAAATCTCTGAGTTTCCAGGTGGCGGCAGGGGCGGATTGACGGGTACGGAACCTGCCATTTCCATTAGCAACTCGAGGTCTCCACCTGCGGTCTTCGTCATCTCGACACGAACGATGTCTTGGAACGCCGGAGCGTTGAAAAGGGCATCGCCGACGGGGTCTGAGGATCGTGCTGGTTTGGGCTGACACCGGCTGAGCAGCCGCGCTGCCATCAGCGTCACAGAGCCGCCGAACCATGTGGCCGGACACTGCGAGATGACGAGCAGCGCGACAGCGCGATCACGGCCACTTTCAGGAGAGGGAGCGCAACATGGCGTCTATCCTCCGAACGACCCGCGAGGGAAGAGGCGCGTGGAGAGCTCGCGAAGTGACTCGCCGCGTGGAATCGATCTCAATTAGCGCGACGCTCGGTTCCGCGTGGCGCTGGAACGTGCAGAGTACAGGCCGCGGCCCTGCTGGCCATCTAATTCGAGAAATGCCGGCGCGCTCGAGAGATTCGGACAGCGCAAAGTAACTCCCCAAGACGTTTCGGTGGCTCGATTGGAATGACACTGTTCTGTGTAAGAACACTCCATTGATCCCAGATGTGGCAAGCTGCCGCGACGCGGAGCTCGAGGTGGGGCCGCCCGCGGATGCCAACGATGTGGTGGCGCTGCTCGAGCGCTGCGCGCGCAAGCGCGCGGCGGATGGACCGTCGAGGAGCTTGACGCCGATCTAGAGCGCGGGGACCCTCTGGTGAGTCGTGCTCGCTTCTACGGCCGTGTGCGTCGAGCCGTCGCCAACGCCACGGCAGACTGTGACGATGGCCGTGCTTGACGCCGCGCCGAACGCGAAGCGATCTACGCGACGCTCGAAACGTTTGGCTTGATCACACGAACCCGAGGTAACCCACTTTTCCATGCCGGCGTATGCGAAGCAATATCGTGAACGGCACAACTTCGACCGGGCCCCTGCCCAACATTGGCTATCCCTCTGGCTGGTTAGACTGACTTCGACCTCTTCACAAATCAGTATAGGAGTCAACCATGCGGCGAATCAGATGTTCGAAGTGGCGACGCTATTTGAAGTGGACTCATGTGTATTCAGAGCGTGTTTCCGGCGCTCGCGCTTGGGTGCACGTCAAGTGCGGCGACTCAGAAACCGTCGCCTGCACCCGAGCGGATTCTTGTGGCGAAGTGTGCCCAGAACATCGACGAATCGGTTGTTCGCAGATTCGTGACTCTTCTTCGAGATAGGAACATCGAATGCGAAGTCATCGCACGATATGGCTACGCCTTTTTGTGAATCGAGAGGACGTTTCAAATACAAAGGACATCGCAATCGCGCATCGAAACGACCTTCGAGGACTCGAAATCGTCGATGAGTAGTGTGCCCCGAGTGAGTAGCCCGGGAGAGTCGCACCCCGGGCTCTCGCAGAACCGCATGAAAGCTTCGCGACATCGCACGATAGTTGGTGAGTGATCAACGCACTCCCAACTTAGCTGAGACTGGTACTCTGGTGACGAGCGTAATGATCCCCATGTACTACGAGGCTTGAGGATGCTGGCGGTCTTGCGCGAGAGCGACACCCGTGGGGTCCAAGAACTCGGCCGCCGCGATAGTTGGGCTGGAACGGTACACAGCCTGAGAACGCCAACAATAGTCCGAGGAGGCGAGCGCGCGGAGGAGTTGCGCGGTGCCTCTCGCCGACACGGGCGTTCCTCCGGGAGCCTCCCGAAGAATCTAAGAAGGAGACGTTGCTAGCTGTGAAGGCGCCGCCAGCGATTCGCTCGGGTGGCAATGGCGTCGAGCGATCTGCCGCCGCGCCGCGAAACCGCTCGAGTCGATCGGACTCCGTGTCCGATCGACTCAACTCGATTGGCCCCCGTGTCCGTTCTGCTCAACACGAACGGACACGTGTCAGTCTTGCTTTTGTCGAACGGACACGGAGTCCGTTCGCGTTGACGAGAATGGGAACCCGCCTGATTTCCCCACCGGAATCACGGAACTCGCCTTTTCCGGGACACGGTGTCCGTTGCGATCGACGCGAAGGCCCGAGGAAAAGCCCCGTCCCCTCGCGCCTCGCCCCACCACCCGGGTTGACGCCCGCGCCGACAGCCCCCAAGCTGGTCGCGCATCCACTTTCGAGGAGTCTTCGCATGCTTGTCATCCGCACGGGTCGGATCGAGATCGCGTCCGGCACCGGTCCCCTCACCGCGACCGAAATGGTCTGGTTCCCCAACGATGTGATCGGCGAATGCTGGGTTGGTCTCGCCGGGCTACAACGCCACCTATTCTTCGGGCGACCACGAGCTGAAGGCGCTCGAGGTCCGGTTGAAATGCGGCGCGCAGAAGACCGAGTTCGGCATCGGCGTCGCCGTGACCGCGACGCTCCTGCTCCGCGATAAGAACGGCGACGACCCGTTCGAAGGGTGGGTCGACTTCGTCCTCTTCGTTGAGCTGAAGCACGCCTTTCCGAACACCAACATTGGCTCGGTCGACCTCCACCTGACGATCCGCTGATGCAATTCCTCACACTCAAGCTCGGAGGGGCGACGTGGCGTTCCCCAGGGTGCTACAGCGTGCGCCTCCCCTTCCTGTTCCCGAACCCTATCGCGGGCGCGTACGCCATCCTCCAAAGCACGCGCTTCCATCTCACGCCGGACAGGGAAGCTACTATTCCGACGACGACGTCGAGGTGAAGGAGATCGAGGTTTCCGTGCTGTCCCTCTTCGACGCCCTGCAGTCGAACACCACAGGTGAAGTCCAAATCTCCTTCCGTATGCCCGGCACCGGGTCGGCGACCAAGCCCGACCAGATCCTCGCCGAGATCGACGTGCTCGTCGTCGGGGTCTGACGCGCGGCGCGCGGCGACGTGCCAATGTACGACTTCGACACCGGACTGTGCTTTCTGTAACAAGATCATTATTAGCCAACTCTTCCGGTTCACCACTTCGGTCCGCCGAGATCCAGCGATCGAGGCCTGGATGGAGGAGGATTCGGGTGAGCTTGGGGCAATCGCGCGGCGCTGGTTCGAGGTCATGCGCGCCTGCGGAGACGACGTTCGAGAGATTGTTGCATGATGGCCATCCGACCGCGTGTGTCGGTGATGCGGCATTCGCCTATGTCAATGCCTTCACGGCTCACGTCAATGTTGGGTTCTTTCGCGGCGCCGAGATCGCATGATCCCGGGCACCTGTTGGAAGGAACCGGCAAGTTCATGCGCCATGTGAAGCTCAGGCCCGATCGCGCGGTCGATGCCACGGCTCTCAGCGACTCTCATCGCAAATTCATACACGGATATGCAGCGGCGACTGAAGGTCGAGTAGTTCGCGGAGGCTTTCTTCCTCGATCCACGCTCGCTTTCGCGGATTTCGGTAGTCGATTTCGCGGGATACGCTCCACGTTGACACGATTTCTTCTCGGCACGAGCATTCGCGCATCGCGCGAGAACGGATCCACGCCGCACTCGCAGAGGATGATGCCATGAGAACCACGCCCACGTTCCGCCCCATCCCCGCCCTACTCGTGAGCGGGCTCATGATCTCGTGCGCTCACACACAGGCGCCCAAGAGCGCAGCCCAAGCCGCGCCGACGCATGCCACGCAGGCCAAGGGCGGGAACCGAACAGCTCCCGTCTCCGCGGGCGACCCGGCCCAGGTTCCGATTCCGAAGACCGCGGCGGAAGTCCCCGGACCTGTCGCCGGCAACACGATGACGAAGGCATACGTTCAGTTCGTCGGTCGGATGGCATATATGTGGGGATACCCGATGGTGAATCGCACACAATCGCCGCGCGGCGTTTGCGCTCGCGCCCGAGCCGGGCTCCTGGGGGGCGTTGCGCCGGTCGGCTTCCTCCAGATGCTGACCGACTATTTGAAATCGGAGCAAACCTTCATCGTCTCGCCCCAATCAAGACGTTGCGTATGGCGCCGGATTCACAGCGCTCGACAAGGGAGCCCACGGTGTTACAGGTGCCGGACTTTCGGCGATCGCTTCTACGTCTTCGCGCTGTATGACGGGCGCACCTGACGAAATCGCGCGGATCGGAAAGCAATATGGCACGAAGCCCGGTTTCTACATGATCGTGGGGCGCGCTGGGATGGTGATCTTCCCAAGGGGATTACGGCGGCGTTGCGCTCTACAACGGATCTCGTCTTCGTCGTCCCGCGAATCTTCAAGGATTCGACAGCGGAAGACACAGAAGCCGTTCAGCCGGTCATCGATCGAATCGTGATGTATCCACTCAGCCAATCCGACGGCACGATGAAGATAAAGAATTACGGGAAAGCGCCGGACTTCCCGGTTCCGCCGCCGGCACCCGATGCACCGAAGGGCGGAGAGCAAGTGGGTGAACCCCGATACCTATTATGACGAGCTGCGCATCGTAATGAAGGAGGTGCCGCCGCTCCCGGTGAGGAGAGCGCTGTATCACTGGATCGCGTCCGTGTGGGACGCTGCCCGCCGCCGATCCGGACACCAAGAAAGCGTTGATCGAATCGTTCACTGCCGCCGAAAGACGAGCTGGTCCGTCCGCTATTCCATTTCAAATATGTCGGACGGGCGTCGGCAACGGAATTGGACCGCGGCGGCAAATGCCGCGAATTGGGGACGGATCTACCCCAATCGCACGGCTGTCAGCAAAGCGATCATGATAGTGAAAACACGGCGGCGGAAACTCAGTATCAGTTACGAGAGTCTCGACAGCCATGGGAATCGTTCAGGGAAACAATCCATACACCGTCACGTTTGCGAATGGACAACTCCTCCGGTGAAGGGTTTCTGGTCGCTGACTCTTTACGACAATGAGAAATCTCTTCTTCCGAACCCACTGAACCGCTTCTCGCTCGGAACGAAGAACAAGACATTGAAATATGCCGCGGACGGTTCGTCTGACACTCTACCTGGGCGCAACCTCTCCGGGTCCGGAGAATGAGCCGAACTGGATACCGGCACCGGCCGGCCACTTTTCATTGGCATTGCGCTCCTGATTGGCCCGGAGCTCCTCGTCTTGACGCGCACCTGTGGTTCCGCCGAACGCGTCAGAGTGCGCGAAGTGAACATACCAATCCAACGAACTTTCGAGCTCGAGGACAGGACCATGAAAACCAGACGACACTGAGCGCAGTCTCCCTCACTCCCCGCATTTGTTGGTGTGCTGGCCTTGGCAGGCCTCGCAGCGCAAGCCCGCGCTCAGGAGACCCGCTTCTCGACCAGCTCACAGAACTCTCCCATTCGCGGAGAACCGGCCCACCGAAGGAAACGGCGCAGACACTCCGCGATGAATTACTCTTCGAACGGGCGACGCAGACCTACCTCTGGGCGATGCCGCTGATCAACACGCTCGGCATGCAGGTCGGGTCGGAAAAGACGTTCGGCGCCGGCTACAACGTCCTGCCCATCTGGAAGCAGCGGCTCGACGCCAAGACACCTGGTCACGACTCCCAACTCCGACGTCCTCTACGCGATGAGCTACGTGGACTTGGGCAAGGATGGTCCGCTGGTGATGGAAGCGCCGCCTGGGCTGCAAGGCATCCTCGATGGATTACTGGCAGCGCCCGATCCCGGTCGATGGTGGCAAGTTCTTTGGTGACGTCGGCTTCTTTGGACCGGATGCGGGCAAGGGTGGAAAGTTTCTGATGCTGCCGCCCGGCTACAAGGGCGCGGTGCCGGAAGGTTACTTACGTCTACCGTTCAGCGACGAACAACGTCTTCATCTTCCTGCGCGGGTTCTACGAGGACCCGAAGAATCTGACGCCGGCCGTCGCGCACCTTGAAAAGACGAAGATCTATCCGCTGAACGGCGAGGCTGGCGCCAAGCCGATGAAGTTCCCCGATGCCTCCGGCGTCCCGGTCAACATGCTGCCGATCAGCGATGGCAGCGTTTTCGATCAGCTCAAGCTGCTCGTGGACAGCGAGGGCGACAATCTCGCCGGTCCCGATTGGCTCGGGTATGCTCGCGGCGATCGGCATCGTCAAGGGCCAGCCGTTCACACCCGATGCGCACACGCGCGAGATCCTCGATCGGGCCGCGAAGACCGGCCTACAAGACGAGCCGCGTCATCGGCTTTGAGGAAGTGGTCGGTGGCATCTCCATGAAAGTCTATCCGGACCGTCAGTGGCTCAATCCCATGCGCCGACGGGACGCCGGCAGAACCCAACAGGTGCTTTGAATCTGGCCTGGATGAACACCGCCGGCGGCTTTCTGGCGCTCGACCGCCGGATCTGGATGTTCACCGACTATTACTCGGTCAGCCCGGGCATGCTGTCGCAGATTCCGGGTAAGGGCGCCAAGTACGCGATCGCGTTTACCGATAGCGACCGGCACGCCCCTGTCGGGCGGCTGCGAACTATCGCGCTGAACCTGCCGCCGAACATCCCCGCCGCCAACTTCTGGTCGGTGACGCTCTACGACGCCGAGAACGCCTCGGGCCTCGCCAACGGGCAACCCTTCCCGTCGCTCGGCTCGCGCGACAAGCCGGCGCAGAATGCCGACGGCAGCACGGACCTTACCTCGGCCCCAAAGCCCCGGAAGGCAAAGCCGGCAACTGGCTCGCGACCGTGCCGGGCAAGGGATATTTCGCCATCCTCCGGCTCTACGGCCCGACCGAAGCCGCCCTCGACAAGAGTTAGAAGCCCGGCGACATCGAAAAGGTCAAGTGACTTCTGCAGCGCGCAGCGTCCAAGGCGCGTCGGCCGTCGCCCGGAGACTGGCAACTCGGATCACCTTCGTCACTTCCCCGGCCGCGAGGCCGCCTTCTCGGCCTCCCGGATCCACTTTTGCCCAGCGCCAGCTTCGAGCGCCTCCTCCCGGCGGCCCCGGTCCACTTCGTGGCGAATGATGCCTTGTGGTCGAGGAGGTGGTGAAACCAGACGGCGCGCGGGCGAGATTCCATTGCTTTTGGCGATCGGGCCGGCGCCGGCTTGGCCTCAGGTCGAACGAAGGGATCGCCAGGTGGAGCTCTTCCTTGGTCATGCAACGCTTTTAGCTGGGAAACGTTCAGCCTCAGCCGACGTGGGACCCCCGGTGAGCGCGAACGGCTTCCCCTCGAGCTTCTTCACGAGCGCGACCAGCCTGCGTGCGGCCACCGGCCAGGCGTCAGGGTGAGTCATGACGAAGCTCCAGTGGAAATTCGTGCGTGGAATACCACTCTTTCCGCGGTAGTCGCTGAGCTTGAAGCGGCGGCCAGTCTCGGCCTTCGCCTGCATGCCGGGCGCTCTGGCGTCCGATCGCAAGATTACGATGATGCTGAAGAGCCTCGACCGCGGCATGATCGCCGACCTCGGTGCCGTGCGCGTTTCGCCGCCACGTCGGCGTAGTCGCGCGCCGCGCGCTCCTAGGAAGCCTCTCGACCTCGGCCATCGATTTCGCCGGCGTGCGCGCGAAAGCAAACTTCCAACACTCCTTCCCATATAAGTCCGCGAACTCCTTCGCAGGTCGCCTTCCGCTTCCGGCGGCACAGCGTTCGACTCGCAATAAGCGCGCGGAACTGCAGGAAGTGCGCGGTAGCGAAAGGGCACGCCATCCTTGCACGCTCCGCCCGATTCTTCTCGAGCACCGGCAAGCGCAGGAACGGCTCGTATTCTTGGCACAACCCATACGACACGCGCTGGCAGAGCGGACCGAGCTTGGGGCTCTTGATGTGATCATGCGCTGGATCTGCGCGAGCGCTGGCACGCGCGCCGCCCTCCCACCATTTCGATGGGCTACGCGTCGTGTTCACCATCCAGAGCGCCTTCGTGAGGGCGTCGAGCGCGTTGCGATCGTGGGATTGGCCTTCTGGCGAACTCCAGCAGCTTCCGCTCCACCGTGCCGCTGCCGGTACCCAATCCCAATGAACTTAAAGCGCTCCGCATCGTCTTGCGGGGCGTCTCGCGGGCTTTCCCACCATTCGTGGGCTTGTCGTACCTCGCAGAGCGCCTTGGTCTTGGCCGCGGCATCGGGTCTGATTGCGCGTGCGCGCCCCGATCGCGCCCGCCGCGAACACCAACAAAACGACGGTCCGTCGAGTCGCAGGTTCCATGATTCGGAAGAGCTCGCGCAGGCCGGCGCCGCATCCCGCGACCACCACGTGCCGCCCAGGAGCCGCGGCGGCTCGACCTCCGAGAGCTTGACGTCGTTTCAGCGCGGGGACAATCTCGCGACCCCGAGGCATCCCACTTTTCCATGGCCCCCGATGCGAAGCAGTTTCCGAACCTCAGAACACCATGCTCGTTGAAGCGCAGGTAAACCATCAACGCCGATCCAAGGCGGCGATCTGGGCCGCAATGAGTAATACGTAACTGAACGAAGTACAA
>ERZ1370068.1073-contig-10981_pt1 | contig 28158 bp, 41 predicted proteins | sample MGYA00561227_ERZ1370068 | MGnify/ENA primary metagenome ERZ1370068 (study PRJEB38410, sample SAMEA6850437) | metagenome | study: Metagenomic assessment of the ecological functions of the soil: analysis of the soil microbiota associated with the...
CTGCAGCTCATGCCGGGCATGGGCCCGGCGAATGCCAAGCGCGCGCTCGACCACTTCGTCGCCAACAACCATCTGTGGACCTCGTTCGACAAGTTCGAGCCGCCGACCGATGCGCGCGTCGCGTGGAAGAAGTTCATCGAGCTGTTCGCGGCGCTGCGGCGACCCGAATCGCGAGTGGCGCGGCCAGATCAACCTGGTTCGCGAGAGTGGTACAAGCCGCACATGGAGCGCCTGTACGAACACGTGCACACGCGCATCGGCGATCTCGACCAGCTCGAGCTGCTGTCGTCGCAGTACCAGACGCGCGAGCGCTTCATGCACCGAGCTCACGCTCGATCCGCCGCACGCCACCAGCGACCTGGCGGGCCAGCCGATGATCGACGAGGACTACCTCGTGATCTCCACCGTCCACTCCGCCAAGGGCATGGAGTGGGACCACGTCTACATCCTCAACGTCGTCGACGGCAGCTTTCCGAACGAGTTCGCGACCGGCAAGGCCGAGCTCATCGAAGAAGAACGCCGGCTGCTGTACGTCGCGATGACCCGCGCGCGCAACGAGCTCACCTGCGTCGTGCCGCTGCGCTTCCAGATCACCAGCCAGCCGAAGACTTCGGACGGGCACGTCTACGGCGGCCGCAGCCGCTTCCTCACCGAGAAGGTCATCAAGTGCTTCGACGAGCAGACCTTCCAGGGTTCGAACGTCGACGTGAAGATCGACGACCGCACCGGCGGAGTCGGGCACCATCGACGTGGCGTCGCGCCTCAAGCAAGATGTGGTAGCCGTGTCGGGGACCGTCCCGCATTTCTGCGAAGAAAAGGGGTCAGCCCTCGAAGCAGGAAGACTGACCCCTTTTTCATTGGATACGGGGAGCGTCCCGCGACGCTGGCACCGTTTTCTGGATCCGGGGGCCTGACCAGCTCAGCGGCGGAACGGACCGCCACCACCCTGGCGCGGACGCGGCGGACGTTCCTGCGCTTCGTTGACGCGCAGCGGACGGCCGTTCATCTGGTATCCGTTGAGACCCTGGATCGCGGCTTGTGCTTCGCCGGAGCCCATCTCAACGAAACCGAAGCCACGGGCTTGCCCGTTTCGCGGTCGTTGATCAGCTTTACGGAATCAACCTTGCCATGGCGCTCGAAGAGCACCTTGATGTCTTGCTCGGTCGCGGAGAAGGGCAGATTGCCCACGTAGATCGTCGTCATCCCGGACTTCTCGCTCAAAAGGCGGACAGCGGCAGGAGATGCGGTCCCCTGCATGTACCGCGGACAATTAAAAACAGGTCAAGGCTTCAAGGCACACGTTTGTAAGTCTTCGTAGCTCTTGGGCACCAGCGGCCTGCACCGTCGTTCATGCACTCTTCAGGGAAAACCGTTAGAGCAGCGAACGCGACGATGCTACTCCTCGCTTCGAGAAGCTGTAAACAACGGCCGGCCGAGCGGCACGGCCGGCGTCGTCAAGCGCGCAGATTTCACGCGTTTTTCAGCCAGATTTCGCGCTGGCGGGCGCGCATGTTAGCGCTCCCTTTCGGGGCAGGCTCGTCTACTGTCCGACGCTTACTCTAGATAGGCGTAGCCGTTGAGCTCGCCTTCGTAGAACCGCTTGATGCCCTGGGACTCGGCGACCGACATGCGGCCCTCGCGCACCGCCCGCTCGCAGTCGCGCGCCAGGGCCGGGTGCAGGTCGGCGACGTCGTACTCCATGTACTCGAGCACCTTGTTTGCGGTGTCGCCCTTGACGATTTCCTCGATCCACCAGCCGCCGTCGTCGTGGAAGCGCACGTGCACCACGTGCGTGTCGCCGAACAGGTTGTGCAGGTCGCCCAGCGTCTCCTGGTAGGCGCCGACCAGGAACGCCGCGAGGTAGTACTCGTCCTGCGCGGTGATGCGCGTGCAGCTCGAGCGTCTGCTTGACGTCGCGCTGGCTCGACGAAGCGGTCGATCTTGCCGTCCGAGTCGCAGGTGATGTCGGCCGAGCACGCGCGTTGCGCGTCGGCCGCTCGTTCAGCCGGTGGATCGGCATGATCGGGAACAGCTGGTCGATGGCCCAGCTGTCGGGCAGCGACTGGAACACCGAGAAGTTGCAGAAGTAGATGTCCGAGAGGATGGACTCGAGCTCTTCGAGCTCCTCGGGCACCTCGTCGAGCTTGCGCGTGAGGTCGCGCACCTTGGCGCAGGTCGCCCAGTAGAGCCGCTCGGCGAGGCCGCGCTGCTCGAGCGTCAGCAGGCCGAGGTTGAACATCTGCAGCACCTGGTCGCGCGCGGTCTGCGGCGTCGTGATAGCACTCGACCACGCGCCGCTCGGTCACCGTGCGGATAGGCGTCGAGCAGGTCGCGCACCGGCTGCGGCAGCTTCGCGCGCCGTGTCTCCTGGTCTTCCTTGCCCGTGACCTGGAACTGGTCGAGCGCCGAGCTGCCGAGCGTGTTGAAGATGAGCACGCTGTGGTGCGCGGCGATCGCGCGGCCCGGATTCGCTGACGATCATCGGGTGCGCGATCTTGCGCGTGTTGCACACGTTCGCGATGCGATACACCACGTCGTTGGCGTACTCGTTGAGCGTGTAGTTCATCGACGAGGAGAAGTTGGTGCCGCTGCCGTCGTAGTCGACGCCGAGGCCGCCGCCGACGTCGATGTACTGCAGGCCCGGCGCCTAACAGCTTGAGCTCGGCGTAGACGTGCGCGAGCTCGTTGATGGCGTCCTTGACGCGGCGGATGTCCTGCAGCTGGCTGCCCGGATGGCAGTGCACGAGCTGCAGGCAGTCGAGCATGCCCTTCTCGCGCAGGATCTCCGACCAGCTTCGAGGATCTCGGTGATGAACAGGCCGAACTTCGACTTGTCGCCGGCCGAGTCGCGCCACTTGCCCGAGCCTTCGCTCGCGAGCTTCACGCGCACGCCGATGCGCGGCCGCACGTTGTACTTCTCGGCGATGCGCAGGATCGGCCGGCAGCTCGCTGAAGTTCTCGACCACCGGGATGATCGTGCGGCCGAGCTTGGTGGCGATGATCACGGCCTCGAGGTAGCTGTCGTCCTTGAAGCCGTTGCAGATGATGAGCCGCTCCGGCGAGTCGGCCGTCATGCGCCATGACGCACAGCAGCTCGGGCTTGCTGCCGACTTCGAGGCCGAAGCCGAACGGCTGGCCGTAGCGGTAGACCTCTTCGACCACGAGGCGCTGCTGGTTCACCTTGATCGGGAACACCGCGGTGTAGCGGTTCTGGTAGTCGTTCTCGGCGATCGCCTGCGCGAACGCGTCGTGCAGATGCTTGAGCCGGTGCGCGAGGATGTCGGAGAAGCGCACCACCACCGGCGTCGTGAGCTCGCGCTCCTTCAATCCCTGCACGACTTCGAACAGGTCGATCTCGCGCTCGGCGTTCATGTCCGGCCGCACCACGAGGTGGCCGGCGGGATTCACGCAGAAGTAGCCCTTGCCCCAGGCGTTGACCTGGTAGAGCTCGGCGGAGTCATCGATCGACCAGGCGATGGGTCGTTCGGGGCGGCGCGCAATCGCATCGGCTGCGTTCGCGGAGGTAGGGTTGGGTTCGGCTGCCACGTTGGCGCGCACGATATCAAATAGGGTTTGCAAGTAAACGCCTAGTACGCTGCCCGTGTCGCGATCGGTCGACTCGGATCGCGGATCCACTCGCTCCACGAGCCGGCGTACAGGCGCGCGCCCGGAAGTCCGGCGTGTTCGAGCGCGAGCAGGTTGTGGCAGGCGGTGACTCCCGAGCCGCACATCGCGATGAGCGCGGAGGCGGCACGCGAGCCGAGCAGCGTGTCGCAAGCGCGCCGCAGCACCGTCGGCGGGCAGGAATCGTCCGTCGGCGCCCAGATTGTCGAGGAATGGATGGTTTCTCGCGCCGGGCACGTGACCGGCGACCGGATCGATGGTCTCGTTTCGACCCGCAAAGCGCTCCGCGCCGCGCGCGTCGACGAGCAGGTTTCCGGGACGCCGCCGCAGCTCATCGACCGTCTCGCTGCGTCACCCAGGCGTCGGCGAGTCGAGCGACGCCGTCGAGCGCTCGCGGCCGCGGCGTCGCGCACCGCGGTTTCGAGCGGCAGGCCGGCCGCGCGCCACGCCGCGATGCCGCCGTCGAGCACCGCGACATTGCGCAATGCCGATCCAGCGCGCCAGCCACCACAAGCGCGCGCGCGTACGCTCCGTTTCCCTGGTCGTAGGCGACGAGTCTGGCAGTCCGCGTCGACGCCGAGCGCGGCGAGGCGTCGCGCGAAGCGCATCCGGATCGGGCAGCGGATGGCGGCCGCTGTCGGCGGTGATCGGACTCGAGAGGTCGCGATCGAGATGCAGGTAGTGCGCGCCGGGCAGATGCGCCGCGGCGATATTCCGCTTCACCCCATTGCACCGTTGCCGAGATCGAAGCGGCAGTCGAAGATCGTCAGGTCGTCGCGCGAAAGCTGTTCGAAGAGTGTGTTCGCGTCGATGAGCGTGGTGAAATGGCGCATGCCGCATTTTACAATCCGGATCACTCATGGCCATCGACGTTTATTGGGGTAGCGGCAGTCCATATTCGTGGCGCGTGCTGCTCGCGCTCGAACACAAGGGTCTCGAGTACCGCAGCCACCTGCTGTCAGCTCGCGATGCAGGAGCACAAGATCTCCGCACATGCTGGCGATGAATCCGCGCGGCCGTGTGCCGACGTCTGAAGGACGGCGACTACGTGGTGTTCGAGTCGCTCGCGGTCCTGTACTACCTCGACCGCAAATATCCGCGCGAAACCGCTGTTCGGCGATTCGCCCGGAAGAGGGCGCGGTGATCATGCGCGTGTGCTGCGAGTACCAGGCGTACATCGAGCCGCACGTGATGCGTATCGTGCGCGCGCTGCTCAATCGCATCGGCGATCCGCATTCCGACGAGAGCACGTACGCCATGCACATGATCGCCGGCGAAGCGCGCACCATCGAAGGACGCCTGTCGAAAGGCCCGTGGATCGTCGGCGACAAGCCCGGCGCGTCGGACTACATGATCTATCCCGGCATCAAGCTGCTGTTGCGCGCGCTGGCGCTGCCGGAAGCGCGCGAGCTGTCGTCGCGCTTCGTGCCCGTCGAAGCCAACTATCCGGCGCTCGAGCCGCTGGCTGCAGCGTGTCGAATCGCTGCCGGGCTTCGAGCGAACGTATCCGCCGCACTGGCGCGACGCCATCTGATTCAGCTGCTGACACGCGCGGTTCTGCAGCCAGCATTGGTGGCAACGCCGGATGATGGTTGATACCCTCTCGCCCTGATTTTGCACGGGGTCAATCATGTCGACAGCACAAGATTCACATCGAGTTTCCGGGCCGCATCGTCTTCATCGGTTTCGGCAGCATCGGCCAGGGCACGCTGCCGCTCGTCTTGCGCCACATCGGCATTCCGAAAGAGCGCATCACCGATCATCACCGGCGACGATCGCGGCAAGAAAGATCGCGGAAGACTACGGCGTGAAATTCGTGGTGCTGCCGCTGACGCGCGACAACTTCCGCCGCGAGCTCGATCAGTACATCGGCCGTGGTGACTTCGTACTCAACGTGTCGGTCGACGTGTCGTCGATCGCGTTGATCAAGTTCTGCTGGTCGAAGGGCGCGATGTACCTCGACACCTGCATCGAGCCGTGGCCGGGCGGCTACACCGACGCCACCATTCCGCACGCCAGGCGCACCAACTACGCGCTGCGCGAAGAGGCGCTGGCGCTGCGCGCCAACAACGCGCGCGCGCCGACGGCGGTGCATCACGCACGGCGCCAACCCGGGCCTGGTGTCGCACTTCGTCAAGCAGGCGTTGCTCAACATCGCCGCCGACACCGGCGTCGAGGCCGGCTCGCCCAAGGCGCGCGAGGATTGGGCGCAGCTCGCGCGCAAGCTCGGCATCAAGGTCATCCACATCGCCGAGCGCGACACGCAGCTCGCGTCGAAGCCGAAAGAGTTCAACGAGTTCGTCAACACCTGGTCGGTGGACGGCTTCGTCAGCGAAGGCCAGCAGCCTGCCGAGCTCGGCTGGGGCACGCACGAGAAGAATTTCCCGCGCGACGGCAAGCGCTACGACTTCGGCAGCGGCGCGGCTATCTACCTGATGCAGCCGGGCGCGGCCACGCGCGTGCGCACCTGGACGCCCAAGGCCGGGCACTTCCACGGCTTCCTGATCACGCACGGCGAAGCCATCTCGATCGCCGACTACCTGACGGTGCGGCAGAGCTCCGAGGTCGTGTACCGCCCGACGGTGCACTACTCCTATCACCCGAGCGATTCGGCGGTCGTCTCGGTGCACGAGTTCGCCGGCCGCAACTGGCACCTGCAGGACCGCCAGCGCATCCTGCTCGACGAGATCACCAGCGGCATCGACGAGCTCGGCGTGCTGCTCGCCGGCCACAAGAAGAACGCCTACTGGTACGGCTCGCAGCTGTCGATCGACGAAGCGCGCAAGCTCGCGCCGCACAACAACGCCACCAGCCTGCAGGTCACGGTGTCGTGCCTGTCGGGAATGATCTGGGCGATGGAGAACCCGAACGCCGGTCTCGTCGAGCCCGACGAAATCGACTACCAGCGCAACCTCGAGATCATGCATGCCCTATCTCGGCACGGTCGGCGGCGCGTACACCGACTGGACGCCGCTGCACGATCGCGAGCGGCTGTTCCCGGAAGACCTCGACAAGACCGATCCCGTGGCAGTTCAAGAACGTGCGCGTGTGAGGCGGCCGTTCAGCGCACCGGCGTCGACGGCGGCGTCGTAGCTTGGACGGCGCGCGCAGGCTGGACAGCCGAAGCCCGTGGCGATGACGATCCCGACCAGCGCGAAGGACGCGGCCGCCAGCGCGCGGCGCGCGATCTCGCCCGCGGACACGTAGTCGAGCGCGCTGCAGGTCGGGCATGCCCGAACACCAGCACCACCCACAGCGGCAGCAGGTAGATCACCGTCACCGCGGCGCGCGTCCAGAATTCCGCCGTGAACCCGAGCGGGCAGACGGCCTCGAGCAGCTTGTGCAGCGGCTGGTAGATCGCGAACACCGTGCCGCTGCTGAGCGCGAGTGAAATCACGATGACGGTGATGAGGGCGGAAGAATTCGCTCATGTTCTGACTCCTGTCTGGCGGACTCGCGCCCAATACGCGAGTCCTGGTGCAACGAAGTGGTCGTAAATCGTTTCGCAAAGCGCGAGCAGCGGCGGCCAGGAGAAAACCCCGACCAGGCGGCGGTATCCGGGCAGGCGCGCCCAGATCGCGAGCACGGCGCGAAATCCGCTGTCGATGCGGCCCTGCTCGTCGCGCAGGTACAGGCGGCGCTCCAGGTGTTCGCGGCGCAGTCCGTAGGCGGACAGCGGCTGCGCCACGCGCATCGAATCGTGGAAGCGCACCGGCAGATCGCGACGCTCGCGCGAGCTTCTCGTAGCTGCCGATCTCCATGCGAACACACCGGGCAGTCGCCGTTGAACCAGACTTCGCAATTGCTGTCCGCCGCGCGCAACGCTGGCGCGCCGCGCGCGGTCCGGAACCGAGGTCGCGCAGCGCGCTCGCCAGCGTGAAATGGCGGAACTCGAAGCCCGCATTCAGCAGGCGCCGCGGCGCCACGCGCTGGCCCTCGACCAACAACTCCGCCATCTCGCCGAGCGCGAGGCGCAAGCGCCACGGCGGGGATGCGCATGAAGTACGGCCGGCGCAGGCTGCGCGCCAGCGCGCGCTGAAAATCGCCCTGGCGTTCGGGCGCGGGCGCCACGGCGTTGATCGCGCCGCGCAGGCTCGGCTCGTCGATGGCCAGTTCGATGATGCGCAGCAGGTCGACGATGTGAATCCAGGACATCCACTGCCGGCCGTCGCCGATCCTCGCGGCCAGGCCGAACTTCGCCGGGCGGCGCGAGCTGCGGAAAGATTCCGCCGTCGTTGCCCAGCACCAGGCCGATGCGCAGGTTCACGGCGCGAATGCCCTGCGCCTCCGCCGCGTTCGCGGCCGCTTCGCGCTCCACGCACAGCCGGGACTGGAACGCCGCCGTGGGGCGGAGAGTCTTCGGTGAGCCATTCATCGTCCGGCGGGTCCATAGAATCCGATCGCGCTGGCGCTCACCAGCACGCGCGGCGGCTGGGCGCGCGTCGCGGCACCAGTCGAGCACCGCTTGCGTGGTCTTCACGCGGCTGTCGATCAGCAGCTGGCGGCGCGCCTGCGTCCACGGCAGGCCGATGACCGGCGCGCCGGCCAGGTTCACGACGGCGTCGATGCGCGCGCCGGCGGGAATGTCCGCAAGCTTCGTCACCACGTGCACGTGCGGGCCGAAGCGCGCCAGCGCGCGATCGGCATCGCGCGTCCACACCCACACCGGCGTCGCCGCGCTTGCGCAGCGCGCGCACCACGTGGCCGCCGATGAAGCCGGTCGCGCCGGTGACGAGCACGCCGCGGCCGGAAGCCTGCGGCGCGCTCTCGATCGGATCGCGCAGCCATTCGGCAGGGCGGAAATGCGTGAGCGCCGCGAGCGCATCGCGCACGCCCCAGGCCGTCATGCCGGCGGCGAACAGCGACGAGCAGCACGGAGAAACCGCCGTAGTCGACGGCGACCAACGCCGGTGGGCTGGCTCCACCAGTCGAGCAGCACCGGCGCGATCGCCATGAGCAGCACGCCGAACAACAACGTGAGCACGGTGTGCAGCACGCGCTCGAAGGCGGGCAGCCGGCGCGTGCGGTCCTCGACCACGAAGTCGGCGATGGTGACGCGCCACTTCCAGCAGCAGCGCCGCGGCGATGAGCAGCGCCCACGCGCCGTGCCACTCGCGCCAAGCCAGCGCCAGGAACAGGAAGCCGTAGATGAATTCGCGCGCGGCATGCAGCGCGAGTTCGTGGCGCGCGGCGCGGCGCGGCCGGCAGGCGCTCGGCGATTTCGTGATTCCAGAGCGTGTCCAGCGCGCCTAACAACGTCTGGACGGTGAGCAGGAAAATACCAGCGTCATGGCAACTCCTCGCAGGCGCAGAAGCGCCCGGTCTGGAAAAACACCTCGCCGAACAGCGGATGCGTCACGCGTCATCGTGAAGCGGAACCAGCCGTGGCCGAGATCGATGTGTTCGACGTGGGTGACGCCGGGGACAACAGGCGCTGGCAGCCACAGCCTGCAAGTCCCGAACCGAGATCGAAAGTAGTAGCCGCGGCTCACGAAGTGCAGAACGCCGCCTTCTTCGTAGGTGTCGAGCGGCATGCACAGGCGCGCGGGCAGCTTCTCGATGAGCTGTCCGTCGTTCGTCGACCACCTTCGTGGATCGCACGAGGTGGCGTGCGCCGTCCGCCCAGCGGTATTCGCGATCCCAGGTCGACGCCGTCGCGCGTCGGGCCGCACCAGCACGCGGGCTGCGACGTTGGTCCCGGCGCGCGGCGCCACCGGCGTGCCGAACAGCGTGCCGAGCCAGGCGAACACGCGGCCGAGCGCGCTCGCGCGCACGATCTCGAACGCGCCCGCGTAGTTGGCCGCCGCGGCGGTGTCGGCGAAGCGCTCGCGGACCGCTTCGGGCAGGCGGTTCCACGCGTCGGTCCCGAGCACCTCGCGCAGGCCATGACGCGCACGCCGTCGCCGCGCGTCGTTCGAGCGTCAGTGGCGGCGTGCAGTGTGGTGGCCTGTGTCATGTGCGTGCCGTCAGTCGCCGATGACCTTCGCGATGCGTTCGCCCATGCGCATCATCTTGAGCAGCGTCTTGCGCGGCAGGCGCTTCACGGAGTCGTACCAGCGCGTCACCGTCTCGAGGAACTCGAGCTGCGTGACGATGCGCTCGCGCACCGCGGCCGGCGTCTCGCTTGTCGTTCTTGAGCTGCGCCGCGCATTCGCGCAGCGCCGCGCAGCGTGGGATCGATCTCGCGGCGCTTGCGGCCTTCCATGATCACGCGGATGACTTCCCAGGTGTCGTGCTGGGCGGTGAAGAAGTCGCGCCGGTCGCCGAGCACGTGCGTGACCTGCACCAGCTCCCAGCCGGCGAGCTCCTTGAGGCCGGTGCTGACGTTGGAGCGCGCGATGCCGAGCGTCTCGCCGATCTCGTCGGCGTTGAGCGGCTTTTCGGAGAGATAGAGCAGGGCGTGGATCTGCGCCACGGAGCGGTTCATGCCCCAGCGGCTGCCCATTTCGCCCCAGTGGACGATGTAGCGCTGCATGGTGTCGGTGAGGTGCATATCGTCCGCCTGTTATTTCTGTCATTACAGAAATTACAGCCATTGCAGGCGCGGGCAAGCCGTCGGGATTCACTTATTCGTAGGAAATTCCGACGATGACGTAGCTGCGCTCGCCGCCCGGCAGCGCCACTTTCACCTCGTCGTCCAGGCGCCTTGCGCATGAGCGCGCGCGCCAGCGGCGCGTCCATGCTGATGTAGCCGTCCGCCGTGTCGAATTCATCGGGCCCGACGATGCGGTGACGTTGTTTGTTTGCCGTCGTCGTCCTCGAGCGTCACCCAGGCGCCGAAGAACACGCGCTTGCGGATCCGAGGGCGGCTTGTCGACGACGGTCATGCCGTCGAGGCGCTTGCGCAGGAAACGCACGCGCCGGTCGATCTCGCGCAGGCGGCGTTTTGCCGTAGGTGTATTCGGCGTTCTCCGAGCGATCGCCCTGCGCCGCGGCTTCGGACACCGCCTGCGTGACGCGCGGCCGCTCGACCCTCCACAGCTCGTCCAGCTCTTGTTTGAGGCGTGCTGCGCCCGCGCGGGTGATGAATTGCGATCCGGGTTTCTCTGTCGGTCGGTAGCGGCTCACGACTTATAAAACATATGTGATGGGGGTCTCAGTCGCGGCGGCACGTCTGCCAGGGGTTCTGTGCAGCGGCTCACAGCCGTTTTGGGGTGGCCAATCTACGCTTTCTACCCATGGCAGCCCGTTACTACACGCACTTTGTCACGAGCGCTGAACCCGCGCATTCGAGCGAGTGGAGCGGGGTCATCGAGCTGACACACCCGCTCGGCGAACGCCGGGATTCGAAGGAACTGCGCCGGCTTGCTGGCCGCGAACTTCGAGATCGACGCCGAGGACATCAAGATTCTGCAGGTCGCACGACTGCACTGACGTTTGTCGATTTCTGGCGAATCCCCTAGCGGACTTCTTTCCCTTCATCGAAAGTCCGCCTTCTCAAGCCCCGAGCCCCCAAAGCTTGGGGCTTTTTTATACTCGGCCCCCTCGCACATTCATTCCCGGGGATCTTCATGTATCAATCGACTCGTCGTCATGGCATCGGCTGCCGTGCTCACTGCGGCCGTGCTCGCGGCGTGCGCCGCTTCCGCGCGCCAAGCCTGCGGCTCCGCCGCCAGCGGCGCCGGCTGCCCGCACCCGCACCGCCGCTCAAGTCCGGTCTCGACCTCACCGGTTTCGACCGCAGCGTTCGCCCGCAGGACGATCTGTACCGCTTCGCCGGCGGCACCTGGCTCGCGAACACCGCCGATTCCGGCGGATCGCTCCAACTACGGCTCGTTCATCATCCTCGACGACCAGGCGCAGGAAGAGGTGCAGCAGCTCATCGTCGCGGCGTCGCACGCAGGCGAATCGCCCCACCGGGCTCCGATGCGCAGAAGGTCGGCGACTTCTATCTCGCCTACATGGACACCGCATCGAGTGGAGAGCCTCGGGCTCGCGCCGCTCAAGGACGAACTGGCGCGCATCGACGCCATCGCCACGCCGCGCGACGTGGCGCCGCTACATCGGCTACTCGCAGCGCATCGGCGCTCGCGCAGCCGTTCGCCTGGTTCTCGTCGCCCGACAGCAAGAATTCGATCGGTCTATCTCGGGCGCGCTGTACCAGAACGGGCTCACCATGCCCGACCGCGACTACTACCTTTCGCCCGACGAGAAGTACGCGCAGTTCCGCGCGAAGTTCGCCGAGTACGTCGAGCAGATGCTGGCGCGCGCCGGCGAGCGCGACGCGAAGTCGGCCGCCGCGCGCATCGCGGCGCTCGAAACCCGCATCGCCAACTACCAGTGGACCAAGGTTCAGAACCGCGATCCGGTGAAGACCTACAACCCGATGACGCTGCCCGAGTACCAGAAGCTGGCGCCGGGCTTCGACTGGATGGCGTTCTTCGAAGGCATGGGCGCGCCCGTGCAGCGCCTCGACGTCAACCAGCCCGTCGTTCATCAAGGGCATCGCGCAGCTCGTGAAGACCGTGCCGGTGTCCGACTGGCGCGTGTACTTCAAGTTCCAGCTGCTCGACGACTACGCGCCGGCGCTGTCGGCGCAATTCGCCGATCTCGAATTCGACTTCCACCAGAACACACTCGAACGGCGTGCCGGAACCGCGGCCGCGCTGGCGCCGCGCGCGTGGATTCCATGGACAACAACATGGGCGAGCTCATCGGCCGCATGTTCGTCGAGTCGCACTTCGGCGCCGAGGCGAAGGCCAGCATGCTCGCAGCTGGTGGGCAACCTGCTGCAGGGCGTTCGACAGCTCGATCGACGGGCTCGAATGGATGAGCCCGGACACGCGCGCCGAGGCGAAGAAGAAGCTGTCGAAGATCACCGTGAAGATCGGCTACCCCGACAAGTGGCGCGACTACAGCGCGCTGACCGGTGCGCAGCGACGACCTCGTCGGCAACCTGCTGCGCGCCGTCCGAGTTCGAGCACAAGCGCTACGTCGACGCGCACCGGCGGGCCGGTCGACAAGGGCGAGTGGCTGATGACGCCGCAGACCGTGAACGCGTACTACAACTCGACCGACCAACGAGATCACGTTCCCGGCCGCCATCCTGCGCCGCCGTTCTTCGACATGACGCGCGGACGACGCGGTGAACTACGGCGGCATCGGCGTCGGTGATCGGCCACGAGATCAGCCACGGCTTCGACGACTCAGGGCCGGCAGTTCGACGGCGACGGCAACCTGCGCGACTGGTGGACGGCCGACGACGGCGCGAAGTTCAAGCAGCGCGCCGGCGAGCTGGCGAAGCAGTTCGCCGGCTACACCGTGCTCGACGGCCGCCATCTGAACGGCGAGCTCACGCTCGGCGAGAACATCGGCGACCTGTCCGGCATGGCGGTGGCGTTCAAGGCCTACAAGCTGTCGCTCGGCGGCAAGACCGCGCCGGAGATCGACGGCTTCACCGGCGACCAGCGCTTCTTCCTCGGCTGGGCGCAGGTCTGGCGCCGCAAGTATCGCGACGACGGAACTGCTCAAGCGCCTGGTCACCGATCCGCACAGCCCGAGCGAGTTTCGTGCGAATGGACCGAGCAGCAACATCGACGCTTTCTACGATGCGTTCGGCGTGAAGCCGGGCGATCTGCATGTATCGAGCCGCCGGCCGAGCGTGTCAAGATCTGGTGAGGAGTTTCCGAATGCGGACAGAGATTCGATGCGCGAGTGCTGATCGTTGCGTGTCGTCGCGAGCGCGAATCTCGCGGGCTGCGGCTACAACAAGCTGCAGAACCAGGACGAGGCGGTGAAGGCCGCCTGGTCCGGAAGTGGTGAACCAGTATCAGCGGCGCGCCGATCTCGATTCCGAATCTCGTCGCCGACGGTGAAGGGTTTCGCGGCGCAGGAAGAGCGCGTGCTGGTGGGTGTGACCGAGGCGCGCGCCAAGGCGACTTCCATCCAGCTCACGCCCGAGCTGCATCAACGATCCGGAGGCGTTCGCGAAGTTCCAGGCCGCGCAGGGCGAGCTCGACCGGCGCGCTCAAGAGCCTGCTGGTCGACCGTCGGAGCGCTATCCCGAGCTCAAGTCGGACGCGAACTTCCGCGATCTGCAGGTGCAGCTCGAAGGCACGGAGAACCGCATCACCGTGGCGCGCAACCGCTACATCGAAGCGGTGCAGGCATTACAACGTGACGGTGCGCGAGTTCCCCACCAACCTCACTGCCGAAGCATGTTCGACTTCGAGGTGAAGCCCAACTTCACGCGTGGAGAACGAGGCGGCGATTTCCACCGCGCCGACGGTGACCTTCGACACCTCGACGCCGTCGCAGTCGGCGACGCCCGTCGAAGCCGCGCCGCCCGCCACGCCGCCGCCGGCGAACTGAGCACGCGACGTGAAAGCCGCGCTGCTTCACGCTGCGCGTTGCTGCTCGCGCGGCCACGCGCCGGCGGCGCGCGCGCAGGTTCCGGTGCCGCCGCTCGAGGCGCGCGTCACCGATCTCACCGGCACGCTCACGGCCGCGCAGCAGTCCGCGCTCGAAGAAAAGCTCGCCGCATTCGAGGCGCGCAAGGGCGCGCAGATCGCGGTGCTGATCCTGCCGACGACGCAGCCCGAAGACATCGCGCAGTTCGGCATCCGGCTCGCCGAGGCCTGGAAAGCTCGGCCGCAAGGGCGTCCGACGACGGCGCCATCCTCATCGTCGCCAAGGACGATCGCGCCATGCGCATCGAAGTGCGGTCACGGCCTCGAAGGCGCGCTCACCGATGCGCACCGCGAGCCGCATCATCAACGACACCATCGCGCCGCTGTTCAAGCAGGGCGACTTCTAGCGGCGGCGTCGAACGCCGGCCTCGACCAGATGATCCGCGTCGTCGATGGCGAGCCGCTGCCGGCGCCCGGACCAGGCCTGGAAGCGCGAGCAACGGCTGGCGTGTCGCCCATGCTGCTGCTCGTGCTTCGCTCGTGGTCGGCTGGTTCTGCTGCTGCGAATCTTCATCGGTCGCGGCGCCGGCGGCAGCCGTTCGTCGGCCTCGGCGGCGCGGGCATCGGCTGCGTGGCTCACGTCGCGATGCTGCTCGCCGTGGCTGCGTCGGGCGTCGGTCATTTTCTTCGCTGGCGCTGCTCATCGGCTTCGGCCGGCTTCAGGTGACTGACGCGGCGAGCGGCCGCGTGTTTCGCGACAGCGGTCGCGCGGCGGCGGCTTCGGTGGCGGCGGATGCGGTGGCGGCTTCGGCGGTGGTCGGTAGCCGCGGTGGCGGCTTCAGCGGTGGTGGCGGCAGCTTCGGAGGCGGCGGCGCCTCCGGCCGCTGGTAGTTAGCGCATGGACGTCGACGCGCATGCTCCGGCACCTGTGTTCGCCACGCGCGCCGGCACGCGGCGGCGTTTCTCCGACGCCGTGCGATGCCGCCATCGAGGCGGCGATCCGCGGCCGCGGAGAGCGCGCACTCAGCGGCGAAATCCGCTTCGTGATCGAAACCGCGCTCGACGTTCCCGGAGCTCTGGGCCGGCTCACGCCACGCGAGCGCGCGCCTGCAGGCTTTCTCGCGACTGCGCGTCTGGGACACCGAACTTCGCAACGGCGTACTCATCTATGTATTGGCGGCGGACCGGGACGTCGAGATCGTCGCCGACCGCGGCGCGGCCGCCAGGATTTCCCCGATCGAGTGGGAAGCCGGCGTGCAGGCTCATGGAAGATCACTTTCGCGCCGGCCGCTTCGAGGAAGGCGCCGTCGCGGGCGTCGAAGCCGTGGGCGGATTGTTAGAGCGGCAATTTCCCGCGCCGGCCGGGCGATCGTGACGAGCTTCCGAACCAGCCGACGCTGCTGTAGCAGAATGCCGACAGCCTGAATCATTTATGCGGTGTCATACTTTGGACATGAAAACTCCATGCCGCGCTGCGGTCGCTCATCGTCACGGCGCTCGTGCTGGCGCTGCTTTCCGGCTGCTCGCTGCTCGGTGACGGCCCGAAGTGGGGCGCCAAGCGCGACGCCGCAGAAAGCCGCGAACGCGGTGCCGGCGCTTCCCGAGCCGGTGCCCACGCATCGCTTCGAGATCGACGCCGACCACCGACATCGTCGGCGTCGTGCAGAAGACGCGCGCCACGCAAGGAAGACACGCTCACCGACATCGCGCGGCGCTTCAACGTCGGCTACGAAGAAATCGTGCGCGCCAATCCGGGCGTCGATCCGTGGCTGCCGGGCGAGAACCGCGAGATCGTCATCCCCTCGCAGTTCATCCTGCCGAACGCGCCGCGCGAGGGCATCGTCATCAACGCCGCCGCGATGCGACTCTTCTATTACCCGAAGGTGAAGAAGGGCGAGCAGCAGGTCGTGCACACCTATCCCATCGGCATCGGCAAGGTGGGCTGGAAGACGCCCGAAGGCGCGACGACGATCGTGCGCCGGCACGAAGGATCCGATCTGGCGGCCGACGGCGTCGATCATCAAGGAACATCGCGAAGAGCGCGGCGAGGAGCTCGAGCCGCGTGGTCGAGGCCGGGCCCGGACAATCCGCTGGGCCGCTTCGCGTTCTACCTCGGCTGGCCCACGTACATGATCCACGGCACCAACAAGCCCGCCGGCGTGGGCCTGCGTTCGAGCCACGGCTGCATCCGCCTCTATCCGGAAGACATCGCGCGTGCTGTTCGAGATGGCGCCCGATCGGCACGCCGGTGCGCGTCGTGAATCAGCCCTTCCTGTTCGGCTGGCACGACGGCGCGCTGCACATCCAGGCCTTCGACGTGCTCGAAGACGATCCGCGCGACTGGAAGAAGGCGCAGGCCAAGCTGCTCAACAAGGCGATGGCCGAGCGCATCCAGAAGGAGCTCAAGGCGCGCAAGGAAAAGATCGACTGGGACGCCGTGTCGCAGCTCTCGCATGATCCGCGCGGCATCCCGGTGTCGGTGTCCGGCGGGCCCGATCAGCTCGATCACATCGTCGCGTCCGCGACCATCGTGCAGAACAAGGTCGCGCCGGGCGCAACCTGGGACGGCATCTCCGGACCTGCCGGTCGACGAGGCCACGTTCCAGGAGCTGGTGTCCGATCGCGAGCCGTCGGTGGAATCCGCGGCCGCCGCCGCCGCGCCGTACGACCGAAGCCGGGCGCCAGACAACTGAGTCGGCCTGCTAACTACCACCCATTCGCGGTGAACATCGCCCTGCGGCACCGGCGCTCGGCGCGCGCGGACGCTGACCCGATGGTCCTGCCGCTGCACGACGACAACCCGACCACGACCAAGCCCTACGTCACCGTCGGCATCATCATCGCCTGCGCGCTGGTGTACGTCGTGGCAGCACCTGCTGCTGCTCGGACGGCCGGCGGCGCAGCAGGTGGCCTACGCGCTTCGGCGTGATCCCGGCGGTGCTGACCGGGCGCGAAGTCGCTGCCGCCGGAGATCGCGCTGCTGCCGCCGGCCGGCGACGGTGCTCACGTCGATGTTCCTGCACGGCGGCTTCTGGCACCTGGCCGGCAACATGCTGTTACCTGTGGATCTTCGGAAACAACGTCGAAGACGCCATGGGGCACGTGCGCTTCTTCATCTTCTATGTGCTGTGCGGCGTGGCGGCGGTATTCGCACAGGTACTGCCCAATCCCGGATCCGATCGTTCCCATGGTCGGCGCGAGCGGCGCGATTTCCGGCGTGCTCGGCGCCTACATGCTGCTGTATCCGCGCGCGCGCGTGTTGTTAGGGCTGCCGCTCGGCTTCCTGATCGTGCAGCTCGGACGATTCCCGGCCGTGTGGGTGCTGGCGGCGTGGTTCGTGCATGCAGCTCGTCATGGGAGCCTCGCCGCCGCTCGGATTCGCGGCGAATCCCAGGGCGGCATTGCCTTCGGTGCGCACATCGGCGGATTCATCGCCGGACTTGCTGCTCGTCACAATTTTCAAACGGCGCGACGTTCCGCTGTGGCGGCGCTACTGAGACGCTGCTACATTCCGCGCACGTTGCGCGGCCCTGAATGTCGTCGGGTGCCGCGTTCAGGGGAGTTTTTGGCCGAGCCGTTTGACTCGCAAGTCTCAAGCCGCCGAACAACCCGGCTCTATACGCGTCATCGCGCGCGCCGCGACCAACATCGCGGCCTTCGTCGGCCGCGCTCTCAAAGGCCCCGTCAACGAACCCGTGCCGGTCCGCAGCTTCGCCGACTACACGCGCGTCTTCGGCGGCCTGTGGCAACCGTCCACGCTGAGCTACGCGGTCGAGCAGTTCTTCGAGAACGGCGGCCGCTGCGCCGTCATCGTGCGCGTCGTCAACGGCGCCCGCCCGCCGACGCTGACGCTGCCGACCGCCAGCGGCAAGCTCATCCTGCGCGGCGTCGGTGCCGGATCGCGCGAATTCCTGCGTGCCTCGGTCGACTACGACGCCATCGACGCGAAGGAAGCCGACCGCTTCAACCTGGTCGTGCAGCGGGTGCGCACCGCCGGTTCCGAGCAGATCGAAGACCAGGAAATCTTCCGGCGCCTGTCGGTCACGCCGGGCGCGGACCGCTTCGTCGCCGATGCGCTGCTCGAATCGCGGCTGGTGCGCGTGCAGGGCGGCGTGCCCGCGCGAACGGCCGACGCGCACGCCGGCCGCGAGCCACGGGCGCGGTCGATCGGCTACACGCCCTCGAATCCCGACGGCGACGACGGCGGCCCGATCACCGACTACGACGTCATCGGTTCGGCGCAGACGCGGCACCGGCATCTTCGCGCTGCACGCCGCGCCCGACATCAACCTGCTGTGCATTCCGCCGCTGACGCGCGATCACGACGTCGGGCCTGTCGACGCTGCTGGTCGCCGGGCGCTTCTGCCGCGAGCGGCGCGCCATGCTCATCGTCGATCCGCCGTCCGCCTGGGCGTCGAGCGCCGCCGCGCTCGATGGCATGCGCCACTGGCCGTTCCGCAGCGAAGACGCGACTGATGTTCTTCCCGCGCGTGGTGGCTTTCGACCGCCTGCGCGGCCGCTTCGAGATGTTCGCGCCCTGCGGCGTCGGCGGCGGGCATGATCGCGCGCTGCGACGAATCCTGGCCGGTGTGGTCGGCCGCCGAGGGTGACGACGCCATCCTGCGGCCGGGACTGCGGCCGGCGTGGAACAGTGCACGAACGCCGATCGCGCGCGGCTCGTCAATGCCGGCATCAACCTGCTGCAGTCGGTGCGCATCGCGCCGAAGTTCGCGACCAGCCCGCGCACGCTGGCGCGAGCGGCTCCGCCGCGGTCAGCGACTGGCGCTATCTGCTCCGCGCGCCGCCTGGCGCTGTTCGTCATGACCTGCATCGAGCGCGGCACGCGCTGGATGCTGTTCGAGCGCAATGCGCAGCCCACCTGGACGATGGCGCGCGCCCAGGTCGAAGCCTTCCTCGATTCGCTGTACGCCGGAGGGCGCGTTCGCCGGACCGCAGCGGCGAGCAGAGTTACTTCGTGGTGTGCGACGAGCGCATCAACAACGGAGAGACAGCACTGCGCGCCGGCAAGATCAACCTGGCCTTCGGCTTCGCCGCCACGCAAGCCCGGCGAGTACCACGCCTTCATCGTCACGCATCAGCCGAGCGGCTCGCGCGCGCAAGGCCGATCAGCGTGAATCGCTTCGCGAATTACTCGCCGAGCGTCGATCTCGGGATCGAGTCGAGCATCCTGCGCGGGCTGGTGCCGCTGGCGCCGGCGTGTCCGCGCCTGTCGGCGGTCAGCCGATCCGCCGGGCAGCGCCGATCGACTCCGCGCGTGGAGCGCCGCTCGCGCCCTTACCTCGAAGCGTAAGTCGCGAGGCCGCGCGGCCGGTCACGGCACCCTGCGTTTTCTCAAGGCCTTGTCGAGTTCGCATCTGCGTCACGGGCTTGGTGATGAATCGCTCGACGCCCGAAGCCCGCGCTTCTTCACGGCCCGGCGGCTCCGGCATGATCGGTGAGGCCGATCAGGCGAATGCTCTTCTCGGCGGGCATTCTTCTGCGGCAACGCCGCAAGCGGTTTGCCTCGAGGCCGTCGGGCGTCGGAGTGCCGAGGAACGCGATGGCCGGAGCTGAAGCGTGGCAGGCGACCGCCAGCGCACGCGCGGCGCTGCGCACGGTGCGGATTTCGTCGCATCCGGTTGTCGGTCAGCATCTGCGCGAGTGATTTTCCCCGCCTACGGTTGTCGTCGACGATGAGGATGTGCGTGCTGTTGCGGAGCGGGAGCGTCCGCAGGCTATCGGATCATCAGGCGCTATCGGCGTTTTCCAGAGGCGCCGGCATGCGTCGGCGGCCTACAGCGAGACAGGCAGGTCACTGGAGTTTCTGCCCGCCTATTCGTCAAGTCAGGGTGCACTTCAGGCGGCGGGCGGTCGGACGGGGAAACCGACCATCCGGCCCAGGCTGCTCGTCCCCAGAGCTTCATGCTGCGCAGGCCAGCTCTCGCGACAGCCCCATGCGCACGGTGGGCCTGCAGCGAGGGGCATGGCGTCATGCGCCGCGCGCAGATGGTGGATTAGGGATGCGCGGCGCGAGATGGTGGATGTGGTGATAGCCGATGTTGCCGGTGATCCAGCGCAGCACCGGCGGCAGGTCGTAGAACGAGCTGCCATCGACCGCGGCGCGCATCGGGATCCCAGTCGCCGCGGCGGACCCAGTAGGCTGTCCTCGAAGCTAGCGCTGCACGTAGAACAGCCACACGCCAAGCGCGCCCGCGCAGCACCACCACCGGCAGGTGCACCGCCAGCACGCACGCCCCAGCCGAGCCAGCACGCACAACGACGACCGCCGAGCGCGAGCAGTGCGAGGATTGTTGAGCGCCACGCTGCGCCACTCCTTCTCCAGCTCCAGGGCATGCCGAGCGGAAACCGGTGCTTGGCGACGAACTGGTAGAACGGCCCGATGCCGAGCATCACGGGCATGCTGCGATAGAAGCGGTAACAGAAACGCATCCAGCGTGAGCTGGCGCGGTATTCGCTCGACGGTCAGCGTGCGGATGTCGCCGAGCTCGCGCTGGTCGAGATTGCCGGAGGTGGCGTGGTGCACGCCGTGCGGTCTTCTTCCAGTATGCGCGAACGGGAACAGCGTGAGCGAATGCCGAGACTCGCGCCGAGCCAAGCGGTTGGCGCGGGAACTGGCGAAGAACGAGCCGTGGCTGCAGTCGTGCTGAAGGATGAACAGGCGCACGTAGAACGCCGCGGTGGGCGGCGCCAGCAGCAACGTCCAGAGGTAACTCGCGCCTGGCGAGTCAGCGATCCACGCCATGCATGCCCACGAGAGCCAGGAAGGGCAGCAGCGTGTTGGCGAGTTGCCAGAGAGCGCGAGGGGTGGAGGCTTTGGCGAAGCGGGCGAGCGACTCGCGTTGCTCGCGGGGAATACCAGAGGTCATTGCCGATTCTGCGCCCTCCGGGCGCGAGTTCAGCAAGTTTCGGAATGCTAGCGTGCGCTGCCGCTCAGTAAATTGCCGGGTCCGCAAGCACGTCGACGTGGACTGACGATGAGACTACCGGCAACCGCTGGCGTGCGCGTGAATGCGCTCGACTGGCCGGAGCTGCGTGCCGCGCTGGATGCGCGTGGCAGCGCCGTTGCCGGGTGTTGCCTCAACGCATCGGAGTGCCGGCGAACTCGCCGCGCTGTATGACGACGACGGCGCGTTTCGCAATCGCGTCGTCATGGAGACGCATGGCTTCGGTCGTGGTGAATATCGCTACTTCTGCGTATCCGCTGCCGCCCATCGTCGCGACGTTGCGCGAAGCGCTCTATCGCGCGGCTCGCGCCGCATCGCCAATCGCTGGAACGAGACGCCTGAGGATCGAAACGCGTTTTCCCGATGCGCATGCCGACTTCCTGCGCCGACTGCCACGACGCCGGCGCAGACGAAGCCGACACCGCTGCTGTTGCGTTACGGCCCGGGCGACTACAACTGCCTGCATCAGGACCTCGTACGGCGAACACGTCTTTCCGCTGCAGGTGGCGATCCTGCTGTCGGAGCCCGGCGACGGACTTTCACCGGCGGCGAGTTCGTGCTGACCGAACAGCGGCCACGCCTGCCAGACCCGCGTCGAGGTCGTGCCAGCTCCGGCCAGGGGCGACGCGGTGGTGTTCGCGGTTCATCATCGTCCGGTGCAGTGGAGTCGCGCGGCGCATACCGCGTGAACATGCGGCACGGCGTCAGCCGGCTGCACAGCGGGCGCGGCACACGCTGGGAGTGATCTTTCACGACGCGGCCTGATCGCTACCGTCAGCGTTCCGCGCTTCCAGCGCGCGTAGCTTCGGCATGCACACCGCGCAGGGTCTGAAGCCCGCGGACACAGGCTGCGCCTCATCGAGAAAGAACACGCGCTGCTTCACGTAGCCGCCGCGCGCGATGGCCTGCAGCGCGGCGCGGCAATCGAGGCGGCCATAGATTCTGCGTCTTGCGATGCCGCCGAAGTGTCCCGGGTACGCGGACTCCGCAAACGGCGCGCCGTCGGCGCCGATCAGCGCTGTAGCATGCGCGTGTCAGCCCGGGATCTCGCGCTTCGGCGAGACGTACATGCTGATGACCGCGCGCACGACTTCCTTGCCGTTCGGAGTCGGTGACGGTGACCGGCACGCCGATGTTCTCCGCGCCGGCCCACTCGGTCTTGTCGAGCCGCGCGGTGGCGATGACGTCGCGTCTCGGCCTTGGCGAGGTATTCGATGGTCATGCCGCGCGGAATCCAGCGCATGCCGACCGGGATGGTGACTTCGGTGCACATGCCGGCGGCGAGCTCGCAGAGATTTCCCATGGCGAGCGCATGCACGGTGCCGATGTGATTTTCGACGGCGCGGCGCTTCTTCATCGTGACGCGGCACAGCTTCGGCTCGCAGATCGAGGAATCTCGGCTTGATGGTGCCGAAGTAGGGCGCGCGCTTCGCACACCGTGCGCGCGAACAGCCAGCGGCCGAACGCGGAACTGCTGCGCGCGAGCCCAGGCTCGAAGCGTGGGACCTGCCGATGGTGGTGTTGGTCATGGTCAGCCAGTCCATCTGCGGACGGGCGGGCGTGTACGTCGGTTGCTACTCGGGCCATCGCGTGATCGAATCTCGTCGCCGACGCGAGCTTGGACTCTAGCATCGAATTCATGACGAATGGCACTCCAGCGACATACGCGCGGAGCAGGCGCGCCGCGGCAATCCGCAGGGCGGTGCGCGCCATCAAGCGCGGCAGCTTCGCGAGCTACGGCGAGGTCGCGCGCCGCGCCGGATTGCCCGGGCGCGCGCGCCTGGTGGGCCAGGTGCTGCGCGAGTCCGGCGATGCAGCGCGCTTGCCGTGGCACCGTGTCACCGGCGCGCGGCGGCCGCATCGCGTTTCCGGCAGGCTCGCGCCAGCGCGCGCGAACAGCTTGCGCGCGCTCGCGCGCGAAGGTGTGAAGACGCGCGGCAATCGCGCGCGTGCGCGACCCGCACGCCAGGCGCCAGCGCAAGCTCTCGACGCGTTGCTCTGGAAAATGTGAGGGCATCCATGACCGATCGCTACGTAGTTTTCTCGCATGGCAAGGACGCCGGACCCTGGGGCGTGAAGATCACCGCGCTCGCCGGCAATGCGCGCAGCGAAGGTTACGAAGTCGAGTCGGTCGACTATCGCGGCATCGACGATCCGCGTGAACGCGTCAACAAGCTGGTGGAGTTCTGCAAGGAGCTCAAGGGCGACCTGCGTGCTCTGCGGCTCGAGTCTCGGCGGCTACGTGTCGGTGGCGGCGGCCTCGCTGCTGCACGCGCGCGGCGTGTTCCTGATGGCGCCGGCGCTGACGATGCCCGGCCTGCCGCCGCTGCGCGAAAAGCTGCTCGATTGCCCGACCGACCATCGTGCACGGCTGGAAAGACGACGTGGTGCCGGTGGAGCAGAGCATCGAATTCGCGCGCCGCCACGGCTGCGCGCTGCACATCCTCAACAGCGATCACCGGCTGCAGGACGAAGTGCGGTTCCTCAAGTACCTGTTCGAGTACTTCCTGATCTCGCTCGACCTTCCGCAAGACGCTTCGTAAGGGCTGACGCCCACGCAGGAAATCGCCGCCGAAGCGGCGTCGACTGAATTGATTGGATCCCCACTGGATGGATGAGCTGTCGCAACTGATCCAGCGCGCGCACGCGCGGCGACGAGGCCGCGCGCGAGCGCCTGTTCGCGGTGGCCTACGAAGACCTGCGCGGCCACGGCGCGCGCGCAGCTGCGCGACGGCGGGCGCAACACGCTGCGTTGAACACCACCGTGCTGCTGCACGAGAGTTTCTGCGCTTCCAGCGCGCCGGCAAGCTGGCTGGGCGCCGAGCGCGGCATTTTTTTGCGTACGCCGCGCGCGTCATGCGCTCGGTCATCGTCGACTTCGCGCGCGCAGCGCCAGGCGGAGCGCCGTGGCGGTGACGCCGTACACCTGCCGCTCGACGCCCAGCTCGCCGAGGATCTGCAGCGCCGGCGAAGACGAAGTCATCCAGATCAACGACGCCATCGAGGCGCTGCAGGAGCGAGGATCCGCGGCTCGGTGCAGGTGGTGGAGATGCGCTATTTCGCCGGCATGACCGAGCAGGAAATTGCCGCTGTACTGGGCGTCACCGACCGGACCGTACGGCGCGCGACTGGGAGAAGCCCGGTTATTGTTGGCCGCCATGCTGCGCTGAGTCGTCCGGATCGGCGCGCCACTCGCGTCGTGTATAATCGAGATGCCCATCACCGCCGCCGACTGGAAACGACTGAGCCCGCTGCTCGACGCACGGCGCTGGACCTGCGCGCCATGCGGAACGCGCGGCCTGGCTGGCCAGCCTGCCAGCCGAACATGTCGACCTGCGCGAATCGCTGCCGAACTGCTGACCGAAGCCGGCCATCGAAACCGACGACTTCCTGGATCGCCTGCCTGAGTTCAGCGCCATCGCCAGTGGCGCTCACGCTCGGGCCGGATTCCATCGTCGGGCCGTACCGGCTGCTGCGCGAGCTCGGCAGCGGCGGCACTTCGTCGGTGTGGCTGGCCGAGCGCGTCGACGGCTCGATCCAAGCGCAGCGTGGCGCTCAAGCTGCCGCATCTCGGGCTGCGTCGATCGCGGCATCGAGCAGCGCATCGCGCGCGAGAGCGCGACATCCTCGCCTCGCTCGAGCATCCGAACATCGCGCGCCTCTACGACGCCGGCGTCGACGAACGCGGCCGGCCATATCTCGCGCCTGGAATACGTGGACGGCGTAGCCGCCGGATGAATACTGCCGTGCCGAACGGCCTGAATCTGCGCGACCAGCTCGCGCTGTTCCTGCAATATCCTGCGCCGCGGTAGCTTTCGCGCACGCGCGACTGCATCGTGCACCGCGACCTCAAGCCTAACAACATCCTGATCGCCGACGGCGGCGAAGTGCGGCTGCTCGATTTCGGCATCTGCGCGGCTGCTGCAGGCGGACGAGCCCTGCGCGCGTCGCGCACACGGTCGTGCGGGCGCTGTCGCGCTCACGCCGGCCTATGCCGCGCCCGAGCAGTTCACCGCGCAGCCGATCACCGTCGCCACCGACGTCTACTTCGCTCGGCGTGATCCTGTTCGAGATGCTCACGGGCTGCAAGCCCGTACTGCGCCGAACGGCGCACTCGCTCGGCGCCTACGAGCACGAGGTGCTGCTGACGTCGAACCGCCGCTCATGAGCCGCATCGCGCGCGCCCTGCCGATGCCGGCGCGCTGCGCGGCGATCTCGATCGCGATCGTCGCGAAGGCGCTCGGAGAAAAGCGCCGGCGGATCGCTATGCCTCGGTGGAAGCTTTCGCCGGCCGACATCGAACGCATCCTGGCCGCGCAGCCCGATCGCGGCGCGGCCGCACGCTCGTTCGCCTACGTGCGCGAAGAAAATTCCTGCGGCGCAATGCGTGGCCGTTGGCGATCGCTGCCGCGGTCGTGTTGCTGTTGCCGTGCGCGCTCGGGATTCGCGGCGTGGCAGTGGAAGGATGCCGAGCGGCAGCGCGCGCATGGCCGGTCGAACGGCTCGCCGAGTCGCGACGCGGCGGAGGAATTCACGTCGACCGGTGCTCATCGAGAACATCCAGCCCGGACAGTCGCTGACGTTCGAGCAGCTTGATCGCGCGCAGCGAGCAGATCGCGCAGCGACACGGGCTCGAACGATCTGCGCACCCGCATCTTCGCCACGGATTTCCTGTCGGCTTGGTATGGCGCGAACGGGCCTGTATCGCAACGCGGAGCATGATCCTCACGCGCACCATCAACACATTGCCCGCGGATCGAGCCCCTCGCTGGCGCGACACTGCGCTGTCGCCGCGCGGGTTGTGGGACGAGCTTGGGTCACGCAGGAGGACGCGGCTGCGGTGCTCGACGATCTGATCGCGAGCGCCGACGCCGACGACGCGATCGCCTCGCGCTGCCTGCTCGATCGTTCCGCGGTCGCGCGGCGTCGAATGCCGACGCGCCGGGTGCGCTCGCGTTCGCGCTGGAAGCGCAACGGCGCTACGACCTCGACCGGCGTCGAATCGGTATTCGACCGGGCCGACATCCTCATCGTCGATCGGCGGCGCCTACGGCATCATGGGCCGAGTTCGACGCCGCGCAATGCGCGATACAGCGAGACGCTGCGTCTGTTCGAGGCGGCTGGACGCGGCCAGACCAGCGCGCGCCGCCGCCAATCTGCGCGACGACTGGTCCACGATCTGGATGAATTCCGGCAACCCGCGCCGCGCGCTCGAGGAGCTCGACCTCGGCTGGGAGATCATGCGCGCAGCTCGCGCCGGCCGCGCAGGACGGCGGACAAACGATCGGCGCGCCGCGCGCTCGATCCTCTGCGCAGCTCGGCGACTTCGACGGGCGATCGCGGAATTGCCGGCGCGCGAGCCGAGCTCGCGGACCCGCGCGGCAATCTGGCCAATCTCGCGACGAGTTCGCATCGGCGAAGCCGACGATGCAGCGTGCAGACCGGACAGCCTCGAGCAGGCGGGGCTCGATCTCGACGCCGCGGCGGCGCGCGCTGCCGGCAGGCCCGGCAGCCGCCGACGAGTCTCAGCTGGCGTGCGCTACGCGTTGACGCGGGCCGAGTGAAGCTCGCCGCGCGCGGACGACCAGGCCGCCGCGCGCGATGCGCTGTCCAGGGTGCTCGCGCTGTGACAGAACCGCAGAACTGTTGCCGCGCGACCCGCTCGCTCGCGCTGGCCGAACGCGCCATGCTCGGGCTCGGCGATCTCGTCACCGCAGACAGCCGATGCCGCGAGCGCGCGTAACTCCGCGCCGTCACTCGAGTCGGATTCGTTTTCACGCTTCGCGGGCAGCGCGTGGTACGCGAGCGCGCTGGTCCTCGAAGCCCGGGGCAAGGTCCCGGCGAGCGCGCGACGCATTCGCACCCGGCGGCCAGTGCAGTTCGCCGGCGCGCTGGGCGATACACACGCGGATACGGCGCGGGCCCGGGCCGGCATCGCGCGCATGCGTCGGTGGCGCGCCAAAAAGTGGCCAAGTAAAATGACAATTGATCGTGTCCTGAATTGAAGTCCGCCCGCGTCCGTACTTCAGGAGACCCAACTTTTCACGTCCTGGAGTAACTGATGAAAGTCCGTGATGCGAGAGCTGGCGCAAGCCAAGCGACACTATTCGAAGCTGCCGCTGTTCGAATTCCTGCGCGCGGAGTTCGATTCCGCCGCGCGACCGGCTGGCGTTCTATCCCTGCATGGCGCCATTCATCCTGGCGTTCTCGACCTCAACCGCTCTCGTGCTGCGCGTAGAGAACTCCAGGGACCCGCATCAGCTGCTGATCAACGAGCACACTCACGAGGACGACCACCACTGGCCGTGGTACCTCGAAGACTTCGCCAAGCTCGGCTTCGATCGCCGCGAGCTGTCACGCACACGCTGCGGTCGTATCATGCAAAGACGACGCGCGCCAGAACCGCATGCTCGGGCCTCGCGCCTCGGCGCAGCTGCTGTACGGCACCACACCGACGGAAAAGCTCGTCGTCGTCGGAGGCCATCGAAGAGACCGGCAACGTGCTGTTCGGCCTCACCGCGAAAATCGCGGCGCGCATCCAGGCTGAGGGCGGCCCCGAGCTCGCTGTACCTCGGCCAGTTCCATTTCAGCCGGGGAGACCGGGCATGCGATGCACGGCGCACGACCATCGCGCTCGAAGCCATCGACGCTCACCGAGCTCGAACGTGTGCTGCCTCGATCTCGCCTTCCGCGTGTTCGACATGTTCTCCGGACTGGGACCACCGAACTACTGGCGTTACGCGAAGAACGCGCTGGCGCAACCGCACCGTCCCGCATCGTCGTCTCACTCCTGCGTGCGCCACGGCGCGCTGTAGGCCGCCATCCATGACCAGCGCGACACCGACGCGCACACACGCGCGGCCAATGCGCCGCACCTAAGCTCTGCGTCCCCGGCAGCGGCGGCGTTCGCAAGCGCTCGCTGCGCTTGCCGTCGCCGATGTGCGGTCAGACTGCCGGGCTTCGCTGCTCCGACTCGGTCGTGGGGGCTGCAGCTCGGGCGCGCTGGTGCTCGGCGCCTGCATCGCCCTGGGGCCGACGGGCGAGCAGGGCCTGGCCGCGGCGATGCGGCTGTGGTCAGTGAACTCACTTCCGGCAGAGCGCTGGCGCGCGTACTTCGAATTGCTGGTGCCTGACCGCGGGGTTTGACGCGTCTCGCTGCGCGACGCGGGACTGATTCGCGCGCGTCGAGCGCGCTAGCAATACGCAACTGAACGAAGCAT
>ERZ1370068.6627-contig-56_pt1 | contig 28153 bp, 44 predicted proteins | sample MGYA00561227_ERZ1370068 | MGnify/ENA primary metagenome ERZ1370068 (study PRJEB38410, sample SAMEA6850437) | metagenome | study: Metagenomic assessment of the ecological functions of the soil: analysis of the soil microbiota associated with the...
TTACGTATTACCCTGCCATCGCGCTGCCGCTGCCATCAGCTGCCACGCTTGCTCACGATTCTCTGCATTTTTAGCCAGTTCGCAGATTATCGCCCTACCCGCGAGTGTTTCCGCTGCTTTCAGAGTTCCGCCGCGCCAAGAATCGCTGGTAGAGTAATACCGCCACATTCATCCGCGTCCGGCGTTGTCGCATCTCGCCAGCGCGTCTGATCTATTAAACATCGATAATTCTCGAGATCATGGTCGCATTGAAGGCGCGTGTTGCGCGCGTGCCGCGAGTTTCGTGGAAGGCCTGGCCGCAGATGGTATCACGCGTTCTGGTTTTTCCATCGTCGCAGCGAGGCCGGTCGCGAGAGATCACAGCTTCAGCCTGAGCTGATCGGCCTTCAGCTGGATAGCGGGCAACACGACTCACCGCGACAGACGGTTCGAGGCGACCGCCGTCGTCGTCGTCGATCCTCCGTTCATCTCAGCATTTTGGACATCGCGATCAGGTGGCTAGCGCCTATCGCCGTGAATGGATGCCGAGTTTCGTTCGTTCCGGCAAAGGATTTGTCGCGAATCCATGAGAAGTTCGGCGAGAATTAATCAATCGGCGCGGTAAACTTTGGTTTGATCCAGGAGATACCAGCCAATAGTGATCGTCGCCGATTTGAACGGCGACTGTTATTTCGCTGGCTGGGCGGTTCACTACGAGTCGAGACGGCCACAAGATTTGAACTCCAGTATAGAGCGTTTCGCCTCGATCCGAGGCGGGTTTGCTCGAATCCTGTCCGGCCCGAAACTCGCTTGAATGAGCACCGCTCGATATCGACGGCGGGCAACGTAATGCGCGAGCTTGAACGAAACATTCTTCGACAAATCTGGCTACCGCGAGAAGTGGCAGGGGACTTACGGCATCGCGCGCATGTAAACAGATCGCGAATACTTTCATGGGCGGTTGCTAACCGAATTTATGCATGTTACGCATGTGCTGGCGGTTTGTTCCTGACTGAAAAATGGTGAGCAGGCAGGAAATCATCGTCGCCGAGGCTGAGTTGCATCGATTGAAAGTGAGTCTGCAAAACCTTTCACTCCACTGACGGACAATACTGAACAATGCCAGAAAGAGATGCCTGAGCCGGTCGCTGGGCAACGCGCCCAGGCCTATTCTGCGCATGCTCGAGTGACTGCTGATTGGGCCTGTTTCCATTGGCCTTCCTTCCTAGCCTTATGTCCGTCGCGGCTCATTCCTGCCGGCGTGCCTATTAGTGAGACGATTTTCTCGGTTAATTTTATGGATTGAGTTGGATTTATCCGGGTTGAATAGTCGCGACGAAAGGCGATTAAGCCGCCGAGCAAAGACACCGGTTCGAAGGCCGCGGCCACTGGAGTATGTCTTGTTTTGCAGTCGGCGCCTCGAGTTCAATCCGGTGGTCAATCGCGACAATATTCGCGTTCCAGCATGATTACAACAGAACAACGATCATGCCGAGTACCCGTCGGCGCGGAATTACAAAGTGGCGGTCATACGCCCATCGATTAGCGCGAAGGCCTGCGGATTCGCACATGACGCAGATTCGTATCCATCTCTGCCGCGCGATAAACCGATCGAGCCTCGTGTGCCGCCGTTGTTTTATCGCGGGAGAAGTCGTGCCGGTGTCATGATCATGCTGGGCGACTCCGCGAGGTATGTGCAATTGGGGAAATCCATTTCCCTGTCGAATGGATGGAAGAGTAGTCCCGATCTCGCGCGGAACTGTGATACCGGGTTCTCGCCGCAAAGTAGCGTGTCGCCTGGGTGCGGTTGCCGAGTTGCAGCAGAATGCGATGCGGGAACAGCTGCTGGATCCGATTTCGCGCAATCAAAGCGTTCGCGCGTCTGACGATCCGCTGCTGCGACGGCATCGCCACGATCCAGAATAGCCTAATAGCCTGTGCCGCGAAGCGAGACACTGATCGACGTGATGTCGTGATCACTCATTGATCCGCAGCTGATCTCTTATGATCGCATATGGTTAGTTCATGGTAACACACCGCGCCCGTCAATCTTGCCGCCTGCGCTTATGCCGCATTGGGCTATTCAATATCGTTCATTTCCTCGGACGAGCGAGCGCAAGATTCTCGGCCGAGGGGTTTCGCGCAACCGGTGCTTCCTCGAACAGTCAATAGCTACCTCAGGAGTCAGCAGAGCGCGTTTGTGTCGAACGAGGTCGAAACTTCAGATCTCGCGGAAACAGACGAAGTCATCCGTGGCCCTGGCTGCGGCAATCCATCATTCAGCTGCGCTGCGCACCTTCGCGCCTGTGCGCAGAAACGAACCGCGTGAGCCGATCGGAAGCCCACTTGACGAGCTAAGCCGGCGATCAGCTTATCTTATCGGTCGCCACGAACTTCCGGCCGATCCGACTAATGACACCTGGCGACGGGAATAATGGCGTTGATCGCCGTGGAGGGTTATGCCGATCGGTCTCGCAGCGACGCAACCGGTGTGGTTCTCGACATCTTAGTACACGCGCTGTGCAGTTCGCCTTAGCGAGTTACTGTGTGGTAAACTCAAAGCTTCGCCACGGAAAAGGTGTTTTGCAGATAATCGTCCGATGAGTTGCTCTGAGTCAACTGCTCAACAGCTTCAACATTAATATCGACGATCAGCGCCGAGCTCGAACCGCCAGTGAATCAGTCGTCGAATACGAAGACAGCGCAGAACAGAATGCAAACGGCGCCTGGATCATCCCAACAGCCCGGGGATGATTAGAGCACGCAGCATATCGGCCTGGGAGCAGTGACAGGGGCATTTGATCTCAGAGAACCTGAGTCCCTGGCAGGTGACGCGCAGCAAGATAGCACAATATCGCGGGCACCGAAGCACTAAAGGCTTGATCCGCCAGTGGAAGAAGCGGTGGGGCTGCCGGCTCCTCTCTGAGCTCAGGAGACGTCGTCGCCAATCATTAGTCTCGAATCAAACAAAGAACTGATCAAAAATCCTGGGCTGAGCAGGCAGCCTGGCCACTTTGTCGCCCGTCGATGGCAAGATCGATGCCATTTTGATCTTCGCATGCCTCGCACTGATCACATCGGTTTGCCAGCTGATGACGTCAATCAGTACGTCGCCCAGGAACGCACTTTCACCCGGTGAATCATGATAACGCATGATCAGGACATCTATCCGCTTCACCATCGATCATGCGTCGATTAACCCGCGGCAGCGTCTGTTGTCAGGCGAAAATCTCGGCGGAGAGCGCGTCAATCTCTGAATTCGACGCCGGTCATGTATTATGCCGCCCGGGCACTGTTGCGCGCGGAGATCGATTTTCTATTACTGGCGATTTAATCTCGATCGATCAGAGACTTATCAGCGCCATCTTCCAGAGAGTCGCGCCGATAATGATCACCAGATTTACGCTTTTAATCATCCTCTTCCGAGATATCCACCCGCGCAGCGCTGATCAGCCTGCGCGCGGTATCGTAAAGCCTCATCTTTGCGTTCAGGAGCGCCGGCGATGTCTACAAATAAACGCGAACACTGGCTCGATCCCGATCTATTATCGGGAGATTGAGGCCAAAGATGACCGACGATCGCCGCCGTCATTATCGGCGCATTCGCAGTTTCCGGCAGCCGCGCCTTACCTGAATAGCATTCGCGAAGTTCGCTTCAGATGACCCGTGACGACGCCAAAGACGCCGCGCGCCGGCCTCGTGAAATTCAGCATTTTCAGCCTTGTTTACGCCGATCGCGCGGTTGGTCAAACGTTGATCCGACGAAAGCCGGGAGCAGTTCCAGGCCAAACAGATCGAAACAATAGCGTCGTTTCAATGATCGAGCGCAGGCGGCGTCACCCTGCTTCAGCCAACAGCGGGGATCGCACTGGCGGCGGAGCGTCGACAGATGATTGAAACCGCCGCCGAGTAACCTGAATTGTGAAGTAAAGCGCAGTCAGCCTGCCAACAAGAACGCCGGTTCGCGCCACATTCTCGCGTGAAAGACTGAACATCATCTGCTGCGCAAATGCGGTAGGGATCGTCGTTAGAGACAAGCGCAAACCGAAGATCGTTCGCTTCAGGAATCAAGTGCACTGATGAATACTGGCTGCCGAGCATCTGTGCCGGGCAGAGGTCGGCGTTCGTATCTTATCGCGAAAGAGAGCGGTGACGCAACGGTTCGCGACGGTGATTATCTTGAACACCCGAATACCGCGACGATCAATCCGCGCGTTTCACTACGCCAACGGCGCCAGGCGGTTACCTGTCGGCTTCATGATCAGCGCGGCCGCGAAGTTGTCGGTGCCAGTAACGAGCCGGATCGGAATGTTCGCGGAGATTTTCAACGTCGCGCCTGCAGAAGATGCAATCCCAGCTTGGCGCGCCGCTATCATGCTCAGACGGTGAGCGAACGCTGTTCATCACCGCAGGTGTTCTTTTTAATGGCGGGATTACTGAGCCGTAATCTGAGAACCATGGGCCTCCGTATCGACGCGATCCTGCAATCGCGGGCAGTAAGCCGGCGCCAGGTGATCGCGTCGATACGGCAGGCCGCGGTTCTTCGGAAACGAGCATCCGGTAATCCCACCAACTGAAAGATCCGGCTTCGCGATGATGCAGACGAAGCGTGTCGACAAGACCAGTGGCGCATAATTCCTGGAATGCACGTTCGCTCACCGTCGGAGCACATGATAGCGGCGCGCCAGAGAGCGGGATCATACATATCTTCGTCGTTAGGCGCGACGTTGAAATCCCCGCAGACTGACCAGCGCGTTCCGATCCGGCTTCGTTTTGGCGCAAACAATTTCGCAGCCGCGCGCGATGCCCAACTCAGCTTATAATCGTAGGCCTGGCAAACCAACCGCCTGGCCATTTGGCGCGTAGATGGAAAACACGCGAACATTGCCGATCGTCGCGCGGCGATTACGCGCGCGTGTTCATCCATTACTTCGTCACAGAGACCGTTGCGCGCGTCCCGCGGTGTTCTCTTTCGATAAAATTGCAACGCCATTATAAGATTTCTGTCCGTGATAAACGGAGCGATAGCCGGCGCTTCGCAACGCGAGCTCTGGAAATTGTTCATCGGTGCATTTCGGTTTCCTGCAAGCAGACAATCTCCGGTTGCGTCTGTGCCTAGCCAGAGTAAGGAGCCGCTCCTGCCGTTTGCGCAGCGAATTGATGTTCCAGGAGACGATCTTCACGCAGAGAGTGTAGCGCATGCTTCCAGCTTGCGTTCTTTTGGTTGGCAGGCTGGAAGCTTGCGCTACTTCACAATTCCAGTTCCACTCCAGGCAGGCGGGACAATCACATCTGATGTCGGCAACTCCGCCGCCAGTTGCGCGCGCGTCCATTCCACCGCCACGGCGTCCTCCGTGAACGAGCAGAATTTTTCGGCGCGAGCCGTTTCGCATATCGCACGATCGATTCCCGCGAAGCGTGGGCGCTGAACTGGAATTGCTCGATCTGACAGCGCAAAGGCTGCGCCGGCTCGTCCGGATCAAGCGAGACGAGATTGCCCGGCCGCGCCGTCTTGAGGATGACCCGCCGGGGATTCAGGATCGGCGTAACCGACAAAGAAGATCGAGTGTTGTGGATTTTCCACGAGCCGGCGCGCGAAGATGTTTGAGAGCGTCTTTGGCGTCATCATGCCGCTGGAAAGAGCGTAGATCCGTCCTGGTCGCGCAGGAGAATCGTGAATGCTTTTGCTGTTCAAGATGAAAGGCGCAACTTCCTGGAGCAATTGCAGGCGAGGAAGCATGCGCCGATTGATGTTGGCGCGGCGATCGTAAATCTCGGTCATCTTCGAGCTCAACCCGCCGATGTAGAATCGGCACGTCATCGAGCAGTTGTTCGCGTTTAAATTTGTAGAGCATCGCCAGCACTTCCTGCGTCTTCCCAAGCGCAAAAACCGGAATGAGCACGCAACCGCCGCGCGCAAAGGCACGATCGAGCGCTTGCGCGAAGCGCGTTTCCTCGGCCCGGCGGGTGAACCCTTCCGGAAGGGGATGATCGCCGCGCGTCGTCTCGATAATCAATACATCGACGCGCACTCGGGAAAGATGGCCGCTTTGGTAAGTGTCTGATCGTCGAAATTGACGTCGCCGGTGTAGAAAATCGTGCGTCCTTCCGCACGCAACAGGATGCCAGCTGCGCGCCGAGCACGTGACCCGCGTCGAAGAATTCAAAACTGATGCCGCCTCTCTCCGCCGGGCTTCTTTCGCCTGACAAACTGAATCGCTGCCGCACGGGACAAGCCCGCCAGAAATCTGACGCATGATCGGTTTCGCGATGAGTGAAAAGCGGATAGATCGCCGTCCCGATCTCTTCGCGTTGCCGCGTCATGACATTCACCGAATTATGCAAAAGTGCGTTCCCGATTTGCGCGCTGGCCTCGGTCATGAAAGACGTGCGCCTGCGGTTGACGTCGCATCAGCACTGGCAAAGAGCCGATGTGATCGAGGTGCGAATGCGAAATCAAAATGGCATCGATCTCTGCCATCGGCGGTCGGCCCGAAGGTTCGGCAAAGCATCCTCGCCCTGCTCCTTGGGATGCATGCCGCAATCGAGCGACGATCCCCTGCCCGCTCGATCCGAGATAGTAACAGTTGGCGCCGATCTCGGTCCGACGCGTCAGGGTTAATGAACTTCAAGAGGAGCGGCAGCTTGCCCGCTCACTTCCGCGAGATCAAACAACCACACTCGGCCTCTCGGCGTTGCCCGCGCGGAGTGATGGTGCTGACCATCTTCTTCTTCCCCCAATGTCTCTACCAAAGGAACTAGATTCTCGCAAGACCCATGCCCGACTCTTATTAACTACCTCACTCCCGGAGCCGATGTGCTGCCAGCGGTTGCTCCGTCACATCAATTTGTCGCGACTGCTCCTAACCCCCGGGCTTCGATCCTGCTCGCCGATTCTTAATCTGATCCAAAACGCCATTCACATTCTGTTCGCTGCCGCTGTCTCCTCCGGCTCTCGGCATATTTGACTGATTCACTGGCGGTTCGAAGCCGAGCGCTGATCGAATCGATATTAATGTTGAGCTGTTGAGCGAGTTGACTCCAGGTTTGAGCCTTGGCCTTCATCCGGACGATCTCATTAAAACTTTTGCCGCTTCCGCTGGCAAGCGAGTTTGCTACGAGTAGCTCCCAAAACTCAAGCCAGTTGCAGCACGCTGTTTCTTCAAGATGTCGAGCGGAGCACCAGTTTGCCACGAAACCGCTGGACCGATCAGCGCGTAGCCTTCCACGACAGTGGCCGATTGCGCGTTCAAATCGCTCAGGGCCGTTCTGAAAGTCGGTTTCTCAGCGGCCGATACCGCGGCGGTAGTTGATCGAGCGTCGTTCCTGATCGCCAGCGTTGATAGCACCTCGTCCAAGCAGGCTCCGGTCGGCGGCTCGACCCACACGGTCCGTTTCGTTCGCAGGCGCGGAGGTTTGCGCCTGGCACGGCAAAATGATTGTAGTTGCCACAGCTAGAGAGGCTACCAGGATGACAGTTTTCATAAATTTGTTTCCATGAGATCGCAGAGATTTTGCCGCGCGTCAATCTCGACCCTCGTTCGACAAACGCAACACTTTCGGTGGGGACGATCCCCGAAAATAACCGCTGGCGATCTCGATCCGGCGGGTCAGCTAATGAACTGCAAGGAAGAGCGCTTTCTAAACTGAATGCGCGGGCGTGTTCGTGGTTGCCATGTTCAGGAGCTGCCGGTTGCGCAGAAACTGCGGCCGAAATCTTTTGCGCTCCGCTGGGTCCGAAGAAGCGGGCAAATGACGAGGCAAGAAAGCAATGCCAACGGCAGAAAAACGGGCAGCCAAAGATAATAGCGCGACAGAGCGGCGAGTGTTGCCATGAGATAACCCGCACTGGAAACCGATCGCGCCAAAAGAAGATCAAAACGCGAGATCGACCAAATAAAACAACTGAGAGCGATCGGCGACGCCGATCACCATCAATCGAATATCCGCGCTGACGCGGCGAACGTAGGTGTTATTCTGGATCGTGGCGATTGCCGTCGCGAAAATGTTCGGCGGTTGCAGCGGATCGTCGGACGCGCGGACGAGAACGATTTGATTGCGCAAGTCATCGAGATCCAGCGAAGACTTTGTTCCCGTATCGCGTTCCTGCGCTGCAAGCAGAATATCGGTAACCGCGAGGCGACGCACTTGCTTTGCGGCAGCGGGATTGACCATCACAGTTCCGTCGCGGCGGATCGGAATCTTCCATCCATTCGGCAGGGAAATGGATTTCCCCAATTGCACTTTCACCTCACCCGGAGTCACGCCCAGCCAAAGCATGATCGCCTGAAGCGCGAACGCCGGCACGACTTCTCCGCGATACAAAAACAGCAGCGGCACACGAACTCGATCGGTTTGCTCGCGCGGCGCGTTGATGAAGCCGGGAGTGGAGATGAGATGCAAATCCTGGTCCGACTCATGGGCAATGCCGGAAAACTCCGCAAGCGCGCCGCGCCGTCCTTCTGCTCCCCAGAAAGTCGGTAGCTTCTTCGGGCGGCGCATTACTGTCGGCCGCGCTTCGCCCAGTTCCACGCCGACGAGTAGCTTCGGCACACGCATCGCCTGATCGATGAACACTTGTTCCTGATCTTTATCGCGATCCCGCCACTGGAGCACGGGCTCAATCGCGATGACCGCCGGATTGAACTCGAGCACCGACTGCAAAAACAACGCGTACCCAGTGGAGAAATTCCACGGCCTTTCGGCCGATTGTCTTTGCTCGGCGATTCGCCGGGCTTGGTCGCCCCTTTCATAAAATCGTCGCGACTGATTTCAACCAGAGTCACGGGCGCCAGACGGACGATCGGCTTCGAATAATCCATAAACCAACCGAGAAAAAATCGTCTCCTTGCTGGAGACGCGGCTCGCGCAAAATGAGAACGCCGAGCAAAGCGACCAGGAGAATGAGCCACAGCGACGCGACGCACTAGCGCAAAACCTAGGAAGGGCAACCAACAAAAACAAACTTAATCACTTGCTCAACTCGAGCATGCGCAGAATGGGCGCTTCGGCGCGTTTGCGCACTGCTTCCGGCAAGATGATTTCCGGCTCCAGATTCAAGAGCGCGTCGCGCGCTTTCTCCAGCGTGTTCATTTTCATGAAGCGGCACTCGCCGCAAAAGCAATTGTCGGTCGGGCCAGGAATGAATGTTTTGCCCGGAATTTCTTTGTGCAGTCGATGCAACAAGCCCGGCTTCGGTCACGACGATGATCTCGTGCGCCGGCGATTCCTTGCAGAAGCGTCACCATCTTTTCGGTCGAACAAACTTCATCCGCCAGCATGCGCACGGCGTAGGTGCATTCCGGATGCGCGACGACCGGCGCGTCCGGATATTCTTCGCGAATCTTGTTGATGCTGCGCGCCGTGAATTCGACGTGGATGTAACAAGTTCCCTGCCAGAGATCCATCTTGCCGTCCGGTGTTCTCGATCACCCAGGCGCCGAGATTTTGATCGGGAACGAAAAGAATGTTTCGATTCAGCCGGCGCGGCGCGCACGATTTTGTCCGCGTTGCCGCTCGTGCAAATCACGTCGGAAAGCGCCTTCACTCCGGCGCTGCAATTGATGTAGGCGATGACGTAATAATTTTTATCGGCGGTGCTGTTCCAGAAAGGCCGCGAGTTTCTCGGGCGGACAGGATTCGGAGAGCGAGCAACCGGCCTCGAGATCGGGCAAAATCAACTCTCTTCCGCGGATTCAAAATCTTGGCCGTCTCGGCCATGAAGTGAACGCCGCAAAACAGGATCACATCGGCATCGGTCTTGGCCGCCTGAAAACTCAAGCCTAACGAGTCACCGACAAAATCGGCGACGTCCTGGATCTCCGGCACCTGATAATTGTGCGCGAGGATGACGGCATTGCGTTCGCGGCGCAATTCCTGAATCTCCTCCTCGAGATCCAAACCGAAGTTTACACCGCGTGCTGACCATTGATTAATATCGCGATTTCTCATGGATTTACAAACCAACCAAACGACGTATCGGCTCGGTTTTATCGGAGCAGGCAAGCTCGGCGCATCGGTGATTCACGGCTTGATAGGCGCGAAGTTTTGCCCGCCTGGCGAGATCATGGCGAGCGAACCGAATGCTGAAGCCCGCGTCGCTTTAGAGGATGAAACGGGAATCTCCACGACGACTGACAACATGGAAGTCGCCACCTCGTCGGAAACCATTCTGGTCGCGGTGAAGCCAGGAGTCGTGTTGCCCGCTATCCGTGAAATTGCGTCCGCGCTCAAGAACAAGCTTGTGATCTCTCGCGGCCGGCACTCGGCTTGCCGACGATGGAAAAAGCTGCCGGGGCAAGATTCATGCGCGTGATGACGAATACACCGCTCTGCGATCGGCCGGGCAGCCACAGGGCTCGCGGCTGGCGCGCGCACAACAGCCGGCGACATCGCGCACGCGCGAAATATTTTCTTCAGCGCCATCGGCATTGTGGTCGAAGTGCGCGAAGAAGACATCGACGTGGTGACGGCACTCGCCGGCAGCGGACCTGCTTTGTTTACAGCATGATCGAGGCGCTGGCGAAGGTGCGCGACCAACGCCGGACTTGCGGATGAAGTGGCGTTGGCTCTCTCTACGCAAACGGTTCTTGGCGCGGCGGAGCTCGCGAAAGAGCAGCAAACTTTCGCCGGAACGAATTAAGGGCGATGGTCGTTACGCCAGGCGGGACGACGGCTGCAGGCCTGGCAAAAATGCAAGAGTATCGTGTGAACGAAGCGTTAGCGGCAGCTGTTGAAGCAGCGGCGCAGCGCGGTCGCGAAATGGCAAAGGAGTACGAGCAATAGCGAAGCGTCGATTCAACCTGCCACCAAAGCGCTGCCGCATTTCCGCGATCTGGCGCCGGGCGATTGAACCAGATCTCAAACGCCAGCGCGCCCTGATGAAGCAGCATCGCGAGTCCATTCGCGCCGCGCGCTCCCGCATCCGCCGTTGCTCTGAGCAAAGGCGTGGTGACCGATTTGTAAATGGCGTCGAAAATCATCAGATGCGGCGCGAGCAATGAGATCGGCACGGGAGACGGGATCGGTCTGATTCATCCCGAGCGGTGTGGCGTTGACCACGAGATCGATTTGCGACAACTGGAAACGGTAACGCCGATTCTTCCCACGGGATCGTTTCCAGTCGCGCGACTGGCCCAAGCACACGCGGTCCGGTGAAATAACGCGCCAATTCCCGCTCGAGCTCTTTGCTTTCGCGAGGGTGCGGTTCGCCAGGACGAGGCGCTCGCATCTTTCGAGCGCGCATTGCCATGCAATCGCGCGACCGGCCCCCCGCCGGCGCCGAGCACCATTACTCGAAGATCGCGCAGATCGACGGAAAACTCGCTGCGAATAGCGCGGGCAAATCCGAACCCGTCAGTGTTCCAACCAACTAATTTTTCGCCATCGACGGAGACGGTATTGATCGCACCGATTCTTTGCGCGCGTTCGTCCAGCGCATCCATCAACCCGTGGGCTGTGGATTTATGAGGCGCGGTCAGATTTACGCCAATGAAGTTAAGTTTCGGGCATGAAACGCAACGCCGTCTCGAGTTCTTGCGGGAGAATATGAAACCTGACGTATTGAGCATCGATCCCGCACGCCTCGAGCGCCGCATTTTGCATCAGAGGCGAGGCCGAATGCGCTACCGGATCGCCGAAAACAGCGAGACGAATCGGCGGATCGACATCTCGCGCTGTGTCCCGCCAATTTTGCAAATCGGCCAGCGTGTAAACTTCTTTCGCGAGTTTTCGTTTCACATCATCGCAAACCTAGCGCGCTGTTCCAGTTTTTGCATTTCCACGGATTTGTCTGCTACTGTCGCCCGACAATGAGCGCACCGAGCGAGACTCCTGCTCCCTCCGATTTTATCCGCGATGTTGTGGCGAACGATCTTCGGACTGGGAAACACAAATCTATCCGCACGCGTTTCCCGCCCGAGCCGAACGGATATCTGCACATCGGTCACGCGAAATCGATTTGCCTCAACTTCGGCATCGCACACGAGTTCGGCGGAATTTGCAACATCCGCATGGACGATACCAACCCGACGAAGGAAGAAGCCGAGTATGTCGATTCGATCATGGCCGATGTGAAATGGTTGATCGATGGTTGGGCCGACAAGAACCTCGGCTGGCGCCGCGCTACGCTTCGGATTATTTCGATCGGCTTTACGAATATGCGGTGGAACTCGTGCGCAAAGGTAAAGCCTATGTCGATGATATGACGCTGGAGGAGACCGACGAATATCGCCGGCTCGGCAAAGAGAGTCCGTTTCCGCAATCGTTCCGATCGAGGAGAATCTCGATCTGCTTGCGCGGATGAAGGCCGGCGAATTTCCCGACGGCGCGCGAACGTTGCGCGCGAAGATCGACATGAGCGCGCCGAACGTCTGGCTGCGCGATCCGGTGCTCTACCGCATCCGGCACGCCGAACATCATCACACCGGCAACAAATGGTGCATTTACCCGATACTGATTGGGCGCACACGCTGAGCGATTACATCGAAGGGATCACCCACTCGGTCTGCACGCTTGAGTTCGAAGTTCATCGGCCGCTCTACGAGTGGATTCTGAGCGCGCTCGATCTTCCGCAACCGCATCCGCATCAATACGAATTCGCGCGGCTCAATCTGACCTACACGGTGATGAGCAAACGCAAAGCTCATCCAGCTCGTAAACGAAAAACTGGTCAACGGCTGGGACGATCCGCGCATGCTCACGATTTCCGGCTTGCGGCGCCGCGGCGTGACCGCGAGCGCATTGCGCGCGTTCGCCTACAACATCGGCATCACGAAATATCCGAGCATGACCGACGTGGCGGTGCTCGAACATTCGGTGCGCGATGAATTCAACCGCACCGCAACGCGCCGGCTCGCCGTGCTCCGCCCGATCAAAGTTGTCCTAACGAATTATCCGGAAGGTCAGGTGGAAGAACTCGATGCCGTCAACAATCCGGAGGATCCAAATGCCGGCTCGCGCAAGGTGTCGTTCAGCCGCGAGCTCTTCATCGACAGCGCCGATTTCATGGAAACGCCGCCGCCGAAATATTTCCGGCTGAAACCGGGCGGCGAAGTGCGGCTCAAATACGCCTACATCATCAAGTGCGACGAGGTGGTGAAAGACGACGCCGGGCAACGTGATCGAGCTTCGTTGCACGGTCGATCTGGAGAGTAAATCCGGCGGCGCGACTTCGAATCGCAAGGTGCAAAGGGACGATTCACTGGGTGAGCGCGGCGCACGCGATCGACGCCGAAGTTCGACTTGTACGATCGGCTCTTCACTGTTCCCGAGCCGGATTCCGCCTCCGCTGAAGGCTCCGATGCGACAGGGCTGGCGATTTCAAATCGTTCATCAATCCGCAATCGCTCGAAGTGGTGACGGCAAAATGCGAACGCGTCGCTAAGAGAGCGCCGACCGAACGAGCGTTACCAATTCGAGCGGCTCGGCTATTTCGCGCTCGATCCAGATTCGTCGGCCCGACAAGCAGGTCTTGAATCGCACCATCACATTGAAAGACACCTGGGCGAAGGGAAGTTAAGAAAACTCAAGGAAGCGCGCGATCGATGCGCGCGAGCGACTTTTTCTTCCGGAGAATCTCGAGCAGATGATACAAGGCTCGGGCCGGCGTTGCTGCCGGTCACGGCAAGCCGCGTCGGTGAACCAGCACACCGACCTTGACGCCGAGCGTCGTGCGGCGGTCGCTTTCAACGTTGCTTCACTTCACTCTCGTGGCTTGAAATTCTCCAGCGCGGCAAGCGCACCACGCACCGCCTTCAATCGCGGACCTGTTTCCGCGGTGAAGTGCTTAGCGACGCCTTCTGGAGTGAGAAGCGACATCATCCGTCGAAATAAAAACCGCAGTAGGCCGGCAGCTCGTCAAAGGTGTTGATCTCTTCGCCTTGCAATCGCCGGCGCGGGCCGACATACTTCAGGTAATTGTCGATCTCGACCCGCTCGCTTTCAATAGCAGCGTGCCCGTGAAATTCGGCATCGCTGAGCGCGCGCGTACCCGCCATTCAGCCAATGCAACTTTGGTCTGGATCGAACAGTGGCGTGGCTGCGCACGACATTGTTCGAGATCGAAAATTTTGACGACTCTTCGATCGACATCTTCTCGCGATTGTCTTCGGCGACCAACCGAGGAGACAGAGGTAATTCCGCACTGCCTGCGACAGATACCCTTCTTAATATAATAGTCCACACTCGCGCCCCCTCATGCGCTTTGCTCATCTTTGAGCCGTCCTTGTTGAGGATGAGTGGGATGTGCGCGAATCGCGGCAGCGGCGCGCCGAGCGCACGATACAACTCAGATGTGTTTAGGCGTGTTCGAGAGATGGTCTTCGCCGCGAATGACGTGCGAAATCTTCATCTCGATGTCGTCAATCACATTGACGAAATGAAAGATCCAAGAACCATCGGGACGGCGAATGGTCATGTCGGGATGCGTCCCGGGATTCGGTGAGATCGAAAATCGATTTTGCCGCGAGACCATATCATCGACAACGACGTGTTCGCGCGGCGAGCGGAAAGCGGAGCGCGCCGCGTCCTCAAAGATGTGACCGGCATCCTGCAGCTTTTCAGATAGCGCTCGTAAAGTTCCGGTTCGTCGCTTTGGCAGGGCACCAGGTTCCTCCGACGTGCGGACCTTCGTCCCAGTTCAGCTCAAGCCATTGTAGCCCTTCGTAAATCGCAGCCGCAGCTTCCTCTGTATTGCGTGCTTTATCGGTGTCTTCGACCCGCAAAATGAATGTGCCACCGTGATGCCGCGCGAAGAGCCAGTTGAATAGCGCGGTGCGCGCGCCGCCGATGTGTGCAAATAACCGGTGGGTGCATGGCGCAAAGCGGACGCGAACCTCGGGATTCATCGGTGTGTCAGCTTAGCCACAACAGTGGGACATCGGTGAAACACGAACAGGGAACCGGATTGAGAAGAGCATGCCTGTGCGCATAAATGGGGCGTAAACCTCCGGCCTACGAATCGACAGACACCTTGCACAAGCGGGTCGTTTTGCATACCTCTGCACTCGATAAAAAATTTTCCCGGCGCGTCGCCGCACCACGGCAGCAGCCGCGCGCAGGAGATTGATTTCTGGCGGGCCCAGCTGCGTGAGTCCAGCAATCGCCCGGACGCTCCACGATTTCAAGTTTATCCGACATTCGCTACGTTGCTCTTTGCTCAAGCCATTTCAGCGATTTGCCCGTCGCTGCAAAAGCGATCGGAAGCAAAGGCGCAACTCTTGCAGGCTCAACTTTGCCTCGGTTGTGAAAGTTGGAAGATGATGAGCTTCGAGCACGCTCGCCTTCTGCCTGCGATCAAACGGGCCGCTCGCCAGATGCTCCACCGGAATTGGCGGCGGCCGAAGTACTCGCCTCGAGTAGCGGAATGATTTTTGTGTCGCACGCGATTGACGCAGCGGCGCGAGATCGCGATTGCGCCGGCGTACATCGCGGAATCTGAGTCGATACGTTTCCAGATAGCACGATCTCTTCGCGCCAAACGCCGAGAGTGGTCGCACGATTTGCAGTTCCGTGCTCGCAATCGATTGCACCTGATGCGGCGCCGCATCGCGCCGAGACCCTTGCCCCCGCTGCCACGGAATAGATTGATGAGAAAGGTCTCGACCTGATCGTCGGCTTGATGCGCCAGCCGTCCGACAACGTTTGCGGCGTGCGATCCACCACAAAAAAAGCGTAACGCGCATGTCGCGCCGTAGTTTCCAGTGACGCTTTTGTTTTTTTCGCGATCGACGGCACGTTTGCACTGTCGATTTCGATGACCAGTTTCAATCGCCGCGCCAGGCGATTGACAAAAGCCGCATCGGCGCGACCGGCACGACCGCGCATGCTCCGTGGTCGAGATGACAGACAATCAGTTTGCGATAGCCGAGCGAATCGAGCCAATGGAGAAGTGCGCAACCGAATCGCGTCCTCCGGAGACGCCAACGAGGTAACGACGCGTAACCGGAAACTCGCGCATAATCGCGACGCCGGAATCAAAGACTTTCGGCATGGCATCACTTAGTTTGCCCCCACGAAAATACTCCACGGCGGCGTGCATTGTTGCGAAGGATGCGCGCCTGTGAGTGAGATCGCGCGATGTAGTGGCATATTCGAGCACGCGCGACGCTGCCTTTGCGAAACAATTGGCATTTCGTTGTCGAAATATGTCGCTTTGTTAGACCACGCCTTGGTCGAGCATGGCGTCAGCGACCTTGGCGAAACCGGCGATATTTGCACCGACGACAAGATTGCCCGGGCAGCCATATTCGGCGGCGGCGGTGTCCCACGCATTTTCGTGGATGGTGGCCATGATTTAGGCGGAGACGTTGATCGACTTCTGCGCGCGGCGCCACGGCAGGCGCATGGAGTTCTGCGCCATTTCAAGGCCTGATGGTGCCACGCCGCCGGCATTGGCGGCCTTGCCCGGACCATAAAGAATTTTTTTGCCGAGGAAGAGATCAACTCCCGCTGGCGCGGTCGGCATATTGGCTGCTTCCGAGACAAGGAAGCAGCCGTTTTGAGCAACATCTTGGCGTCGTCGCCGCTGATTTCATCTTTGCGTGGCGCAGGAAAGGCGCATTCGCAAGGGAACACTCCACGGACGCTGACCATCGAACATGAGTCGCTCTCGATAAAATGTTCGGCATATTCTTTGATGCGGGAACGGCGCACATTCTTGAGCTGCATGATCCAGCTCAGCTTTTCTTCCGTGACGCCATCTTTGTCATAAATGAAGCCGCCTGAATCGGACATGGTAACAACCTTGGCGCCGACCTGATTCAATTTCGGAAACCGTATTGAGCGGCGTTGCCCGAACCGGAGACGGTGCAAACCCGCCCTCAAGCCCCTCACTGCGCGTGCTTCAACATCTCCTCAGCGAAATAAACCGCGCCGATAACCCGTGGCTTGCGGGCGAATAAGCGAGCCGCCCCAATTGAGCGGATTTGCCGGTGAGAACACCGGTGAATTCGTTGGCGAGACGCTTTACGCATGGCCGAAGAGGTAACCGATTTCGCGACCGCCCACGCCAATGTCGCCAGCGGGCACATCGGTGTCTGGCCCGACGTGGACGGAAGAGTTCGGTCATGAACGATCTGGGCAGAAGTGCATGACTCTCGTTGTCGGATCTGTCCTTGGGGTCGGAAGTCCGCGCCGCCCTTGCCACCACCCATCGGTAGCGTGGTCAGCGAATTTCTAAACACCTGTTCGAAGGCCAGAAATTTCACGATGCTGGCGGAGACACTGGGGTGAAAGCGCGACCGCCTTTGTAAGGCCCGATGGCGCTGTTCATCTGCACGCGAAAGCCGCGGCTGACCTCGGATCTGCCCACTTGTCATCGATCCAGGGGACGCGGAATTGAATCATCCGCTCCGGCTCGAACAATGCGGTTCGAGGATTTTGCCGTCACGATATTTCTGTGGCGTTGGACTGCCGGTTCGATGGACTCGAGGCTTCTGGTGACCGCTTGAGGAACTCCCACGTTCATTCGATTGCGCTTTGACGATCTCAGGACTTCCTGAATTAGATCCATAAAAATTACTTCGGCAAAGGCTAGCAGTTAAAGTGCCAAGGCGTCCAGTCTTAGGAGTAGTAAAGATGATTGAGTTTGGATGACGGGAAAACCCTAGCTCTTCTTCGGCAGATACTTCCAGTTTCTGAGCTTTTCCTCTGTCATCCGTTCGATCGACGTCTTCAATCGCTGTTTACGTCTCGCGCAGATAGCCAGAATCGGCTTCGCGAACTCCGCTGACTTCGCTATATGCATCAATCCGTAGATCCTTCTTCGCCATGGATGAATCGCTTTGCAGGGAGCGTCCAAATAGTGGACAAAAGGCACTGCGCGCCAGATGAACACGGACTTACACGATAAATCAGGCCTGTGATCTCTTATCATCCGCGTTCCATCCGCTCAATCCGTGGCTGAACCGTTTTTTTGGCGGGCCTCTTAGCGGTCGGTCATTATCGAAGCGCCAGGCATTGGCAACGCACCGCGTTTTCGCCACACGATGATCGCGCCGATCGCGATCGTGGCCACGAGTCCGGATCCCGAACTCGTCGATGATGTAATTGGTCGATCCCGTATTTCGGGTGAGCGGCGTGAAGATCGATTGAATAAAAAGATTGTGGCTGCCATGCAGAATCGCCGCCGGCCAAAGGCTCCCCTGAGCGCAGCGTCAACCACGCGAGGATGAAACTGTCGGCTACCACCATAAGCGTGAAACAGGTCAGGCCTTACCAGGCTGGCGTGCCTGCGTTGTAATCGCAGCAAAAAGCAGAACCGAAATGGTAAACGGCCCACATCAGTCCGCTGATGATGACCCACTCCTGAATTCGAGCACCTCTCGCCAATTCCGGCACGAGGAAGCCGCGCCAGCCAATCTCTTCCCTCGAGCGCCCGCGATGTTTTGCCGATCGCAGCCCAAGCGTCGCCGTCAGGAGAATGAACAGGGCGAGCGGAGGCTGGGCGGAAAACGTGACCAACTGAATTGCCTGCCGTGCGCTTTACGAAATCAGTAGGTCGGCGAAGGCGCCGAGACCAGAAAACCAGAACGACGAGATAAACCGGCAGCGCGTAAGCTTACTCGGGATGAAGCGCAGCCTAACCACGCATATCTTGCGCCTCCTTCACTTCCAAGGCAAGATCGCGAATGCTTTCTCGAAAGATCGCCTTCGTCGCGAAAGTCGCCAGCGCCGGACTCCACATTCCGCCGGTGACATAAAGAACGTCTCCCCGCATCCATTTTCCCGGCGAATAAACAATGCACGAACACGCCGCTGAAAGAAGCTATGGTCAGGGCGCGTAGAAGAGCGCGGGATCTTCTTCCAGATCCGTTCTTTGGAATCATTCACGATGAAAGCTTGTTAAGACCCCTACCGCTTCGCCGTTCGAGCTACGGCTTCCTAATGATCACGCCGCCTTCATCACCAATTGCACTGCCGGATCGCCGCGATGTCGCGCGTCGGGTCGCCGTTTACGGCCACAAGATCGGCGAGCGAACGGCGCGGACGCCTGCCGCGATCGCGAGATGAAATGAAATGGCAGCGTTTCCGCTTCTGTGGCTTGTCGCAAAACCTCTGATCGCGTGAAAAATCATATTCGTGGACGAGCAGTTCCATCTCGCGCATTCTCGCCGTGCGGGAAGATGCCAACGTCGCCGCGCCATCGCGAAAGTCAGCTGCCGGTTTGTGCGCGCGGCCTGCATGCTCTCGCCGCTTTTTCTTGATTCGTTCCGGCTCTGGGCCCGTCGCTCTCAGTGCCATCCTTGTATTGCGAGATGGCATCAGTAGCCGCCGACAGTCGGGCAAATGCCACGCCGTGTTGTTTCATGAGCTCGAAAACTCCGGTGTGCCTTCGTCGCCGTGCTCGGATAGTTTCGACACCAGCCAGCGCAGCGCGGCGATGCCTTCGGCCGTGGTGCGTGGCGGCAACCTGCCGCCCGGCCGAACGAGCCGCCTGGTACGATGAGATTCAATTCTTCCTGCGAAAAAGTGAGCCGAAGGTTCGTCCCTTGTCCACCGATAATCGGCATACACTTTCACCCAGTCGGCGCCTTTGCCGATTTGCTCGCGAGCGGCGCGCACCGCTTTCCTCCGACCGCTCACTTCCTGCGCCCCTGCGGCAGGTTCAGATCGGGAGAAAGCTTGGGCCGTAGCTGCCTGTCGCCACCAACGCGCGCGTGACTACGATCAGCGCGGCCCGAATGATGCCTTGGTCGATGGCTTGCTGCAGCCCTACTACGCATAGCCCGCTCCCTCAGTCCCCAAATCGCGGACGGTGGTGAACCCGGCAGCAATGTCCGTTGAGCGTGAACCGTCGCCCGGACAACGCGCAGCGCATACGACTCATTCGTGACCTGATCGTTCCAGGTTGCTTCGCTGTAAGCGTGAAGAAACATGCGCGTGGCCTTCGATGAGCCCGGGCAACAACGTCTTACCCGGCAAATCCAGAGCGTGGGCATCGGATGGCGCCGCGACTTCCGCGGCCGGTCCCGCTGCCGCAATTTTGTCGCCCGTGACAAGCACGACCCAACCCGCGTGTAATTCCTGACCATCGAAGACTGCCGCCGGTTTCAGGAGGGTGGAGCTCGGGGTTTGAGCGTAAGCAAGAGCGGTCGAAAGCATGAAAGCGACGTGGAAAAATTTCTTCGGCAAAGCGGCTGAGACTTACAAACCGAAAACCGCCGTCAAGATGACATCGCTTCAGCGCACCGCTTGGCCACAAGTTGGTCAAAGAATATTATTTTATGCTTGTAAATGGACGGGCGCGGAGCCAAACCAGCGTCATTATGAAAACCTCCTGCAAAACTCAAACTCGCGGCGCTGATGGCACCGGGGTCGTCGTGATGCTTATCGTCCAGGCGTGTGCTCCATTTACCGTTAAACCAGATCATGGGCTGTTCGCTCTTATCATAACTTGCCCCCAGCAAATTGTGAACCAAACTGCATTTGAGGCAGGCATTGACCAGGATTCAGAAGCCTCGGTGTTAGCTACGGAGTTTCCATCTTGTTCCCGGAAAGTGGCGAACCGAAGGACTATCATTACAAGTCACCCATCGCGATCAAAACTGACAGAGTCGTCATAACCGAGTTGGCAAAGAGCCTGTCGAAGCGACGAACTTACTCCGATTGGATCTAGTCTAACTCATCATGTTTATACTCCTAACGCTGCGGGACATGGCGACCGTGTTAGACCAGATAAAAAAGTAAACGATCGCTTTAATTCCGCTGCCCTTTGACGGCCAGTCGCGTCTCAGGTGGCTGAAGCACGCCTTATTTGGCGTGGTTGTCCTTCATTTTCTGCTCATAATAACGGTCTCCTGTCGCGAGACTTCTTTGTTAAGCCACCGGCGAACTAACGATCCTTCCTCTCGCGCTGTGGGCTCTTTCACGGAACGCTGGAAGGTGTCGCCGCTGATGCTCGGTTTGCAATTGGCTGAGTCAGACCTGTTACGCCAGACGTTGGCCGCCTATCTTGGCTGTTGCGGGAATCTGACGCCGGTTATGGTTACTTCGCGCCGAACGTTCCGGAACAGTTACGAAAATTAGTCTTGGAATTACATTACGCCGATGGCCGTTCAGAAGAAAGGTCGAGTGCCGGGTGCCAACAGTGGCGCGGCTGGTTACGCCTGGCCAGCTTGCTGACCAGATTGGACGCACTCATTCCGATGCCTTACGGGAATACATGGTCAAGAAACAGGCCGGCGGTGATTTGGCGCGAACATCCCCGACGTGTTACGACCATGTCGTGCAGTCACTGACGCGTGATCGATACAACCGACGATTGGCGATTTCGAGCGCGGCAAGACAGAAACATATGAACTTCTATATACGCGTATGATTTCAGTCTCGCGCCGGAATCGGCATTGCGTACCAAAGCCGAGCCTTCTATCGGAACGGTGGAAAACCGATGGTCGATTTCTTATTTCCAAAAGAATCGGATCGATGGCTAACATTTCTCAGAGCTTGGGCTCGGCCTTCAGGTCGTGCTCTTATGCTTTGTCGTTGCTTAATAACTGGAATTATCTTTTGCCACGACCGGAAGCGCCTTGATCACCCGCAACCTTGCCGAGGCGCTTCGTAGCTCTTGAGAGCCGTTTTATGCCGAGGCTCGATGGTTAATCGCCATCGGAGCGCACCTTGGGCTGCGGGAAGAGACGGTCCTTTCGGCTGTCTGGATTTGTTTAGTTTGTGCTGGCTGCGGTCTAGCTTCCTGGATTCGCCTGCCGCTTCCTGCAATCCTGGCTTGGTTCCTTCATCTGATGTGCAGCGAAGAGCGGAGCATTCGTATCGCACGGCGTGGATGACTTTATGACGATCGGACTCTTTTACTTGATGTTATCGCCGCTGCCAGATCGGTATTCGTTTGATCAGTGGCTACGCAAACCACAAACGCAGGATCCGCAGTTACTCGGCTTTTTTCGGCGGCGTCTTACAGCTTCACTTGTGTCTTATATTTTTTTCGGCGGCCTAAACGGAAATGTTTAGGCAGCGGATGGTGGGATGGCTCAAATATCTGGCGCGCCCTGACACGTCCACCTTTCAATATCATTTCCGCCGGATCTGCTTCTTTCCATGGCAGCACGTTTTGCCGTTACTTGAATTTCTGTTTGTCTCTTTGGAAACCGGTTATCCATTTTTTATCTGGTCCAAAACGACGCGACTCATCTGGTTGATCGGCATTTGCGGGATGCATCTGCGTGATTGGTTTTACCGATGGGGCATGTTTCTTTTTCGCGCTGGTCATGATCATTTTGAATGTTGCCGCGTTCGGCACGGATTTCATCCCCGCGTTTTTCAGAGTGCTTCGGAAGTCGCCCGCCGCCGATTAGGGCATACTCACCTCAGTGCATCGACGGCGGCGCAATCCGAACGGACTTGTCGCAGCGTCTAAAATCTGCGATACCGCACAAGCGACGTCAAACGGGGCGACTCCGAAAGAGTCGGGATGAAAACATTCTTTCAGGAACTGAAGACGCGGCGCGTTTATCGCGCGGCGCCTCCGGTTGTCCCATGGCGGAGATCGGCCGTAGGCAGCTTTTGCCGGGCACGGTGCGCTTAACTTTTCACGCACCTGATTGGGTTCAACAGGTGTTTGTTGTTCTTGTGGCGCTTCGCTTTTCCAATCGCGCTGGTGCTGGCGTGGGGGCTCGGAGGCACTAAGGGCGGCACAATCAAAAGAACACGCATGACGGGCCGTCGCGCGGCAGTCGCGTGAATACTCGGCGAGTCTGGACGCTAGCGGCCCTCCGGCTTGCTCGGTCGCACGTCCCTGGCCATAGCAGGCTATTGGTTTTGGCATCCGTGGAAAGCTGGTGCGAGCCTCGGTTTGCCCGCTCCGGCAACAGTCGATCTCCCGATTCCTGAAAAAAGCGTTGGTCCGCTGTCTGCCGTTCGAGAGGCTGAGCGAGGATAAAACAGAACGCTTATTTCACAGACGGTGTGCATGGATGCAGATCCTCACTGACCTTGCCAAAGTCGCGGACCTTAAGGTCATTAGTCGCACGTCTGTGATGGCAGTAAGGTCGACGTGCAACGCCAACCTGCGCCAGATCGCAAAAAGCGCTTGGCGTGGCCCATATCCTGGAAGGAAGTGTGCAGCGTGTCGGCGGGTCACGTGCGGGTGAGCGCTCGTGGTTGATCTGACGCCAGTGACAGATGCTCACCTGTGGGCTCGAACGTTTACGATCGATCGCGCCGCGAACTGGCCGACGTATTCGCGCAAATTGAAAGCGAAGCTCGCGGAACAAACCGTCTCCCAACCGAAAGCTTCAGACTCGCCAAGAGAAAAGGCGGCCATCCTGCTAATGAACGTCCGACATCGAACGTTGCGGCCTACGATCTTTACGCTCGGGCCAAGCCCGTTCAGCCCAGCGCGGTCTATGTCCGAGCTGGACGCGGAACCTGATCCGACGCCACGCGCAGCTGCTGAGAGAAGCTGTTGCCCGCGAGCCGGCGTTTCTCCTCGGTTACGCCGCCGCCTGGCGAGTGTTGCATGATCAAATCTACCTGGCGGGTATTGATCACTACACCCTGCGCGTCTTGCTGCGGCCAAAAGAGCTGTCGACACAGCTCTGTAGTCTGCTGGCCCACCTCGGGTGAGGCGCATCTCGCTTTGGCGGAATCCACCCCTCATTGTCGCGCGAATCTTGATTACGATCGCGCGCGTGAAGAACTTGTCAGCTGCTCGGCAAACGCACTGCCCAACGAACCGCGCGTTTTCGAGCTTTGTGGCTGAGCTATATCGATCGGCGGCGGCAAAGCCGCTGGGATGTAATCATCTGCACGCAATTTCTGAACGCTGGCACTCGGCCCGGCGCAACTCCGGCATCCTTCAGCGAGACCGCTCGACGCTTTGACTATCTGCGGCGGTTCTGCTGGACGGAGCTGCGATATTTGGACCGGGCGCTGGCGCATCGTCCTCCGAACGATACAGGGCGTCCGGGTTCAAAGGGCTGAAATTGCCCCGTGGTGGCGCGCAGGATTCGAAACCGCTGCATTCGGCCATCGAAGCCATCCTCCCGCGAGAGCCCAAAGGCCGCTGAAGATCTCGTTGATCAGTGGCTTTATCTCGCCCTTTGTGAACACGATCGCCAACGCGGCCAATCGCGGCGCTCATGGCGCCATGCCGGACACTGGTTATAGAATCAGAAGGCTTTGCCTTTCCTAAATCTCGGTGGTACGAGGCAGTCGTTGCCGGCGCTCGCGGCGATACCTTCACAGAACGCATAGCGCTTACCACTGCGCGATCCCAAGTCGAGAAAACGTTGCGCGACGCAACCTGAATACCCCTAGGCACTCTGCGTTCTTGGGATGATTGATGCCGGACTTGGACGCAAGGCCGAGGCAGTTCGCGAAGGCCGGCGCGCGGTGGAAACGCTGCCTGTGACGAAGGATTCGATAAACGGATCGCTCCTGATGCAAGATCTGGCCGTCATTTATGCTTGGACCGGTGAAAAGGATCTTGCCTTCGAGCAGTTAGCTGCGACCGCCCGGATCCCCAGTTCGGTGACGTATGGCGATCTCGCGCTCCATCCTTTCTGGGACTCGCTGCGCGGCGATCCGCGCTTCGAGAAGCTGGTTGCTTCTGGCGCCTCCCGCACCAACAACAGCGTCTTCTTCCAGCGAGCGATAACGCGCCGGGCTGCGGATTTTCTTGAAAATAAAATAGCCCGTCGCTATTCAACCCTCGCGATGCGAAACTGTTTTCGTCCATGACCAGCGCCGAGGCTACGCTCCCGAGAAAATCGTTTGGCCAAACGATGCGCGCCGACCTGTGGTGGATCCAGCCGCTGCTCGTATTTCTCGGCTTGGGAACTTTCATTGTTTATTCCACCTGGGCGGCATTTCAGGGCAGCCATTACTACTTCGGCAACTATATCTCGCCGTTTTATTCGCCGGAACTTTTTGGCGATTCACCGCACCATTGGCTCGGACCCAAACCGGCATGGTGGCCGGGCTGGCTATTGTTTTCTCCGGCGCTGTTGATTCTTTGGGCGCCGGGCGGATTTCGATTGACCTGTTATTACTATCGCGGCGCTTATTACAAAGCTTTCTGGGCTGATCCGCCAGCGTGCACTGTCGGCGAGCCGCGCAAAACGTATCTGGGCGAACGTTCCTTCCCGCTCGATCATGCAAAACGTGCACCGCTACTTTTCTTTATCTCGCGCTCATCTTCATCGTCATCCTCTCTGTTGATGTCTGGAAAGCGATGTGGTTCGCTGATCCGGCGGGAGGCAAGACTTCTTTCGGCATCGGCATCGGCACGATCGTCCTGGCGATCAACGTCGTGCTCCCTCAGCGGTTACGCATTTGGTTGTCATTCGCTTGCGGCCATTTGATCGGCGGCTTTCGCGATCAACTTTCGCGCTCACCGAGTTGCTACAACGCGTATCGCTGTGTCAGCTGTTTCAATCGCCGCCACATGCCCTGGGCATGGCTGAAACCGTAGTTTCTTGGGTCCACGGTTTTCTCGGATCGTTACGTCAGACTTTGTTCGAGTGGGTATCTGGCATGCTGATGGGAGATTGCTGTGGGGCGGAATTCTTGAATCGTTGAGACGTGAAAGCACGCCGGTGCCGCTTGGGTGCTGGCGTTGGAAAGGCTGAGCCCCAACTGCGATTGCGCCTAACGAAAGAACTTTGGAGTTGGCGGCGGGGCTGATCACTTCAAATCCCGGGGAAAGAAGCCAATCGAGCGCATCGATGCAGTTTCGCGAGGAGCTGCCGCCGATCGGGGAGTTGGCGCACCGGGAAGCTGGATGACGCGCGCTTTTCAACCAGCTGGCTGCATCCACGATCGGAGTCACGATAACAGAGGTGCCACGCACCTCAATCACTTTTCCGCGAGCAAAGATAGCGGGCGCGTGCACCGCTTTGGCGTTGGCGATGCTGTCCGGATCGTCGCGGAATTTTTTGCGCAAGCGGTCAGCAAGCAACCAAGGTTCCACCCAGCCGAACTGACGCAGATTATTTGCCGGGAAGTGCCGGGCTGGGTTAGTAATGCAAAATTATCCCCGAAGGCGGGGGCGATGCGCGGCGATATCTGGCGCGGCGGCGGTTTCTGAAGCTGCGCCGAAAGAGAATAGTCGGGCGATCACCAGCGACTCGTTTAAGGGCGTCGAACGCAGTAAGCGCAGCGGGCCCCAAGCCAGTTGCGAGGCTGGCGGGTCCAGGTGCTGCCGCCATAACCCGGGATAATTCATTCCCCATACTTCGACCGCCCGATCATTCCACATTTCTGATTCTGCCGCGGCCCCAGCGTCCGCGCGGTCGGCGTTGCCGTAGAACCGCAACACATAGACTTTCCGGGCGACCGGAACTCGTGCGAGCTTCGACGCCGGCAGATCTCAATTCGCCACCTTCAAAGGCAACGGCTTTTCGCATGGCGGTCCCTGCATTGATGCGTTCCGTCGTCGGAAATAGAATCAGCCGATCAGGTAAGGTGCGGGGCGATCACAACGTAATTACAGACTATTGTTCCTACCGCTAATATGTTCTTGCGCGTCATGAGATTGTCGTGCAGGCCGAGCGAAGGAACCTGCGGTCCGCTGGGCGAGCGGCATTTGGGGTCAGCTGTTCGTTAGCCGCAGTACGGCCGCCGTTTGGAGCAACCGATGCAGCTTGGTAAGCGCAGCGCAACGGTTTCTCCGCTCCTGGCGCATGGACATCGCGGAACGCGATCATGTCGTCGGACCGATCCTCCGCGCCAATCTTCTTCATAGCCGCAGCGTCCGCGGAATCTGGACGGGATTCTTTGAACGTCTGCCGAGGATGTCCCAGGATCGGCAGGTCGGCAAAGTTGTTCGTATGATGCCGGAACTGATGGACTGTGCCCCGATGCGATTCGGGTCGCTGGAAAAGATAACCGAGGCCAACGCGGCAGTCTTGACGTTCCAATGATAAAAAATTCGCCCAGCGCGATGAGCAGCGTGTAGTAGCCCGCGCCGCCTGCATCGCTGCTGGCCGGCAGAGCGGAAACACGACCGAACTGCTGAGGAGCGAAGCCGATCCAGATCTTCGACCGGATGCTTGTAAAAGCTCAGGTCGGGAATTTCCAGCCGGCGCGCCGGAGTGATGGATCTGGTGCAAGGTCCGCCATAGAATTTGCGATTCGTGGCGGTACCGGTGCCGCCAGTAATAAACAAAGTGCGTGAGAAAACGTAGACGACCAGCGCTGAAGCTCCACGGGCCGAGATGTGCGCCGAGCTGAAATGGAACGAGCGAAGCGCGCTGAGCCAGCGGTTTCTCCACGTTTGGCCGGCGGCGAGCACGGTGATGCCCCAGCTGAATGGCGTTGATGAGCAAGCACCCGCGGCCACCAGTGCGCGGACGCGAGGGAGTTCCATGGCCGGCCAGAGGCGCTCCGCGACGATGCAGCCAGCGGCGATTGCGCGAAGATTGAGATGATCATGCCCTCGAGCCTAATGGATCCGGCTACATTGCGTTACCCGATAAACTTTGACGCTGAACATCGTTTTAAACGATGGAGTCTCACGGTGAGCGTCCATCACCCGGAGCTTCTTTATCACGTGGCGCGGCACGGCGGGATCAGCGCGGCCACGCGGAAGATCCCCTACGGCGATTCAGCAGCCGGCGCGTCCAGCGGGCAGATCCTGCAGCTCGAAAAGTCGCTCGGCTTGAATTGTCGCCCGTTTCAGCGCCGCGCCCGTTCGCGCTCACCGCCGCCGGGCGCGAGCTCTGATCGCGTTCGCCGAACCGCTTTCTTTAGCCGCGTCGGCGAAGTCGTCCCGCCAACTGCGCATGCGAAGCGAAACGCGCGGCTCCGGCTCGCCGCGCCTCGTGCCACGATTCTGCGCGGCCACCTGCCTCGCGCTGCTCCGGGAGCGCCAGACGTAACTATCCCACGCCCTTACCCTGCGGCTGCACGACGCGAATCAGGCGGCAGCCGAGCGGCTGCCTGCAGAAACACGAGATCGATCTGGCCGTGACCGAGCTGGAAGGCAAAGCCGGCCGCCGGGATTGAGACTCGGCGATCTTGTTCAACTGCCTCTGGCTCCTGATTGTCCGCAGCAGCTCAAGATTAAGACCGCGGTAGATTTATGGCGAGGAGGCACAGTCCAGAGACGCTGATCTCGCTTCCGTCCGCCGGTATGGTCAGAAGCAGTTCCAATCCCGCCTGAAAGGGACTCGAGTGTCTGAATTGGACGACCGGGGTAGAAGTCGGCTCGATGGAT
>ERZ1370068.7893-contig-6785_pt1:0-15000 | contig 28152 bp, 34 predicted proteins | sample MGYA00561227_ERZ1370068 | MGnify/ENA primary metagenome ERZ1370068 (study PRJEB38410, sample SAMEA6850437) | metagenome | study: Metagenomic assessment of the ecological functions of the soil: analysis of the soil microbiota associated with the...
ATTGTTGGGCATCGCCCAGGGTCGAAACATATACTCGGTTATAATTGGTTGTTCGATTCTTCAAACGCTCTCTTACTTTTTTGTTAAAGACAATTTTGTATGTGCGCCGGCAGTTGCTGAGAAAGGGGCCCACGTAGTAAACAGTCACATAACGGGGCGCGGAAATCTCCAGCAAGAAGAGATGCTGATAACGTTCCAGAGTGCAAAAACCCTAGTTTCTTTTCGCTCGCCTTTTCACCCAGGTAAGTTTTTACAGAAGTTGCACCATCTTGAAGCTTTAGCGGATTGCCGCAAAAAGTCTTCGGTTCTATCCATTGGTACCCTTTGTTTAATTATTTCTTCGGCATCTCGCGCAGGGATTTTGACGGCTGGGCTATTCTCCGGTGAGCTAAGGGCAGGGTTACTCCATGGATAACCCGCTATCCATGGATCACCCAATAATTTCCTGTACTCCTCACTGTAGACGTCGTAGGGCGCTTGAGCCACTAACTCGATTGTCACACCAGGAACACTCGTTGCCTTCGGCGTCCAAAATTGAGATGTCGGCAAAAGAATTGCCGCACGCCTGAGCTTGTGCATTTGAAGCACCGAGCATCGCCATTAAGAGCAAAGAGGTTGACGCCGCCACCACTCGCGTAATTATCATGATTAACCTCCCCAGCGCTTGAACATCATTAGACTTCGTTAATCTAAAGATGGATGCCCAACGTCTGAGTTGACGCGGCCGGGAGGTAACAGTTGATCAACCTTAAACCAGCTAAAGTTCTTGAGAAACAACATGCTTAGTCGGACGATCAGCGTCCAACGTGTTGTTAGACGAACTTGGCGATACACGCTCCAGTCTGTGTCCGGCTCGATCAGACGCTGGACCTGATAACTATCTATCCTTTCGGCTAGCGCTGTCAGCTTCCTTTCAGCAGCCTGAGGATCAGATGTATAGAAGACAAACTCTCTCATTCCGTTGGTGGTGATCACGACTGCAAAAAGGGATTCGTGATGCAGTTCCAATTCACCAGCAAGAAGGTCTTCAATTTCTGAAATCTTCCAGGACTCCTCGCCCGAGGGAAATCCATCCGCCTCTGGTGATTTGAACGGAACCGCTACGCCAATGCGATGCTGGTAGCGAGAATCAGCGACAAGAGGCTAAGCAAACCTATATTGACGCGAGCGATCAGGTGGCTTTGCCATTGTATTTTCCCTCGCAAACTGTCCGAGAATCCTTCGAACATTTAACGTATCAAAGATCCAAATTCATACTGCATAAAGTTATTCCACACTTCTTCACTGAGTTCGTTCGAACGGCGGAGTTGACGCGGCCGCGCGGTAGCGCCAACTTTGATTTACAAAAGCTTCATGCGAAACACGCTATCGCGGCTCGCGTCCAACGATTTGTTCGGCATCGTGTCGAGCGAAGTGGATTTCGTTGAGACGACCGCGAACGGCGCATTCGATCACGGAATTGTCACCGAAAGACAATTGCGAAATCACTGCGAGAATTGCAGCACCGATCGCCACGCGCTTCGTCTGCGAACGAGAAGTCGCTGTACAACAGAATTGCGGAGCAGTAGAACGACCGAAACACCAAAGCGGCCACGAATGGCGTCAGCTGTTTCCAGGTAACTAATACGCCAGCGAAGCGCCGTGTCCTAGGCGACGAGTACGACAACGAGTAACATAAGGACGCTTCGTAGGCCCGCGCCAGTAGAGATCAAGCCGCCACAATAAGCAAATTCGCAGCAAGAACGCGACCATTTGCATGGGCGTAGATCTCGCTGCTGGTTCAGTTTGCGAGCTGTCTCGCATATGCGACAAGATGTCGAACGGTGGAGTTGACGCGGGCGAGCGCCAACACGAACCTATAAAATCAACAAAGCTAGTTGAGAAACAAGCTATCGAGCCTCGCGTCCAACGATTTATTCAGCTTCTGCACGTTGGTTGTAACTACTGACCTTTCATCCACGCTTTATGTCCTGCTTCAATAGACGGTGGGTTTGTAAAAATCTTTTCGTTATACTCAACATTGAACCTAATATTGGACTTTTCTCTTATGACCATCTTCTAACTCAATCGTTAGCGGAACTTTTATTCCATCAACATCAATGTAGTCATATAGCCCATTCACATGGGTATATACTTTGCCCTTATATTGGGAGTAAGAGGTGAATCGGACTGGCAGATGCGTTTTCCTCTCAATAGCGAAATCATAGCGTAGCCCGTCAACTTCCGTTTGCACCACATCAACAACTCCAAACCCTATTCTTTCAGTAGTTACTTTCACCAGCTTTTGGTTTAAGCCACTTGGATTCCATAAGATACATAAGTTGTGTGATGGGAAGCCCCTTCCAGCCAATTCGTGCTCTGTAAAGGCTCTGCCGGATGATTCGGTTCGCCGTCACAAATGACATACTTGGTTTTTGTGTCATAGTTTGTACATGCTTACCCTCAAACCGAAAACCGCCGGTCGGTAATCAGTCCAAGACCAAAGCATGTCAGGAAACACATACAGCACCTCGCTAAAGATCCCGCTTTGCTTCCCCGAGCCGAGATGACACTTCGCCGTCAGGTTTGATTTTGAATTTAAGCGGCTTATATGAACCGCTGCTGGAAATGACCATATTGCGAACGGAATAAAGCCGCTCGCGACCGCCCTTAGCGACAAGAGATTCGCTCCCAGATTTGTTGTGCTCTTGTCTCTTGGGCCTTCTCATTTTGAACTACACTCGAAACACAACCGCAGATCAAAATCAAGAAGACTGTGGAAAGTATGCTTGAAGCGCATATTCATAGCTTTGTTCTTATCGATACAAAGAAGAAGCCGAACGTCCGAGTTGACGCGGCAGCGCGAGTCAAAGCCAACCGTGATTTACAAGTCGCTCGAGCAAGTTGAAACACGCTTCCGCGGCTCGCGTCCAACGGTTTGTTATGCCGCCGCAGATCGTAACGCCCTCCTTACGTTTCGTCGTAGTTAACACAGGACGCGGAAACGCGGCGCGCAAACGGCCAAGAACTGACGGAACCGACTAACGCGCCGCGCCCCGGTGTGAGCGACAGGTCTCGCGCTGGTTATGCCGTCTCTCCGGTGCGGACTGCCGAAGAACGTGTTCGCGGTAAGTCGACCAAGCCGCGAGTCCGCCGCTGAGTACCGCACCCAGCTCGGCGGCCGAGCTTCCGCCACCACAGCTTGCGAGTCGTGCCTAAGGTCGGCGGGAACTTCAGAGATTTGCGCTTCTGAGACCAGGATGAGCAGATTGCCGTCCATGGCGGGAACGATGACCATGTCACCCGCCCGCGCAATTTCGAGAATAAAATTCATGAGCGGGTCGCCGAAAGCTTGGATGTGGAAAGCGCAGCCATCCAAGGGGCCCATCCGATTCGAGGCCTTTGGCGGAGAACTCCACTTCGACCCCATCAGGGAAGGCAACGACGTAGTAAACCCGAACTCGTCCGGGCCACGATACGTGAACCCTCGGAGTACCGCCAGAACCGGCCGTGGATCTGCTTGGACTGCTTCGCCGCCCTCGAATCTCCTGCAGGAAAACGCCAAAGCTCATGGCAATACCCTTTGCGGCATAACGTCTGAGTTGACGCGGGCGAGCGCCAACACGAACCAATAAAATCAACAAAGCTAGTTGAGAAACAAGCTATCGAGCCTCGCGTCCAACGATTTGTTATGTCGCGTTCGTCCACCCATAGCATCGGCTGGTATCGAACGCCGTGATTTTCCTCGGGCGGCCCCGCAATAGCAAACCCGAAACGTTCGTACGCGGCAATCGCGTTTAGAGACGAGTTCACTGTAATTGGTCCGTGACTTGTAGACGAAGCAATCCAGCCACGAGCATGATTCCAGAGCTGTCGGCCGATCCCGCGCCGTTGGTGTTGAGTATCAACAAACAAGAGTTGGAGGTGAGAAGGAAGCCGGATAGCCGCAGCTCCGACCAGCTTGCCAGATTCCAGCGCGACGAAGAATTGGTAACCGTTTCGAATTCGTTTCGCCTGGTTCTCGGTTGTCATTTCAGATAGTAAGTGGCTCAATCCGGCCTCGGACAGCGAGGATGCGATATGTTCGCGCGCACACGCGATGACAAGTGCGCTAATCGCCGGGGCGTCTTCGACAGTTGCGGAACGGATCAGCATTTGAGCGACATAACGACCCTGAGTTCAGGTGGCCGCGGCGGTAACACGCGAGCTGGCCGCACCACGCAAGCTGAGAAGGCTATCCGCGGCCACCTGCAACGAATTGTTGGGTTGCGCCTGAAATTAGACGAGGCTCCTAAACGTCGTAAATTACTCCATCAACCTTGACCTTTGAGCACCAGAAGCAGTGAAGGATGTCTTTATCCGGCACGATGGCTAAGAGATTCAGCCGACGCCAGCGGTGCAAGCCAACGCGACAAAGCAGTCCCAACTACGCTGTTAGCCCCGTGTTGTCTATTCGCCAAAGTTTTTGCAGCGCGAATCGCGACCTCGACGTCGGTTACCTTGTTCTCCATGCTTTTCATGCCACCAAACGAAGCAACCCAACGATCATGCTTGACCGGCGGCGCGGGATTACGAGGACGTGGGATGTACCAAGTTACTTGAGATACACGCTACCGCCACTCCGGTCCAACGTGTTGGTTCGGCGGATGCGGCAACCACCAAACGTTAGAATACTCTTTGGCCTTCCTCCCTTCCAGAGAAATGAAAACCACCAAACAAACGATAGCGGCTAACAAAGATAGGCTGTGCGCAAGCACTAACGATAAGTGAGATTCAAGGGCGCGTGTAAATGCACTATCTTCCGATGCCAGCCAAATCCCCGCCACGACATGGAGCAGTGCGACCAAAGCACACGCGAGAATTCTGGCAGGCGACGAATCCATTTCTGGGATCACAACTAGATAGATTGCCCACAGAAAAGGCGTTCCCACTCATTGCCAACAAAAACCGAATCCAGGAATTAATGCCAAAAGAGATACGTTGGCAATCATAGTAGAGCATAGGTGCCGTGACCCGCCCCGCTCAAGAAGAGCGCGCATACTGACATGATCAGTCCCAGTGAAAAGCCAAGAGCGAAACGAAGCTTGGTTACCATCATTGCCTTCTACTTACGAATACTTGATTCATCCGTCGAACGGCAGAGCTGACGCGGCGGCGCGAATCAAAAGCACCCTTCGCCGCACCAGGCTAGTTGACGAAACACGCTCCCGCCGCTCGCGTCCAACGAATTGTTGTGTGCGCCGTCGATTTCAAGAACTTCTGTCAGGCCGATTTTTGGCGTTGCCATTCTCCAGCGCGCTTGCTTGACATCGTCAAAGTCCACAAGGTCAACGCTACCATCAGGAATCTGTGGCCCCGAATTGTTCGAGTAACTTTACGATTCTGATCGTATTTGTCCCAGTCCATGAGAAAGCGATACTTGCTTTGCCAACGCATGAGGCTTCTCGTGTAAATAGAGGCTGCGGGTTCGTCCGCGATGAAGTTGGGATCAGCGCCATGCTCAAGCATCAGGAGAAGAATGGAATAGCTCCTGCATACAAGACAGCGCCAAACAGCACCGATGCGCCGTGATCGCAACGAGCGTTCAAATCGATCCCACTCTGGATGAGGCGCTTTTGTTTCATCCAGGTTGTCTTCCGCGACTGCAGTCATGAGTGAGTCGTGAAGATTCATTCTCGATCCTCGCCAATCGAAGCAGATAAACTATGTATTATACCCAACCGTTGGGTATAAGAACCCTATGCGGGGATTATACCTCGCCTTCCCAAAACCTAGATCTCTCAACATCGTCCATAGGACTTAAGACACCCTTACCGCCACGGTTCAAGACATGTGTGTAGATCATTGTTGTCTTTACGTCTTTGTGGCCTAACAGTTCCTGGACGGTTCGAATGTCGTAACCGTTTTCCAGCAGATGGGTCGCGAAGCTGTGACGGAACGTGTGACAACTTCCGCGTTTGTAGATCTGGGCTTTTCGCAAGGCGTTCTTGATAGCAGTTTGAACGGCGCTGTCCGATAAATGATGACGGCGTTCCTTGCCGCTCCGCGGATCGAGTCGACCGAGCGGGCGGCGGGAAAGACATACTGCCAACCCCAATCCTTCGGCGCGTTGAGATACTTTCGCTCCAAAGCATAAGGCAAATAGACCTCTCCATAACCAGCGTGGAGATCGTCCAGATGCAACAGTCGCACTTTTTCCAGATGATGCTTGAGCTGCTGTGTAAGACTCGTGGGCAACATCGTTATTCGATCCTTCTCGCCTTTTCCATCACGTACGGTTAACTGTCCGTAAGTGAAGTCCAAATCCTTAACCCGCAGCCGCAAGCACTCCATTAATCGCAATCCGGAACCGTAGAGCAACCGCCTATCAGCCAATGCGTGCCCTCGAGATTTGCCAGCAGGCGTTTAACTTCGTCACGAGTGAAGACGGTTGGCAGCCGTTTGGGTTTACGTGCGCGCTCGATATTCGAAACGTAAGGAAGTTCTTGCTTTGAGTACATCACGATAAAGAAACAACAATCCGCGCGGGCTGAAAGCCCGCGCGCAGAAGTAATTTGCTTCTCTCTTTGTTGTAGCTACGCCCCTTCCCCAGCCCCTCCCAAAGGGAGGGGGAGCAAAGGCTATTTTTCAATCTGACCTTGGTGCGGCACTCACGGCCTTTCGCCACAACAAGAGTGTCGGTCCTACGGGCTTCACTTGATCCCGAGGCTTTGAACCACGGCCTTACGGCCGCGGCTATTGAATGCCGCGCCTTCGGCGCTTTGGATCACTTTAACCGAATGCCTATTTCACTCCGTTGGCGTGAACACCGTCTTCTTCTGACCCTTCAGGGCACGAACAATCGTTGTGATCCGGGTGTGCCACGCTACGCGCTTACCCCCGGCCACTTTCTTATAGCCTTTCAGGATTGCTATGGTGTCGGCGGGTGTTTTCCTGCTGCAGCAAGTTGTGCTGGCATCAGCACGGCTCGTTGTGTCATCACCGGCGGTTGTGTGCGCGCTTGTTGTCGTTGAGAGAAGAAAACTGGAAGTCAGTACCATTTGCGTAAGCAAATGGGATCAGGGAGGCTGCGTCGGTTTCCTCAAGAGACCTCTTTATCCCATCTGCTGACGCGGATGGTACTGACTTCCATACTCACGTGGACCTGGACGCTTCAAAACGCTCTTAATCGATCAGTGGGGCGGCGTAGCCGCCAGGGTCTTTGACTCGGACGGAAAAAGCGGCTTTTCCGCACATCGAGGGGCAGAGCCCGGGGAGCGACCTCCGCGGCTGAATTCGCCTGATCATTACTCGGGGTGTTGCCTGTTCGAGCCTCGCTGTTCGGCGCAACCGGGCGCTTTCCACCCATTCATAGACCATTGGGAGAATCACGATCTTGAGCGGGCGGGTTACTAGACCGCCGACTACCACTATCGCTAAAGGCTTTTCGATTTCAGCGCCGGTGCCGGAAGAAATTATGAACGGAATCAAGCTGATGCTGCCGATCAGTGCACTCAGCAGTTCGTGCACGGAGGCGCACGCTCGCGCCCTTGATCACCGCATCGTGTAGTTCGTAGCCCTGTTCACGCAGTTTGTTGATATAGGAAACCATCACCATTCCATTCTGCACAGCGATGCCAAAGACTGCGATGAATCCCACAATCAGCGGGCACGCTCAAGGGAAAGCCGGAGATCAAAAGAAAGGCGGTGCTTCCCACCAGCGCGATCGGGAATGTTGAAGATGATTGTCAGCGTGTTGCGGAGTGAATTGAAGCAGGCATAGATCAGCACGAACACCAGCAACAGAGCGATCGGAATAGCGATTAGCAAGCGGCGCGTCGCCTGCTGCGCGCTTTCAAATTGTCCACCCCAGGTTACGAAATAGCCTGGCGGAGTCTTCACCTGCAAAGCCACGGCTTGCTGCGCATCGCGAACGAAACTGCCGATGTCCCGGCCCTTGACGTTGCACATGACGACCGCCCGCCGCAAAGAGTTTTCCCGGGTAACCAACGAGTCGCCGCTGGATAATTTGAAGGTGGCCAGTTGAGCGAGCGGAATTTTTCCACCGATGGGCGCCGCCACCAGAATGTCGCCAAGCTTTTCAACCTGGTTGCGATAGTCTTCCTGCAAACGCACAAAGATGGCGAAGCGGCGCTGGCCTTCCAACACGTCGGTGGCTGAATCGCCGCCGATGGCGATCTTCGTCGACTTCCAGAACGTCGGCGATATTCAGGCCGTAACGAGCAATCCGGTCACGGTCCACATCGATCTCAAGATGTTCCTCGCCGGCCGACTGCTCGACGGCGAGATCTTCAACGCCGCGCACGTGCGACATCGCGTCACGAATTTGATCGCCGAGGTGACGCAGCGTGTCCTCATCTTCGCCAAAAATCTTGACGGCAATTTGCGCGTTGATTCCCGAGATCAGTTCATCGTTACGGGTTTGAATCACCTGCGAGAAATTGAACTTCACACCGGGAAAGCCTTCGACGCGGCGGCGCATGGCGTCCACCAGTTCATCTTTGGTTTTCGCGGTGGTCCACTGTTTCTTCGGTTTCAGACGCACGTAGAGTCTCGTCATTGCTGACGCTTTCAGGATCGCCTCCCAACTCTGCCCGGCCGATCTTGGCCACCACCGTTTCGACTTCCGGGAACTCGCGCAGGCGTCTTTTCGATTTGGGTCGAGATTTCGATGGCGCGCGAAAGCGAAATGCTCGCCGGCATCGTCGCGCGGACGAGCATGTTGCCCTCGTCGATGGTGGGCAGGAACTCGCTGCCCAGGATGAAAACATCCGCGACACTCCACACCAGCAGGAGCGCCGCAATCGTGAGCGTCGAGGAAACGATGACGAATCGCCCAATTCAGGGTGGGAACATAGATGCGCTTTGAAGAACCGAATGATCGGGTTGGGGCGGACTTCGCCTTTCTTCAGACGCAACCACAAGGCGCAGAGCATCGGCGCAATGCACAAGGCCATGGCCATCGAGCCGATCATCGAGAAAGTGACAGCATAGGCGAGCGGCTTGAACAGTTTTCCTTCGATACCCTGCAGGGTGAACACCGGAAGAAACACGGCGATGATAATCAGGATCGCGAAGAACATCGGTCGTCCGATTTCCTGCGCGGCGACCAGAATTGCTTCCCGGGTGGAGTGCTCGCGATGCTCTTCCAGGTGGCGATAGATGTTTTCAACCATCACCACCGTGGCATCGACCATCATGCCGATGCTGATCGCCAGACCGCCCAGCGACATGAGATTCGCCGACTGTCCGAAGTACCACATGAGGATGAAAGCGACCAGCATGCAGAAGGGAATCGCCGCCGCGGTGATGAACGAGCTGCGAAAGTTCCCGAGCAGGAGCACGAGAATAATCAGCACCAGCGCTTCGCCTTCGATCAGTGACTCGACGACGGTGTGAACGCTGTTATCGACCAGTTCAGCCTGATCGTAGAAGTCGACGATCTGCACGCCTGGCAGGCAGAGCCTTGTTGATTTCAGTAACTTTCTCCTTGATGCGCTCGATGACCTGCTTCGTGTTTTCGTTGATGCGCTTGAGGACGATGCCGGTGACGACTTCGCCCTGGCCGTCTTTCGTGACGGCGCCCTGACGAATTTCGTTGCCGATCTCAACTGTGGCGACATCGCTCACGCGAATCGGCGTGCCGCCACGCGAATCGAGGACAATGTTCTTGAATGTCTTCGATGTCTTTCACCAGGCCCGAGACCGCGGACCACGTACTGCTCGTCGCCGTGCTCGATGAAATTGGCGCCGGTGTTTTGATTGTTGGCCTGAATCGCGTCGAAGAGAGTCTTCAGCGTGATGTTGTAGTTGACCAGCGCCTGCTGATCGACGATCGACCTGGTACTGCTTAACGTCACCGCCAAAGCTGAGGACGTCGGCGACGCCAGGCACGGTGCGCAGTTGCAGCTTCACGATCCAGTCCTGAATCGTGCGCAACTCCTGATTGCTCTGGCCGTGACCGACGATTTGATAGAGATAGATCTGGCCGGTGCCGGTGGTGATTGGGCCCATCGTCGGCTCGAAACCGGATGGAATGCTTTCCTTGGCGTCAGCGAGACGTTGAAAGACCTGCTCGCGAGCAAAGTAAATGTCAGTGTCGTCGCTGAAATAGACCGTGACGACGGAGAGGCCGAATTTCGAGTCCGATTCGACGCGGGTAACACCCGAGATGCCGTTCATCTCGTTTTCGATCGGGAAAGTGATCTGTTGCTCGACTTCCTGCGGCGCCAGCCCTTCCGCTTCCGTATCGATTTCAACCTGGACCGGCGTGACGTCGGGAAACGCGTCGACATTCAGTTTGCGCAACGCCAGAATGCCCCCGGCCACGATCAGCATCGACACCACGGCGACGAGCAATCGTTCACGATAGAAAAAGGCGATGAAATTGTCGGTCATAAGTGTTAGCGCGCGAGAGCGCGACAGCGTAACGACTGCGTGAGCCCCGGGCTGTGGCCTGCTCCGGTGTCTGTCGGAAAGAGCGCTTCTCTGTGCCTCTGTGAAAATCTCCGTGTCTCTGTGGTGAAATTACTCGGAAAACACTCACCACAGAGGCACAGAGATCGCACAGAGGCACGGAGATCAATTTCTCCGACAACTCTCCGAGGCTAGTCCTCATTGCTCACCTTTGCCTTGCTGAAGCAGCAGATAGTTTCCCTTGACGACGACCCGGTCTCCGGCATTAAGGCCATCGATGATTTCAATCCGATTGCCGCTCTGGATTCCCAGCTGGACCTGGCGTTGTTTGTAAGTCTGGCCGTCGGCGACAAACACGATCTTTTTCCGCCGTCGTCCAGAACGGCCGATTGCGGTACTGAGACGGCCGTGCTGTTTACATCGGTGATGATTTCAACATTGGCGAACATTTCGGGTTTCAGCCGGCCGTCTGGGTTCGGGACTTCGGTTCGAACCTTGACGGTGCGCGACTCGGGGTCGACGACGCTATTGATGAAAATGATCCTTCCCGAGAAGGTTGACCCTGGAAAAGCGGTCACCGTGAGCTTGACGCCCTGGCCGATGCGCACCGCGCGGCAAGTCCTTCTCGAAAACGTTGGCATCAACCCAGACGCGCGAGATGTCGATGATTTTGAAGACACTGGCGTCGGTCCCGACAGTCGCGCCGATGGTCGCGTTGCGCTCGACGACTACTCCATCTATCGGTGCGTTAAGCGAAAAGGTCGCAGCCAGCGCCGGCTTCTTGCTCAAGGCATCAATGGCAGAATCGTTTAGGCCAAGAATCAGCAGGTGACGCCGCGCGGCCGTCAGCGTCGCCTTTGTCGAGGCCGCATTGTTCTCCGCATTAGCCCTGGCGACTTCGAGATCGTGCTCGGCAGATTGAAGGTTCTTTCCGGGCACGACCGTCTTTTCGTAAAGACTCTTGGTCCGGTCGTAGGTTTGCTGGGCCAGTTTGATTTCCGCCGCTGACGAGCGGCGCGCGTTCTCGGCATCGGCCAGCGCTTTGAGATAGTCGGCCTCGGCCTGATCGATATCAGCAGATTCGAGTTCGGCCAGCTTCTGGCCCTTTCTGACGCGGCTGCCCTGGCCGGCGTAGAGCTTTACAATCCTTCCTTCGTTGACCGGGCCGATGACGGCAGTGCGATCTTCCGGTACGAGGATCTTTCCGGTTGCGCTGACAACTCCGGCAATCGGTGCGCTCGTCAACTATTTCGGTTTCGATCGCTTTATCCGCGGCCGACTGCACCGGCGGCGTTGCCCGTGCGTTGGCTGGAGGAGCTGGAGGTGTTCGCTCGATTCCCGCAGCCTCCGCAGAACGCGGCGGCCGCCATGAGTATCAATAACGTTGTCCGTTTCGACATAGCATAAATCCTTTCACGCTCTACTTAATCAGCGGTGTCGCGGTGGCGAGTTCGAGATCGAGCACCGCCGACTGATAATCAAAGAGCGTCTGGTAAAACGCCGCGAGCGTGTCGCGCCGTGTGCGAATCGCATCCAACAGATCGAGGATCGAGCTTTCGCCGGCTTTCAATGAATATTCGGTCAGGCTCTGAATGTCGTTGACTTTAGTGAGCACGCCGGTGCGATACAGATCGACGCGTCGTCTTTGCATCTGAAAGGCGATCAGGGCTTTATCCACATCGCTGATGATTTGGTTGGTAACCAGCCGCTCCTGATTCTGTGCTTTCTCCTTTTCAATTCGAGCTTTGGCGCGCTCGCCTTGATTCCGATCGTGAATCGGCAGAGTGATGCCGACGCCGAACGTGTAAGTGCTGCCGCCTTCGGGCACCTGATTCAGGCCCGCGCCCAAACTCAAATCAGGAATTCGTTGTGCATCCTGTAAGTTGATCGAAGCGTCGGCAGCGAGCTCGGTCAGCTTCGCGGCTTTCAAATCAGGCCGCGCCGCCAGGGCTTTGTCGCGTAAGTCCGCGAAGGTGAAATCGTAAGTCTGAGGATCGAGGCTACCGGCGGCGTCCACGTCCATCGACCGGTAGTCGCCACCGAGAGTAACGCGGAGGTCGCGCAAAGCGATCTCGTAGTCCCGTTCAGCGTTGGCGAGATCCGTGTCGAACTTCAGCTTCTCAACTTCGAGGCGGGTGAGATCGAGACCGGCAAGCTCTCCGGCCTTGACCAGTTCCTCAGTATGGCGGACGGTCTCGGCAAATGTTGCCTCATTTTCCTGCGCCAGATTGAGCAGCGCCTGGTTGAGGATCACCGCATAGAATTTCTTCTTTAAGTCGTTCGTCAGCTGCCAAACGGCCATTTCGAACTGCGCGCGCGCGACATCGGTATTTGCGTTGGCCACGCCGATTCGTTTTGCGCGCTTGCCGCCGAGTTCAAACGTTTGCGCGATGCTGTACGAATACTGCTGCTCAGCCAGTAAGCTGCCGCTCAAATTTACCGGCAAACCCGAAAAACCCACGCTGATATCTGGATTCGGACGTAGTCGCGCCGTTAATTTTTCTGCTTCAGCCGAATCGATATCATAACGTGCGGCGATTAATTGAAAGTTTTGCCTCAAGAAAATCGACACCGCATCAGAGAGCGTAATCGGACGCGCAGAACCTGAGGGCGACTGTGCGGACTGGGTTTCTGGCAGGCCCGGCGGCGCCGATTTGGAAATAATCGACGCGCTCTTTGATTCGGGGTTAGGGACGGGTGAACTCTTAATAAGTTGCGCCTGGGTTGGAACGGTCAAAAAACAACCGGCAATCCCAATGCAAATAGAAGAGTGCCTCGCTGAAGCCTGATCATTCACTGCCTCCTCTGTTCAGTTTGGGCCAAGCAACTTCCCGCGCGTGGAAATCACGCGAGATGCAAGCGTCGCTCGGGCTGCGAAAGGCGCGGGCTCAATTCTGAGCTCGCACAGAACGGCGATTGTGGCTTAGAGAATGACTGGTGGAGCTCGACCGCGCTGGCTCTTTGAGAAATCAGCACGATGCAGACTTAGATCGGGATTGAAAGTAAATGAGTGGGTTTCGGCCGACGCCGTCCCGAGCTGCAGGGCCCAGCAGTGTGTTTGAAAGGTTCTGGTGAAGCTGACAAATTAAACACTCGGCGGAGGATCTGGAACGAGAAGACGAACTGTTCGGATTGCTTGATTCAATAGACTCGCCGGTATTGAAAGTGTCGAGTGGTCTGAGTCTGTGCCAGCGATGGTCGGGTTCTCGATCCGTGATTGTGGATGAGCTCTGCCGTGGCGCCCCAGGTTATTGAGGCAAGCAGCAGTGCGGCGAGAATACGTGACTCGCTTTACAGCGCTGAGCGAAAAGGCCTGGGTTGCTTTGCCGATCACGGTCGAACTTTGATGCTAGACTAGGCGCCTAGTCTATTAGGCCCGGAAGAGCATGTCAACGCTACTTTTGCACGGTCGCCGTCGCCATCTCGCCACCTTGTTGACTGTCATGGCGCTGATCACGTGCGTCCGGCTCAGTGCTGTGGCGCAACAGCTCCGCGTGCGGATTCAACTCGCGCCCGAAACCAGTCGGGTGGTGATTGATGGCAGCTGCGCACCCAACGCGCACTGGTCGTTTCCGGATAGTTACGCAGGCGTCCTGGGTTTGGGAAACAGGGTCGAGCGCTTTACGGCTCTGGATGAATCGGGAGCGGAAATATCAACTCGCAAGCTTGCTCCTGGTCAATTCGATTCAGCGACTTCAGCTTCGCATTTTCGCTATGAGGTAAACCTGGCGCCGCGCCTCAGCGGGTCGGATGCGGCGAGGGTTTCCTGGCTGAACAAACAGCGCGGGCTGTTGATGTTGGGCGATCTGCTGCCGATTATTTCCGGTCAAAACCCTCGCGATACCGCCGCTTCTGTTCAATTCCAGAGTCCGGACACGTGGTCGGTCCAATCGAACTATCAGGAGCATCCGCAGGCAGCGGTAACGGTTTCTGACATCGACGGGGCCGTATTCGCTGTGGGGAGCAGATCTGCGAACTTCCCGGTTGACGGAATCGGGCATGAGCTTTCGGCTGATTACGGACGGTGATTGGGCTTTCGCCGATGCGGACGTGGTGGAAATGGCCGGCCAGGATTTTGAAAGCGAATCGAGAAGTTTTCGGGGCTATGCCGGCGAAGCAGGGAACTCTGATCCTTTTTCCGTTTCCTGGCCCCGCGGCTGCGAATCAGTGGAGCGCCGAAACGCGGGGCGCCACGGTGAGCTCTTGATGGGCAAAGTGCCTTCGAAGATCGGAGCACTCGCGCAAATAAGCACCCCGCTGACGCACGAGATGTTTCATCTCTGGGTACCAAACGGACTCTGCCCTCGAAGGTGATTACGACTGGTTTTATGAAGGCTTCACGGTTTACCAGGCGGCGCGCACGGCGGTGCGGTTGGACATGCTGACCTTTCCTGAATTCTTGAATGCGATCGGGCGTGCCTATGACGCATCGAACGCGTCGACGAATTCCGTCTCACTGATTGAAGCATCTCAAAAAAGGTGGACGACGGGACCAGCAGCGGTTTATTCGAAGAGTATGGTCGTGGCCTTCCTTTATGATCTGCGGACGCGCAGCGCTAAGTCACGGAAAGAAGTCGCTGGACAGCGTCTATCGGGCGATGCTGC
>ERZ1370068.7893-contig-6785_pt1:20000-28152 | contig 28152 bp, 34 predicted proteins | sample MGYA00561227_ERZ1370068 | MGnify/ENA primary metagenome ERZ1370068 (study PRJEB38410, sample SAMEA6850437) | metagenome | study: Metagenomic assessment of the ecological functions of the soil: analysis of the soil microbiota associated with the...
GGTTCGTCCTGGCTGACCGCGTGCCTTTTGCATAATGAGCCGGCTAGTGAATGTCACAGGCAAGGTTAAACGATAAGTGAGCCGAAGCGAAAGCGAGTCCTAATAAGGCGTTTAGTCTGTGGTATTCGGACGTGAAGCGAGATGATCTAGGCATGGGCAGGTTGAAGCGTGGGTAACACCACGTGGAGGACCGAACCAGTTTGGGTTGAAAACCATTTGGATGACCTGTGCTTAGGGGTGAAAGGCTAATCAAATTTCGTGATAGCTCGTTCTCGCCGAAATAGCTTTAGGGCTAGCCTCGGATGAATCGTCGCGGTGGTAGAGCACTGAATGGGCTAGGGGCCTCACAAGGTTACTGAACCCAATCAAACTCCGAATGCCGTTAACGAATATCCGGGAGTCAGACTGCGAGTGCTAAGATCCGTAGTCGAGAGGAAAACAGTCCAGACCGACAACTAAGGTCCCCAAATTGTGGTTAAGTGGAAAAGGAAGTAGGGGAAGCACTGACAGCCAGGAGGTTGGCTTAGAAGCAGCCATCCTTTAAAGAAAGCGTAATAGCTCACTGGTCAAGCAGCCCTGCGCCGACAATATAACAGGGCTTAAACCACATACCGAAGTTTCGGAATTTGAGATCTCAACTCTGTCGATCTCCATCTTAAATCTCAGATTCCAAATTTCAGAGTCCAAATCTGAAATCGAATCGAATTAGAGAATAACGAAGCAAGATCGCCGTCTTCAGAGAGCCTTGACCTCTGAGCAGATCGCAATCTCACTTCGAGATCTGTAGATCTGAGATCTCAAGTTGGTAGGCGAGCATTCCGTAGCTGTGAAGCGGGACCGAAAGGACCGTTGGAGCGATCGGAAAAGACTCTGTCGGCATAAGTAGCGATAACGCGGGTGAGAACCCCGCGCGCCGTAAACCTAAGGTTTCCTGAGTAAAGTTAATCTGCTCAGGGTTAGTCGGTACCTAAGGCGAGGCCGAAAGGCGTAGTCGATGGAAATCCGGTTAATATTCCGGAACCAGTAACATGTGCCGTGGGAGGACGCAGTAGGGTAGGCGAGACCGGCTGATGGATATGCCGTTGAACTCATCATAGCCCGTCACTTTGGTAAATCCGGGTGACATCAAGGGTAAAGGTAGGGACGAAAGTAGGGGTTAAACCCGAAAAAGTCGCTGACCCCAGCTGCCAAGAAAATTCTCGTTCAGCTATACACTGCGATCTGACCGTACCGCAAACCGACACAGGTAGGTGGGGTGAGAATCCTAAGGCGCTTGTGAGAACTCTCGTTCAGGAACTCGGCAAACTAGCCCCGTAACTTCGGGAGAAGGGTGCCGTCCTCCGGGACGTGGTCGCAGAGAAATGTCCCAGGCGACTGTTTACTAAAAACACAGGTCTCCGCAAAGTCGTGAAGACGACGTATGGGGGCTGACGCCTGCCCAATGCTGGAAGGTTAAGAGGAGTGGTCAGCCGCAAGGCGAAGCTACGAATCGAAGCCCCAGTGAATGGCGGCCGTAACTATAACGGTCCTAAGGTAGCGAAATTCCTTGTCGGGTAAGTTCCGACCTGCACGAATGGCGTAACGATCTGGGAGCTGTCTTAACGAGAGACACAGCGAACTTGTAGTACCGGTGAAGATGCCGGTTTCCCGCATCTAGACGGAAAGACCCCGTGCACCTTTACTACAACTTGACAGTGGGTTCGGGCAAACGATGCGCAGGATAGGTGGGAGGCTTTGAACCGAGGCTTTTGGGCTTCGGGGAGCCAACGGTGAGATACCACCCTTCGTTTGTCTGGACTCTAACCTAGTGCCGTAATCCGGTGCAGGGACACTATCAGGCGGGTAGTTTGACTGGGGCGGTCGCCTCCCAAAGAGTAACGGAGGCGCTCGAAGGTTGGCTCAGGCTGTTTGGAAATCAGCCGTAGAGTGTAAACGCATAAGCCAGCTTGACTGTGAGACAAACAAGTCGAACAGGTACGAAAGTAGGAGTTAGTGATCCGGCGGTTCTGTATGGAAGGGCCGTCGCTCAACGGATAAAAGGTACGCCGGGGATAACAGGCTGATCCTGCCCAAGAGTTCACATCGACGGCAGGGTTTGGCACCTCGATGTCGGCTCATCGCATCCTGGGGCTGAAGAAGGTCCCAAGGGTTTGGCTGTTCGCCAATTAAAGCGGTACGTGAGCTGGGTTTAGAACGTCGCGAGACAGTTCGGTCCCTATCTGGTGTGGGCGGAGCAGGATTGAGGGAATCTGTCCTTAGTACGAGAGGACCGGGATGGATCCACCTCTAGTGTACGAGTTATGGCGCCAGCCGTAGCGCTCGGTAGCTATGTGGAGCATGGATAAACGCTGAATGCATCTAAGCGTGAAGCCAGACCCAAGATTATTCCTGCCAGTGAGACTCCTCGTAGACCACGAGGTTGATAGGGTGGATATGTAAGTGCAGTAATGTGCTCAGTTGACCACTACTAATCAGTCCCTTGGCTTGACCGTAGAATTTACTAGCAGCAACGCTTTGAATTCGGATCTTGTGAATTTCGGATTTCGATTGATCTTGAATCTAGAATGTGCAATTGAAGTTATCAGCGCGAGCTTACAGACAGGCACAGGCGCTTGCCTTGGTCGCTATTCGATTTTGAGACCTCAGTTGCAAATCTGAGGTCTGCGACTTGAGATCCACAGTTCCAGCGCGGACTCTGGGTCAGCTGTCGGCTGTGCGAGCTCAATCTTGCACGCTGAACGCCAGGTCTCCGCTACCGAAAAAGATTCTTTGATCTGATCTCAGGATTTGCAAATCTGAGATCTCAAAGCCAGTTTTCCGGTGGTTGTGTCGAGAGGGCCACACCCGTTCCCATCCCGAACACGGAAGTTAAGCCTCTTGGAGCCGATGGTACTGCGCGGGCAACTGTGTGGGAGAGTAGGAGAGCCGCCGGGATTATTAAGCGAAAAGCCCGCAGGAGTAATCTCGCCGCGGGCTTTTTTCTATTGCCTCAAATCACGCGCAATTGGGCGCAAGATTTCAGCGTCAAGCCCGAAGCCGTTAGGAAGGGCAAAATATTAACCCGCAGATTCACACGGATAAACGCGGATCAGACCAGCGTTTTCGCACGGTTCCTATCTGCGCAATCACGTTAATCGCGGCTGAACGCCGGATGATGCCCTTCTTAACGGTCGGGCTTCTAATAGCCGCTGACCGAACCAGTCTTGGTCGCGGCCTTTGCTGGCCCAGATGATTTAGAGTTCGTCCCCGTCCAAAACATAATCGTCAATTCATGAAATACTCATCGACGCCACTTCGCTAGTTTTGAAATTCTTCACCCGGTCCTTCGCCGACACGAAAGACGCACCGATCGCTAAACCGCGCGATAGTGCCGACCTTTGGCAAACCGACTGACTTCACGGGCGGCGAACATCGGGAACGATGCGGCCGTGGCTGGCCGGGTCATGTTGGACGTTGCACGGCCTGCCACGTGAATCGCCCTGCCGCTGATGAAATTCGCGTAATAAGTAGATCCCGGCGAACGCTCTTCGGCCCTTCTCTTTGTAATAAACGAGAAACCGGCCGCGCCGGAAGATGTGGGCAAGGCTCTGCTGTCCTTCATCAACGAAAGTCTGGTTGTTCCAGTTGAGACGGGAAGCATTCTGATTCCACCATCGGCGCCCACCAGCATCGGGACTGGCGCTCCAGCGTCAACTTCGACATGTTCGTAGCCGAGTTCTCGAGCTCGCGGTGGGTGCTGGCTGGATGCATCAAGTTCGGCAACGCCAAGCTGACCGGTAATCCCGCGGTCTTGCCACTTCTGAAACGCAATCAATGCTGATCGCGAGCCGGGTCAAAAATCCCGTCGATGGGTCCGGTCCAATAGCCGAGATCGAAAAGGCCTGCTCGCTTCTTTGATTTGGGCTCGAGGTCAGATTGTCGCGCTGGGCAAGCGCCAGCGTCGACGTATTAAACAGATTGTGAGAAACAGCCTCATAATGGTGAAGAACATGGCGACGTTGAATCGCAGTCAATTCAACCCATCCTGAATAGTGATGTCTAATTCGCGGGGAGCGTCCCGCTGGTCGCGGAGTCAGTACCCCGACAGGTCAGGGTAGCGACCGAGTCCGGCCGAGCAATGATCGAGACGCGCTGGTATTGTTGCCCGGTCATATCGCTCCCCGTACTGACCTCATCATCAAATTAGGACACTACCCGCAGGCTAACTTCATGAATGCAGCCGGGTCGGTTAGACTTCAAGTTGAACAATGAACTTCGGGACCTACTTTCGCCTCACGTCGTACGCCACCGTGGCGGGGGGCCTTCAGCGCTCTTGTCGCCGGTGGCATCGGCGTGGGTTAACGATCATAGCCGCGCTCGTGATGGTCGTGGCATCCGGAACCTGGAAAGGCACGCGCCGGCAATTCGGGTGACGGCTAGCGCTCAGTAATCATTCTCAAGCCTCCTGCCGCTGTTCTATGTTGGATGGCATCACCCTTCTCCCGCTCCTGCAAATCGACAAGCTGGAAGCTGGTCAAAGCGGGGCGGTCGAGTTTCGGTGCTGGCCCACCTGATTCTCTTTCTCACGACCATCAGCGCAACGCAGCATAAAGCTGATCGGGATATGAGTTTCCTCTTGCCTGATCTCATTCTTTGAAGTTTTGCTGGCCGCCGATCTGACGGCCAGTCCGCTTTTCCTGGCGACGCTGATCGCATATCTGCTGTGCGCAATTTCCACCGTAGTCTTAGCGTTCCGAGATTCTGGGCGGCGAAAGGTGACGGGGCTGCAAACTCGTCTGCTGGTACCGCCCGACTCATCTGCTGCTTACGCTGCCGATGCGCCTGGCTGGCGGCGCAAGTATTTGAAACCCGCCGGTTGCCTTTGGTCTCTGCGGGCTGCTGCTGCTGATCGTCCTGCTGGCTTTGCCGTTTTTCTGATTGCTCCCCACGCGGCGTCGGTGGTTGCAGCGGCGGGGCGGAAACGGCACGTCTCAGGCTTCATTGGGTTTTCGGATAACGTGACCCTGGGAGCAGGTCGGCCAGCGCTGAAAGGCAGCGACGAAATCTTCCCATGCTGCATGTCCGCGTGGAACTTCCACGAGTCCTGCCAGCGCGACCACGCTCCGCTGGCGCGGCATTGCATTGGACAATTTCACCGGCAGGCCTGGCGGAAGACCATGGCCGCCGAACAATTTGAAAGAGGGAAAGCCAGACCGGGTTCTTTAAGCTGTTTTTATGATGCGCTGGCTCACTGACTCTGGCGGACCTTTCATTATCAGGCCGGTGGATACGCCGGTACTCCTTCAAAGGGCACCGCGCGTGGTGGGGTTGCAGGCGTGGCTGCCATTCATTCGGGTGGACAGTGAGCGCCATTCGACCCGACACATGACTGGGGAGCGTCTGGTCTGCATAGGCGTCATCTCGGACACCTCTGAACCCCCTCCTCAAAGTGCTGCGCCTGGATCCAGCTGCGATACCCGGCCGAGTCAGACCGTTATCTTGAATTGCCCCATCATCTGGATCCACGTATCGCTGCGCTCACGCGAGGTCTACAGAAATACGGCGCGCAATGGATACGACCAGGCCGCGCCATCTGGAATCGTATCTGCGCGACTCGTACGGTTATACGCTGGATTTAGAAGCACGACCGGGCGGATCCGCTGGCGGATTTTCTGCTGAAGCACGCGGGCGGGGGCACTGAATATTTTGCGACGGCGATGGCGGTGATGCTGCGGACGCAGGGCGTGGCTACACGCATCGTGAACGGATTTCTTCCGGGCGAATTCAACGAGGCGGCAGGGCGCATTCGCTGTACGCCAGAGCGTGCGCACTCGTGGGTCGAAAGTGTATTTCCGCACTTGAACTCGTGGGTCACTTTTGATCCAACGCCGCCGGCTGTTCGCACGTCTCCACACGCGCGGCGGTTTGGCTGGCCAGTTGAACATTCATGGGCGAAGCGCTGGATTTGCTGTGGTTCGGTATGTCGTTGGCTATGACAAGCAGGAACAGCGGTCGCTTGTCACTTCGGTGCGACGCCAGTTACTCAACCTGGAGCAAAACTCAGTGTCGAAAATAAATGCGACTGGTTTCGATTCCAGGAGCCTGCCGCGAATTCTGATTGGGCTGGCGATCGCTGTGCCGTTTCTGGTGATCCTGCTGCTGGGAATGCGGATCAGGAATCTGGAGGAGGCTGGCATTCGAGGGCTAAAGGTCTGGCAAACCGCCGAGGATGATCACTCGAGTCGGGTTGAATTCTATGAGCGGCTGGTAAAATTGCCAAAGCAGGGTCAGGCGAGAGCTTTATCAAACGCCGCTGGGTACAACTTCCACGGTTGGCGTTAATGAGGCGGGGTCGCCAGCGAACACAATCGGGTGCGCTTTGGAGACGAGGAATTGTCCGCCGCCGAGCGAAGCGAGATTGAGCAGTTGCTGTCGCAGCTTGAAGGACTGGAAAGTAGAATTGACTGGCGGACGCAGAGGAACGCAAAGAGCCAGGCAGCAGGAGGGTAACTTAACCTGGGAAGTTGAATTACTTCGGGTCAGAGCCGCTTCACAATTAGCGAGAACTCTTCATGATTTGATCCGGAAATGACCCTTGGCCACGCTCGGGCCGCTGTTTAGTTAGACGGGTTCGCCGCTGATGGCGGGTACGAATCGATTGATAAAAGTAAAAATGTGGGGACTGCCGGTCTGGCTGCCCAACACCAGGGACGCCGAAAGGCGGTGCGCTTGCGACCTTCATCACATTCTTACCAGGTACCCAACAACCTGGCGGGGCAGGCTGAGATTTCCGCGTGGGAGATTGCCGCTGGTGGCCCTGCATCGATATTACGCGGGCTGGGCATCGACCTAATGAACGTTGCGCAGGGCATCGTTATCAATCACTCGCAGCGTCACGGCGCCTTTATGCCAGGAGGCAAAGCGCAAACCTCACCAGACGGAGTTCAGCGACGTCTGCTCGCTCATCGCGTGGGGAGAGTTTCGATACCGACTTCGATTGCACGAGGGCCAGATGGCTCCGTCATTGAGAGATCGCGTGGCTTTTATTGTCTGCGTTCTGGCTGGCGTCGGTGCTTATTTGGAGCCCTGCTTTTGACTCCGCTAATAATTTTGGCGATCCACCACCTACGGTTTTCATACTGATACCAGGAGACGCTGATTGTTTGTTTTGGAGCAAATTTGCCTAAAGCATAATTTACAGTGCAAGCATGAAAAAGTTGGTTTTATTAGTCTGGGTTGTCCCAAGAACCTCGTCGACAGCGAGGTGATGATGGGCCAACTCAAAGCAGAATGGTTATGAAATCACCGCGAACGCCGAAGAGGCGGACACGGTGGTGGTCAATACCTGTGGCTTTATTGATTCAGCGAAGAAGGAATCGATCGAAGCGATTCTCGAAGCGGCGCGGCTGAAGACTGACGGCAAGGCGAAGCGTCTGATCGTCGCGGGCTGTCTGGTCGAACGTTATCGCGATGAACTGCAAGGCGCGATGCCGGAAGTCGATGCCTTCATCGGCACCAGTCAGATCAACGACATCCTCGCGGTTTGCGATCCAAAGACAAATACTCGTTCCTGCCGGTCGTTCCGCTCGGCAATCAGAGCGCGACTTATCTCTACGACGAATCGACGCCGCGCGTGCTGGCGACGCCGAGCCACTATGCCTTCATCAAGATCGCCGAAGGCTGCGACCGTCCCTGCGCGTTCTGTTTCATTCCGCAGATGCGTGGTCATTTTCGCAGCCGCCGCTTCGGCTCGATCGTCGCCGAAGCGCACCAGCTCGCCGAAGAAGGCGTCAAGGAGTTGATTCTGGTGGCGCAGGATTCGTCGCGCTACGGCGAAGACCTCGGCAAAGCAGGACGCGCTGGCGCACCTGCTGCGCGAGCTCTCGCACACCGAGGGCATCGAGTGGGTGCGCGTGATGTACACCTATCCGACGCATATCAGCGACGGCTTTCTCGATGTGCTGGCCGAAGAGCCAAAGGCGGTGAAGTATCTCGACATGCCTCTGCAGCACGCTTCGCAGAATGTTTTGAAGCTGATGAAGCGCGGCGGCAATCGCGCGTAGTCTCGAGCGATTGATTGAGCGCGTGCGCGAACGCGTGCCGGGCATTGCGGTGCGCACAACTTTCATCACCGGCTTCCCGGGCGAGACCGAAGAAGACTTCGCGGAGTTGC
>ERZ1370068.9353-contig-8138_pt1 | contig 28150 bp, 47 predicted proteins | sample MGYA00561227_ERZ1370068 | MGnify/ENA primary metagenome ERZ1370068 (study PRJEB38410, sample SAMEA6850437) | metagenome | study: Metagenomic assessment of the ecological functions of the soil: analysis of the soil microbiota associated with the...
CCAGTTACGTACGTTAAGTTTTTATCACCTCCTGAACAATTTTCATCGTTTAACCCTTCTGCGGTACAGTCACGGCTTGCATCAGGATCGGGCCGCCTCAAAGCACGGATGTACTGCTTGGGTCGGTCCTATTTCACAAAGGAGATTACATTGGCTTTCGATCCTCAACATTTCGGCTGGCCGCAGCACGCCGCCACACGTCGCGTCCGTGGGTGGCGCAGCTGCATCAAGTGCGGCATTCGGGGCGCAGACGTACGCAATTATGCTCAGCTTCCTGGTTCGACATCGTCGACCAGCGGCCGCCGTGTCGCGGTAGTCAGCCCCACCGATGCTGCCGTGAGTTCAACCAATGGCACTTTGCAGCCGGCCAATTGGTTGCAGAAACAAGGTAACGCCGGGCCAAAATCTCAGCTTATCAGCAATGATGCCGGCACGTTTTCCTTAAGCATCTGGAACTACGTACTGAAAATGCCAATCATCGACGACGATCTGCTCGACCGGTTTAGTCCACACGAGGCCGCCGCAATTCTCGAAAAACTGAACGAAATTTATAAGACGGGATCAACGCACGAGGCCACCGAGCCAAATTATCAAGCAACGATTAAGGGCTAAGGCGGGGTCGCAATGATACGCACACGCTCAACATTGTAGAGTTGACGAAATAAGCCCCTAGTCACCAGGATTACCGCAGGTATCGTCTGGTACCTGGCATTGTCTCACAATTGTCTTCATCCGTCAGGCATAACTGCTCAATGGGGCGGGTATCTTGGCAATGGGCGAGGATCATGTCCGACATACCCATACCCGGTTTCCGCAAATTCTGGCCGCTGATGGCGGTCTCAATTGATTGGGACTGAGCTTCGCCTGGGTATGCTCTGCTTGGATACGCGACAAGACTGGCTCTGTTTGCAATGAGAATGCTAGCTAAAACCGCCAGCTGCTCGCCAGACCAGCCAAGCCACCGTGAACATTGACGGTAGTAACGCTAGCTCAAGTCCCCAAAGACCGATCGTCATCGATTGCTCCATCACCCACAATGGAACTCTCAACATCCATAGGTTCATCCAGGAAACAAAAGGCTTTAATGCGTTCCAGGAACAAATTGCACCGGATAAGAATGATGCGTTGAGTGGCGCGCCGCGAGCGTTAATAGCAAATTGCGCTGCACGTGTCGCCTAGCGGGCACTCACTCGCTTGCGCAGAGGTATTTCGTTGTTGGATTATTTCTTTGCAGCCACAGCGACGGGCGTCTAGCCACTGCGCCTTGAAATCCGCCGTCGCTTGCTCGCGTTATGCAGCCTGTTCAAGGAAAGCGACCGCTGTTGGAGCACAACGGTCCCTTCCTGAGCAAGTCCAGCACTGGGAAGCCGTGTCGGGCTATAGGTGCTCAAATTGTCAGCATACATTTTGCGAGCAAATTCAATCCGGCGCGGCTTTGCGTTAGATCAAACGGTATGTTTACCCGGCTACCGCGGGTTTTAGCCACTGCGGTTTGAAATCCATCATCGCTTGCTCGCGTGTCTCTGAATAGCCGCGACTGTGAATTGATGGCGGGGGTGCTCGCGAGCTGTTATCGTCCAGAACCACGGGCGACCCTGGGCGCTTGTGGCTGTTGAAATATGCGGCCAACGACCCGGCCATCGACCAGCACAAGGTAGTCCTGCTTATCGGCTGTCCATGGGCCGTAAGGGTAGTGCGCGACTGTCTTTGAGAATTAGGTCACCACATCACCGCCGCTTTTGTATTGCTATCAATATCTTGATGTGCGCCTGCATCCTGATCGAGATTTTCGGCTGGGTGTTCCATGCTGAAAGCTTGCAGACGTTGTAAGCTTCAACGAGGAAATCTCTCGTGCATTCAAGAGGCACGCTATATTTCCGTTCAGCTGCGGAGTGAGGTCGGCCCGCAACGAGACGATCGTAGGCCTTTTGCCATCCGGTGAGTGGCTCTCCGCTCTGAAAAAGCAACCACCGTGACAGCGGCTGTTTCTTCACCCATCGGGCAGTTCCTCAAATTGATCGCGCCAACTTATCAAACTGCCGCCGCGCCGGCATCCGTCCGCTCAGCTTGGCGGAGTTTCACCGGCTTATTGAAAGGCCGTCTTGCGACCGTCGCGTACATATTCCAGAATTTCATCTCTGACTGCCCAGGGGATGCACATGGCGACATGGAAACAGCTAACGCTTATTACCAAGTCCAAGGTCGTTGTTAATTTGGACACGGTTGTAATGATAGCGCGGGGAGACCGCTACCGAACTGACTTCGTAAGCGGCGGCGTGATGGTAAATGAGCGGCCGGAGGAGATCACCTGCGTCTAAGCCACCGCGCCAACTTGATCCTCGCCGGACTAGCGCTTGCTGGCATTAATGAGCAGAGTGGCTATCACATAGGCGACGGTCGCGCCGACACACAACGCGGACGTAAAGCACAGCAGACAAATTCCAGTGTCGTCATGGTGGCCCTATCGCCAACCCGCGCGACCCACATAGTTCGCTTTTGTAAATGGTAGTGGTGCGGACACACCAAGTCGCGAAGTTCCGCGATTAACCGTTAATTTTGGATGCTCGCTTCGCGGGGTTTTTTATTGAGAACCGAATGTCTAAGAGTGCCGGCAAGCTTTTCGCCGCAATGATTTAACGCGCGCTATTAAAGGCCGTAGCGGCAGGAGTCGAATTGCCAGGGCAGAAATCGAACCGGGCACGGGGAAAATTGTGATAGTATTCGGCAACCAGTTGCGTCGCATACGCCGGGGGCCACTAACGGCGGGACGGCGCAGAATGACGCGGATCAAGCTCAACTATGTTCTTGAGTATGTAGACTGCCACGGCAAGGTGCGGCGCTTATTTTCGCCGCAGGGGATGCAAGCAGACAGCACTTCCTGGCGCCCCCGGCTCAGACGAATTCATGGCCGCCTATCAGAGGGCTCTTGCGCATGCGGGACCGCTCGAAATAGGAGCGCGGCGTTTCAATCCGAAGTCAATGGATGCGCTGATTACCTACATCTGAAAAGCGATGCATTCACGAAAGCTCTGGCGCCAGAAACTCAGCGGATGCGTCGAAACATCCTCGACCGCTTCAACAATTAAGCATCAGTGACAAATCTGGCGGCTACCCTGGAGCACCGGGACACATTGCCGCGATGTTGAAACTAAAAAGCCCTATGCGCACAGAAAACTGGCTGAAGACGCTTCGTGGCCTGATGCTGTATGCAATCATGAAAACTTTCGTCTGGACGATCCCACGGCTGGCGTGGATGCGGCAAAGCCTCCGGTGAGGAGCAAGGGCCACATGACTTGGGGCGATGAACAGATCGCCGCATATCGAGAGAGACACCCGATCGGCTCTACGGCCCGGCTGGCGATTGAGCTGCTTCTTAAACGTGGCCGCACGGCGCGGTGATGCCTGACAGGCTTGGCGCGTGCAGACATCAAGCAAGGCAAACTTGAGTGGCGACCGAACAAGACAATCCGTAGTACGGGCAGGGAGCTTTCAATTCAGATTTTGCCCGAACTACAACGCGCGCTGGACGCAATGCCAGCGAGGGACACTTCCTTGCTTTATTGGTGACTGACCATGGCAAACCCTTTGCGTCAGCTGCGGCCTTGGGAACAACAAGTTTGCTGATTGGCAAGCAGGCCGTTAGAGCAGGTCCTTTGCGTGGATGGGCAAGCGGAGATCTTTATCGCGCCCACGGGCTGCGAAAGGCAGCATGTAAAACGCCTGCTCATGCCGGCTGCACTGGTCCTGAGATCAGCGGCTGTAAGTGGTCACAGCAGCCTCGCCCAGGTGCAGGTATATATTGACGAGGTTGACCAGAAGCGGATGGCCGAAGTCAGCAATGGCAAGGTTGGCCAAAAAGAGAACAGCCGGTGACTAACCTTTCGGGTTGGATCGGACTAACCCGAAGCCAAACCCTTGAAAACAAAGGGGTGAGCAGGAGAGGTGGCGACCCGGCTGGATCTCGAACCAGCGACCCTCAGCTTAGAAGACAGAAGTTATTGGAAGACGGCTGGAGGACAGTGGAAGACGGAGCCCTTGCAAACCGCCACAATATCGAGCGTATACCCTCAGTCTACTAAGGCTCAACAGCGCCGGCCATTGGAAGACACTGGAAGACGTTTGTGGATCTTCCACTGGTCTTCCAAAGCGGGAGTGGCGGGCAATGAAACTCAACCAAGCCAACGTCAAAAAACCATCGAGATCCCAGCGGAAAAGCTGCTGGGGCGCAGCTTCCCTGAGCACATTGTCTTCGATGACGACATGCCGGGGTTTGGCGTCCGGGTATTGCCGGGGAAGGGTGGGAACCGCACCGGTCCCCATATCGCCCAATACAAACCGGGCTTCTGAAGCATCGATCGTATGACGATCGGCAGTAACGTCCTCAAGGTCTCCTCTGGAGGACGCCAGGAAGAAGGCCAAGAAGATCTTTGGTGATGTCGCCCACGACTTGGATCCGGGCCAACGAGAAGAAGAAAGTCCGTAGCGAAGCCGGGGGATACGTTTGACGCAGCGATCGGGGCGAATATCTGGCGGTTCAGCAGAACGAGCTGTGTGCCGCGCAGCTACGTGGAAATCGAACGCCACTTTAAACAAGGACCGGAAGCCTCTCCACAGCGATGGCTCTCGCCAGCATTGAAGGTGCCGACACAAGCCGCCAACTGGCCGTCATCGCCAAGCGCGGCAACACTGTTGCCAATCGTGCCCGGGCCTCTCTGTCGGCGTTCTTCCGCTGGGCGATTGGGAGAACAAGGGTGGGGGCAGACTGCAGAAACCCGTCGCCGGATCGAACAAGAAGAAGGAAGCCTCCCGCGATCGGGTTCTAACCGATGCCGAGATGGCTTCCATCTGGCTTGCATGCCCCGACAGCGACTATGGCCGCATCGTCCAGCTGCTCATGCTGACGGGCTGCCGCCGAGAGGAAATCGGGGCGTTGGAGTGGTCTGAATTGGACTGGGACGCCAAGACAGTCACGCTGCCGGGAAAGAGAACCAAGAACGGCCATCCCCATATCGTGCCGCGTGTCGGACAAGGCGCTATCGGTCATCAAGGCCATCCCGCGACAGGAGCGCAAACACGTATTCGGGAGTGGGCAGGGCGGCTATGGCGGCTGGTCCAAATCCAAAGAGGTCATTGACGACACCTGCAAGGTGAAAGACTGGACACTCCATGACCTGCGCCGCACTGCTGCAACACGAATGGCCGACATCGGCATTCAGCCGCACGTTATCGAGGCGAGTTATAAATCACGTCAGCGGCCACAAGGCTGGCGTAGCGGGTATCTATAACCGCAGCACCTATGAACCCGGGAAGCAGGCCGCGCTTAAGGCATGGGCCAATCACTTAGCCGTCGCCATCGCGAAGGCTGAAGGGGCGAACGTGACTCCGCTCCGTAAAGCCTGACGCGCAACGACGTCGGGGTAGGGTATTTGCGAAGCTGTAAAGAGCCACCGGCCATTTGAGTTCAGAAATAAAATGCCGAACAATTGTCCCGGCGTGAATTTACCTTTTGCGGCATCTGGGAAGGACCGTATCCCAGCTCCGGTGCCGTGGGGGCCGTCGTCACTAGGCAACAGCGGTCCCCTTCTGCGCTAGACCGGATCGCGAACTATTAGAAGGTCGCCATGGTTGTTGCACGCGGGACATTCGAATGAGCTATCGATCCCGATCATCCTTGTTCGATGCAAGCCATACTAGACGCATTACGTTGCCGCATTTCGGGCAGGTGGGTCGCTCTGCCACAGTTTCGGGAGACGCAACTGTAATAAAGGGCACCATGCAGCTGAAACGTGATCCAAGCCTTTATGTTCCGAGGCGAGGCGTGCCGCCAGCGATCGGTCAGCCATCGGCGGAATCGCAGCAGGAGTGTGGCTTCTAATCCCTGGGCTGCCCGAGAGCTGCTCTCATGCGACGGAGTTTTTGCATTCGCCGTAATGGAGACAGCTTGGTCGGAGGTCGAATACCTTCGACGGCTCTAGCTTACCCAACCATCGCGCTTCCCAACCACATATGTGCCACGCAATTTTGGTAGGGCCGAATTCCTTGGTGGGCGTACATACCTCGAGGATCAGCAGCTCCCAGCCTAGCCGGCCCGGGCCAATGCTAACAAGGTCTAGAAAGTTCCATCAGCCGCCCGAGTTCCACTAGCTGCGCTTGGATTTTTACTTCGATCCAGGCTTTCGACGGCGCTTAATCAGTTTGATCGCGCGACCGTCACTCGCCCCCTAATGCGGGCGCGGTTGAGGCCCGCAGGGGGCTGAACTGCGGCCCCACCATCTCCATGATCACGGTGCTCGCCCGGCCGAACCGAATACCAATCCAACAATCTGTGATCAGCAGCACAGCGGCGGCGCACATTAAAGGCGAGTGTGACCCATCAGCAGCCCAGGGAGATCGGTCATGGCCAACACCGGAAAACTTCATCGTAGGCGCCACCGCGGCGATCGCTATGTTGATAGTGGCAAATCCTGATGGGGCGTCTCGCGCCCGTGAATACACAGTTAGTCAACAAAGCGCCAAGTATGAGCGCCCTGCCGCTTTCGAAACCAATCCGATTTATGGGTCAGATGCTTCGGTCAGTGAGTACCATTGGAGAACACGCCTAGGACTGACTGGTAAAGCGAACTAGCTCCACCCGGATGGGCCATGGCGAGACGATAGAGAGCCGCAGTTCTTTCATGGCTGCGGCTCTTTCTATTGGAAACACGCGAGCAAGCGATGACGGATTTCAAGAAACAGTGGCTAACAACATGAATGCCTAGTGCAGAAAGTCGGCAATCAAGTAAGCTGCCCAAAACCAATGGCGATGAGCGCGGGCAAGCCATTAGGCACAACCGCTGAACGGGATTTACGAGACGCCCGATGCACTGGAAGAGTAGTTGCGGCAGTGCGCTTGCAAATGTCCTTCGGGCTTCCCTTACTGTCATTGTCCGCCCGTTGTTAAAGTGGATTTCGACCCGTTTCCCGTTCAGTTGCATGAATTCAATCGTGTCAAAATCAATTTCACTGCGGACTTCGCGACGTCGTGGAGTTGTTTCCATGTCGCCATGTTTAGCTCCGCGCGCTCAAGGCCACAATTCAGTTAGGTAATGTGGCGCCCTGACCTCGCGACCATTGGGACGGACGGGTATGAGATCGGGGGCCGAGCTAGCTCTCTGGAGGGGACCATGAGAGCGCGCAGATCTTATAGTTACCCTCGGTGACGACGGCTTAGACCTCCGTATATTTCGGTATAGGTCGCCAGACGCGGCAGACAGACTACGGACGATTGATCCGGCTATTGCCACTTGCACGTTCAGAGGCGCAACTCTAGTGTCCTAGCCTTCAGGGGCTACAAATGAGACTCGGTGTCGCGCGATAATCGTATTCTCTTCAGTTGCAACTAGTTTGCCGGTAACGTCACGCCCATTCCAAAGATGAAGATCGTCCAAACCGGGTGCGCCGCTTCGTGCCAGAATAACTTCAACGTATGCGTAAACCTTAACGTCTCCCGCCTGTACCGCCGCCAATTGCAGGCACCCAACAGGTAACGCCATCAGCACCACTGTTAATTGGCCCGGATTGTGCGGCGAACCTAAAGGTCTGTTTACTGTTGTGCTAAGGCCAGCCGCGAGGCTGAGAGCCACTTCATATTGGCGGCCCAACAGCAAAAGACCGGCGGCGCTGCCACAACATGGTGGCTAGAAGAGTCCATCATGACCCCAAGATTGATAGTTGCCGTTTTTGCGATCAGTGCCATGCCGGTGTATGCGCAGGCTCAAGACCCAAACCCAGTGGTGACGGCTGCACGAATAGTTGCCGACACTATCAGTAGCAATCCGGCCAAGATCGAAACCTATTGCGCAATCGGCAAGCTCAGTGACCAGATCGAGGATGCCAACGAGAAAAAGACAGCAAAACGGCCGATGAGCTGACTCAAAAAATGAAGGAATTGGAAGAAAGACTGGGTCCCGAATATGCCTCATTGATGAACGGACTTCAGAAAATTGATCCGGATTCCGACGATGGCGTGGAAATCGAGGCGACATTGAGAGCGCCTCAATAGGCCGTGTGCAAAGAAGTAACGGGCCGTCTCCGTTAAAACAATCATGGACACCATCGAGCGGATAGACTTCGCGATATGCGCCAATTTTTGCTTTTTTCGTTTTTTTCTCGGACTTTTTGCGTGATCGATGCCGATCGCCTTCAATGGCCAAAATAGCGCAGGCGGCAAAGTGGCAGGTAGCGACGCTGCAAGGTCAGAAACTTAGTGGCGGCATACTGGATCTGACCAGACAAGATTTCGCGGTTTTGAAAATTTCATTCAGTTTTTCGAGTATGGCCTGCGCTTCTGTAGGGCGAGAGTCTGTTCAACGTATCACCCTCGATGATTGGCTTCGTCGGTCTCGAGAGTTCGGTGATGCTGAGCGAGAATGTTCCGCATCATTGCTGATGGCTGATACTCGCCGCCCTGGCGTTACTATGAACTTCTTGAATCCAGTTGGCAGGCAGCAAAGCGCTCCTGAGTCGAGCTAACAGCCGCATCCGTAGGACTGACAACCGCTATTCTGCATCCGGCCGTCGAAGATGTGGAGGCGGGAAAGCTGAGCTCGATCGCATACGTCTGAGCGCCGAACGCAGAACTCGATGCGGTTGCGCCACCGACCAGACGCGACGGCAAGCGCCTGTGCGGCACCAAGCCGCCAGATTGTATCGTAGGCCATTCAGATAGGTTTCCTTTATAGTTGCTGGGCGCAGCGCCGCCGAGTTGCATCCGTGGAAATAGAGTGGCCCGGTCCGTGACGGCACCGCGAGGCATGGAACCGCAGGAACAGTTGCAATGATTTATCGGTTGGTAGGTGTTGAAAACTTTTAGGAAAGCTTCGAATGGACGATTGGATCCTGAGCAGGCGGTTCGGTCTTAGCGTTGAGTATTGATGATGATTCGCTTGAGAGCCCGATCCCGCGATACTGGTGCGGAGTCGCAACGCGGACCTAGATCGCCTTGCTATACGTTCCTGCAGGGCCGTCGCAAGCCGTTGGACGCTCGCGTGAAGACGCAAACATCACACCGTTTGCCCGGCTATTAATTAGCGATGCGCTGTCGTCCAACACTGGCCGATAACCGCCCTACCTCAGGCGGATAGATCGTCACGATGACGCAGAATGAGCTTCATGCGATGCTCGGCTCGTGGATATTGGAGTCGGCCTGCGGAAGCCGTCGTAAGCAGCCTTGGTGCAGGCGTAGCGCAAGCGACATGATGCGCGTAACGGGTGGCGGCCATGAGATCGTCGCCCTCTTTCACCACCTTGCCGTCCTTTGCGGTGATACAAAGCGAAATTCTTCCCACCAGTCATTGAGATGCTTGAAGACTTTGAACTTGCCCGGTCTGCATTCGCGTGAGCATGTCCATCAGACCGGCTTCAACAGAAACGCTGCCATCTTCAAACTGCGCGTGCTCGTGCAAGATATTGAGGCCTTGCGCTTTATACTGGTTCGGCTAGCGCGATTCCGGCGCCCTCAAGAGTTTCGCGCCCTCCGTCTTTCGGCCAGGCCCATGGCAACTCTTTGTCCCCACGCGCGACCGCCACCGGCGTGAACAACTGGGTGTTGCTTCCTTCAGTCGATGCGCTTTGGAAACATAAACCGTGTCGGTGTCACGATCCCAAACGATCTCGACCGCCGCGAACGGGTGAGTCCAACCAAAATCCATAGCTCCTAAACGGGGCCAATGCGGCGGGAAATCCGCGATGCTCGCAAGCGATCGATCCTCGGCGACAGGAAAATATACGACCGGAGCCAAGAATGGAATGCCTTTGGTCCGGGCTTCCATTTCATGCGCCGGGTAACTGGAAATAATCTTTTTCTTTTCATCTTCGCTGTAATGCTCAACGTCATCGATCGTCATAACGATCTTGAAACGGTCGTCCGATTTTTCGTGCAGAAAGCGCTTAACGACTGTCGACACGCCCTGCAGCGGCGTGAATGTCATCCACACAGGATTGGCGCCCACGTTTAGTACGCGTCAGTCCCTCGGTGTAAATATCTGCCGGGGGCTCTTCATCGAACCAGACAAAGTCCAATGTCTCGCCCTGGAATTTCTCCCGCCCTGAAGCGTAGGTTTTGAGACCGATAGTGACTGGCCGCCCGATACGTGATCAATCTTGATCGTATCGAGCAGAGTCCGGCGTGCCGCGCGCAGCGACAAGATCGACGAAGCGCATCCTTCGGGATCGCGCCCGTGCCGTGCTCTCCCGATCGTCCGACCAGGACACGCTGCACGGTGTCTCGTGACTACTTCGCCGGTTACACCGCATGCCCATCCGATAACGTGGACGGTCGAAGCGGCGACCACGCCACCAGTCAGGATAGAGACCGGTAGCATGCATCGCCGCCTCAAAACCGTCCTGCAAGCGTCTTCCGGGCTGATTGCCCGCCATGAGTAATCTCCTCACGGTGCACGGAGCCGGCCGAGTGAAAGGCAATCTGCTTTGGATAGGGCGGAGCTGGACGGCACAGCTCGCCCGAGTGCGCGAGGCGTATCGGGCTCGTGAGAAGATGAAAGGGGGTCAGCCGCTTCGGTGGATCATGCGCTAGGCAAACCGGGCGCGAATTCAGAACGGTCACAATCGCACTGTCGCGGTAAACCTACTATGCGGTCGGTGATCCTGACGCGGGGCAGGGGCTTCGCCCCGCTGCTCCATGCGCCGCAGTGTCCGGAACGGATATGCCGAGGATTTTGGCCGTGCGCGTGTTCGTGGCCGCACGCAGCCAACTGGGTCTGTCTTGGGTTCCATAGTCAGCGATCCACAAAAACCCGCCAGAAGTGGCGGGTGCGGGTCGGGCCACGGTGGGTCACACGCGGCCTCCCATATATTGAGTGACCGAGACTCGCGGCTTTCCACCGCCGACTACAGAATTATTTTGAGGCTACGCTTTCGCGGCAGGATCAGGACTTGCTCCCGGCTCTTGCGATCAAGCTCGCGCAGCATGAACTTCGCCTGGTCCTCAACGGACATGCGGTAATCGCGCTGGAACTCTTTTGCTGCGGCCATCCGATAGCGCGACCACAATAACGTGTTGGGACCGGCTCTGCATTTGCCGCGAATCCGTGGCCGTCTGCATTGGCCGAGTGGAAATAGATTTCTCCGGATCATTGTCTCTATCTTTCCAAACAGTCTTCCAAACGCTGATCCCGTGGAAGAAAGCTTTAGCTAAGTACTTGGCCTCTATTGGCGACCCCGGCTGGATTCGAACCAGCGACCCTCAGCTTAGAAGGCTGATGCTCTATCCGGCTGAGCTACGGGGTCCGCGTAACTCACGGTTTAGCCTGCAGCCAGACGGCCGATGCAAAGATACTGGCGCAAAACATTTCTAATCGCGTTACAGGTTCGGCAGATCTGTGATCGTGCCGGACGTTGCAACTTGGCGGGTCCCGTTCAGCGCGCATTTCGACTGATAGATTAAGACCCTTAGACGTAATTCTTTAAGCTCGGCTCATGCCGACTTCTGAGGATATCGGCCGAGGCGATTGGATCGTCGTATCAATTCCTGTGCAATGGCGCGGCATGCTCGCACCGGCTGAAGGTGCGTCACTTCGGCCATGTCGCTCGACACCATCCGGACCTGAAATGACGTGTCTGCGGCGACCCGCTGCTTACGGAGGGTTCATTCCCATGCGTTCGCTCTCGTTCGCGCCGGCCTTGCCGCCGCGCTCCTGACCGCTGCCTGGGTTTTCGCCTGCGATCGCGGCCGAACAAGCCGTTCAAGCAAAGCGCGACTCGACGAGGCGGCAATCAAGCTCGAAGCGCAGATCAAAAGCGATGCCGGCACATGTGGCAAAGCCCGCCGCCACGCTTGCGGCGCGATGCCGATGCGGCCTTCCAGAAGAACGATTTCCGCGCCGGGCATGCTGGTCCTCGGCCAGCTCGTCACGGTCGCGCCCGATGATGCGTCAAGCTGGCTGCGGCTTGCCCGTACGCATCCTGCAGATCAAGCCGCGCGATGATCGCGAGAAGGCGCTGCTGCTCGATCGTGCGTCGACCGCCGCCTACATCGCCTATCAGCGCGCGGGCGACCGCAATCTGGAAGCTGACAGCCTGTCAGTCCTCGGCCGGACGCTTGCCGACCGGCAGCAGTGGCGCGGCGCGCTCGATGCCCTGCGCCTCTCGCTCGAACTGCGCGAGACCGCTGAACTGCGCGGCCAATACGAAAAGCTGCGGGCCGAGCACGGTTTCCGGCTGCTCGACTATACGGTCGACTCGGACTCGATCTCGCCGCGCGCCTGCTTCCAGTTCTCCGAGGAACTGCCCGGCCGGCGCACCGACTTCTCGCCCTTCGTCGCGGTCGCCGGCTATGGACCGGCCGGCGATCATCGGCAGAGCGAAAAGCAGCTCTGCGTCGAGGGCCTCAAGCACGGCGAGCGCTATTCGATGACGCTGCGCGCCGGCCTCCCTTCGGTCGTGAAGGAAACGCTCGCGAAAGTCGGCCGAGTTCACGATCTTCGTGCGCGACCGCAAGCCCTTCGTGCGCTTTTCAGGCAAGGCCTATGTGCTGCCGCGTACCGGGCCAGCGCGGCATTCCGGTGCTCAGCGTCAACACCAAGGCGGTGACGCTGTCGATCTATCGGATCGGCGACCGCAATCTCATCGACACGCTTCTCGGCTACGACTTCCAGCGCAACATCGAGCCGCTATCAGGCCGAGCGCCTGGCCGAACGAGCGCGGCGCCCGGATGTGGAGCGGTGAACTTGCCGTCGAGCCGAAGCTCAATGCAGAGGTGACAACCGCATTTCCCGCTCGACGCAGGCGGTCAGGATCTCAGGCCCGGCGTCTACGCCATGACCGCCGAGCCGAAGGATGTCGTCTCCGAGTGACTACGGCCAGCAGGCGACGCAATGGTTCATCGTTTCCGATCTCGGCCTCACGGCCTACACCGCGCATGACGGCATTGACGTCTTTATCCACTCGCTGGCGAGCGCCGATCCGCGCGGCAGCGTCGAGGTGCGCCTGGTTGGCACGCAACAACGAGGTGCTTGCGGTCCGCCAGACCGACCGCAACGGCTTCATTCATTTCGAGGCCGGTCTTGCGCGCGGCGAAGGCGGCGCCGCGCCGGCCGCGATCGTTGCCAGCCGAGAAGAACGACTACGCGTTCCTGAGCCTGAAATCGCCTGCGTTCGATTTGTCCGATCGCGGCGTCGCCGGACGGCCGGTTCCGGCTGGGCTCGATGCCTTCGTCTATACGGAGCGCGGCGTCTACCGCACCGGCGAGAACGGTTGCTGTGACCGCGCTGCTGCGCGATGCGCGCGGCGCGGCGGCGCTGAATGTTCCGCTGACATTGGTGGTTGCGCGCCCCGACGGCGTCGAATATCGCCGCGCGCTTGTGGCCGATCAGGGCCTCGGCGGCCGCTCGCTGAGCCGTGCCGATCGTCGCCTCGGCCTCGACCGGCACCTGGCGCGTCGCGGCCTACACCGATCCCAAGCGACCGCCGGTCGGCGAAACCACCTTCATGGTGGAGGACTATGTCCCCGATCGCATCGAGTTCGAGCTTGCATCCGCCGGCCAAGGGAATTTCACGCACTGCGCCGGCCGCAGCTTGCGCGTCGACGGGCATTTCCTCTACGGCGCGCCGGCCTCAAGCTCGAGCTGTCGGGCGAGGTCATCGATCGCCGCTGCCAAGGAGCGCGCCGGGCTTTCCCGGCTACGCCTTCGGTCTGTTCGACGACGACGTCACGGCGATCCGCCAGGAGCTCGACGACCTGCCGAGCACGGACGCCGCCGGCAAAGCGACATTTCCCGTCAAGCTCGACAAGGCTGCCGGCGAGCGCGCCGGCCGCTGGAAGCGCAGATCACAGTGAGAATGGCGGAGTCCGGCGGTCGCGCGGTCGAGCGCAAGCTGACGCTGCCGGTGACGCCCGATGCGCCGATGATCGGCGTGCAAGCCTGCTGTTCTCCGGCCGCTCGCTCGCCGACGGGCGAATGCCGACTTTCGACGTCGTCATGGTCGGCGCCCGACGGCAAGACGCTCGTCGAAGCGCGGGGCTGCGCTACGACCTGCTCAAGGTCGAGACCAGCTATCAATGGTATCGCGCAGAACGGCCAATGGGAATACGAGCCGGTCAAGCGCACCGAGCGCGTTGCGAACGGCACGGTTGACGTCGCTGCCGACAGGCCGGCGCGGCTGTCGGTGCCGGTGAAGTGGGGCCGCTATCGCCTGGAAGTCTCGACCGGCGAGCCGAACGGTCCGGTCACGTCGGTCGGCTTCGATGCGGGCTTCTATGCGGATGCGAGCGGCGGACACGCCCGGACCTGCTTGAAGGTCGCGCTCGACAAGCCGGACTACAAGCCGGGCGAGACCGATGAACGTCGCGGTGACCGCGCGGACCGCCGGCCGACTGACGGTCAACGTCTTCACCGACCGGCTTGTCGCCAGCCAGTCGCAGGACGTGCAAGCCGGTGCCGCGCGCGTCAGCCTTAACGTCGGCCGCGACTGGGGCAGCGGGCGCCTACATGGTCGCGACATTGCGCCGTCCGCTCGACGCGCCCGCGCAGCGCATGCCCGGCCGCGCCATCGGCGTGCAGTGGTTCTCGATCGACAAGAGGCGCGTACGCTCGCGCGTCGACATGAAGCTGCCGGCGACGATGCGGCCAAGCATCGACGCTGACGCGTGCCGATCAAGCTCGCCGGCCTTGCCGCCGGCGAGGAGGCGCGCGTCGTCGTGGCCGCGGTCGATGTCGGCATCCTCAACCTCACCAACTACAAGCCGCCGGCGCCCGACGACTATTACCTCGGCCAGCGCCGGCTCACCGCCGAGATCCGCGACCTCTACGGGCAGTTGATCGACGGCATGCAGGGCGCGCGCGGCCAGATCCGGTCGGGCGGCGATTCTGCCGGCAGCGGAACTGTCCGGCTGCGCCGCCGACGCAGGCGCCGCTCGCGCTTTATTCCGGCATCGTCACCGTCGGCCGCGATGGCACGGCGCAGAGTGCAGTTCGACATTCCGGCCTTCGCCGGCACCGTGCGCGTGATGGCGGTGGCATGGACGCAGGACAAAGGTCGGCAAGGCGTCCGGCGACGTCGTCGTGCGCGATCCGGTCGTGCTGACCGCGACGCTGCCGCGCTTCCTGCGCACCGGCGATCGCGGCGCGGTGCAGCTCGAGCTCGACAACGTCGAAGGCGCGGCGGGCGACTACAGATCGCGCTGCAGCCGCCGACGGGGCTGCCAGGCTGGACGGCGACCAGCCGCCGGTACTCAAACTTGCGGACAAGCAGCGCGATCGCGTGTCCGTTCCGGTGACAGCATCCGGTGCCGGACCGGGCACTGTGACGGTGAAGGTGAGCGGGGCCGGACAATTTGCACTCGAGCGCAGCTATGCGCTCGACGTGCGGCCCGCGACGCAAATCCTGACACGGCGCACCGTACGCACGCTCGCCAAGGGCGAGACGCCTCACGTTGTCGAAAGATCTGTTCGCCGATTTCGTGCCGGGTACCGGCCGCGTCGGCTCTGTCGGTTGCCGTCTCAACGTCGCTCGACGCCGCGACGCTTGCTCAGTGCGCTCGATCGCTATCCGTTCGGCTGCTCCGAGCAGATCGCGAGCCGCGCCATGGCGATGCTCTACGTCAACGAGCTTGCTAGCGCAGGCGCAGCTTTCGCCCGATGGCGACGTTGACCAGCGCATCCGGGAGCTCGATCCCGCGGCTGCTGGCGCGGCAGGGCTCGAACGGCTCGTTCGGGCTGTGGTCGGTCGGTGGCGACGATCCATGGCTCGACGCCTACGTCACCGATTTCCTGACGCGCGCGCGCGGCGCGCGGCTTCGACGTGCCGCAGACGGCGTTATATGCTCGCGATCGACCGCCTTCGCAATTACGTCGCCGGCGCAGCCGAAGCCGTCGCAAGAACGGCGGCCGCGAGCTCGCCTATGCGCTCTATGTGCTGGCGCGTAACGGCGCTGCGCCGATCGGCGATCTGCGCTACATCGCCGACGTCAAGCTTTCGCGACGTCGCAACGCCAATCGCCAAAAGCGCAGATTGCGGCGGCGCTTGCGATGGTCGGCGACAACGCGCGCGCGCCGATAACGCCTATCTTGCGGCGCTCGATGCCATTGCGCCACAGCCGAAGCTCGATCTTGGCCGCGCCGATTTCGGCTCAGCACTGCGCGATGCGGCCGCGTTGGTGACGCCTCGCTTCGGAAGGGCGCGCGCCGCAGAAAACAATCGATGATGCCGTGCTGCGCATCGATACAGCGCGCACGCTGGCGGCGTCGACATCGACCCAGGAGAACGCTTGGCTGGTGCTGGCCGCGCGTGCGCTTGCCAAGCAGCTCAACTCCATCTCGCTCAACGTCAACGGGCGAAACGCGGCAGGGGCGCGCTCTACCGCAATTTGCGGCCGGACGATCTTGCATCGTCCTCTGCGGTGTCAAAACAACGGCGACGGCAACGTTTCAGGCGGTCGTCAGCGGTGAACGGATCGCCACTCGCGCCGGAGCCGGCGGCGAAAGCGGCTTCAAGATCGAGCGCAGCTACCACACGCTCGCCGGCGAAGCGGCCGACCCGAGCAAAGCAAGGCAAAACCAGCGCTTCGTCGTGGTGCTGAAGGTGACCGAGCCGCAACCGCAGTTCGGCCGCGTCATCGTTGCCGACTACCTGCCGGCCGGATTCGAGATCGACAATCCGCGCCTGGTCTCCTCCGGCGAGACCGGCGCCCTCGACTGGATCGCGGACGGCAGCCGAGCCGGTGCACGCCGAATTCCGCGACGACCGCTTCACCGCAGCCTTCGACCGGCTGGCGGACGCATCCGCCGGTGTTTACGCGTTGCCTATGTTGTGCGTGCGGTGTCGCCGGGGCGCTACGTGCTGCCGCAGGCCATATGTCGAGGACATGTATCGGCCTGACCGCTTTGGCCGAACCGCCACGGGCGCGATCGAGATCACGGCGAGATGAAACGGCTGGCAACGCATACTTGCAGCAACCGGCGCAACGGCTCGCCATCATCGTGGCTGTGTGTGCGGCTGGGGTCTATGCATTGGGACCCGCAGCTCTCGGCAAGAACCTCGAGGTACTCGCATATCGTGCTCGACCGCGAAGGGCGAGCTGCTGCGCGCCTATGCGACGCCGGAGGGCCGCTGGCGGTTGCCGGTCACGGTGGAAGATGTCGATCCGCGTTTTCTGCGCCTGCTGTTTGCTTACGAAGACAAGCGCTATTCACGGGCATCAACGGCGTCGATCCGCTGTCGATGGTCAGACGCCGCTTATCAGTTCGTTACCAATGGCCGCGTCGTCTCCGGCGGCTCCACCATCACGATGCAGGTGGCGCGGCTGCTGGAGCCGCGTGAGCATCGCACTCTGGGCGCGAAGCTGCGGCAGATCGTGCGCGCGGTCGAAATCGAACGCGCGCTCACGCAAGGCCGACATTCTTGCCCTTTACCTGACGCTCGCGCCCTATGGCGGCAATCTCGAAGGCGTTCGCGCGGCGTCGCTGGCCTATTTCGGCAAGGAGCCGCGAAGCTTGTCGCTCGCGGAGGCGGCCTTGCTGGTCGCGCTGCCGCAGTCGCCGGAGCTGCGCCGGCCGGACCGCTCGATCCGGAGGCCGCGCGGGCTGCGCGCGACCGCGTGCTCGACCGCGATCGCGGCTGGCGGGCGTGGCACCGCGCGACGAGATCGCGCGTGCCAAGACCTAGAGCCGGTGCCAGACGGGCGCAAGCCGATGCCGATGCTTGCGCCGCATGCGCGCCGACGCAGGTGGTCGCTGCGCTGAACCCGACACAGCGTGTGCATCGCCTCACCGATCGATCGCCGCGTTGCAGAAGAGCCTGCGAGGAGCTCGCGCTGTGAGCGCGCGCGGACGCTCGGTCCCGATATTTCGGTCGCCGATCCTTGCGGTCGACAACGCGAGCGGCGAGGTGCAGGCGCGCGTCGCCTCGGCCGACTATTTCGACACGCGCCGCGCCGGCCAGGTCGACATGACGCAGACGCTGCGCTCGCCGGGCTCGACGCTCAAGCCTTTCATCTACGGGCTCGGCTTCGAAGACGGTCTCATCCATCCCTGAGACGCTGATCGACGACCAGCCCTCCGGTACGGCGGCTACGCGCCGGAAAATTTCGATCTGACGTTCCAGGGCACGGTCACCGTGCGCCGCGCGCTGCAATTGTCGCTCAACGTTCCGGCGGTCGCCGTGCTCGGCAAGGTCGGCGTCGAGCCGGCTGAGCGCGCGGCTCACCGAAGCCGGTGCCGCGCTCGTGCTGCCGAAGAGCGAGGCGCCCGGTCTCGCGATGGGGCTCGGCGGCGTCGGTGTCAGGCTCACCGATCTGGTGATGCTTTATGCCGGCGCTGGCCCGGCAGGGCATCGGCGATAGCGCTTGAGCGAACTAGCGGACGCAGGTGCCACACAGTCCACGGCGACTGCTCGATCCTGTTGCAGCGTGGTACGTCGGCAACGTTCTGCATCGGTGCGCCGCCGCCGGACAATGCGCCGCATGGGCGTATCGCCTTCAAGACCGGCACGTCCTACGGCTATCGCGACGCCTGGGCGATCGGTTTCGACGGTACGCACGACGATCGGTGTCTGGGTCGGGCGCGGCCCGACGGTGCGCCGGTGCCCGGTCCTTTACGGCCGCGCGTCTGCGGCGCCGATCTTGTTCGATGCCTTTGCCCGTTCCGGTTTCACTCCCGTGCCGTTACCGCAGGCGCCGAAAGGCACTGATCTTCGCGGCGAATAGCAAACTTCCGCCGCCGTTGCAGCGATTCAACGCAGGCACTGGTTTGCGTGAAGCGACCGAGCGCCCGCGCATCATGTTCCCGCCGGACGGCGCGCGGCTCGAGATTGGCCGGCGGCGACCAGCCCAACCCGGTCGCGCTCAAGATCGCCGGCGGCCGTGCGCCGCTGACTGTCATGGTGAACGGCGTGCCGCTTGCGGCCGAGAGCGGCCGGCGCACATTATTCTTCCGTCCGGACGGTCCCGGATTTGTCCGCCTGACGGTGATGGATGCGACCGGCGCCACCGACAGCGTATCGGTGAGGCTGCAGTAGCGCTGCCAATGACAGCGCGTGGGCTTGGCTCTATTGTCCGGCCGGGTCTAACGGGCTTCGAGAGTGAGCATCACGACGAATAAGGCCGGCCCATCGCTTGTTCCGGGCCGCGGCCTTGGCACAGCGCTCGACTATGCGGTGGTCTCGCATAGACGCGCCGTCGTGCTCCTACTGTTGTTCTCACTGCTGGCCTTCCTGCCGGGCTTTTTCCAGATCCCGCCGGTCGATCGCGACGAGGCGCGCTTTGCGCAGGCGACGAAGCAGATGCTGGAAACCGGCGAGTATGTCGACATCCGGTTCCAGAACGAGGTCCGCTACAAGAAGCCGGTCGGCATCTACTGGCTGCAGGCGGCAGCAGTGAAAGCGGGAGAAGCGCTCGGCGTGCCGCGGCCGCGCGCGACGATCTGGCTCTATCGCCTGCCGTCACTGCTTCGGTGCTATCGGCGCCGTGCTGCTGACCTATTGGGCGGCGCTTGCGTTCGTTTCAAGACGTGGCGCACTGATTGCCGCATTGATGATGGCAAGCTCGGTCCTGCTCGGCGTCGAGGCGCGGCTCGCCAAGACGGACGCCATGCTGCTGCTGACCTCGGTCGCGGCTATGGGTGCCATGGCGCGCGATCTATCTCGCTTGCCGGCGCACACCCGAAACCCCGGTTGGCTGGACACAGCCGGCCATCCTCTGGACGGCGCTGGCCGCCGGCACCCTTATTAAGGGACCGCTTGTCCTGATGTTTGTCGTACTTACGGCCGTCACGTTGCCAGTTGTTCGATCGTTCCGTACGCTGGCTGTGGTCGCTGCGTCCGGTCGCCGGTTTTGCTCTGGATGGTCCTGCTGGTCCTGCCGTGGTTCGTCGCGATTGTTGCCAAATCGGGCGGCGATTTCTTCGTGCAGGCGGTCGGCCACGACATGCTCGGCAAGGTGACGAGCGGGCAGGAGGCGCATGGTGCGCCGCCCGGATTCTATTTCGTGCTGTTCTGGGTCACGTTCTGGCCCAGTTCGGTGCTCGCGGGCTGGCGGCACCGACGATCTGGCGATCGCGACGCGAGGCTGGCGGACAGTTTCTCCTTGCCTGGCTTGTGCCGTCCTGGCTCGTGTTTGAGGCGGTGATGACCAAGCTGCCGCATTACGTGCTGCCGCTCTATCCGGCGATTGCGATTTTGATCGCGGGCATTCTCAGTTCCGGCAACCTGTCCAAGTTGCGCTGGCTGGTCCGCGGCACCATTGGATGGTTCCTGTTTCCCAGCGCCATCGCGATTGCTAGTGCTGATCGCGTTCATCATGTTCGGTGGCGACCTCGGGCTCATCGCATGGCCTTTCTCTGCGGCCGCTGTGATATGCGGCCTGTTCGCCTGGTGGCTCTACGACGTTGATGGTGCGGAGCGCGCGTTGTTGCGTGGAATGATCGCTTCCGTGCTGGTCGCGGTCACTGTCTATGCGGTGACATTGCGTTTGTTGCCGTCGCTTTTTCCGAGCGCGATGATCAGCGAAAACATTAGTATGCGTGAATGCCGACCTGCTCACGTTGCCTCGACATTTGCCTATCAGGAGCCGAGCCTCGTGTTTCTCTCTGGGACCGATACCCGCTTCACCGATGGTCCGGGGCGGCAGACTTCCTGCGGGCGGGCCATGCCGTTTTTGCTGTGGTGGATCTGCGCAGCGAGGCGCGCCTTCGCGCAACGCGCAGAATTCGACCGGATTGCGCTATTCACTCAGCCAGCGGTTTGAGGGGTACAATATCAGTATCGGTAAGCCGGTCTCGCTGACCGTCTTCCGTTCGCAGGTGAACCAATGAGCCTGGCCAACGGATTCAATCGCATGGATGGTGAGAGTTCGCTCCGCCGCTGCGCCACCAACGTCATGACGGCGCTCAATGTGCTGGCGCGTCCGCGTCGGGTCCGGCTGCCGCACTCCGATGCGTACTCGCTGCCAATGCTGGCGATTGCGGCTGGGGTCGCCATTGCCGTCTTTCTGTTTCTGGCCTGGGCACTTGATGCTGCGGCCAGCCGCGGCGCCGGTCACCTGCCGCGTTGGATCATCTCCTGTTCGACGACATTACCGGATTTCGGCAAGTCGGGATGGTTCCTGTGGCCGCTCGGTTTGTTGTTTCATGGCGCTTCGCCGCACTGCCGCCGGTATTGACCCTGTTCTCGCAACGCGTGCTGGCAGCCGTCATGGTGCGGGTCGGATTTCTGTTCACCGCAATCGCGGTACCGAGCCTGTTCGTGACCATCGTCAAGCGCATCGTCGGCCGCGCACGGCCGGAATGTCGGCGGCAGCCTCGACCCGTTCCTCTTCAGTCCGTTCAGGTGGGAAGCGGCCTATGCCGGCATGCCGTCGGGACACGCCACGACGGCTTTCGCCGTGCTTGTCGCCGTCGGGACACGTTTGGCCGCGCGCACGCACGGCCCTGCTAATTTATGCCCTGTTGATCGCGATCAGCCGGGTGGTCGTCACCGCGCACTATCCAACCGATGTGCTGGCCGGCGCGCTGGTTGGCGCTGTCGGCGCAATGATGGTGCGGCGCTATTTCGCGCTGCGCCGGCTCGGCTTTTCGATCGGGCCGGGTGGTGAAGTCCACCAGCTTCCAGGACCGTCGCTTGCGGCGCATCAAAGCAGGTTGCCCGCGGGCTGCTTGCCCCATAAGACATCGCGTCATGACGACAACCGACCTGGCGGTATCCATCGTGGTGCCGGTCCGCAACGAAGCGGGCAACATTGCGCCTCTCGTCGAGGAAATCGCGGCGGCGCGTCGATGGCGAGTGGCCTTTCGAGGTCGTCTACGTCAATGACGGATCCAATGACATGACGGACGATGAGCTCCGCAGCCTGATGGCGCGCTATCCCTGGCTGCGCCAGGTGCGCCACAAGCAATCCTGCGGCCAGTCGGCGGCGGTGCACAGCGGCGTCACGCGCGCGCGCGCGCCGCTGGTGGTGACGCTCGACGGCGACGGGCAGAACGATCCAGCGTTTATTCCTGCGCTCATCCGGGCTCTGGAAGCGGGCGCGCCGCGCATCGGGCCTCGCCGCCGGGCAGCGGGTTCGGCCGCAAGGCGACCGGCTTCAAGAAATTCCAGTCGCGCGTTGCGAATGCCGTGCGCGGCGCCGTGCTGCGCGACGGCACCCGCGACACCGGCTGCGGCCTGAAGGCGTTCCGGCGCGACGCTTTCCTGCGCCTGCCGTATTTCGACGGCCTGCATCGGTTTCTGCCGGCGCTGGTGCGGCGGGAAGGATACGACATCGCCTATGTCGACGTGATCGACCGGCCGCGCGCGCACGGTGTTTCAAATTATGGAATGTGGGACCGGCTCTGGGTCGGGATTCTCGATCTGGCCGGCGTGTGGTGGCTGATCCGCCGCAGGAAGAAGCGTTCCGGAAATCTTCGGAGGTACTAGATGCTCATCGATATCGCGCAAGCCGTCGGCGGTTACCTGCACGACGTGTTCATCGGCAATGCTCGACTGGTGAATTCTGATCGGCTACATCGCGCAGATGCTGTTTGCGATGCGCTTCGTCGTGCAGTGGATTGCCTCCGAGCGCGCCGGCCGCAGCGTGATGCCGACGGCGTTCTGGATCTTCTCGATCGGCGGCGGGGTGATGCTGCTCGGCTATGCGCTGTACCGGAAGCGATCCGGTATTCATCATCGGACAGGCGTTCGGCGTCTTCGTCTACCTGCGCAATCTGCATTTCGTCTTGCGCAGCGGCGGCGACAGCTGCGCCGCAGTAGCTGGCAATAATCACGCCGGCTTTCGCAAGCGCGGCGAAGCCACGCTCGAGATCGGCAATCAGGTCGTCGGGATCTTCGAGTCCGATATGAAAACGGATGCTTGGTCCGCCCGGCGCCCATTTGCGTTGCCGTGCGATACTCGCGTGCAGTCGAAAGGGATCGCGAGGCTCTCAAAGCCGCCCCACGAATAGCCGATGCCCGAACAATATCAGCTCGTTGAGCAAGGCGTGCACGGCCTTTCGGCCGCCGGCTTGAGGACGATGCTGAACAGGCCGCTGGCGCCCGTAAAATCGCGTTTCCAGATCGCGTGCCCCGGATCGCTCTCGAGCGCAGGATGCAGCACGCGCAGGACTTCCGGCTCGCTGTGCGAGCCAGCGCGCGATGCGCAGGCCGGACTGATAGTGGCGTGCGAGTCGCACGCCGAGCGTGCGCAGGCCCCGCAGCGCGAGATACATGTCGTCCGGGCCGACGCAAAGTCCCATCGTATCAGACAGTGTCTTGCAGATGCGCGGCAACGTCGCGGCAGTCGCCGACACGCGACCGAACATGACGTCGGAATGGCCGCCGATATATTTGGTGCCGGCCTGATCGCGAGATCGACACCGTTCTCGAAGCGCGCGGAAATAAAGCGGCGTCGCCCAGGTATTGTCCATCAGTACGAGTCGCGCCTTCTGATGCGCGAGCCTCGGCGATGGCGGGATGTCCTGCATCTCGAAGCTCAGCGAGCCCGGCGATCTCGACGAACACGGCACGCGTGTTCGGCTTGAACAGCGTGGCGACGCCGTTGCCGATCAGCGGATCGTAGTAGGTCGTCGCCACGCCGAGCCGCGTAAGCATCCGTGTCGCAGAAATTGCGCGTCGGCCGGTAGACGCTGTCGGTGACAAGAACATGGTCGCCGGCGCGCGACGACGGAAAGCAGCGCCGCCGATATCGCCGCCGAGCCCGGACGGCATCAGCGCCACGCCGGCGCACCTGTCGGCCGTCGAGCTCACGCAGCGCATCCTCGAGCGCTTCCGATGGTCGGTGTGCCGCGGCGGCCGTAGCTGATAGCGCGCACGGTGGGCAACCTGATCGTCGGCGGTGGGATAGAGAACGGTCGAGGCGTGATAGACCGGCGGATTGACAAAGCCGTGATTGGCCTGCGGATCGCGGCCGGCCGTGACCAGTCGCGTATCGGGCTTGAGTGGGCGATCTTGGTTTTTTCGCCATATGATTTGGACGTCATTCAATGAATGATTTGAAGGTTGAGCCGCGCGTGCTTCCCGCCGCAATAGACATATACGTCCGCCGCGGCGCGCGAGCGTCAACCCTTGACCTGGCAAGCTGATCGTTCTGATGATGCCGCGCAAGAAGGGGCTATCGCGAAGACAAGGGCCACAGGGGAGGGCTCGCTACCGCCGGAGGGTCTCCGGCGCCGAATCAGTTTGGCGAATTGCACAAGACTCTGCAACGAACAGGTTTTGAAGGAACCGTCCGCATGAAGCGACTTGCCACACTCTGCCTGCGCTCGATCACTCGCCGTTGCCGCGCAAGGCGCATCAGCTCAGACACTCAAGGCGGTGAAAGATCGCGGCATGCTCAACTTGCGGCGCCAACGGGACGCTCGCAGGCTTCGGCCTTGCCCGACGCGCAGGGAAATTGGACCGGCCTCGATGTCGATTTCTGCCGGGCCATCGCCGCTGCGGTGCTTCAACGACGCCAACCAAGGTCAAATTCATGCGCGCTGCCGGCGAAGGACCGCTTCACGGCCTTGCAATCGGGCGAGGTCGATGTGCTGGCGCGCAACACGACCTGACGCTCGTCGCGCGACACTTCGCTCGGCCTCAACTTCATCGGCGTCAATTATTACGACGGCCAGGGCTTCATGGTGCGCAAGTCGCTCAAAGGTGAATTCCGCGCTGGAGCTCAATGGCGCTGCCGTCTGCGTGCAACAGGGCACGACCGACCGAGCTCAATCTCGCTGACTATTTCGCGCGCGAACAAGATGCAGCTCAAGAGCGTCACTTTTGCCACCGCCGAACGAGGCGATAAAGGCCTATGATGCCGGACGCTGCGATGCCTTACACGACCGACGCTTCGGGCCTCTATGCCGAGCGGCTCGCGCTCACGAATCCCGACGACCACGTCGATGCCTGCCGGAGATCATCTCAAGGAGCCGCTCGGTCCTGGTGGTCCGCCACGGCGACGACCAGTGGTACGACATTGTGAAATGGACGCACTTCGCCATGATCGATGCCGAGGTCAGCGTGAACATTCCGAAGACTGTCGACGAGGCGATGAAATCGCCGAACCCGGAGATCAAGCGGCTTGTCGGGACCGAAGGCAATTACGGCGAGCAGCTCGGCCTGACCAAGCGATTGGGCCGTATCGCATCGTCAAGCATGTCGGCAACTACGGTGAATCGTTTGAGCGCAACGTCGGCATGGGCTCGCCGCTCAAGATCAGCGCGCGGCTGAACGCGTTGTGGACCAAAGGCGGCATGCAGTACGCGCCGCCGATCCGCTGAGCGGATAGCGCCTACAGCTGGCCGCGGGCGCGCTCCCGCGGCCCTTTCATCAAAGTGAGTGCCGCCGCCGTCTTGGCGCGTCCGACGAGGGGAAATGCCGAGTGACCTGCCGGCGAGCCGCGCCCCGCGCGTCGTCGTGCTTCTACAACGACCCGAAGGTCCGCAGCATTGCCTATCAGGCTTGTTCTCGCACCGTGGTCGCGCTGTTCGGTCTACGGCGCCGCACCGCAATGCAATCGACAACCTGGCGCGGGCGCAGATCGCCTCGGGCTTCGGATTCTGGGACCAGACCGCCGGCTTCGACATCAGCCAGACGCTGATCGAATATTCGTCGCGCGGCTCGACCTATGGCCGCGCCTTCTGGGTCGGGCTGCTCAATACGCTGCTGGTCGCCGGGCTCGGCATCGTGTTCGCGACGATCATCGGCTTCATCGTCGGCATTGCGCGCCTGTCGACGCAACTTACTGCTTGCGAAGGCAGCCGGCCGGTTATGTCGAGATCGATCCGCAATCTGCCGCTGCTGCTGCAACTTTGCTCGTTCTGGTACAACGCCGTGCTCAAGGCGCTGCCCGACATCCGCGACAGCATCGTCGATTCCCGGCGGCCTCATTCCTCAACAACCGTGGCTTGTTTCTACCGCTGCCGATCCTCGCAAGGCGCGGCTCTTGGATCTGTCGTAATGCGTCCCTGCTTACCGGCGTCGTCGCCGCGATTGCCTTTCATGTCTGGGCCCGCAAGCGGCAGGAGCGGACTGGGCAGCAGCGCGCCGGTTTTGGTCGTGACACTGACTGCTGGTGATCGGACTGCCGCTTGCGTGTTTTCGCTATGGCTGGCGCGTCCCGCATTGGCTTCGAGTTTCCGCAGGCTGGACGCTTCAATATTGCGCGGCGGCATTGAGATTCTGCCGGAATTCGTCGCGCTGCTGTTCGGCGCTCGTCGATCTACACGGCCGCCTTCATCGCCGAAGTGGTGCGCGCCGGCATATTGGCGGTGTCGCGCGGGCAGACCGAGGCGGCGCATTCGCTCGGCCTGCGGCCGGGTCCGACATTGCGGCTGATCGTCGTTCCGCAGGCGATGCGCGTGATCATCCCGCCGCTGACCAGCCAGTATCTCAATCTCACCAAGAACTCGTCATTGGCCGTGGCACATCGGTTACCCCGGATCTGGTGCAGGTCTTCACCGGCACCGTGCTCAACCAGACAGGGCAGGCCTGTTCGGCCGTCAGCCCGGCGACCGCATCACTGGTTCATGCCTGATCCCGCATTTATTCACCATGTCCGGGGATCATGGAGCTCACCTCATCCGCGTGGGGTGAGTTAGCGCGGGCTGGCGGCCGGGCCGGGATCGTCTTCCAGCCCGGACTTGTTCGCCCCCGCGTACGGCCCTGAGCAGGAGCCGCACGCCCGCGCCCAGCAGTGCGAGATCGCCGAGCATCTGGACGATCAGCACCGCCATACCTTCTGGTCCGCCTCTATTGCGCTGAGGCTTCGGTTAGGCGGCCAAAGTGTGCTGGCGTAAAAAGAACAGCGTCCCGGCCAGCTGAACCACGGCAGCCCACTTCAGGCCTTATCCCGCCACCTCGCACACTCGTCCTCCTCGATTGCAGGAACTGGCCGCACACAGCGGTGGTGAAACAGCGATCCGGAGCCGCGTTACAAGTGGTTGAACCCGCCGGTTTCCTCCTTTGACATGGGCACGGTGACCGGATGCTTGGCGAAGTGAGCCACGGCGTCCCGGAAGTCGTCCAGAGCAGGGAGGCCATGTCCCGGCTGACGCCCAGGCGGACCAGGATGCGCTGCACGGCGATGTCGGAAGCTGTCCCGGTGAGGGTGTAGGCCGGCACCTGCCAGCCCCGGCTGCGCAGCCGGTCGGCCAGGTCGAACAGGGTGTAGCCGGGGTCCGCGCCCTCGCGGATCCGCCAGGTGACGGTCGGGATCCCGGTGTCCGGGTTGCTGTCACACAGCAGCTCGAACGGGCCCAGCTTGACGATCTCGGCGGCCAGGTACTGGCCGATCGTCATAGGACGCCTGGTGGATGCGCCGGTAGCCCTCATGGCCCGAGGCGCAGGAAGTTGTAGTAGCTGCGCGATGATCTGGCCCGGCCGGACGGGAGAAGTTGATCTGGAAGACCGGCATGTCGCCGCCCAGGTAGTTGACGTGGAAGATCAGGTCCTCGGGGAGTTCGGCGCGCGTCCCGCCAGACGACCCAGCCGACGCCGAGCGGAGCCAGCCCGAACTTGTGCCCCGAGGCGCTGATCGACTTGACCCGCGGCAGCCGGAAGTCGAACGCCACGTCGGGCGCGCAGAACGGGGCGAGGAAGGCCGCCGCTGGCCCCGTCCACGTGGATGTCGATGTCCAGGCCGGTGTCGGCCTGCAGCTGGTCGAGGGCATTGCGACATGGCCTCTACCGGCTCGTAGGCGCCGGTGTAGGTGACGCCGAGGGTCGGCACGACCATGATCGTGTTCTCGTCCACCCGCTCCAGCATCGACGGCCGGATCCATGCACGTAGCGGCCGTGGCGCCATCGGCACCTCGCGCATCTCGATGTCCCAGTAGCGGGCGAACTTGTGCCATACCACCTGCACCGGGCCGCACACCATGTCTCGGCTTGTCGGTCAGCTTGCCCTGCGGCCCGCCGCCTGGCCCGCCACCGCCACTTGGCCGCCATCCCGGCCAGCATGCAGGCCTCCGGAGGAGCCGATGGCCGAGCGCCCCCACCGTGTTGGCCGCCTCGGGCGCGTGCCACAGGTCGGCCAGCATGTGCACGCAGCGCCGCTCGATCTCGGCGGTCTGCGGGTACTCGTCCCTGTCGATCATGTTCTTGTTCGACCGACAGCGCCATCAGCGCGAGAACCTCGGGCTCCGCCCACGTCTGGCAGAGCAATACGTAACCGGAACGAAGCAA
>ERZ1370068.9704-contig-8462_pt1 | contig 28150 bp, 42 predicted proteins | sample MGYA00561227_ERZ1370068 | MGnify/ENA primary metagenome ERZ1370068 (study PRJEB38410, sample SAMEA6850437) | metagenome | study: Metagenomic assessment of the ecological functions of the soil: analysis of the soil microbiota associated with the...
TGCATTGACAGCTGTTCCAGGTTACGTATTGCTATGGTGTACAAACCGGGGGATCGAGCTAGCGAATGCAGCGAATAGCCGTGGCGCGTTGGCCTCTACTGGATGCGCCCGGTCTGGCATTCGGTTTGCGGCGAAATTTCGAAGAAAAGAATATAACACAAGCCGGACCATAATGGCCTAAAGGGCACTGCGCGCGGAATAATACATCGTCGAGGCAGTCACTGGTCGACAAAGTTCGATCCCAGGCCTTCACGCGGAAGATACTGCACATGCACGGTGTGCAGTTGTCACGGCGAAGGACTACCAGCGCATCCTGATGGACGTAGAAGCTTCGATTCAACAACGGCGACCTCGATCGCGAGAGCGTCATGGCCAAGGTCGGTGAACGGCAAGCAGGGAAGTGATCGCGGTGCTGCCGCCGGCGTCCGCGAAGTGAGAGCGTAGACTGCGGCGGCATTGACCGCCATGGCCGACTCGAATCAGCACTTTGGCGTCGCAGGGCCACGCTGGGCTGGCCGGTCGCGCACTCGCGCTCGCCGGTCATCCACTGGCACTGGCTCGCGCAGCTACGGCATCCCGGAGACGTTATGTGCTGCTTCCGTTGCCGCGCGGCTCAAACGGCCGATTTGCGCGGGATGGCCGCGCTCGGCTTTGCGCGGCTGCAACGTCACGACGCCGCACTGGCTTGAGGCGATCTTTCCGCTGCTCGATCGCGTGGACGACCTCGCGCGCAGGATCGGTGCGGTCAACACCGTCGTCGTCAAAAAGGACGGGGCGCTCACCGGGTTTTTCAACCAGCGGCGGCAACGGGTTCATCCAGAGCTCTGCGCGACGCGGAGCGCCGCGTGGCGCCCGGATAGCGGTCCGGTCCTACGGTGCTCGGCGCCGGAGCGGCGTACGCCGCGGTCGCCGACGCAGCTCGCGGCACAAGGCGCAGCAGGAAATCCGTGTCGCCAACCGCACGCTCGAAGTCGCAGCGAAATCGCCGACGCCGATCGGCTCGGCCCGTCGGAGTGCTGCGGTGGGAAGCAGCGCGAGGATGCGCTCGAGGGCATCGCGCCTCTCGCCAACGCGACAGGCCTCAGGCATGGCTCGGCAAGCCGCCGCTCGGGATCTCGCTCAGAGCGACTGCCGAAAGAGGCGCGCTGGTCGGCGACCTCATCTACATTCCGCCGGAGACGCCGCTGCTGCGGCCGACGCGCGCGCGGAAACGTCACGGTCGACGAGCCTCCGGCCTCGCTGCTCAACCAGGCGCGCCCCGCGTTCCACGCCTGGTTCGGCGTCATGCCCGAGATCACGCCCGCACGCGGGCAGGCCATCGCGGCCACGTTCTAGGCCTCCCTCCCCCTCATCGTGGACGTCCCGAATCTTCGAAGAGCCGAAGATCGACTTCCGCTTCGCGTGCACGTGCTCGACCCCCAGCGCTTCCCATACCGCGCAGAACACGCATTACGCGGCCGCTGGGGCGGGAGATGGGCACGGCGGCGCAGCTCGCGCAGGTGGTGGGCGGCTACGGCACGCGCCATGCGCTGCTCTGCGGTCAGATTCAGCTCCGGCTACGGCCTCGACAACGCCGTGCATGCTCGACACGCTCGCGCGCGCGCGCACCCGGACGCACAAGGGGGAATCGCGGTGGTCGCGGAGCGACGCGACCGATCGGCGAGCTGCGGAGGCTGAAGAGCGCCGGTGTGTGCGTCGGCGTGGCGTGGAACGTCGACCTACTGCGAGGTCGATCGACTACTGCGATGCGGCGCCTGCGCTGCGTGGAGAGGCTCCGCGGCGCTCGTACCATGTTCGTCGACATCAGAAGTCGAGGAGCACGGCCAGCTCGTGCCGATGATGCCGCTCCCTGGCGAACTCCGCGGTTGCGCGTGCTCGCGTCGACCACTGCGGGCGCCCGACGCTCGGACGCCAGGCCTCGACCAGCCCGGCTTCCGCGCGCGTGCTCGAGCTCGGTGCGACCGGTAAGCGCGCGTTCGTGAAGCTCTCGGGGCTCGTGAAGTTCTCGCTGCGAGCCCTGCGCCGCATCCGGGACGCGTGGCCGTTCGTCGAAGCGGGTTCACGCGTTTACGCTTGAACATTGCCTATGAGCCTCCAGTTGGCCCTATCTGCGCCCACGCGCGTCGACTACAGTGTGTTGCTAAAGCTCGTGCGCACGCTCTTTCTATTTTTCCGACCAACGTAAGCTTCTGTGGGACACGCCGCGCGATCTATTCAGGTTTGCGCCGTAATCGGAAGGCCTTCTCGTCAGCGAGGCGGACTGGCAAGATCGACGAAGCTCGCGCCAACCCGCATCTGAGGCGGCGGCAGCAGGCACCCCTTCAGGCGAAGCACCGCAACTCTTGCATCGGCCGTCGCTGTCGACATGCGAGGACAAGTCCAGCGTCACCGACTGTTACTGCGGCCTCGCGCATTTCTTCGGCGCGTCGGCGCCCGTGTTGCACGACGCGGCGCCAGAACCACGTCGCCTGTCGGTCCCCTCGAGCCCGGGAGATGTCTCCGCAAGCGATGCCAGCACTTCATTCTCGACCCGTAGTGCCGCGCCATGCAGCAGACCCTCAATCGCGAGCGCTTCCATTGCCCTTGACGATGACGCTGCGGCACAACTGATTGCCGAAACGACGCCGTAGGACATTGGCCCCAACCGTTGCCGCGAAGCCAAGCAGCAAGCGCCGGCTGTAGCGCCGTCACGCGTGCGGTCCGCCGAGCAGCATTGGCACGCGGATGCCGTGGGGTGGAACGGAGGTCATGACCGCCACCGTCTCTACGCATAGCGACCGCCAGCGCGCTCTATCGCCTCCCGCACGGGTAGACTTGGTGCGCGGCGACGCCGAATTCACGTCCAGCACAGATGTGCCGCTGCCGCATGCGTTGGCGATTTGCTGCGCGGCCGACGCCGTCGCAGCGGCGGTCTGGCGGAAACAACCAGCGTGCATTGCGCGATAGGTTCGCTCGCGCTCGATGCGAGTACGCTGAATACGCTGCCGCCTCCGAGGCGACCGGCGAGATGGTGTCAGGATTTTTGTATTGCGCGCTGCCAATCGACGCCGCCTGCGATGCAATCTTCTTATTGGTTCGGCGATGTATCTGCCATCACGCTCGGCAACCAACGACGGGCAAAAGCGGCGTGCGCGGCCTGACCGGCGTCAGAACGCACTCGACCCAGGAATCGCTGGGTTGACAACTTACGACACCGCCACCAATCGATGCAGCGTCTCGGGATCGCGCAGAGGCTAGCGCTGTCGCTGCGATGCACGATGCGTCCGCGGTCCAGCACCAGCGCGCCGGGTCGCACAGCGCGAGCTGGCGTGCTGCTCGACCGAGATCACCGCCATGCCGCCTGCCTCGACCAAGCCGCGGATCGTCGTGGCGAGCTCCTGCACGATGATCGGCGCCGAGCCCTCCATCGGCTCGTCGAGCAGCAGCAGGCTGGGATTCACCATCAGCGCGCGCGCGATCGCCAGCATCTGCTGCTCGCCGCCGGAGAGCTGGTTGCCGAGGTTGCGCGTGCGCTCCTCGAGCCGCGGAAAGATCTCGTAGACCCGCGCGAGCGTCCACGGCCCCGGGCGGCGCGACCGCGGTCAGATGCTCTTCGACCGTCAGCGACGGAACCACATGTAGCGCTCCTGCGGCACCCAGCCGAGTGCCGGCCTGCGCGCGCCGGATACGTCGGCAGCGCGGTCGAGATTCGTCGCCGCGCCAGCGCAGCGGCCGCGATGCAGCCTCGTCAAGCCCCATCAGCGTGACGAGCAGCGTCGGTCTTGCCGACGCCGTTGCGGCCGAGCAGCGCGAGGCTGTCGCCGTCGTGCGAGTCGACAGCGATACGTCCTCGAGCACGACGGACGCTGCCGTAGCCCGCGGTCACGCCGTTCGAGCGCGAGCAGCTCAGCCATGCTGCGCCTCGCCCAGATAGACCTCCTTGACGCGCGTGTCGGCGGCGATCTCCGCCGGCGTTCCTTCGGTCAGCACCTTGCCTGCCGACCATGCACGGTGATGCGCTCGGCAAAGCGGAACACGAGATCCATGTCGTGCTCGATGAACACGATCGGTGACGTCGCGCGGCAGCTCCGCGATGACGCCGAACAGCTCGGCGCTCTCGCCGGCCGGGATGCCCGCGGCCGGCTCGTCGAGCAGCAGGATCGCGGGCTGCGTCGCCAGCGCCAGCGCGATCTCGACCAGCCGCTGCTTGCCGTAGGCGAGGTTGCGCGTCGAGCGTGTCGCGCTCCGCGCGCGAGCTGCAGCGGTTCGAGCAGCGCGCGCGCCTCGTCGACCGCGTCGCGCTGCCGCGCCGACCGTGCGGTGCCAGACGCCGGCGCTGCCCTGACGCTCGCAGATCGCGAGCACGACCGACTCCGAGCACCGTAAGCCCGGGAAACAGCGTGTTGATCTGGAACGTGCGCGTCATGCCGCGCTTGACGCGCTCGTGCTGGCGGCAGGCGCGTGATGTTCTCGTCGCCGAGGAACACCTCGCCGGCGGTCGGCGCGAACACGCCCGTCAGCAGGTTGATGAACGTCGTCTTGCCGGCGCCGTTGGGCCCGATCAGCGCGTGGCGGGCGCCGGGCGCGAACGTCGAGCGCTGACGTCGCTGTTGGCGCTCGAACGCGCCCCAGTGCTTTCGACAAGCCCCGTGCGGCGCTGCAGAGCGGCGCCGTGCGTCATGCGCGTGCCCGCGCAAGCGCTGCGGCGACGCAGCCTGTCGCGAGCCGTGCCAGCACGCCGCCCGTGCGCGAACAGCACGATCGACGATCAGCAAGCAGTCCGATCCAGAACTGCCAGTACACCGGGATCGATGCCCGACAGGTAATCCTGCGCGATCATGAAGATCGCGGCGCCGACGAGCGCGCCGTAGAGCCGGCCGGTGCCGCCCAGCACCAGCATGATCATCAGCTCCGCCGAGCGCGGAAAGCCGAGCGTGTCGATGCCGACGAACTGCGTCGTCTGCGCGAGCAGCGCGCCGGCCACGCCGGCGATCGCCGCGCGCATCGTGAAGATCGCGACGCAGCCGCTGCGCGCACCGGCGCGCCGATCGCCGGCATCCGCTTGCCGCCTTCGCGGATGCCGCGCAGGCTCAAGCCGAACGGCGAGCTGACGATGCGCCGCGCAGCGCAGGAAGACGCAGGAACAGCGACGACGAGGCTGTAGACGATACGCGGTCTCGTCCGTCGATGTCGAAGCGAAACAGGCCGAGGATCTTCCACATCGTCGACGCCGGCAGAGCCGTCGACGCCGCCGGTGATCGAACGCGGCCTTGTTCGCCGCTTCGCACAGCATGAGCCCGATGCCGAGCGTCACCATCAGCCGCGTCAGATCCGCTGCCGCGCACGACGAGGAAGCTGACGGCGAAGCCGGCGACGCGCCGCGACGACCGCGGCGGCGAGCGAGTCCGCGAGAGCGGCTCGCCCCAGCCGTGCACGGCGAGCAGGCCCGCCGTATACGCGCCGATGCCGAAGAACGCCGCGTGGCCGAGCGACACGATGCCGGCGTAGCCGAGGATCAGATCGAGCGACAGCGGCGAACAAGCCGACGATCAGGATCTGGCTGCCGAGCACGCAGATAGCTCGGGAACAGGAAAGAACGCGGCGACCGGCACCAGCCAGAACGCGATCTCGAGCGGTCGCCAGCGATCGTCGGCAGTCGGCCTGGCGGCGCCGCGCGGCATGCCGCAGGCGTGCCATGCGCGCGTCAGTCGCGTCGACCGTACAGGCCGGCCGGGAACAGGATCAGCAGCACGACCATCAGCGCGTAGATCACGAAGCGCGCCGATCTGCGGGCACGTAGTATTTGCCGGCGACGTCGAATACGCCGAGGATCAGCGCGGCGACGAGCGGACCTCTGATCGTGCCCGCGCCGCCGACGCGCGACGACCAGCAGGAAATACACCATGTACTTGAGCGGGAACGTCGGATCGAGCCCCAGCACGTCGATGCCGAGCGCGCCGCCCAGCCCGGCGAGCCCGGAGCCCAGCGCGAACGTGAGGCCGAACACGCGGTTGACGTTGATGCCCAGTCCCGCCGACGCCTGCCGCGTTGTCGACCGATCGCGCGGACCTGCGCGCCGAAGCGCGTGCGCTCGATCAGCGAAGTGCAGCGCGACCGTCAGCGACCGCGACGATCGGCGATCAGGAACAGCCGGTAGGCGCCGAAGTCGAGGCCGAGCACGTGCACCTGCCCGCGCAGGTACGCCGGCAGGCGCACCGGCTGCTGCGACGGGCCGAAGAAGTACGTCGCGCCGGCGATCGCCATGAACACGAGGCCGATCGAGAACAGCACCTGGTCGAGGTGGCTCGCCTTGTACAGCCGCTGGTAGAGCGTGCGCTCGAGCACGACGCCGACGACCGCCGCGACGATGAACGCGACCGGCAGCGTCGGCGAGGAACGGCACGCCCAGCCGCGTCATCAGCGATCACGCAGACGTAGCCGCCGACCATCGCGAAGGCGCCGTGCGCGAGGTTGACGAAGTTCATCAGCCCCAGCGTCACCGACAGCCCGATGCTGATCGATGAACAGCAGGCTGCCGTACGCAATGCCGTCGAACAGCACGCCGATGAAGTTGCCGATCATCGGCGGCCGCCGGCCGATGCAAGGCCGATCTACTTGCCCGGATCCTTCGACGTTCGGCGATGCTTGTCGAACTCGACGTTGGCGAGCTTGCCGTCCTTCTTCTCGACCTTGCGGATGTACACCGTCTGCACGATGTCGCGCGTCTCCGGATCGATCATCACCGGCCCGCGCGGGCTCGTCCACTTGCATGCCCTTCATGCGCCGCCATCGCCTTGTCGCCGTCGATGTCAGCCGTTGAGTCTTCTTCGACGCTTCGTAGATCGCCGCCATGCGTGTCGTAGCCGCGCCGCCGCCATGAAGTTCGGCCGCCGCAGCTTGGCGTCGTTGGCCTCCGCGTAGGCCTTCAGGAACGCCGCGTTCTCCGGCGAATCGTGCGCGGCCGAATAGTGGAACGCCGTGATCAGTGCCGAGCGTCGGCTCGCCCATCGCGTCGAGCACGTGGTCGTCGGTGATGTCGCCGGTGGCGATCAGCTTGATCCCGGCCTGCGCCAGGCCGCGCTCGTTGAAGCCCTTCACGAACGCGATGCCCTGCTCGCCCGCCGGCAGGAACACGAACACCGCCTGCGGCTTGGCGTCCTTCACCCGCTGGATCGCGGCCGAGAAGTCGGGATTCTGCAGCGGTGTGCGCAGCGTGCCGACGACCTCGCCGCCGCCCGCCTTGAACGTCTTCGGTGAACTGCGTTCTCGGCGTCGATGCCCCGGGCCGTAGTCGGCCACCACCGTGTACACCTGCTTGACGCCGTTCTTCAGCGCCCACTCCGCCATCGGCGCGCTGACCTGCGGAATCGTCATCGACACGCGCGCGATGTACGGCGACTGCGTCGTGATCGATCGAGGTCGCCGCGTTGCAGATGATCATCGGCACTCTTCGCCTCGGTCACCACCGGCGCCACCGCCATCGCGTTCGGCGTCAAGCCGAAACCGGCCAGAAACTGCACCTTGTCGCGCGTGATCGAGCTCCTGCGCGAAGCGCTTCGCCACGTCGGGCGCCGGTCCGCTCGGTGTCGCGCGTGATCAGCTCGATCTTCTTGCCCGCCACCGTGTCGCCGTGCTGCTTCATGTACGCCTTCATCCCGGCCTCGATCTGCTGCGCCGTAGTGCGGCGAACGGCCCGAGAACTCGGCGATCACGCCCACCTTGATCGTGTTCTGGGCACCGGTCGCGGACGACAGCGACGCGAGCAGTCCAACGAGCAGCGTTCGCATGAACGTGCGTTGCATGACATTCCTCCCTCATTGCATTGTTGATTCGGGTCGCGCGCTAGAGCGCGTCGTTAGCCTTGAAAGCTTAGCAGATCGACGCGCTCGAATGGCGGCCCGGTGGAGCGCGGGCTCAAGCGACGCGCTGGGACATTGGGCCATACGCTTGCAGCCGACGCTACTGCGGATAGAGGCCGCGTGTGCGCGCGTGCAATCGCGCCAGCCCGAGCAGCGCGTCGAGGCATGGCGTCGGCACTTCGGCGCTGCTGCGCCGATCTCGCGCACCGCCGAGCAGCAGCGTCGATCTCGACCGGCTTGCCGGCTTCGACATCCTGCAGCATCGACGTCTTGAACGCGCCCAGCTTGCGCGTGACGGCCATCGCGGTCTTCGCCGCTTTGCGGTGATCGGGCAGCCGATCGCTGCGCCGATCGCCGCGGCCTCGCGCCATGACATGCGAGACAGAAGCGATTGACCAGCGGATCGTCGAGAATGCGGTCCGCGGTGGCGCCGGTGAGCGCCGAGACCGGGTTCATCGTCATGTTGCCCCACAGCTTGTACCAGATCTCGGCGCTGGATGCGCGGTGCGATCTCGACGCTCGAACGCCGCGCGCGCGCCAGCAGCTCGGCAAGCGCGATCACGCCGCGCCGACGCCACGCCGTTCGGTCTCGCCGATGATCAAGCCGGTTGCCGACGCCGTGCGCGACGAGATCCGGGCTCGAGCGTCGACGCATGTCAGCGTGGACGACGCAGCCGATCGACGCGATCGATCGGAATCGCCTGCGCGATCGCGCCGTCGGGATCGATCGCTGCGAGCGGCATTCCCGCGTAGGGTCCGGGCAGAGCCATGAAAGAACCACCACGGCACGCCGTTCATCGCCGGCAGCACCGCGGCTTCCGGACCGAGCAGCGGTCCGATCTGCTGCGCGACGCTCGCCAGCGCGGGCCTTTGACCGCGACGATGACGAAATCCTGCGACGGCGGCGTCGTGGAATCGTCGACCACGACGACCGGCGTCGCGTGGTCTCGTCGCCGGCCTGCATCGGAATGCCGTGTGCACGCAGCGCAGCGCCGTCGCGCCGCGCGCGGCGACGCTGACCTTCGCACCCGCGCGTGCCATGCGCGCGCCCAAAAACCCGCCGATCGCGCCGGCGCCGACGATACAAACGTTCATCGCGTGTGCGTCACGTCTTCGGCCGCTTGTCGACGACCCGCTTCGCCTTGCCGAGTCGACCGCTCGACGCCGCCGCTGCTGCACCACGCGTACCGCGGCGGTCACGCCGATCATGACTTTGATCATGGTGCGCGAGCGCGACTGCCAGCCGCCTCTCCATCCGCCGCCGCCGGCGCCGGCGCGCGCTCGACCAGCACCGTCAACTCGTCGAGGTTGCGCGGACGCGTGATCTCGAGCTGGTAGTGCGGCGCGAGCGCGGCGTGCTTCAGGATCAGCTCCTCGATCTGCGTCGGAAACACGTTGACGCCGCGGATGATCAGCATGTCGTCGGAGCGGCCGGTGATCTTCTCCATCCGGCGCATCGACGCGCGCGGTCGGCGGCAGCAGGCGCGTGAGGTCGCGCGTGCCGGTAGCGGATCATCGGCAGCGCTTCCTTGGTGAGCGAGGTGAACACGAGCTCGCCCTTCTCGCCGTCGCGCAGCACCGCGCCGGTCTCGGGATCGATGATCTCCGGATAGAAGTGATCTTCCCAGATCGTGAGCCCGTCCTTGGTCTCGATGCATTCCTGCGCGACGCCCGGGCCCATCACTTCGGACAGTCCGTAGATGTCGATCGCGTCGATGTCGAGCTTCGGCTTCGATCGCCGTGCGCATCGCGGGCGTCCACGGCTCGGCGCCGAAGATGCCGATCGTCGAGCGACGCAGCGTCTGCGGATCGATGCCCTGCCGCTCCATCTCCTCGGCGATCGCCAGCATGTACGACGGCGTCACCATGATGATGTCGGGCTTGAAGTCCGCGATGAGCTGCACCTGCTTCTCGGTCATGCCCGCCGGACATCGGGATCACCGTCGCAGCCCAGCTTCTCCGCGCCGTAATGCGCGCCCAGGCCGCCGGTGAAGAGGCCGTAGCCGTACGCGACGTGGACGATGTCGCCGGCGCGCGCCCGCCGGCGGCGCGGATCGAGCGCGCCATCACGGTGGCCCAGGTGTCGATGTCGCTTCGCGTGTAGCCGACGACCGTCGGCTTGCCGGTCGTGCCCGACGACGCGTGGATGCGCGACGACCTCGCTCGCGCGGCACGGCGAACATGCCGAACGGGTAGTTGTCGCGCAGATCGGTTTTGATCGGTGAACGGAAACCGCGCGAGATCGGCGAGCGCCTTGCAGTCGCCGGGATGCACGCCGGCGCGATCGAACGCCCGCCGATAGTGCGGCACGTTTTCGTAGGCGTGCGCGAGCGTCGCATCGCAAGCGCGTCGAGCTGCAGCGCGCGCGAGCTCGTCGCGGCTCGCCGTTTCGATCGGCTCCAAGTCGCCCGGCTGCGGGCAGTTTGACGGGCATCGGCTTCTCCTCCGTCAACCGGCCGGCGGCTCGATGATATGGCCCTTGATCCGGTAGCTCTTGCCGCGGAACAGCGCGATCGTCTCGCCGCGCTGATTCGCGACCTCGATGTCGTAGACGCCGGTGCGCCCCGACGAGGCTGCGCTCGTGCGCCGCGCGCGGTCAGCACGTCGCCTTCGCGCGCCGGCGCGATGAATTCGATCGAGCAGCCCTGACGCGACCGTGTTGAGGTTGTAGCTGTTGCAGGCGAACGCGAACGCGCTGTCGGCCAGCGTGAAGATGAATCCGCCGTGGCAGATCGCGTGACCGTTCAGCATGTCGGCGCGCACGGTCATCGTGAGCTCGGCGCGTCCGGGCGCGACGCTCGCGATCGCGCATGCCGAGTCGCTGCGACGCGCGGTCGCTCTCGAACATCGCGGTCGGCGACTCGCTCGGGCCAAGCGCTTGCATCGTCTGCCCCGAGCGGCGGCGGATGTGCGCCCATCGCGCGATTCTCCCGATTCAGCCGGCGAGCGGCGTTCCGGTCGCGCAGCGGCGCGCGATCAGCGGCGAAATGCGGTAACGGTCCTCGCCGTAGTGCGCGGCGAGATGTCGCGAGCACGTCGCGGACGCGCGCCACGCCGATCGCGTCGGCCCACGCCAGCGGACCGCGCGGATAGTTGACGCCTTTTTGCATCGCGAGATCGATCGTCTGCCGGCGACGCGATGCCCTGCGTCGACCGCGTCGGCTGCCTCGTTCGCCAGCATCGCGACGGTGCGCATCACCGCGAGTCCCGCGACATCGTCGAGCCGCGATACCGCGATGCCCGCGGCCTGGATCGCGCCAACCGCGGCCGACCACGCCTGCGTCGCTGCATCCGTCGCCGCGCGCGAGCGCCAGGCGCGAGCACGACGCGTAGTCCGAGCGCGAGGTCGAACAGCACGAGATCGCGCGTCGCCGTCGCGACCACGCGCGCGGTCGCCGTGCGCCCGTCGGTCAGCGCCAGCGTCGCGCCGCCGACGTCGAGCGCGCCGTCCGGAAACGCAGGTCAACGCGGCGGCTCGATCGACGGCCATGCCCGGCGGCGGACATCCGCGAGACGAGCGGCGCGCGCAGGACCGGGATCGCCGCTGCACCGTGATACGCGCGGGCTTCGGCTTGTGGCGACTCGCGTCTGCGCGACCGGCTTTTTGCATCGGGCGCGTAATCGTAGAAGCCGCGCGCCGGACTTGCGGCCGAGGAAGCCTGCCGCCACCAGCTCCTGCTGGAGCACCGACGGCGTGTATCGCGGATCGTAGTGATACGCCTCCCACACGCTCTTCGTCACCGCCAGGTTGACGTCATGACCGATCAAATCCATCAGCTCGAACGGTCCCATGCGAAAGCCGCCGGCCTCGCGCATCACCGCGTCGAGCGTCGCCGGATCGGCCGCGCGTTCGGCAAGCAGGCGCCAGCCTTCGGCGTAGAACGGCCGCGCGCATCGGTTGACGATGAAGCCGGGTGTCGACATCGCGTGCACCGGCGCTTGCCCACGCTGCCGCCGTCGCGTAGATCGTCTGCGGCGACCGCGTCGTCCGTCGCGAGTCCGCTGACCACCTCGACGAGCGGCATGAGCGGCGCCGGATTGAAGAAATGCATGCCGACGACGCGTGACGGGTGGTTCAAGCCCGCGGCCAGCGCGGTGATCGAAAGCGACGACGTGTTCGACGCGATGATCGTATCGCAGGAACGATGACGACTTCGAGCTCGCGGAAGAGCGCGCGCTTCGTGCCGAGGATCCTCGACGATCGCCTCGATCGACCAATCGTGCGCTGACGCAATCGGCCAGTGCGTGTACGGCGGCCAGTCCGGCTCGCCGCGGACTTTGCCGCGTCGGCAGTGATCTTGCCCTTCGTCGCGAGCCCGTCGAGCGTCGACACGACGTTTCGGCGCGCCGCCTCGGCCGCGCCCATCCGCGTGTCGAACAATCGCACGCGGATGGCCGGCCAGCGCGGCGATCTGCGCGATGCCAGCGCCCATCGCTCCCGTGCCGATGACCGCGACCGTTGCGTCGCGTGGGCAGCGCGCGGACATCATCTAGTCCGTCGCGCGCTGAATCGCGGCGGCTGCGCTTCGTCCGGTGAATGCCGCGACGCCTTCGCGATAGTCGTCGCCGTAGCCCAAGCTCGCGTTGCAGGTCGCGCTCGAGGTCGAGCTGCGCTTCCAGCGTGTTGCCGGTCGACGCGTGAGCGCCCGCTTGATCGCGCGCGAGCCCGCGCGTGGGCGCCTGCGCGAGTTGTGCGACGAGCGCTTCGACCGTCAGCCGAGAACTCGGCGTCGTCGACGCATGCCAGATCAGCCCCCACGCGCCGCCTGCTCCGCGGACAGCTTGTCGCCCAGCAGCGCGAGGCCCATCGCCCGCGCCGTGCCGACGAGGCGCGGCAGGAAGAAGCGTGCCGCCGGAGTCGGGCATCAAGCCGATCTTGCAGAACGCCTGGATGAAGCTCGCCGACTTGGTCGCGATGACGATATCGCACGCGAGCGCGATGTTCGCGCCCGCGCCCGCGCGCGACGCCGTTGACCGCGCAGACCGACCGGCATCGGCCAGCGACGCGCAGCGTCAACACGAGCGGCCGATAGTTGCTGCTCGATCGACGCGCCGAGGTCGACCGGCGCGCCGCCCGGCGCGACGGCGCGATCGGCGAGATCCTGCCCGGCACAAAAGCCGCGGCCCGCGCCGGTCAGCAGCAGCACGCGCGCCGCGGCGTCGTTGCGCGACCGCGGCCAGCGCATCGCGCAGCCTCGCCGTGCATCGCCGTCGTGAAGCTGTTCAGCCGGTCGGGGCGGTTGAGCGTGATCCGCGCGATGCCGTTCTCCGACTCGAACAGAATGTTTTCGTAGCTCACGCGAAGGTCCTCTGATTCCTCGATTCCTGATTCCTGACTAGGCATGCATCCGATGCTGCACGACGCGAAACGCGACTGGCGACGTACGCCGCGTCGGTCAGCGCCGCGTTGGCGGCCGGATTGGCGCCGGTCGCCGTGGAAATCCGAGAACGCCGCGGACTGATTGACGAAACACGCCGCCGGTCAGGTTGATCGACAGCGCGACGCCGGCGTCTTCCGGCGACGGCGATCGCCTGCGTCGATGACGTCGTCGCGCGTCGAATAAACCGCCAGCGTGAGCGCGCCGTGGCTGACGACCGCGTCGCGCGCGATACCGCAGGCTTTGCGCGGTTGATTCGGTGGCGATCACGAACGCGATCGGCCCGAACCATCTCGTTCAGGTACGTCGCGCGATCGTCGGCATGGAGCTTGACGATCAGCGGCGTGCGAACCGTCGCCTCGGGAAACGCGCGGATGCTCGATCGCGCTGCGTGTCGAGCACGACGGCGCCGAGCGAGCGCGCGGCTTCGAGCCGCCGCAGCACGCCGTCGTTTTGCACGGCGCCCAGGACTTCGACGGCGCGCGCGGGATCGCCCGAGCAATTTGCTCACGCCTTCCGCCAATCCGGCCGCGACCTGATCGAACGTCAAGTGGCCTTCCGCGGTGTCGATGCCGTCCTTCGGCACATAGAGGTTCTGCGGCGCCGTGCACATCTGGCCGGTGTAGAGCGAGAGCGAAAACGCGACGTTGCGAACGAGGCCCTTGAAGTCCGCCAGTCGGAGTCGACGACGATCTGGTTGACGCCCGGCCTTTTCGGTGTAGACCTGCGCCTGCCGCGCGTGCTCTTCGAGCCAGCGTCCGTTGGCGGTGCTGCCGGTGAAGTCGACGATCTTGACCTCCGGCCGCAGCGCGAGCGTCTGCGCGGTGCTGTCGCCGGCATCGTGCGACGACCAGCGTCGACGACGTTCGGGTCGAAGCCGGCTCTCGGCCAGCACCTCGCGCGCGATCTTGACGGTGATCGCGAGCGGCAGAACGGCGCCCGGATGCGGTTTGACGATCACGGCGTTGCCGGTGGCGAGGCTCGGCGAACAGGCCCGGATAGCCGTTCCACGTCGGGAACGTGCTGCAGCCGATCACGAGCGCCGATGCCGCGCGGGACGATGCGGAAGCGCTTTTCCATCCGGATCGGCTCGTTCTTGCCCTGCGGCTTTTCCCATTGCGCCTTGGCCGGCACGCGGCGCATCTCGTCCCACGCGTACGCGACCGCCTCGAGCCCGCGGTCCTGCGCGTGCGGGCCGCCCGCCTGGAACGCCATCATGAACGCCTGGCCGTCGTGTGCATGACCGCGTTCGCCATCAGGAAGCTTTGCTTGTTGATGCGATCGAGAATCTCGAGGCAGACGCCGACCCACGCTTCAGGATCCGCCTTGCGCCAGCCGACCTTGGCGGCCTCGATCGCCGCCATCAACCCGTCGATATCGGCTTTCGGGTAGGTGATGCCGAGCGGCATGCCGTACGGCGATTTCTCCGCGCCGACTTGGCCCGTCGTCGCCGGCTGCGTGAGCGGAAAGCGCCGATGCCGAGCAGCGCGTCGAATCGCGGCCTTGCCGGCCTCGGCCGCGCCCCTCGCCGTAGACCTTCGGGCTCGCCGACTCCGGATACGGACTCCAGTAGCCGCGATCGGCGATCGCCGTCGACGCGCGCGATCGAGCGTGGCGCGATGCTTTCGAACAGGGGATACGGCACGGAAAACCTCTAGCGGTTCTTGAATCGGGGACAGTAGCGGCTTACGTCACATCGTAGCGATCTGGTCAGCGCCGAGCGAAAGTCGTCCGAGCCTGACGTTTACCTCGTCATCCCGTGCCGGTCTGATCGAAGTCGACGACGACCTTGTCGGTGACCGGATAGCTCTGGCACGACAGGATGAATCCGCGCGCGACCTCGTAGTCCTCGAGCGCGAAGTTCACGTCCATGTCGACCTCGCCTTCGACGAAGTCGACAGCGGCACGTCGAGCATACGCCGCCGCTGGCACGAATACGGCAACTCGATGCCGTTGCGCAAGTCCGGCCTCGAGAATGTTCTCCTTTTCCCTTCTCCAGCAGGAAGGATTTGCGCGAGCCGTCGATGATCACCGTCACTTCGCATTCGGCCTGTGCCGCTTGCGGCAACGGCCGCGCCACGTGCTGATGCTTCGGGAATGCTGGCGGCGAAGCGCTCGATCTTGATCTTCGCGTCCGGGAAGCCGCGCGCCTTCGAGCGCCGCGACGACCGCGTCCATCATGCCTTCGGGTCCGCACACGAAGGCGGCGTCGATCGTCGTCGCCGGGCAGCCAATGCGCGATCAGCGCGTCGGCCTTCGCGCGGTCGATCCGGCCGTGCAGGAGGTCGATGTCCTGCGCCTCGCGCGACAGCACGTGCACGAGGTTGAAGCGGTCGATGTAGGTATCCTTGAGCGCCGCCAGCTCTTCCTTGAACATCACGGTGCCCGACGCGCGGTTGCCGTAGAACAGCGTGAAGCGTGACCGCGGCTCGGCGGCGAGCGTGGTCTTCGACGATCGACAGCAGCGGCGTGATGCCGCTGCCCGCGGCGAATCCCGCGTAGTGCCGCTTCGCGCCCGGGTCGAGCGGAACGTTGAAGTGGCCCATCGGCGGCATGACGTCGATCGTCGCCCGCGCGGCAAGCGTATCGTTCGCCCACGTCGAGAACACGCCGCCCGGCGAGCGCTTCACCGCGATCCGAAGCGTGCCGTCGTCCACCGCCGAGCAGATCGAGTACGACCGGCGCACGTCCTCGCCGCCGATGTCGGCGCGCAGCGTCAGATGCTGGCCCTGCTCGAAGCGGAACTGCTCGCGCAACGCGTCGGGCACGGCGAACGTGATCGCGATCGCGTCGCGCGTTTCGCGCTCGACGCGGGCGATCGGCAGCGGATGGAACTTGCTCATCGGAATGGCGAATTCTTAAGGCGGCCAATGCTGCGAGCGGAAGCCTTCAGTGCGGCTTGAAGTAGTCGAACGGCTCGAGCGCAGATCGTCACAGCGATACTGCGCCTTGCACGCGGTCGAGCCGAACTGCGCGAGCGAGGCGCGTGCGCACCGACCCGCAGCGCGGGCACGGAATCGTCACCGCGCGTCGACGCAACGGGCTGATGCCCGCGACGTCGATCGTCGGACGCCGGTCGCGTGCGGCGGCGCAATGCCGAAGCCGCGGAGCTTGCGCTTGCGCTTCCGGTGCGATCCAGTCGGTGGTCCACGGCGGCGCAGAGCGTGTCGCGATCCGATGATCCGAAAGTCCGGCGGCCGCCGCAGTGCGCTCGCCGATGTCGGCGGCGATGACGTCGGTCGCCGGACAGCCCGAGTACGTCGGCGTCACGTATCGACGACCAGCTGTCGCGCCGTCGCAAACGGACGCCGCGCACGATGCCGAGCTCGACGATCGACACGATCGGGATCTCGGGATCGGACAGCCGCAGCGAGCGCATCCCAGGCGCCGGCGGCCAGCGATGGCGGCGTGGCTCGCCATGCCGCTCGACGGCGCGCGTCGGCACCGGCGACGTGCAAGCGTCGCATGCGTCACCATTGCGCACCCGGATACGCGCGCTGCAGAAATTGCAATCTCGGCGAGCAGATGCCCGAAGTGCTCGGTGTGGACGCCCTGCTTGCCGCCGCGGCCGTTCGCGCCCTGCATCCAATCGCCGTCGGGGACCGCGAGCGTCGCTTCGCTGCACGCAGCCGCGCACGCGTCGCCAGCCACGGCCCGCGCAGCGCAGCGAACGTCGGCGGCGATGCCAGCCTCGATCAACGCCAAATCGAGCGCGTCGGGCTCGAACATTTCGCCGGTGTACATCCAGAGCATCGCCGAGCGCGGATTGCATCTTCGCATGCGACTCCGCCGTGCCGTCGCCCAGTCGCATCACCCAATCGGTCGATCGCTCGGCGTGATAGGCGACTTCCTTGCGCGCCTTGGCCGCGATCCCGCGATGCGTGCGTCGGCCGACGCTTCGAGCGCGCGCAAGCAGCAGCAGATGCCATTGGTCGAAATAGAACTGGCGCGCCATCGTGTCGGCGAAGCTGCCGTTCGGCTGCTCGACCAGCAGCAGGTTGCGGAACTCGCCGCCGTCGCGCAGGAACGCGAGCTCGTCCTCGGTCGCGCCCTCGTCCGCGCAACGCGCTTCGACGTCGCCCGCGTAGCCGAGCCACAGGCGCGCCTGGCCGAGCAGGTCGAGACCGACGTTGGCTTGCGCGATGTCCTCCTCGAGCACCGGCCCGTTGCCGACCCACTTCGCCGAGCCGCTGCGCCAGGATGAGCGTCGGTATCGGCGAGGCGCAGCAGGTACTCGAACAGTTGCTCGGATCGAGCGCGTCATCAGATGCTTCACTTCGTCGGGCATCGGGAAGAACGTCGGATGCCGGTAGATCTTTGTCGTTCGACGGCTCGAACAGCGCGTCCTTGTCGCCCGGCGCGGAAGCGTGCACGTCCGCCGAGCGCACCGCCCAGATCGAGACGCCCTCGTTGCGCCGCGTGTAGACGTCGCGCGCGTTCTTGATCGCCATCTCGGCGTCCGGCGCGTGCAGGCTGCCGACGTGCTTGTGCGCGAGCCCGTGCTGCGAGCGGATGAAGATTTCCCACAGCGGCCATTCGCTGCTCATCGCGCCTCTCACGATCGCTCATTCGCCGTCGCGCGCTTGCGCGCGCGCTTCTCCGCATGCGCGATCGCCGCCTCGCGCACCCACGCGCCGTCCTCCCACGCCTTGACGCGCGTGCGCATCCGGTCGCGGTTGCACGGGCCGTTGCCCTTGATGCACGTTGTGGAACTCGCTCCAGTCGATCGGCGCCGAAGTCGTAGTGGCCGCGCGCTCGCGTTCCACTTGAGGATCGGATCGGGCATCGCGATGCCGAGGTAGTCGGCCTGCGGCACGGTCTGGTCGACGAAGCGCTGCCGCAACTCGTCGTTGGACAAGAGCTTGATCTTCCATCGCGCCGATTGCGCGCTGTGCACGCCTCGCGCGTCGGGCGGCCCGAACATCATCAGCGACGGCCACCACCAGCGGTTCAGCGCGTCCTGCGCCATCGCCTTCTGCTCAGGCGGTGCCGCGGCAGAGCGTCATCATGATGTCGAAGCCCTGCCGCTGGTGGAACGCACTCTTCCTTGCAGATGCGGCACCATCGCCCGCGCATACGGGCCGTACGAGCAGCGGCACAGCGGAATCTGGTTCATGATCGCCGCGCCGTCGACCAGCCAGCCGATCGCGCCGATGTCCGCCCACGTCAGCGTCGGATAATTGAAGATCGACGAGTACTTGACCTTGCCGGCGTGCAGGTCGGCGATCAGCTGGTCGCGCGACACGCCGAGCGTCTCCGCCGCCGAATACAGATAGAGGCCGTGGCCGGCCTCGTCCTGCACCTTCGCCATCAGGATCGCCTTGCGCTTGCAGCGACGGCGCGCGCGTGATCCAGTTGCCTTCCGGCAGCATGCCGACGATCTCCGAGTGCGCGTGCTGCTGGATCTGCCGGATCAGCGTCTTGCGGTACGCGTCCGGCATCCAGTCCTTCGGCTCGATCTTGACGTCGGCGTCGATGCGCGCCTGGAACGCGCGCTCCTCGGCCGACATCTCGCGCGACGTCCTGCACCTTGGCGACGCCGGTCTCCACCATCTGCGCGTACATCGGAGCCTCCTCCGGGCGCCCGCGACACTTGACCGCGGACTCGCCTAGCTCTCCCGAATAATACGATACACTTTACACATGGATCAAGCAAAATCTGTATCACGTAGCCGGACGCCGAAGCGCGACCGCGCCCGAGCGAGGCGCGATCCGGCCATCGCGCGCTGGATCGAGCGGACGCTGGAGGCGGATCCTCCGCGGGCCAAGTCGCTGATCGTCACGGTTTGGGGCGACGCGCTGGCCCCGCATGGGGGCGCCGTTTGGTTGTCCGGCCTGATCCGACTCCTCGCGCCTTTCGGCATCAGCGAGCGGCTCACGCGAACCAGTGTATTCCGACTGGCGCGCGACGGGTGGCTCGAGGCCGAGGCACGCGGACGCCACAGCCGGTATCGCCTCACCCGAGGCGGCGCGCTGCGGTTCGCACAGGCGTAGCCGGCGCATTTACGCACCGCCCGATCCGGCCTGGGATGGCCGTTGGGAGCTGGTGCTGATTGCCGCCGCCGCGCTGCGCCACTGCCCTCCGCAACGCGCTGCGCGACGAATCTCGTGGGAAGGGTTTGGCGCGCTGGGACCCGGCATCTGCGTACGACCGGCGCACGGCGATAGCGCGGTCGCGCGCGTCGCCGCAGTGCTCGGCGTCCTGCCGCACGTCACCGTCGTCGACGCGCGCGAAAGTCCGAATTTCGCCGGCGCGCACATGGCCTCGCGCGTTGCTTCGGCCTGGGACCTCGCAACGATCGCGGATGGATACCGGCGATTTCATCGCGCTCTTCGGCGACGTGATCGGCGCGTTCACAGGCGCGCGGCCCCGACGCCGGCGACGCGGAGCAGTGCTTCGTCGTTCGCACGCTGCTGATCCACGCGTTTCGCCGCGTGTTGCTCCGCGACCCGCAACTGCCGCCCGCGCTTTTGCCGCCGGATTGGCCTGGAACGCGAGCCTATGCGCTCACGCGCGACTTCTATCGTCTCACCCAAAGCTTGCCGAGCGCCACCTCGCCGTGACACTCGTCGCCGATGGCGAGACGCTGCCGCCGGCCGACGGCGCGTTCTACGACAGGTTTGGCGGTATTGCTCCCTGGCTGACGCTGCGATCCGCGCGAGCGACGCTACCTTCCGACCATCGCCAGCACGTCGGCCTTGAGGAATCGCTCGACGACCAGCATGAACGCGATCGACGGAATCAGCAGCAGCAGCGCGGTGATCGACGCGATCTGGTAGTTGCCGCCCATGCTCGCGTTGAACATCAGCAGCGGCAGCGTCGTGACGTCGGGCACGCCGACGAAATACGTGCCGGTGAACTCGTCGAGCGATTCGAGGAACACGAAGATCGCGCTCGCGATCAGCCCCGGCGACGCGAGCGGCAGCGTGACGGTGCGAAAGCACGTCCACGGCGACGCGCCGATGTTGCGCGCCGCCTCCTCGAGCGACGCGTCGACCGACGCGAACGCCGCCGACGCGATCCACACGGCGAGCACGAGGCCGTGCGACGCGTGGACGAGCACGACGCCGAGGATCGTGCCGTTGAGCCCGATCTCGTAGAACACCCGCGCGATGTTGACGTAGACCGGCAGATTCGGCACCGCCTGCGGCAGCAGGAACGCGAGCAGGATCGAGGCCGCGCCATGCGCAGCTTGAGCCGCGCCAGCGCGTAGCCGGCCGGAATCGCGACGGCGAGGCTCACCACGACGGTCAGCAGCGCGATCCAGACGCTCGTGCCGAGCGATGCGAGCGCGTTGCCGCGCGGCGCGAACACGCGCTCCCAGAACGTGAATCCGAATTCCTGCGGCAGCTTGTTCGGGAAATACCACTTCTCGGCGAACGCCCACAGGAACAGGTTGGCGAGCGGGCCGAAGATCGACGAACGCAAGCAGCGCGAGCACGATCGCGCGACGCCGAGCGTCCTGCGACCAGCCGCGCAAGCGTGCCGTGCGCTCATCGCTCCGGCACCTTGCGCGACGCGTGCTGCAGATAGAACCAGGCGCCGACCGCCGCCACGATGCAGCGACAGCAGGCACAGCGCGTTGGCGACCGCGTAGTCGGCGAGCGTGTTGATCCGGTACGCGACGTCGACGGTGATCATCGTCGGCGAATTCGGATTGATCATCAGCGGCACCGACAGCACCGACAGCATCGTCACGAACGACAGCACGAGGCCGACCAGCAGCGTGCCGCGCACCTGCGGCAGCACGATGTCGATGCAGCACGCGCCAGCGCGGCGCGCCGAGATTGCGCGCCGCCTCGATGTGCTGCGTCTCGAGCGACGCCATCGCGCCGGCCAGCAGCAGCGTCACGAACGGCGCCTGCTTCCAGACGAACGCGCACGACGATGCCGCGCCAGTCGAGCATGCTTTGCGCGGCGAGCGGCTCGATCAGCCCCGACGCCGATCAGCACGTGATTGAGCATGCCGTTCTTGGCGAGGAACGTCCGCATCACCTGGCCGGTGACGATGAACGGAATGAACAGCGGCCACCGGTAGAGCCAGCGCAGGATCGGCGACCGCGCGCGGGTTCTCGCCGAGCGTCAGGTAGCCGGCGATCGCGATGGCGACGAGTCCGATCAGCACCGTCGACAGCAGCACGATGCCGACCGTGAACAGCAGGTCGGTCGCGATAGAGGTCCCAGGACTTGTCGAAATGCTCGAGCGTGAACTGCCGCCCTTGCCGCGAAACGCGAGCGACGGCCGACATCGCGAGCGGCAGCACGAAGAACACCGCGATGACCGCGAGCGCGGGCGCCGACGAGCGCGTAGGCGCGCCAGCCTGCAGTCGTCTCCGCGGATTGCATCGTCGAGTCGTACGATCGCGCCCTCACCCGCTCGCCCGCCTCGCGCGTGGCAGCCGCTCCCCGCGGCGCTGGCGAGAGGGCGGTGATCGCGGGCGATCGCCTTATTTCAGCACGACCCGCTCGTATCCTTCCACGATGTCGGTGAAGTATTCCGACAGCGGGAATGGGCGGCCATTCTTCGACAGGTCGGCCGGCGAGATGTCGGTGAAGAGCTTGTTCCATGCCGCCGGGTCGAGCTTCGCCTGCACGAACTGCGGGTCGATGCCCGGATACCAGTTGAACTGCTTGACGATGCCTTCGGCCTGGACTTCGGGGCTCTCCGCGAAATCGATGAACTTCTTCGCGAGCGCGGCGTTGGCGGCCTTGGCCGGGATCACGTAATACATCGGCTGGCCCGGCAAGCCCGGCGACGGCAGCGACAAGCTTGATCTTCGGGCTCATCTTGCCGTCGGCCTGCCACGTGTAGAACATGTCGACCCACACCGGTCCCATCGCGATCTCGCCGCGGTTCAGCATGTCGAGCGTGCCCGGCGTTGCCCGGCGTCATCACGACGTACTGGTTGAAGTCCTTGAGGCTCGCGAGCGACTTGTCGATCGCCGCTTTCTGCGCCGGATCGTACGGACCCTTTTCCAGCTTGTCGCCGAGGCCGCCGTTGGCGTTGACCCAGCCCATGACGAAGCCGACGCCCGACATTCCGCCCTTGACGCCGTTGTAGCCGAACTGCTTCGGATTCTTCTTCACCCATTCGTGCAAGCTCGGCGAACGACTTCGGCGGTGCCTTGACGAGATCCGGGTTGTACGCGAACGCGATCTGGCTGTGGAACATCGGCAGCACGTAGCCGTCGACGTTGGCGCCCAGCGCGTTCTTCGCGCGTGTCGCGCGAGACCAGCTTGCCGGCGGCGATGTCGTTGCGATACGGCATCAGCAGCTTTTCGTTGACCATCGTCGCCGCGCCGCGCTGATGCACGACGGCGACGTCGATGTCCCACGCGGCGGATCCCGCCTTCTGTTGCGCGGAGAGCTTTTCGTAGATCTTCTGCGAGCCCGACGTCGCCGGGCCCGGTGCCGACCGCGCGCACCTTCACGCCCGGATTCATCGCTTCGAACTTCGGCGCCAGGTAGTTGTTGACGTAGTCGACCATGTTCTGGTCGCCGGCGGTGACGACGTTGAGCGTCTGCGCCGTGACGACGCCGCGACACGGCGAGCGCGCGCCGGCGCGGCGAGCCAAATGCAGAGACTTGCGGAACTTCATTGTGACCTCCCGGTGGATCGGATGCTACTGTGGAAACAGCAGGAGCGCGTCGCGCGGAACGACGACCGCGCCGCCGTCCCTTCCGGCAACGCGCTCCGGCGCGTGCACCCATACGTCGGCGCCGTCGGTGCGCACGCGATAGCGATAGCCCTGGCCGACAGTACACCGATCTGCGCGACGACGCCGCCGAGCACCAGCGCGTCGGCCGCATGCCGACGCTTCGCTGACGCGAGTGTCGCGCGCGTCGCTGCGAAAATGCGCGCGCAGCCGGCTCGGCCGCGCGTCGCCTGCGACCGCAGCTGCCAGCGCGCCGTCGGCGGTGCTGCGATGACATCGAGCGCATTGTCGGCGCCCATGAAGCCCGCGACGAACGCGCTCTCCGGCCGATGGAAGATTTCCTCCGGCGCGCCGATCTGGACGATGCGCCCGGCGTCGATCACCGCGATCCGGTCGGCGAGCGTCAGCGCTTCCTCGCGATCGTGCGTGACGTAGACCGCGGTGATGCCGATGCGCCGCTGCAGCGCGCGCAGCTCGTGGCGCAGCTCGAGGCGCACCTTGTAGTCGAGGTTCGACATCGGCTCGTCGAGCAGCAGCAGCATGCGGATCGACCGCCAGCGCGCGGCCGAGCGCGACGCGCTGGCGCTGGCCGCCGGACAGCTGCGTCACCGGCCGCTGCGCGAAGCCTTCGAGCTGCAGGAGCTTCAGCATCTCGGCCACGCGCGTCGCGATCGCGTCGCTTCTTCCAGCCGCGCATCTTGAGGCCGTAGCCGATGTTGCCGGCGACCGTCATGTGCGGCCACAGCGCGTACGACTGGAACATCATCGCCGTGCGCGCGCTTTTCGGGCGGCAGGCCGCGTGATGTCCTCGCCGTCGACGCGGATCGCGCCCGTCGTCGGGCGATGACGAAGCCGGCGATCGAGCGCAGCAGCGTGGTCTTGCCGCAGCCGGAGCTGCCGAGCAGCGCGATCATCTCGCCGCGCTCGACGCCGAGGCTCACGTCGGTCGAGCACGCGCGTCGCGCCGTAGGAAACGGTCAGCGCTTTCGATCGAAAGGTAAGGTGACATCGCGCGGCGCTTGCCCGTCCGGAAGTGAATCCTTAGCGCAGAGTATGACGCGAGCGCAGCGCCGTTGCCTAACCGGTCGTGCGGCGGGCCCCAAAAACGGGTTGGTGCGGCGCACCACCCCGTCGACCAGACGCGATCCGCTACGAAGCGGCGGATCAGGCGACTACCACGACCGGTCGCCTTTTTGCCGAACGTGCCACGCGACCCGTACGCACCGTCCCGGATCGCGCCGTCCGCCGCCGGCACCCGGGGCGCGATGCTCCACCGCCGTCAGTGCGACCGCCAAAGCGTGGCGGCGACCAGTTCTTTGCCGCCGCTGCGTGACTCGTGCCGGTTGCGGGCGAGCGCGATGGTCCGGCGCTTTGCGTGAAGTGCGATGACCGCCGCCGGCATGGGCGCGTCCCCGCGGCTCCCGCTCTGCATGACGCTGGTCGGGATCGCGGCGCCGGCGTTTCGATCGGCGCAGCACGCCGCGTTCGCATGGTTCGCGAGCGACACCGCGACCCCGCCCGGCGGCGGCCCGTGCGGCCGATCCTGTGGACATATATCCGGCCTGCCGCGGCAGGTCGAAGTTGATCACGTGGCTGATGCCGGCAACGCCGCGCGCGGCGACGGTTGCCACCAGCGTGCGCACGCGACCGAGTGCATGTCAGTGAGCTGCCTGCGCTCGCGCTGATTCATGTCGCCGTGCAGCCGCCGCGGCGTGACCCTCGTCTCTTCAGCCGCTGGCAGTGCCTCGGCGTCGCGCTCGTCGCAATGAAGACGATGCTCTGCCGCGTGGCGATGTCGGCCAGCAGATGATCGAGCATCCGGTGCTTGTGCGAATGGTCGTCGGCGAAGTGGACGCGCTGCTCGATCGCGAGCGGCGCGGCCGTCGTCGACTGGACGTCGATGCGCACCGGCATCGCGCATCAGCGCGCGCGCGACAGCCGGCCGATCGCGCCGTCGAACGTCGCCGAGAACAGCACCGTCTGGCGCGTTTGCGGGCGCGCGCAGCGCGATGCGCTCGACGTCGTCGATGAAGCCCATGTCGAGCATCCGGTCGGCTTCGTCGCAGCACCAGCACCTCGAGCTGGGACAGGTCGACGCGGCCGCGCTCGATGTGGTCGATGAGCCGGCCTGGCGTTGCGACCAGCAGATCGGCGCCGCGCGCGCCAGTCGCGGTTCTGCACCGGATACGGCGCGCCGCCGTAGAGTGCACACGGTGCCGACGCGCAGAAGCTGCGGCCGTAGCGGACGGCCTGCGTCGGCGACCTGCTGCGCGAGTTCGCGCGTCGGCGCCAGCACCAGCACGCGCGGCAGCGCTCAGCATCGCGCTGCGCCGGCGACGGGCGCGACGCGCCGGTGAGCCAGCCGCTGCAGCGCCGGGCAGCACGAACGCCGCCGTCTTGCCGGTGCCGGTTTGCGCGGACGCCGATCACGTCGCGGCCGGCGAGCAAATGTGAATCGCCAGGCCTGATCGGCGCGGGCTCGGTAAGCCGCACGAGGCGAGCGCCGCGCGAGCAACCCGGCGCGAGGTTGAGTGCTTCTGAATGTCAGTTCCGTTTCCTTCCTGGTTCGCCCGGTGCGCCAATGACGGCACGCGAGGCATCGGCAAGAATCGGGCACGCTAAGGGGTGGCCCGTGCCCAAAATCCGGAATGGCGATGAAGCGGCGCCAGGCGTCACCGAGTGCAGAATCGTTGCCGTCAGAGAGGACGCTAGCGCGCGCAACGAGCCGCAACCGGGTCGACAGACTGCAAAGCCATCGTCGCTAACCGGATGCTGCCGTCCTGACTCGAACCGACGAGGAGAGTGAACCGAGAGATTAGAAGCCGATGATCCGGTTGCCTTGATATGCCGCGCGGCGGGCAAATCGTAAACTAATTCCGTAGATCGCCGCGCAAACGGATTATAGCACCGTTTTGTGCACTGCAGCGAGCTAAGCGACACTGCCGCCCAATGCCAGTCATCGTCAAGCCTGGTCGCTACATGCTTCGCGCTGGCATCGTCCGGGAAGCAAGTATCATTCTCCCGTTGCCCCAACGATTTAAGACCTATCGCACCTTGCAGCCAGCCCATAACGTCCCCATAACGTCGCTATCAGCTCTCATCGGGAGTATGCGCATGCCCCATTCGCCGGATTTGCTGAACATCGCCATGCAAACGCGGTCATTCGCCCTGTTGCCGGTTGCAAACAATGAACGACCAATCCGCAGCACCGTCTCTCCCCGGCCTCCCACGGGGCGGCGCGATCGACAGCGCATTCTTACACGCTGCCGGCACCTGATCCCGTTTCGCGTCGTTTTAGCCAACGGTAACGTCGCCCAGCACACTGGATGGCCCGCCTTCACGCTGACCTTCCGAACGCGGCGGCGGGCGGAACGTCGAGCCGTGCTCGGCTACATCGGCCTGATGGAATCGTACTTCGATGGCGATGCCTGACATCGACGGCGAGCTCCGGGCTGGCGTTTTCGCGCCGGATTCGAGAGAGCGGCTTCGACTCAGGCCAAGAAGCCCGCTGGTCATGATCCGCAACCGCTGGCACGAATTCCGGTTCTCCAACCGCTCGATCGCGCAGGCGAAGGCCAACGCGCGGTTCCACTACGGCCTGGGCGAAGCCGTTCTATCAGCCTCTGGCTCGACCGCGTCGGCATGATGTACACCTGCGCCTACTGGAAGGAAGGGCACGACAGACGCTCGAGGAAGCGCAGCGTCAACAAGATGGACCACGTGTGCCGCAAGGTGCAGCTCAAGCGCGGCGAAACCTTCGTCGACGTCGGCTGCGGCTGGGGCGGCCTGCTGTTCCACGCGCTGGGAGCAGCTACGGCGCGCTCGGCACCGGCATCAACACGACCACCGAGACAGGTGCAGCGAACTGCGCGCCGAGATCGCGCGCCGCGGCCTCGAACGACAAGATCGGCGTGGTCGAGTGCGACTTCCGCGAGATGCCGGGCCAGTACGACAAGCTGCTGTCGATCGGCACGCTCGAGCACGCCGGGCCGCGACCAGCTGCCGCGAGGTCGTCAGGCGCACGCCGATGCGCTGAAGCCCGGCGGCCTGGGCGTGATCCACTTCATCGGCCACGTCGGCGTGCGCGACACCGAGTTCTACATCCGCAAGTACATCTTCCCGGGCGGCTGGATCCCGAGCCTCGCCGCAGGCGATCGACTGCGATGGAGCGCTGCGGGCCTCGAGGTGGTCGACATCGAGAACCTGCGCCGCAACTACGCGCTCACGCTCGACGCACTGGGCGCAGCGCTTCGACCGCAACTGGGAGAAGATCCACGCGCTCGACCCGGAAGCGCTTCGACGAACGCTTCCGCCGCATCTGGCGCACCTACCTGTGGTCGTGCGCGGAGATGTTCCGCTCGCCCGCAACGGCCAGCACGCACCTGTTCCAGGTCGTGGTGAGCAAAGGCAACATCGGCGAGAACTATCCGATGAGCCGCGCGTTCCTCTACCGCCAGTGACGCAGCGCACGAGGTGCAAGCGTCGCGCGGCTGACCGCGCTGACGCTCGCCGCCGGCGGCCGCGGACGGCGATCGGGCTCGCCAAGAGCACCTCGAACCTGTTCCGCGACCGCGAGCGCGCAGGCGCGGCCGCGCGTCGATCTGTCAGCGCTTCAACGAGGTGGTCGAGGTCGACGCCGCGCGCCGCGCGTCGTCGAGCCGAGGGCATGACGCACCTACGCCGATCTGCGTCGACGCGACGCTCGCGCACGGCGTCGATGCCCGCGGTCGTGCCGCAGCTCAAGTCGATCACGCTGGGCGGCGCGGCCGCGGGCGTCGGGCATCGAGGCCTCGTCGTTCCGCTACGGCCTGGTGCACGACACCCTGCTCGCGCTCGACGTGCTGACTCGCCGACGGCCGCATCGTCACCTGCACGCCGGACAACGAGCACCGCGATCTCTTCTTCGGCTTTCCGAATTCCTACGGGACGCTCGGCTACGCGCTTGAAGCTCTCCGCGCGCACGCTGCCGGTCAAGCCGTACGTGCAGATCGAGCACCTGCGCTACACCGACGCCGCCGCGTGCTTCGCCGCCACGTGGCTCGACGCGCGCGAGCGACAGCCGACTTCCTCGACGGCGCTGTCTTCGCGCCCGGCGAGCGTCTATCTCACGCTCGGCGGACTTTCGTCGACAGCGCGCCGTACACGAGCGACTACACGCTACGAGCACATCTTACTACCGCTCGATCCGCGAGCGCGACGAGCGACTATCTGACCGTGCGCGACTATCTCTGGCGCTGGGACAATCGACTAGCAATACGTAACTGAACGAAGTACA
>ERZ1370068.7225-contig-6156_pt1 | contig 28147 bp, 37 predicted proteins | sample MGYA00561227_ERZ1370068 | MGnify/ENA primary metagenome ERZ1370068 (study PRJEB38410, sample SAMEA6850437) | metagenome | study: Metagenomic assessment of the ecological functions of the soil: analysis of the soil microbiota associated with the...
CCGCGCTGGAGCGCGGCAAGAACTAACGAACACCCTCGCATGCGGTGAGCGCGGAGCCCTGCGGGACGGGCGCGCTGTCGCTCCGGATCACGTCCGTCTGGCATTGCAGGGCTGCGGGCTGCTGTCGGCCCGCCGTGCGTACGCCGGGCGAGACTCAATCGAACAGTTCGGCGAGCTTGGTCATGAACGGCTCGTCCGTCATGTCGAGTCGCAGCGGCGTAACGGCGATCCGGTTGTCGGCGAGCGCGAAAATGTCGCTGCCGTCCGCCGGCTGCGGTCGCCCTGACTGCGCACATAGGCGATCCAGTAATAGGTGTTGCCGCGACCGTCCTGGCGCGCGTCGATCTGCAGGCGGTCCTGGCGGTTGCGGCCCTGGTTCGTCACCGCGATGCCCTTGACCTCGCTTGGCGCGCAATCGGGAAAGTTGATGTTGATGAGCACGTCGCGCGGTATCCCGGCGGCGAGCACGCGCCGGATGATATCCGGTGCCGAAGCGGACCGCCGTTTCCCAATGAGGCGGCTGGCCGCTGCGCGATTTGTAGGCCTGCGAGAGCGCGAGCGAGGGAATGCCGAGAATGGTGCCCTCGACCGCGCCGGCGACGGTGCCGGAATAGATCACGTCCTCGCCGGCATTGCGGCCGCGGTTGACGCCGGAAAGAACCAGATCGGGCGGCGGTCCTTGATGACGTGCCGCGCGCCCATGATGACGCAGTCGGTGGGCGTGCCTTTGACCGCGAAGCGGCGCTCGCCGACCTCGCGCAGCCGCAGCGGATCGTTGAGCGAGAGCGAGTGCGAGACGCCGGACTGGTCGAATTCCGGCGCGATCACCCAGACGTCATCCGACAGCGCGCGGCCGATCTCGGCGCAGACGTCGAGCCCCTCCGAATGGATGCCGTCGTCGTTGGTGACGAGGATGCGCATGTCAGGCGACGGATGATGAAAGGACAGATCATCGAAAAGAGCCGGTCTCGGCCTGAACGCTTACTCGCTCTCACAGCGCCTCCGGTCATGCCTGCGCGGCTCGATCGTCTTCAGTGCCGCCCATATAGCGGCTGCAGCACATCCGGCACCGCGATCGAGCCGCCCTGCTGCTGATAGGTCTCCATGACAGCGATCGAGCGCGCGGCCGACCGCGACGCCCGAGCCGTTGAGCGTGTGCACGTGACGCACCTGGCGGTCGTCCTTGGCGCGGTAGCGCGCATTCATGCGCCGCGCCTGGAATTCGCCGCACACCGAGCAGCGACGAGATCTCGCGGTACATGCTTCTGCCCGGGCAGCCAGACCTCGATGTCGTAGGTCTTCTGCGCGGCAAAGCCCATGTCGCCGGTGCACAGCGTCACCACGCGGTAGTGCAGGTCGAGCCGGCGCAGCACTTCCTCGGCGCAGGCGAGCATGCGCTCGTGCTCGTCCTTGCTCTGCTCGGGCGTGGTGATGGAGACGAGCTCGACCTTGGTGAACTGATGCTGGCGGATCATGCCGCGGGTGTCCTTGCCCGCCGCGCCCGCCTCGGCGCGGAAGCACGGCGTGCAGGCGGTGAACCGCATGGGCAGCACGGCCTCGTCGAGGATCGATTCGCGCACGAGATTGGTGAGCGGGACTTCGGCGGTGGGAATGAGCCAGAATCCTCCTTCATGGGTGCCCGCTCGACCGTTCGATCGACTCAGTGACTCCAAATCGAGTCTCGCTTGCCGGAACTCCTCCTGATCTTCCGATCCGGGCATGTTGCAGCGCATCGCGTAGCAGTTCCGCGCGGGCAATCGTTCGGTCGCAAGAAACTGATCGTCGGCGAACTTCGGCAATTGCGCCGTGCCGAACATCATCTCGTCGCGCACCAGCAGCGGCGGCGTTGACCTCGGTGTAGCCGTGCTCGCGTCGTATGCAGATCGAGCATGAACTGCCCGAGCGCGCGTTCCAGCCGCGCCAAGCCGCTCTTGAGCACGACGAAGCGCGCGCCCGAAAGCTTCGCCGCGGTCTCGAAGTCCATCTGACCGAGCGCCTCGCCGAGCTCGAAATGCTGCTTGGGCGCGAAGCGCGTAATTGCGCTTCGCCCCGAAATGATGGTGCTCGACATTGGCGCTCTCGTCCTTGCCGTCAGGCACCTCGTCGAGCGGCAGATTGGGATCTGCGCGAGCGCCTCGTCGAGCTCGTCGAAAGCTGCTTTTCCTCCGCCTCGAGCGCCGGAATCTCGGCCTTCAGGCGCGCGACCTCGGCCATCGAGCGCCTGCGCAGCGTCCTCCTCGTTGCTCTTCTTCGCCGCGCCGATCTCCTTCGACGCCGCGTTGCGCCGCGCCAGCGCCGCCTCGGCCTTCTGGATGGCGGCGCGCCGGCGCTCGTCGAGCGCGATCAGCTTTCCGCCTCCGGCGGCAAGCCGCGCCGCGCCAGCGCGCGGTCGAATGCTCCTCGGTTGCTCGCGGATCCATTTGATGTCGTGCATGGCCGAAGTCTTTCCGTCGTCATGCCCTGCGGCGGCAGGGCGCCCGACCCACGCCAAACGCCGGTCTGTTTAGGAAAAGTCGTGCCTGATGCCAGGCCGCTGAATACCGGATCGCCCGCCTGCGCGGCGCGATGACGCCACGTAGCGTCCCGATGACTTTCATCATTCGGCCGGCTTGGCGGCGGCGCTGGCGGCGTCCGCGGCCTGTCCGCCGGCCGCCTTCTTCTCGACGAAGCGCACCGACCAGATCGAGCCCTCGTAGAGCAGCATCAGCGGCAGCGCGAGCGACAGCTGGCTGAGCACGTCGGGCGGCGTGAGCACCGCCGCGATCACGAAGGCGCCGACGATGAAATAGCGCCGCTTGCTCCTTGAGCTGCTCGGACGTGACGATGCCGACGCGGCCGAGCAGCGTCAGGATCACCGGCAGCTGAAACGCGATGCCGAACGCGAAGACGAGCCCCATCATCAGCGTCGAGATATTCGCCGACCTTCGGCAACAGCGCGATCTCGCGCGGCTGGCCTCGCCGCGGCTCTGCTGCATGCCGAGCGAGAACCGCACCAGCATCGGCATCACCAGGAAATAGACCACGAGCGCGCCGAGCGCGAAGAAGAAGGGCGTCGCGATCAGATAGGGCAGGAACGCCTGCCGCTCGTGGCGATAGAGGCCGGGCGCGACGAACATGTAGATCTGCGTCGCCACGACCGGGAACGACAGGAAGGCCGCGCCGAACATCGCGAGCTTGAGCTGCGTGATGAAATATTCGAGCAGCGCGGTGTAGATGAACTTCGAGTTCTCGGGCCCGCCACCCACACGAACGGCCAGATCAGCACGTTGTAGATCGTGCTTGGCGAAGAAGAAGCAGCACGACGAACATCACGGCGAAGGCCAGCAGCGCCTTGATGAGCCGCGAGCGCAGCTCGATCAGGTGCTCCATCAGCGGCGCCTTGGTTGCCTCGATGTCCTCGTGCGTCATGCGGGTTTGCCATCGTGCTTGGCGGCGTCGGTGACGGCGGCTTCCGGCTCAGGCGGCGCGGCGACAGGCGCTTCGGCTGCTGGGCGCGACCGCCGCTCGCCGGTCTCGGCCGTAACCGGGCCGGCAGGCGCGGTCGCGGCTCCGCCGCGGCTAGGCGGCGCTCGGCGCGTCGGCCGGCGGCTGGCTCGGCGATCGCGCCTCGATCTGCTGCTGCGTGCTCTCGATCTCCTTGCGAACCTCGCCGACCGGATCGAAATTGGCGTAGCTCTGCGCCTGCGCGGTCATGTCGTCGACCTGCTTCTTCAGGTCGGCCAGCTCGGCTTCGCGCATCGCCTCCTGGAACTGGCCCTGAAACTCCGATGCCATGCGGCGGAGCTTGCCCATCCATTGGCCGAGCGTGCGCAGCGTCCCGGCAATTCCTTCCGGCCCGATCACGATCAGCGCGACGATGCCGATAAGAACGAAGCTCGCCCCAGCCGATGTCGAACATTGCGCTATCAACTCCAAGGGGCGCAGACCTTCAGGCCGGCGCCCCCAATCGATCGACGCCGGTTGCGCCGCGCGCGCCCTGCCCGCGTCAGACCGACCTTGCGAGTGTCCGACGGAGCGCCTGCTGTCGCTGGTGCCCCGCTTCCCATCGCGGCGCCAGCAGTCGAAGGCGGTCTGATGGTCGATGGTCTTCACCGGATCGACCTTGGCGGCGTCGACTTCGGCCTTTTCATCCTCCGACAAGCCCTTCTTGAACGACTTGATGCCCTTGGCGAAGTCGCCCATCAGCTCGGAGATCTTGCCGCGACCGCCAAACAGCAACAGGCCGACGGCCAGCACTATGATCCAGTGCCAAATACTCATGGAACCCATCGGTTATCCTCCGCGGAGACGCGCGAACGGCGCCGCCCGCCTGAATTCGCTCCGATCTAGAGCGTGGAATCTTATGCCTCCGGACGCCAGGGCACAACGACGATGATGACGTTTCGCCCCGCCTCTGCCCTGGCTTCTGGCAGTTTTCCGTGGCGAGCAACGCTCACCCCGTATGCCTGAACCTAGGCGTCGGACGCGGCAAAAACAGGACTGCGCTCCGCTCCACAGGGCGGATGGCGCGTGCCGCGTACGGCCGCTAAGCGCTTAGGCGACGGCGGCCTTTCGCCGCAATTAACCCAACGCGGAGCTCATTCCTCGCCGGCGCGCTCCGGCGGTGGCGCAAGGCCGAGATCAAGGTCGCCCGGTTCCAGCGGATCCTCGTCCTCACGCAAAGCCGGGTCGTCCGACGGCATCGGCACCGAGAACGCCGGCGGCAGCCGGCCATCCAGCATGCCCGACCCCTTGAGCTCCTCGAGCCCCGGCAGATCGCCCACCGCGTCCAGCCCGAAATGCGACAGGAACGCCTCACTCGTGCCGTAGGTCAACGGCCGGCCGGGGATTTTGCGCCGCCCACGCGGGCGGATCCAACCGGTCTCGAGCAGCACATCGACCGAGCCCTTGGACGTGCTTACGCCGCGGAGTCTCCTCGATCTCCGCCCGCGTGACGGGCTGGTGGTAGGCGATGATGGCCAGCGTCTCGATCGCCGCGCGCGAGAGCTTGCGCGTCTCGATCGCTTTCCTTGCTCAACAGCCAGGACAGATCGTTCGCGGTGCGGAAGGTCCACTTGCCGCCGATACGCACCAGATTGACGCCCCGCGTGGCGTACTCCTCCTGCAGCCGCACGAGCGCCTCATGGACGTCGATGCCCTGCGGCAGCCGCGCCGCCAGCGACTTCTCATCGAGCGGCTCGGCCGAAGCAAACAGCATGGCCTCAAGCAATCGAAGCTCTTCCGCGCCGCGCTCTGCACCACATCGTCCGGCTCATCGTCCGGCATCACCACTTGCAATCTCGGCATTGCTACGGCCTCCTCTATTCCTTGCCGCCTGCCGGCGCCGCCACGCCGCTCGGATCGGCTATTCCACTTCCAGCCGGTTGACGCTTTGCGCACATAGAGCGGCGAAAACGCCGCCTGCTGATGGACCTCCATCACGCCTTCGCGCACCAGTTCGAGCGTGGAGGCGAAGCTCGACGCGAACACCGTCGGTGCAAGCGACGGCTCGACCACGAACGAGATCAGATATTCGTCGAGCCGCGCCCAGTCGGACGACTGGCCGATCAGCCGCTCGAGCGCCTCGCGCGCCTCGGCCAGGGACCAGACGGTGCGTTTGACCAGCCGCACATGCCCGAGAACCGTCTTCTGCCGCTGTTGCGCGTAGGCCGAGAGCAGATCGTAGAGCGTCGCAGTCCATTCCGGACGCTTGATATGGGCGATGGGCTCGGGCTGGCCGCGCTGAAACACGTCCCGGTCGAGCTGCGCGCGGCCGAACAGCCGCTCGGCAGCCGCCCGGATCGCCTCGAGGCGCTTGAGCCGCAGGGCGAGCGCGATTCGCCATATCCTCCGCGCTCTGCCCTGCGGCGCGTTCGCATCCGGCAGGAGCAGGCGCGACTTCAGGTAGGCGAGCCAGGCCGCCATGACGAGATAGTCGGCGGCCAGTTCGAGCCGGAGCTTGCGCGCCGCCTCGATGAAGGTGAGGTACTGGTCCGCGAGCGCCAGGATCGAGATCCTGGCGAGATCGACCTTCTGCTGGCGCGCCAGCGCCAGCAAGAGGTCGAGCGGCCCTTCGAACCCTTCGACATCGACCACCAAGGCAGGCTCGTCCGTTGCCCGCTCGGCTGTCAGGTCGGCTTCGAATTTGATCTCGTCGGGGTTCATGATGTCGCCCTCCGGGCGCCTGCGGGAGCCGCCAGAGCGCCGTCCATTCGGCCCGCAGTTCGCCTGGCTCGTGCTGTGAAGGCTGCCCGCGCTGACGCGAGAGCGGCATCGCTTCTGGCTGCGGCCTCGCCCGCCAGCGTGGGTACGGCCGATGCAACGGCCTGCATCTCGTCGAGTTTGCCGTTGCAGTGGAGGACGAGGTCGCAACCGGCCGCAATGGCCGCGCGCGAGCGTGCCTTCAATCGAGCCCGACAGCGCTCCCATGGAAATGTCGTCGCTCATCAGCAAACCGCGGAATTTCAGCCAGTCTCAGATCACGTCACGGACCAGAGTGACCGAAGTCGTGGCCGGAGCAATAGGATCGATGGCGGTGTACACGATATGGGCGGTCATCCCTAGCGGCAGATCAGACAGCGGCCGGAACGCGGCAAAGTCCGTGGCGACAAGCGTTGCGCGGTCGGTGTCGACGAGCGGGAGCGACCCGTGGCTGTCGGCAGTGGCGCGGCCGTGCCCTGGAATATGCTTGAGCACCGGCAGGACGCCGCCGGCCAAAAGGCCGTCCGACACCGCGCGCGCGATCGCCGCGACCTTCTCAGCGGTATTGCCGTAAGCGCGGTCGCCGATCACCGGGTCGGCGCCGGCGACCGGCACGTCGGCGATCGGAAGACAGTCGACATCGATGCCGACCGCCATGAGATCGGCGGCGATCAGGCGCGCGCCGAGACAAGCGGCCCTCAGTCCTGCTGCAGCGTCCCGGTCGTAGATCCGTCCGTAGGAGGCGCCCGGCGGATAGGCCGGCCAATGCGGCGGGCCCAGGCGCTGGACGCGACCGCCCTCCTGATCGACGAGCACAGCCGCATCGCGCCCCACGGCGTCGCGAAAGACGCAACCAGGCGGCTCACTTGCGCCGGGGTCTCAACATTTCGCTTGAAGACAATAAGCCCCCAGGGCGCGCTCACGCACGAAACGCCCGCTCTGCGGGCGTCAGTACTGTGCCCGCAAGTCCGGTGATGAAAGCGCGTACCGTCATGGGCGCGGATGACCCGCGCAGCTCAGTTATTGGGAACGACGCATTGGCCGCCAGCGGCCTTGCAAGTTCGCGCAAAACTGGCTCGCCTCCTGGGCCGATGCAAACGGGCCCAATCATGGTGCGGTAGAAAACGCCTTTGCTGCCCAGATCCGCTCGCCGAATGATCGGCTGGCGGCTGCCAAGCTCGTTGGGGAACTTGGCCTGCAAGCTGCGGAAGGAGGATTGCGCCTCGCTCTCGGTCTTCTGCGACGACAGCTGCACGACAAATCCACTCGCCGCGCTCTCCGCGGGCGGCGGTATGGCCGCGGTGCGCGCCCGCGCCGGCGGGCGGCCGCGGGCTCGCCGGCCTGCGGTTCGAGCGAGATCGGCGCGCCGCCGCTGCGCGGGGCCGGGGCCGCCGCGCGCGGCGCAGGCGGCGTGGCGGCCGGTCGGCCGTGGCGGTTGTCGCCGTCGCAGCCGGTCCCGGCGCCGCTGGCGGCGCCATGCCCGCAGGCTTGCCGCTCGCGTCGCTTCCATCCGGGTCGTATGGTGACCGTGCGGACCTTCTTCGGCTCTGATCCGACCGGAGGGCTGTGCTGCAGGCCCGGCCTGTCCCGGCGAGACTGAGCCCGCAGGCGTGGCGCGCGGAGCGGAAAGCGCCACCGGCTCCTCCTGCTTGGAGACGAGTTGTTCTTTCTCGGCGGTCGCGAGCCGATCTTGGACCGCCTTACTCGATTGCGGATCGCCGGCCGTCGCGGGGACGATCTTGGTCGGGGTCGAACTGTCAGCGGCGATGACGGGCGGCGGCTGGGTCGAACTGGGCCCGCCGGAATAGCTCCGATACGCGTAGGCGCCAGCCGTGCCGAGCACCGCACACGCGATGAGCGTGAGGGCGGTGACAAGACCGCTGCGACGACGCGCGTGAGGCGCATCGTCATACATCGTCGTCGTGCGGCTCGAGCGGAACGTCGTCCTGGTAATAGGGATCCGCGTCGTCGCCCCCGTGCAGTCGATTCACCGTATTGCTGGGTGTCGTGGATCCGGTCGTCGTGGTGCCCGTCTTGATAGTCGGCCGCGAGCGGCACTTGGTCATGGCCCGCCGCGGGAGCCAACGGATGCGCGTAGTCCTCGCGCGACCTCGTACGCCTCCGGGTGCCCGGAATCGAGGCGCCAAGTCGGGCTCGTGCGTCGAAATCGCTGCTGCCAGTCGTCCGGCGCAGTCGTCGGCACATCCGGCGCTGGCCGGCTCCCTTGACGCGCGTTGCTCCGCCCGAACTCGGCAAACGGATCACGCTGCCCGATCAGACGGGCAAGTTCGGCGAGTGGATCTCCGCCTCCCGGCTGCTCGCTCGGCCGCGAAGGCTCGCGGCTGATAGCGGATCATTGGGTCGATAGGAACGTAACGTGTGATCGTCCGCCATACTCATTCCGTTTCCGGTGCTGGCGTCGCTCTCGGTCGGTTGCGTGGCGGACCCAGGTGAGCGGGATCCATTGCGCCCTAGGGCACCGAGCGTGACCAACGCATCTCCTCAGGCGCCTCGACGCCGAGCACCCCTAGCCCTGACGCGAGTACGGTGACAACGCCCTGCACGAGCGCGAGGCGAGCCATGGTCATTTGTGGATCATTCTGGATAATGAAGCGTAAATGTGGCGAATCTTTCCCGCGATTCCACTGGGCGTGGAAATCGCTTGCAAGTTCATAGAGATAAAACGCGATCCGGTGCGGCTCGTGGGCCATGGCAGCAGCCTCGACGAGGCGCGGATAGAGCGCGAGGCGCCGCATCAGCGCAAGTTCGCCCGCATCGTCGAGCCGGTCGAGCGGCGCCGCGGCGAGCGCCGAAGCCCGCGCCGTCTCCTCGCTGGGCAGGTCCGGAACAACCTCCCTCGCGTTGCGGAACACGGATCGGCCGCGCGCGTGACCGTACTGGACATAGAAGACCGGGTTGTCGCGCGACTGCTCGATCACCTTGGCGAGGTCAAAATCGAGCACCGCGTCGTTCTTGCGGTACAGCATCATGAAGCGGACCGCGTCCGTGCCGACTTCATCAACGACTTCACGTAACGTTACGAACTCGCCTGCCCGCTTGGACATTTTGACCGGCTCGCCGCCGCGCAGAAGCTTGACCAGTTGCACGATCTTGACGTCGAGCTCGGCGACAGCGGCGTTGGTGATGGCCTGCACCGCTTTCACCGCCGCCTGCACGCGCTTGATGTAGCCGCCGTGGTCGGCTCCCCAGACGTCGATCAAGGTCGCGAAACCGCGATCCACCTTGGTCTTGTGGTAGGCGATGTCGGAGGCAAAATAGGTATAGCTGCCGTCGGATTTCATCAGCGGCCGATCGACGTCGTCACCGAAGTCGGTCGCGCGAAACAGCGTCTGCTCGCGGTCCTCCCAATCCTCCATCGGCGCGCCCTTGGGCGGCGGCAGGCGCCCCTCGTAGACATAGCCGGCTCGCCGCAGCGCGGCGATGGTCTCGCCCACTTCGTCGCGCGCGCCTTCGATCAGTGAGCGCTCGGAGAAAAAGACGTCCTGCTCGACATTGAGCGACTTCAGGTCGTCGCGGATTCCCGCCATCATCATCTCGATGGCGCGGGCGCGGACGATCGGCAGCCATTCCGCTTCCGGCTTGTCCGTCAGCGTTCGGCCCGTACTGGGCCGCAAGCTGCCGCGCCAACCGGCTTGAGATAGTCGCCGGGATAAAGGCCTTCCGGGATCGCGCCGATGTCCTCGCCCAGCGCCTCGCGATAGCGCAGGAACGCCGAGCGTGCGAGCGCGTCGACCTGGGCGCCCGCATCGTTGACATAGTACTCGCGCGTGACGTTGTAGCCGGTGAAAGCCAGCAGATTGGCAAGCGCGTCACCGAACACGGCGCCGCGACAATGGCCGACATGCATGGGTCCGGTCGGATTGGCGGAGACGTATTCGACATTGACGGCGCTGCCCTGCCCCGTCTTGCCGCGACCATAGTCCGTGCCCTCTGGAGGACCGCGCGCAGGGCGCCGATCCAGGCCGCAGGCTTGAGGGTGAGATTGATGAACCCGGGGCCCGCCACCTCGGCCCTCGCCACCAGATCGTCGGCCCGAAGCTTTGCGGCGATCGCCTCGGCCAGTTCGCGCGGCTTCTTGCCGGCATCCTTCGCCAGCACCATGGCCGCATTGGTCGCCATGTCGCCATGAGCGGCCTCGCGCGGCGGCTCCACCACGATGCGTGACTGGTCGATCGCGGCGGGCAGCGCGCCATCCGCGACGAGCGCGTTGTTGGCCGCACGTACCTTGTCGAGCACCGACGGCAAAGATGTTCTGATCGTTCATGGTCAGTGGGCTTGCGTTAAGTCGCGCCGCCTAACGCAATTCCGGTGTCGAGTCAAAAAGCCGCGCCATGCTCGATCAGCGCGTAGCGGTCGGTCATGCCGGCGATGAAATCGGCGGTTCGGCGCGGCCGGCCGGCTTCGTCCCCGGCCTCGACGGTCTGCGCCCACTCCGCCGGCATGTCCGTCGGGCTTTGCGCTGTAACGGGCGAACAAGGTCGCAAACCACGCGCTCCGCGTCGCCCATGATGCGCATGATGCGGGCGTGACGGTACATGCGCGGGATAGAGAAAGCCCTTGATGGCGCGGTCGGCCGCCGCCATCTCGGCCGAGAAGCCGACGACCTGCCGATCGGCATGACGCACGTCATCGGCCGAGCGCGGCGCCAGCGTCTGCAGGCGGCCGCTGGTCTCGGCGATGACGTCCTCGATCATCTGCGGTGATCAGCCGACGCGCCCAATTCATGCACCAGCACGATTGGGCTCGAGCTGCGGATTCTCTCGGTGAATGTCTTCCGAGGATGTTGGCGCATCAGCGGGACGCTGGCGAGTTCCTCGAGGGCGAAAAGCCCGGCCCGCAGCCCGTCATCGATGTCATGGGCATCATAGGCGATGTCGTCGGCGATGGCGGCGACCTGAGCTTCGGCGCTGGCAAAGCTCCAGAGCTCCAGGTCCTGGATCCGGATCGTTCGACCTGCCGTACGGCCGGATCGCATGCGGCAGCCCGCGCTCGCGATAGTGCCCGATCGGAGCTGCCGTCGCGAAGCGTGAGCGGCCCGTTGTGCTTGACCAGCCCTTCGAGCGTCTCCCAGGAAAGATTCAATCCGTCGAATGCGGGATAGCGCCGCTCGAGCGCGGTCACCACCCGCAGCGTCTGCGCATTGTGATCGAAGCCGCCGCAGGCGGCGAGACAGCGATCGAGCGCGCGCTCGCCGGCATGGCCGAACGGCGGGTGGCCCAGGTCGTGGGCCAGCGCCAGCGCCTCGGCGAGATCCTCGTCGAGCCCAAGCGCGCGCGCCAGCGGAACGGGCGATCTGGGCGACCTCCAGCGTATGGGTCAGGCGCGTGCGGAAATGATCCCCTTCGTGGAAGACGAAGACCTGGGTCTTGTATGCGAGCCGCCGGAACGCGGTCGCATGGATGATGCGGTCGCAGTCCCGGCGAAAGGCGTTGCGGGTCGGGCTCACCGGTTCCGGATGGAGCCGGCCGCGGCTGCTGCCCGGAGCGGACGCATAAGGCGCGCGTGCGACTGCCACCTCAACCGCCATCCGGGAACGCCCAATCGACCAAGGCCGAGTTGACCTATGTGCGGCGCGCACTTAACTATCGGTCAGGTCCTCTGGCAATTATGGTCTTGCAGATGGACAGCATCACGGTCACCGAACGGGCAGCGCAACGGATTGGCGAGATTTTGCGCCGTGAGCCGGCCGGCACCATGCTTCGCGTGAGCGTCGAGGGCGGCGGTTGCTCGGGTTTCCAGTACAAGTTCGATATGGACAGCGCCCAGGCAGCCGATGACCTCGTCATTCAGCGCGACGCGCGCGACCGTGCTGATCGATCAAACCTCGGTGGGCTATCTGGCCGGCTCCGAGATCGATTTCGTCGACGATCTGATCGGCGCGTCGTTCCGGATCAACAATCCGCAGGCGACGGCATCCTGCGGCTGTGGGACCAGCTTCTCGATCTAACGCCTGGCCCCACCGCGGCCCCCGCCGCGCGACTTGGGCCGGATCAACAGCGCTAGTTCAGCCAAGCCGCCATTTCTCAATCGCGTAATCGGGCTTTACCCGCCGTCCCGACGAACGTGGCGTTGCACCGCGATGCCGCCTTCGAGGCCCGCAGTCGCGCGCGTGGCGCGCCCATACGGCGCGCGGCCTACGCCAGCACCGCGCTCGTATGCAAGATCACTCGGCCGCGATGGCAGGCGGCCGTTCCGGATGCTCCGGAACCTCTCTGAGCTGCGGCTCGAGCCGGTACTTGAGCATCCGGTCGATGCGGTCGAGATAGATGTAGACGACCGGCGTGATGAAGAGCGTCAGGAGCTGCGATAGGACAAGCCCGCCGACCACCGCGACACCGAGCGGCTGGCGCAACTCGGCACCCGCTCCGGTCCCGAGCGCGATCGGCAGCGTGCCGAAAATCGCGGCGAACGTCGTCATCATGATCGGACGGAAGCGCAGCAGCGCTGCTTCGCGGATCGCCGCCTCAGCGGACAAGTCCGACACGCCGACGATCGATCGCGAAGTCGATCATCATGATCGCATTCTTCTTCACGATGCCGACCAGCATCACGATGCCGATCATGGCGATGACCGACAGGTCCATGTTGAACAGCATCAGCACGAGCAGCGCGCCGACGCCGGCCGACGGCAGACCGGAAATGATGGTGATCGGATGGATGAAGCTTTCGTAGAGAATGCCCAGCACCACGTAGGCGGCGAAGATCGCCGCCAGCACCAGCAGACCCTGGCCCTTGAGCGATTCCTGGAAAACCTGCGCCGAGCCTTGGAAGCCGGTGTTGACGGTGATCGGCAGCCGCGTCTCGCGCTCGATCTCGCGGATGGCATCGACTGCCTGTCCGAGGGAGTAGTTGGGCGCGAGATTGAACGAGATGGTCACCGAGGGCTGGTTTCCCTGGTGATTGACCTGCAGCGGACCGACTGCCGGCACCATTTGCGTCACCGCCGAGAGCGGGATCGATTGCCCTGACGGGATGCCGTTCCCGTTCACGCCGGATCCGGGCCCGGTCGCGCCGCCCGCTGCCCGCTCCGGAGCCGTTCGTCTTGACGAAGATGTTTTGCAATTGCGACGGATCGGCCTGGAACTGCGGCTGGCTTTCGAGAATGACCTGATAGTCGTTGGTTGCCGTGTAGATCGTCGCAACCTGGCGCGCGCCAAAGGCGTTGAACAGTTCCTGGCGGATCTGGTCGATCGTAATGCCGTAGACCGCCGCCTTCTCGCGGTCGACCTCGATCGTCATCTGCGGATTCTTGATGTAGAGATCGGTGGTGACGTCGCGCAGTCCCTCGATCTTGGCGATCTTGTCGCGCATCTGCGGCGCGACCTCGTACAAGAGCGCGGTATCGCTCGATTGCAGCGTGTACTGAAACTCGCTCTTGGAAATGCGGCCGGTGATGTTGATGTTCTGAACGTTCTGGAAATACACCGCCATACCGGGAACGGTATTGGCGGCGCGCCGCAGGCGCTGAATGACGTCGGTCGAGCTTTCGCCGCGCTCCTTCTTGGGTTTGAGCGCGATGAACATGCGGCCGGCATTGAGCGTCGGATTCGGACCACCCGCCCCGATCGTGGAATTGACGTAATCTACCGCCTTGTCCGCGCGGATGATCTCGGCGACCTGTCGCTGCAGCGTGGCCATTTGCCCGAACGAAACGTCGGACGCTCCCTCGGTCGAGGCGGAAATGAAGCCGGTATCCTCGGTCGGGAAGAAGCCCTTGGGAATGATCGTGTAGAGCCAGAACGTCGCCGCCGAGGGTGCCGAACGTGACCAGCAGCACGATGAACTTGTAGGCGAGCACCTTATCGAGCGCCCACTCGTAGCCGCGCAGCCACCCCTTGAACATCGCCTCGAACATCCGCAGGACGAAGTTCTGCTTCTCGCCTTCGTGATGGGTGCGCAGCACGCGCGCGCACAGCATCGGCGTGAGCGTGAGCGACACGAACCCGGAAACAATGATCGCGACCGCGATCGTGACCGCGAATTCGCGAAAGACCCGCCCGACCATGCCGCCCATCAGCAGAACGGGAATGAACACGGCAATGAGCGAGAACGTGATCGAGACGATGGTAAAGCCGATCTCGCGCGCGCCCTTGAGCGCGGCCTCGAACGGCCGCATGCCGCCTTCGATATGGCGCACGATGTTCTCGAGCATGACGATGGCGTCGTCGACCACGAATCCGACCGACAGCGTCAGTGCGAGCAAGCGTCATATTGTTGATCGAGAAGCCGAACACGTACATCGCCGCGCAGGTGCCGATCAGCGACACCGGAACCGCGAGCGCAGGGATGAGGGTTGCGGACACCGTGCGCAGGAACAGGAAAATCACCATCACCACCAGGCAGATGGCGATCGCCAGCGTCTCCTGCACGTCGACGACCGAGATCGCGAATGGAGATCGAGCGGTCGTTGAGCACCTCCATGCGGATCGACGGCGGCACCATCGCGCGATATTGCGGCAATCGCTCGCGCACCAGATCGACCACCGCCACCGTGTTGGCGTCCGGCTGGCGCTGGATCGCGAGCACGATCGCGCGGTTCTCGTTGAACCAGCTTGCGGTCTTGTCGTTTTCGACGCTGTCGATGACACGCGCAACCTGGTCGAGGTGAACCGGCACGCCGTTGCGATAGGCCACGACGACCTTGCGGTATTCCTCCGCATTGGTCATCGCCGCCGATGCCTTGAGGGTCACGCTTTGCTTGGGTCCGTTGAGCGTGCCGACCGGGGTGTTGGAATTGGTCTTGGAAACGACGCTGCGAATGTCCTCGAGCGAGATATTGCGTGACGCCGCGGCGACCGGATCGACCTGCACGCGCACGGCAAATTTCTGCGCGCCGTAGATCAGCACCTGGGCGATGCCGGGAAGCTGCGAAATCTGCTGCGCCAGCGTGATCTCGCCGTATTCGTTGACCGCCGAAAGCGGCAGCGTCGGCGAGTTCAGGCTGATGTACAGGATCGGAAAGTCGCCTGGATTGACCTTTCGGAAGCTCGGCGGCGTCGTCATCTCCACCGGCAGGCGCCGCTGCGCCACGGAGAGCGCGGTCTGCACGTCCAGCGCGGCGCCGTCGATGTTGCGGTTGAGGTCGAACTGGATGGTGATCGAAGTGATGCCGAGCGACGACGAGGACGTAAGCGACGTGATCCCGGCGATCGTGGAAAGCTGGCGTTCGATCGGTGCCGCCACCGATGCCGCCATGGTTTCCGCACTCGCGCCGGGCAGCGTGGCAGTGATGCTGATGGTCGGAAAGTCTACGGCCGGGAGCGCCGCAACGGAGAGCAGCCGGTAAGCGAAGATACCGAGGACGATGATCGCGGCGGTGATCAGCGTGGTGAGCACCGGGCGACGGATACATGTCTCCGAGAGGTTCATGCGCTAAGACCCCACCTTGGGTCCGCGTGGGGCAACCTTCGTCCCGTTGGACAGCTGGAGCTGACCGTTGGTCACCACCGTTTCGCCGCCCGCAAGGCCGCTGGCAATCACGGAATCGCTCTCACTCACGCGCGCAACCGTGACCGGCTGGACCTTGGCGACGCCGTCGTCGACTACGAATACGTAGGTGCCGCTTTGGCTGACCTGGACGGCGGTCGATGGCACGGTGACCGCCTCCTCCTCGCGAAACGTCAGCCGCACCGTCACCAATGTGCCCGGCCAAAGAAGCTCGTCGTCGTTCGGCATGGTGGCGCGAACCGGCACCATTCCCGTCGGCGCATCCACGCTGTTCTCGATCATCGTGACCTGGCCGTTGGCGCGGCGGGTGTCGCCCGGTATGACCGCCTCGATGGTCGCGCTCTCATTGACGAGCGCTTGGCGCAGATCCGGCAGGTAGCCTTGCGACACCGAAAACGTGACATAGACCGGCGCGGTCTGGATGATGGTCGCGAGCGGGGTGAGGTCCGCCTGGCGGACGAAATTGCCGACCTTGACTGGCAGCCATACTGACGCGGCCGCTGATGGGAGCGCGGATCGTGCAATAGCTGAGCTGGATATTGAGATTCTCCAGCTGTCCGGTGTTGGAATCGACAGAGGCGCGCCAGAGGGTCACCTGGGTCCTGGCGTTGTTGAGGGTGACCTGGGTGGTGGCGTTCTTGGCGATGAGCTCGGTGTAGCGGGAGACATCACGTTCGGCCTGCTCGAGCTGGGCCTTCGCTCCCTCGAGCAGCCCTTGCACCTGCCTGATCTGTGCCTGCAGCGCGCGGCTGTCGAGCGTGAACAAGGGGTCGCCCTCCCGCACCGTCACGCCATCGCGAAAGTGCACGCCCACGATCTCGCTGTCGATGCGGGCCTTGATCGCGACGCTGGCGATCGGGGTAACGCTGCCAAGCGCCTCAATGCGAACGGGAACGGTTCGCTTGCTGGCTGTTGCGATCTCGACCGGAACCGCCCGGGCGCTCGGGCGCGGCGCTTGCGCGACGGCGCCGCCTGACCACAAGTCCCCCGCTTCGCCGCGACGACAATACCTGCTGCCACCAGCACCACGACCGCCCCGAACACCCAATGTCCGCTTCTTCATTACCACTGCGCCGAGCACGGCCTCGTCGGCCCGATCGGACTCCCTCTCTTCCTGGTGCCTCGCTCATAACGATTCTTTTTGGTAGGCGAGCCAACTTTTCTAACATATCCCTATTGCCAGCGCATCCTCGCCAGTGATGTACCATCATAAAATCGGCGTAACCTTCGCAACAACACCGACATCCGCGCCGCATCTGGCTTTGTCACGTCCAGTTGAACTCGCGCCGCCACACGCGTATTTGCACCATGCGCATCGCCACCTGGAACGTGAATTCGATCAAGCAAAGAATGGACAATTTGACCGCGTGGCTCGCGGAGCGGCAGCCGGACATCGTCTGCCTGCAGGAGACCAAGTGCGTTGACGATGTCTTTCCACGCGAGCCGCTCGAAGCACTCGGATACAATGTTGCAGTGCACGGTCAGAAGGCATTCAATGGCGTTGCCGTGCTCTCGAAATTTCCCCTCGACGAGGTGACGGCACGCCTGCCCGGCGACAGCGCCGACGATCATGCGCGCTTCATGGAGGCAGTGGTGTCGACCGCGGCGGGTGCGGTGCGCGTCGCATCGATCTATCTGCCCAACGGCAATCCGCCGGAAACCGAGAAATATTCATACAAAATCAGATGGATGGAGAGATTAATTCAGTACGCACATGAGCGCTTGCGACTGGAGGAGCCGCTGGTCCTGGCAGGGGACTTCAACGTCATCCCCGCGGAGGTCGATGCCCGCAATCCGGGCCGCTGGGTCGGCGATGCCCTGTTCCTGCCGCGCACGCGGAGAAGTTCCGCGCGCTCTGCAATCTGGGATTGACCGACGCGATCCGCGCCGGCAGCGATGGCCCCGGCCCCTTCACGTTCTGGGACTATCAGGCGGGCGCCTGGCAGAAGAACGACGGCATCCGCATCGACCACCTTCTGCTTTCACCGCAGGCGGCAGACAGGCTGATTTCCGCAGGCGTCGACAAGCATGTCCGCAGCTGGGAGAAGCCATCGGATCACGTCCCCGTCTGGGTGGATCTCGCGCTCAGCGCTTGAAGAAACCATCCAGAATATTCCAGGGGAGCTTGTAGTTCACGCCGACCCGGACGATGTGATCGCTGAGATTCAGGCGCTGACTGCTCGGAAACGCCAGGCTCGGTGCCGGGTTGAAATAGGATTTGTCCTGCAGCCCGACGTAGAGATACTCGACCTTTGCCGTCCAGTCCTGCGTGAGCTTGACCTCGACCCCTCCGCCGGCGGTCCAGCCCCAATGCCACTGCTTGTCGGAAATCTGGCCGCCAGGCGCGGAAGCCGATCGGTGTTCTCGACATTGGCGAGCGCGGCGCCGCCGGTGGCATAAAGCAGCCAATTGTCCTGAGCGTATCCCACCCGGCCGCGGAAGGTTGAAAGCCACCGCTCCTTGACCTCGTTGTTGAAGACGGCGTTGGGCGGGAATTCGGCCGCGCTCCCCTTTTTGTTGGTGGCGGAAATATCGCCCTCGAGGCCGAGCACCACGGGGCCGGTTTGAATATTGAATCCGGAGGTCAGCCCAATGATGCCGCCGCTCAGATCCATGCGCGGCGTCTGGTCGGCGCCGGTAAGCGTCGTTGCGCACGACCGCCTTTCCCCACGCGCCACCGCCTGACACGCCGAGGTAGGAGCCACTCCAGGTCGTGACGGGCGCCGGTGGCGGCGCCTTGTAGATTGGCGCGATGCTGAGATCAGCGGCAGCGGCCGGCGCCAGCATTGCCGACGCTGGCAGCCAACGCCAACGACGCCGTGCTCGCGCACAGCCATCTCGTCATCGCCAACCTCGACTGGATGCATTCCGCATTGCGGACAGAAATACGCGTCCGCCGGACCAGGGGTCCATTAGCTTGGACGGCGGCAGGACGGATTTCCGGGAGGTGTGGCGCAGGCGCCACAGGTCTCTTATTCCCGACGGTTTTTCAGCCAATCTTCCAGGTACTTATGAGCTAATGCTCGCTCACTTTCGCTGGCCTGCGCGAGCGCGCTGCTGTACATGTCGGTGATCCAGCCCTCGTCCGGACCCGCAGCGTCCTTGGCGACGATGAGCCAAAACAGCCCGAGCGACGCCTGGCGCGAAACCTGCTCGCCATTGAACAGCATGCCGCCGAGCAACGCCTGCGCACGATGATCGCCCTTGTTCGCCGGACAGTCGCAGCCAGCGCGCGGCCTGAATGGCGTCTTTCGGTGCGCCCTTGCCGAGGAGAAAGAGCCGACCGAGATAGTACTGAGCCTCCGGATCCGCGAAATAGGAGGCGGCGTAGCGGAACATTTCGCGCGCGACATTGGGGTCGGCCTTCAACGTGCCGGGGATGCCGTCGAGGTGGTAGAGACCCAGCGTCACGAAGGCGTTGGCCAAGAAGCGAGCGTTGGGCGTGCTGGAGCCATCGTCGGCATGCATCGTGGTGAGGCGGCGGAAATAGTCGTAGGCCCGCGCCTTGTTCATCTTGACGCCATCCCCGTCCGCGTACATGCGGCCGAGTTTCCAGATGGCGCCGGGAACGCCTTGCTCTGCCGCGTATTCGAGGTCCGTGACGGCCTGGTCGGTCTTTGCCCTGGCGGAGCGCCTGGGTGCCCGAGCGGAATGCTTCCAGCGGCGTCGGCGGCAGGATCGGCCGCGGCGGCATCGTGAGCGGCGCGGCCGGCACGGCCGCTAGCGGTGTCGCGCTGCCAAGCACGTTGGTCGCCTCGCCGGGACTTACGGTCGGGTCCGGCAGCGGTACGCCCACGGCTGCCGATCCCGGCGTACGGGTGCCGTCGAAGCTCACCGCCGGAGAGAGGCCGACGGCGGCGGCAAGCAAACCGATGCTCACGATGAAGTTAGATATCCGCATAGCACGCCTTCTCGGCCGCGCCGCCGGGATGGGTCACCGCGCCGTCGCGCGCCGGTCCCACCTGTTGGGCGTATTTCCACAAATATCCTGAAGTGCAGTCTGGGCTGCGCGGCTTCCACGTCTTGGCGCGCGCTTCGATCTCAGCCCTGGTGAGCTTGACATCGAGGGTGCCCTTCACGGCGTCGATGGTGATTATGTCGCCGTCACGAACGTGGGCGATCGGGCCGCCGATGGCGGCCTCAGGACCAACATGCCCGATGCAAAACCCTCGGGTCGCTCCAGAGAAGCGCCCGTCGGTTATGAGCGCAACCTTGCCGCCCATGCCCTGTCCATAGAGGGCGGCGGTGGTCGCCAGCATTTCTCGCATCCCGGGGCCGCCTTTGGGCCCTTCGTAGCGGATCACGAGCACATCGCCTTCCCTGTACTTCTTCTTCTTGACGGCATCGAAGCACGCTTCCTCCCCATCAAAGCAGCGCGCCGGGCCGGTAAACTTCAAGTCCGCCATCCCAGCAACCTTCACGATTGCGCCCTCCGGCGCGAGGTTGCCCTTGAGCCCGACGACGCCACCGTTGGCGGAAAGCGGCTTGTCGGCGGGGTGGACCACGTCCTGGTCCTTGTTCCACTTCACTCGCTTGAGGTTCTCGGCGATCGTACGCCCCGTCACGGTGATGCAATCGCCGTGAAGATACCCGTGATCGAGAAGCGTCCTCATCAAGAGTGGAACGCCCCCAGCCTCGAAACATATCTTTGGCGACATAACGGCCACCGGGTTTCAAATCCGCGATATATGGTGTCCTTTGAAGACTTCTGCCACGTCGAAGAGATCGAACTTCAGGCCGCATTCGTGCGCGATCGCGGGCAGATGCAGCGCAGCATTGGTCGAGCCGCCCGACGCCGACACCACCGCAGCCGCATTCTCGAGCGCCTTCCTGGTGACGATGTCACGCGGACGAATTCCTGACTTGATGAGATCGAGGATCATCTCGCCGGCCGTCATGCAGAAGGCGTCGCGGACTTCGTACGGCGCCGGCGCCCCTGCGGAATAGGGCAGCGCGAGCCCAATCGCCTCGGACACCGTCGCCATGGTGTTGGCGGTGAACTGCGCGCCGCAGGCGCCCGCCGATGGGCAGGCATGCTGCTCGAGCGTTTCGAGATCGCTGTCGGACATCTCGCCGACCGAGATGCTTGCCGACGGCCTCGAACACGTCTTGCACAGTGACCGGCTTGCCTTTGAAGGTACCGGGCAGGATCGAGCCGCCGTAGATGAAGATCGAGGGCACGTTGAGCCGGCACATCACCATCATCATTCCCGGCAGCGACTTGTCACAGCCGGCGAAGTCCGACCAACGCGTCATAGGCGTGGCCGCGCATCGTCAGCTCGACTGAGTCGGCGATCACCTCGCGCGACGGCAACGAGGACTTCATGCCCTCGTGGCCCATGGCGATGCCGTCGGTGACGGTGATCGTGCAGAATTCGCGCGGCGTGCCGCCTGCGGCCGCGACGCCCTTCTTCACGGCCTGCGCCTGGCGCATCAGCGAGATATTGCAGGGAGCGGCTTCGTTCCAGCAGGTGGCGACGCCCACGAACGGCTGGTGGATCTGCTCGCGCGTGAGCCCCATCGCGTAATAGTAGGAGCGATGCGGCGCGCGCTCGGGACCCTCGGTCACGTGCCGGCTGGGCAGCTTCGCCTTGAGGTCCCGCTTGGCGTCCATTTGAAACTTGCCCTATCTCGCCGGTGTCCTGGTGGGTCGCGCCGTACGGATCACAGTTTGGAAACGTCTGCATCTCGATCTCGGCGGACCGTATGGCCAAATCGCGGCGCCGGCGGCTTGGAATCCTATCTTTCCGTCAATGTTTTAGCCGTGTTGCCGAGGCGCAACAGGATTAATGATTGGTTAACAAGGAAAGCAACACTTGGGTACAGCTATGTCCGCTGATCGATCCCGATCATGGGCTCAAAACCCAGTTCGGCGCGCGCCTTGGCGATCGAAACCACCCCATCGTCGTCTGCGATGTTGTAGACGCCCGGCCGGCCGCGCGTGACGGCCAGCAGAGCTGCGTGCGCCGCCGCATCGACGTGCAGGGCGGGCTTGCGAGCCGGCGTCCGGGACCAAGTGCCCGGTCCGTACAGCAGGCCATACCGCAGCACGATCCCTTCGATCCCAGACGCCGCCAGGACTTGACGCTCCATGTCCACCACGCCCTTCACCGTGACCGCCCGGGCCGGATCTCCGAGGTTGAGCGGATCGGTCTCGGGTGAGGCTCGCCGCCAGGCGCACAGGCAAACGAAATGCTTTGGACGATGAAACGATGCGTGCCTGCCGCTTGCGCCGCCGCGATCAGGTTGCGCGTCCCTTCGCTGCGGATGCGCGCATTCTTCGGGCCGGACGCCGCGAGCTGAGCTTCGTCGAATTCGCGCGGAAGATCGGTGAGCTGATGGATGATGACCACAGGCTGCGCGGCAAGGACCGCAGCCGTCAGCGCCGACGCGTCGAACACGTCGACGACAGCGGGCACCACCCTGCCCGCTCGAGCATCCTTGCTGTCTCCGCGTAACGGGTCGTACCGGTCACCTGATGCCCGGCGCCCAGCAGGAGGGGCACCAACCGCCGGCCAATGGCGCCCGAGGCGCCGGCAAGGAATATTCGCATAGACCTTATGCTAAGGCCTCGCACCGCTCTCGGTCGAGACCGTCGATGGCAAGGCGCAAATGGCAAGGCTCAAACCGCTCCGCCGAAGCTTTTTGCCCGCAGCGTGCACACCGTCGCCCCCGATCTCATCGGCGCGACGCTGCTGTTCAAGGGGTGGGCGGCGTCATCGTCGAGGTCGAGGCCTATCATCAAACAGACCCCGCGGCGCATTCCTTCGGCGGCCGCACCGAGCGCAACGCCGTCATGTTCGGCCCGCCGGGCTATGCCTACGTCTACCGCTCCTACGGTATCCATTGGTGTCTCAACTTCGTGTGCGAGCCAGAGGGCGTGGCCAGCGCGGTGCTGATCCGCGCGCTCGCGCCCACGCATGGCCTTGCTGTCATGCGCCGGCGGCGCGGCGTCACCGACGAACGGCTGTTGTGCTCCGGTCCAGGACGCCTGAGTGAGGCGCTCGGGATCACGGACGCGCAATATGGCCTCCCGCTGGACAATCCGCCGTTTGAGATTTTTGCGCGCGCGGACGACGTCGAGATCGCTGTAGGCCCGCGCATCGGGCTCACCAAGGCGATCGAGCATCCATGGCGCTATGGTCTTAGAGGCTCGCGCTTTGTCAGCAAGCCGTTCAAACGGTGATCGTGCGCGCGGCTTGATGCCCCGGGCGAGGACGGCCAGTGCCAGGCGATGATGAACTGGTGAGCGTCGCCGCGTCGAAGAACTGCACCTTGTTGGCGGTCTTCGTGGTGACGATCGAGGTGGACCGCTGGCGCGATCGTTCAGATCGAGCATGGAATCATTCGACGCCGGGTGCAAAGAGCTCGTCTGCACTCACCACGCGCGGGAGAGACCCTGCTCGTGAACGTAGCGGCCGACGGCTTCGAAGGTGGGCCGGTTCGGCTCGAGACCGTAGGCCCAGAAATCCTTGCCGAACACGCGCCAGGCCTCCTCCACGTGATCGATGAGCCAGGGCAAAGCGACCCGTAACGCGTCGGTGTCGTACAGACCGTCGACCGCCAGCTCGCGCGCTCGCACGAATGCCTGGTAGATACTGCGCGCGGCCCACGGATGGGCGCGGTAGACGTCCTCGCGCAACACCACGGTATGCATGATCGGAAAAATCCGGGTGCGGCGGTAGTAGTCCTGCTCGACCTCCTTATAGTTCGGAAAAAGGCGTGCAATGTTCGGGGAGCGTTCAAGGAACAAGTTCGGAATGTAGAGCGACAACAGCGCGTCAAGCTCGCCCGCCGCGAACATCCGCTCGAGCGTCTGCTGCCCGGAGAGGAAGTCGAGCCTGATGTCCTGGGAAGATCGAGCGGGATCAGCGGGGCTCGAGGAAGCTGTTGAGCCCGCCCATGAACCAGTGCATGTCCCGCGTCTTGATGCCGTAATCATGCTGCAACATGCCGCGCATGAAGACGAGACCGGTCGAACTCCACTGCGACGTGCCGACCTCGTTTGCCTTTCAAGTCTTGCGGCGTCCTGATGCCCGCGTCGCCGCGCACGTAGATGCAGGAATGACGGAAGATCTTGGATAGCGGCACCGGCAACGCCACGAATGGACAATCGCCGCGTCCCTTGAGCGCGGTATAGGAAGCTGAGCGAAAGCTCGCTCACCTGAAATTCCTTATTGTCCAGCATGCGCTGGAAAGCCTGGCGCGGGCGCAAAATCTCGATGTCGAGATCGATCCCTTCGGCTTCACACGACCGTCCATCAGCGGACGGGTACGATCATAGTCCCAGCACGCGAGCGTCAGCTTGAGATTGGACATCAGGATGTTCCGGTGATGGCGGCAAGAGCTTGCGCATTCTCGCGCGCCGTTCAAGGCGTCGACGCGCGGGATGGCGGTAATCGAACGAGGTTGGAGCGCCATTCGAGATCGAGCAGCAGGCCCAACGGCAAGGTCGCAAGTATCGGCGCGGTCGGCACGCCTGCGGCATCGAGCAGGCCGGCGATCCAATGATTGCAGACGTTGAGGACATGAAATGCACCATTGGCTCGAAAGAACAGGCTCGCCCCATAGAGCCCGGGTCCGAGCTCCTCCGGCCGGACGCCATCGGGCCCGCGGGTGAAGGTCGCGTCGAGCTTGTCCGCCAGCCGTTCGAACCCCGCTTCGCCGAGATCGATCCGGACAAGGTCGGAATTGGGAAACATGGCGCGCGGGTCGTCTTTGATGCCGACCACGTGCAGAACGGACGGGTTGCCCGGTCGCAATAGCGCGCGCAACGCCAGCGCGACCGTCAACGACTTCAGTGTCGGAACCTCACGGTAGAAGCCTTCGTCGCCCCAGCCGATTTCGACCCGGTCATAACCGGCAAAGCGCGTGGCGACATAACCGAGCGCGCTCAGGCCGCGCCGACCGCTCTGCTCGGCGAGCGCCCTGCGGGGAACCACAATGCCGGCGTGGTAGCCGTGGCTGACCACAAACACCTCGGTCGCAGGCGAACCCACCGGCGGCGGCCACAGGCTTCGGTCGCCCGAGCGCGCGGTGCCGATCACAGCGGCCACGAACAAACCAGCCGCGATCGCAAGGCATAGGCCGACGCGTCTCACCGCGGTTCGCAGTCCGGGCGTGAGCGTGAGGTCCGGCATTGCACGATCAATCTAAGATGTTGCTGCGTGCTGTGGCCGATGAAACCGGAGGGCCGCCGGAACGAACAAGAGCGGCAGAGCGCTGATCGCGATCGGCAGGAAGGCAAACTGCGGACTGCCGCCGAAATCCCAAGCCGCGCCGCTCAGCACCGCGACAAGAAGGGCTTCACTATAGCTGATCGTGAACATCGCCGCCGACATGCGCGCCACGCCGGCCGGCGCACTCAACAACGGCGGCAGGGCAAAGCCCAGCGTGAGCACGACGGCGGTCAGGAAGCCGAGTACGCCGGCAAAGACGATGCGTCCATCCGCTTGCGGTCATGGCGAGGCCAGCCACGCACGAAAGCATGAGCCCACCGCAAACGATGAAAGGCCAGGCGCGCCGCTCGAGCCGGCCCGCGACCGCCAGCAGAGCGAACGACGCCGGGACCTGGCCGAAGTTGAGTGCAGTAAGCACGGCGCTGATCAGGTCGGGCCGACCCGCGGCGGTGAGATGGCCGGGCAGGAAGGCGTTGCCGGAGAAATAAACGCTGTTCACACTGCCGAAAAGGATGCCGACTTGCCATATCACCTTGTTGCTGAAGTCGGGCCACCAATTGCGGAACGCCACTGCGGCCGACGAAGGCTTCTCCGTCGGCGCGGGGCGAGCGCCACGGTCAGGATCGCGATCACCACGAGCGGGATGCCCCAGAGCGCAAGTGCCCATCGCCAGGAGCCGCCCGCGAACGGCAGGACGAGCGGAATCGTCAGCATGACCGCAAGCGTCTCGCCGACGAGCAGGCCGTTGGTGTAGACCGCCGTACCGAAGGTCACCCGTTGCGGCAACCATTGGCGAACCAGCGGCGACAACGCCGGCTGCATGATGGCGATGCCGGCGCTCATCACGATGGTCGCGGCATAGAGCACCGATATGTTGAGCACCGCGCCGCGCAAACCGGACACCGCGCCGGCAATCAGCAAGCCCGCGACCAACGTGGCGACGGCGCCGAAACGCGCGACCAGGAGCGATCCAGGCAGCGCCGCGATCCCGAACAGGATCACCGGCAGGCCCGAAAGGATCCCCACCTCGGTCCCGGATAGCCCAAGGTCGCTCTGAATGAGCAAAATGACCGGCGGGACCGCCAGGATGGTCAACCTCAGGCCCACCCCGGCGAGCCAGAGCAGGCCGACCGCAACCCAAAAATCTCGCATGGTCCTCCCGGATGCGGCGTTCGCCGTTCTTGTTGTGTGTTCCCTCCCGTTTGCGGGAGGGAAGGCTCAAGTCGCGCCTTTGAGCCGCTCCAGAGCCTCGTTGATCTTCAGGCGGCGGGTCTCGGCCTCCTCGCGTTTCTCGCGCTCGCCGTCGACCACGTCCGGAGGCGCGCGCTGGACGAACTCGGCATTGGCGAACTTGGCGTCGATGCGGGCGATGTCGGATTGCACCCGCGCCAGCTCTTCTCCAGGCGCGCTTTCTCGGCCGCGATGTCGACCACGCCCTGGAGCGGCAGCGCCGCCACCTCGCCCCGAACGATAAGTTGAACCGCCCCTGTGGGGCGCGATCTACGAGCGAAATATCGGACAGACGCGCAAGGCGCCGAATAATTTCGTCCCACCGTCCTGCTCGCGCCGCGGTAGCCGCGGATGCGCCGACCAGCACGACCGGTATCGCCGTGGTGAAATTCATTTCGGCGCGCAGCGAGCGAATGGCGGTGACGAGATCGATCACCCAGCCGATCTCGGCTTCGGCCTCGAGATCGTCGAGAGCGTCGTGCTGGGGCCAGCGAGCGAGCGCGAGCAGGCGCTCTCGCGCGGGTCCGCCCTCGGCCGTCACCCGCCACAACTCTTCGGTGATGAACGGCATAAACGGGTGCAGCAGCCGCAGGATCTCGTCGCGCACCCACGCGGTCATCGCCCGCGTTTCGTCCTTGGCCGCACTGTCGGCGCCCTGCAGCACCGGCTTCGCCAGCTCCAGATACCAGTCGCAGAAAATATTCCAGACGAACCGGTAAGCCACGTCTGCCGCTTCGTTGAACTTGTAGGCCTCGATCGCCGCGGTGATGTCGCGCACGGCTCTGCCGGTCTCGTGCGCGATCCATCGATTGAGCGTCTCGTTCGCTGCTTTGGGATCGAAGCCGGGCACGGTCACGCAATGATTCATTTCCGCAGAATCGGCAGGCGTTCCACAGCTTGGTCGTGAAGTTGCGGTAGCCTTCGACACGTTGCGTGGACAGCTTGATGTCGCGTCCCTGCGCGGCCATGGCCGCCAGCGTAAAGCGCAGCGCATCGGCGCCATATGCATCGATCAAGCCGACGGGGTCGACGATGTTTCCCTTCGACTTCGACATCTTCGCGCCGCGCTCGTCGCGCACCAGGGTATGGATATAGACGGTATGGAACGGCACCTCTTCCCTGAAATGGAGGCCCATCATCATCATGCGGGCAACCCAGAAGAAGATGATGTCGGACGCCAGTCACCAGCACGTCGGTGGGATAGAAGCGTTCGAGTTCCGGCGTCTGATCCGGCCAGCCCAATGTGGAGAACGGCCACAGCGCCGAGGAGAACCAGGTGTCGAGCACGTCCTCGTCGCGTATCAGAAACGGCGCACGCTTTTCCGGATCGAGCGCCATGTCGCGCGCCTGCTCGGGCGTGAGTGCGCCGGTCTCGGCATAGAATGCAAGCGCCCGAGACACGGCTTCGTCCTCGGTCTCGGCCACGAACACCTTTGCCGTCGGGCCCGTACCAAGCCGGGATCTGATGCCCCCACCAGAGCTGACGCGAGATGCACCAGGGCTGAATGTTCTCCATCCAATTGAAGTAGGTCGTCTCGCGATTGCGCGGCACGAACACCGTGCGCCCGTCGCGGACCGCCGCGATCGCCGGCGCGGCAAGGGTCTTGGCATCGACGTACCATTGATCGGTGAGGAAGGGCTCGATCACAACGCCCGAGCGGTCACCATGCGGCACCGCGTGCGCGTGCGGATCGATTTTGGCGAGCAGGCCTGCGGCCTCCAGACGGCTGACGAGTTGCTTGCGCGCGGCAAAACGCTCGAGCCCATGATACGCCAGCGTTTCCTCCAGCTCAGCCGATGCGTGGAACGTCGCGCAAGAACGCCTCGTTGCCCGCGAGATTGAGATTGGCCTCGACGTCGAGCACATTCACCAGCGCCAGATCGTGACGCCGACCCACCTCGAAGTCGTTGAAGTCGTGGGCGGGAGTGATCTTGACCGCGCCGGTGCCTTTCTCCGGATCGGAATATTCATCGGCTATGATCGGGATACGCCGCCCGACCATTGGCAGAACGACGTTCTTGCCGACGAGATGCGTGTAGCGTTCGTCGTCCGGATGCACCGCCACCGCCGTGTCGCCGAGCATGGTCTC
>ERZ1370068.10105-contig-8831_pt1 | contig 28144 bp, 32 predicted proteins | sample MGYA00561227_ERZ1370068 | MGnify/ENA primary metagenome ERZ1370068 (study PRJEB38410, sample SAMEA6850437) | metagenome | study: Metagenomic assessment of the ecological functions of the soil: analysis of the soil microbiota associated with the...
GGCGCAACGTGATGCGCGGCTACTATCGTGCGCCCGATCTGACCGCCAAGGCGATCGACAGCGAGGGCTGGTTCAATACCGGCGATCTCGCGCGCTTCGACGGCGATTGCCTGTACATTGTCGGCCGCACCAAGGAAATGATCATCCGTTCGGGCTTCAACGTCTATCCCGCCGAGGTCGAGGCGGTCCTCAGTTCGCACAAGGACGTCGTGCAATCCGCCGTGGTCGGCCGTGCCGCCAGACGGCAATGAGGAGATTGTCGCCTTTGTGCAGCTGCTGCCGGGATCGCGCGTGACGCCGGACGGATCTGATGAGTTTCATCCGATTTCAGCTCACCTCATATAAGCGGCCGTCCGAAAATCATCATCGCTTGATGCTTTGCCGGCCACCTCAACCGGCAAGATACTCAAGCACAAGCTCGCGGAGTCCCTGCGTGGCGAAGGTGGCGAAGCTCCGCCAGCGCGGACGGCCGAATTTCAGCAGACGAACTGTATCTGACCTGACCGGGAGAACACCCTTGCAGAAGAGAAACGCAACCGTGGCCGTGATCGGCGCCGGAGACTACATCGGCGGCGAGATCGCCAAGAAGTTCGCCTCAGAGGGCTTCACGGTGTTTGCCGGACGCCGCAACGGCGCCAAGCTCGAGCCGCTGGTCAAGGAAATCGAGACGGCCGGAGGCGAAATTCACGCGCGCTCGCTCGATGCGCGCAAGGAAGAGGAGATCACTTCCTTCCTTGGCGACGCCGACAAGCACGCGCCGCTCGAGGTCTGCATCTTCAACATCGGCGCCAACGTCAACTTCCCGATTCTCGATACGACCGAACGCGTGTTCCGCAAGGTCTGGGAAATGGCCTGCTATTCCGGCTTTCTCGCCGGCCGCGAAGCGGCGCGGCTGATGCTGCCCCGCGGCAAGGGCAATATCTTCTTCACCGGCGCGACCGCGAGCCTGCGCGGCGGGACGCGGCTATGCGGCCTTCGCCAGCGCCAAGTTCGGCCTGCGGGCCGTCGCACAGGCGACGGCGCGCGAGTTGGGTCCGAAGAACATCCACGTCGCGCATCTCATCATCGATTCCGGCGTCGACACCGAATGGGTGCGCCAGCGGCGGATCGAGGCGCTGGGTCCCAATGCGCTCGATAATCCCGATCTGCTGATGCCGCCGTCGTCGGTCGCGGAATCCTATTGGCTGCTTTATCAGCAGCCGCAAAAGCGCCTGGACGTTTGAACTGGAAATACGTCCCGTTCGGCGAGAAGTGGTAGCGGGAGCCTCTCACGATGGAACTCAATCTTTCCAGCGAGGACGCTGCGTTTCGCGACGAGGTGCGCACCTTTATTGCGGAGAACTATCCGCAGGAAATGCGCGTTCCAAACCCCGAGACCGACTTGACCAAGGAGCAGATCGCTGCTCTGGCACCGTATCCTCCACAAGAAGGGGTGGATTGCGCCGCTCTGGCCCAAGGAATATGGCGGCCCCGGCTGGTCGGTCACGCGGCGTTTCATCTTCGAACAGGAGACGTCACGCGCCGGGACGCTGCCGCCGCTGGCGTTCAGCGTCACCATGGTCGGCCCGGTCATCTACACCTTCGGCAACGACGCGCAGAAGAAGAAGTTTCTGCCGCGGATCCTGTCCGGCGAGGACTGGTGGTGCCAGGGTTATTCGGAGCCGGGCTCCGGCTCCGACCTCGCTTCCGTCCGCACCAAGGCGGTGCGCGACGGCGATCACTACATCGTCAACGGCCACAAGACCTGGACGACGCTGGCGCAGCATGCCGACTGGATCTTCTGCCTGGTGCGGACCGATCCTTCGGCAAAGCCGCAGGCCGGCATCTCCTTCCTGCTGATCGACATGAAATCGCCCGGCGTCACCGTGCGGCCCATCATCACCATCGACGGATCGCACGAGGTCAACGACGTCTTCCTCGAGGACGTGCGCGTCCCCGTCGAGAATCTGATCGGCGAGGAAAACAAGGGCTGGACCTACGCGAAATTCCTGCTCGGCAACGAGCGTACGAGCATGGCCGGGATCGGCCGGTCGACGCGTTATCTCGGGCGTCTCAAGCAGATCGTGAGAACCGAAGTCGGTGAGGACGATCCGGCGTTCGGGGAGTTCATCAAGGAGATCGCGCGCGTCGAGCTCGATGTGCTCGCGCTGGAGGCGACGGAACTGCGCATCATCGCGCAGATGTCGCGCGGCATCGATCCGGGACCGGCCGCATCGCTGTTCAAGATCAGGGGCACCGAGATATTCCAGCGCATCACGGACCTGACGCATCAGGCGATCGGCAACTACGGTCTGGCCATACGCGAGCATCCGGTAACCGCGAACCGCTTCATGCCGGGGCCGGACTACGGACACACCGCGACGGAAAAATATCTGAACTCCCGCAAACTCAGCATTTACGGCGGATCGAACGAGATCCAGCGCAACATCATCGCGAAAGCGGTTCTGGGTCTCTGACCACATCGCACGAGGCATCCGATGGATATTCAGTTGACCGAAGAACAGGAATTGCTCCGTTCCAGCATTCAGCGGTTTCTGCGCGAGCAATACGATTTTGACGAGCGCCGCAAGATCGTCGCGACCGATGAAGGCTGGAGCCGCAAGCACTGGAAAGCCTTTGCCGAACTCGGGCTCTGCGCGGCACCATTCCAGGAAAGCTCCGGCGGCCTTGGCGGCGGCTCGCTCGCGACGATGATCGTGATGCAGGAGTTCGGCCGCAACCTCGTCGTCGAGCCGTATTTCGAGACGGTTGTTCTCGCAGGCGGTCTGATCGAGGACGTCGCCTCGCCCGAGCAGCGCCAGGCGTTCCTGCCGAAGATCATGGACGGCGAGGCGATATGGGCGCTGGCCTGGGCGGAAGGACGGTCACGTTACGACTTCAACAACGTCACCACCACCGCGCGGCGCCAGGGGGACAAATTTGTTCTGAGCGGAACCAAGGCTGCGGTGATCGGTGCGCCGTGGGCCGACAAGCTGATCGTCTCGGCGCGCACGTCGGGCGGACCGCGCGATCGCGGCTGGCGTGAGCCTCTTCGTCGTCGATCGCCATTCGGCCAATCTTCACTTGCAGAGCTTCAAGACCATCGATGGTCGGCGCGCCGCCGAGCTGACGCTGATGGACGTGGAAGTACCGGCCAGCCAGTTGCTTGGTATCGAAGGAGAAGGCGTAGCGGCGCTCGAAGCGTGCCGTGACCGGGCTATCGCCGCGCTCTGCGCGGAAGCAGTCGGTGCGATGTCTGTGCTGAATTCCGCGACGCTGGAATACAGCAAAGCGCGCAAGCAGTTCGGGGTTGCTCTCGGGAGCTTTCAGGTGTTGCAGCACCGCATGGTCGACATGTTCATCGCGCTCGAAGAGTCGATCTCGCTCACGCAACATTTGAACCTCAGCCTCGCCGCCCATGAGCCAAATGGATCGAAGCTGGCGTCCGGCGCGAAGTCGAAGGTCGGCAACGCCGCCCGCTTCGTCGCAGAGCAGGCCGTGCAGCTACATGGAGGCATGGGTATGAGCGACGAATTGAACGTCGGGCATTACTTCAAGCGAATAAATTCCATCAACGTTCAATTCGGTGACCCCACCTACCATCTGATGCGGTACGCGCAGCAGAGCTAATTGTCCTTCCAACGCAGCAAATCGACTGCCGCACCCGATCAGAGGTAAAGAATGACCGAAGCCGTAATCGTCTCGACTGCTCGCACCCCCATCGGCAAGGCCTACAAGGGCGCCCTCAATAATACCGAAGGCGCGACGTTGCTGGGTCATGCTATTTCCGCTGCATTGTCACGGGCCAACGTCGAGGGTGCCGAAGTCGAGGACGTTGTGATGGGGTGCGCCATGCAACAGGGCACCACCGGCACCAACATCGCACGCAAGGCGCTGCTGCGTGCTGGACTTCCGGTGAGCGTGGCCGGAACAACCATCGATCGCCAATGCGCGTCCGGCCTTCAGGCGATTGCGCTGGCTGCACGTTCGGTCATTTTCGATGGCGTGGAGGTTGCCATCGGCGGCGGCGGCGAATCCATCAGCCTGGTCCAGAACAACCAGATGAACAGTTTTCATGCCGTCGATCCCGAACTGCTGGCGATGAAAGGGGACGCCTACATCGCGATGCTGGATACTGCCGAAATCGTAGCGAAACGCTACAATATCTCGCGCGAACGTCAGGACGAATACGGCCTCGAGAGCCAGCGCCGGACGGCCGCGGCCCAGCAGGGCGGCCGCTTCAACGACGAACTCGCACCGATCAAGACCACTATGGCGGTCACGGACAAGGCGACCGGTGCCGTGTCGTATCAGCAAGTGACGCTGTCGGCCGACGAAGGGCCGCGTCCCGATACCACGGCCGAGGGTCTTGCTGGCCTCAAGCCGGCAAAGGGACCGGGCTTCACTGTTACCGGCGGCAATGCGAGCCAGCTCTCGGACGGCGCCAGTGCCACCGTCATCATGAGCGACAAGCTGGCCGCACAGAAGGGATTAAAGCCGCTCGGTATCTTCCGCGGCTTTGTCGCAGCGGGCTGCGAGCCTGACGAGATGGGAGTGGGGCCGATCTACGCCGTGCCCCGGCTACTCAAGCGTCACGGACTTAAGATCGACGATATCGATCTCTGGGAGTTGAATGAGGCGTTTGCGGTGCAGGTGATCTATTGCCGCGACAAGCTCGGGATCGACCCGGAAAAGCTCAACGTCAATGGCGGATCGATCGCAGTCGGTCATCCCTACGGCATGACCGGCGCGCGAGTGACCGGCCATGCCCTGATCGAGGGCCGCCGGCGCCAGGCCAAGTATGCTGTTGTTACCATGTGTATTGGCGGCGGCATGGGCGCCGCGGGACTGCTCGAAATTGTCCACTGACGAACAACGGGCCATTAAGGCCGTAAATTTCAACCTATCGGAGGCACACGTGAAGACTGCAATTACCGAGTTGTTCGGCATCGATCATCCCATCATCCAGGGCGGGATGCACTATGTCGGCTTTGCCGAAATGGCAGCGGCTGTGTCCAATGCCGGCGGCCTCGGGCTCATCACCGGACTGACGCAGAGAACGCCGGAACTGCTCGCCAAGGAGATCGCGCGCTGCCGCGACATGACGGACAAGCCGTTCGGTGTGAACCTGACCTTTCTGCCGACCTTTACCGCGCCGCCCTATCCGGAATACATCGCTGCCATCAGGGAAGGCGGCGTCAAGATCGTCGAAACCGCCGGGCGCAGCCCCGAACAATATATGCCGGCCTTGAAGGCAGGCGGCATCAAGGTGATCCACAAATGCACGTCCGTCCGGCATTCGCTGAAAGCCGAGCAGATCGGCTGCGATGCCGTCAGCGTCGACGGCTTTGAGTGCGGCGGCCATCCCGGCGAAGACGATATGCCCAACATGATCCTGTTGCCGCGTGCGGCCGAGGAACTGAAGATTCCGTTCGTTGCTTCCGGCGGCATGGCCGACGCGCGCAGCCTGGTGGCGGCGCTGGCGATGGGGGCTGCCGGCATGAACATGGGCACGCGCTTTATCGCCACCAAGGAAGCGCCGGTGCACCAGAACGTCAAGGATGCACTGGTGAAGGCATCGGAGCTCGACACCGCGTCTGGTGATGCGCGCGCTACGCAATACCGAACGTGTATTGAACAACAAGGGCGTCGAACACCTGCTCGAAATCGAGCAGCGAGAAGGGCAAGAGCCTGAAGATTGACGACATCCACGAGCAGGTGGCGGGCGTCTATCCCAAGGTGATGATCGACGGCGACATGGACGCGGGCGCGTGGAGCTGCGGCATGGTCGTCGGGCTCATTCACGACATTCCGACGGTGAAGGAACTGATCGACCGCATCATGGCGGATGCCGAGCAGATCATCCGTCAACGCCTGACTGGTTTCCTCGATGGCGCCGAGCAAAGGCCGGCTGCCGCCCGGGCGATCGCGTAGCCGGATGTTCTAACGAGGCGATGCCCACGCACGGTTGTGCGTGGGGTGATTGTTATGGTGAAGCTCGATTGACCAGCAATGGATGGCCTTCGGCAGTCTCGGGGAAGGGAGTTTATGGATCTGGCCGACTTCCACTACTACGAGCCTTCGAAGGGCCACGGACTCCGACATAATCCATTCAACGCGATTGTCGCGCCGCGTCCGATTGGCTGGATTTCGTCGCGCAATGCGGCTGGTCAACTGAACCTCGCTCCATACAGCTTCTTCAACGCGTTCCTCTACGACCCTCCGATAATCGGGTTCTCCTCAATTTCGTGGAAGGACACCGTCAAGAACGTCAGCGAGACCCGCGAATTCGTCTGGAATCTGGTTACGATGGATCTGGGCGAGCGCATGAACGAGACGGCCGACGCCGCTCGATCACGGCGTGAGCGAGTTCGAAGCAGCAGGGCTGACGCCAATCCCCGGGCGCCACGTCGCTGTGCCGCGGGTAGGCGAGAGCAGGGCCGCAATGGAATGCAAGGTCACCGAGGTCTCTCAGTTGACGAATGCGCGTGGTGAGAAGGTCGAAGGATGGTTCGTGCTCGGCGAAGTCGTCGCAGTATACATCGACAAGTCTTTGATCGAGGACGGTGTCTACAACACTGCACTTGCGCGTCCCATACTGCGCGCCGGCCGTGGTGGAGATTACCTCGAGGTCAAGACGGAGAACATGTTCGAGATGAAGCGCCCGCCTGGCAGCAGCAAACCGGAATTCCACGGCACCTGATTCTGTGGGAAGGCGGTGAAGAGAATGTTGCCGAGCGGTTGCAGACCGGCGAAGCGCGCGAAGCGTTCGCGGCGTGGCGGCGTAAGCCTGACCTCACAAACCTAACGAGCGACCGACAATGCGGTCCGGGCCCCACGCGTACAGGCCAAGAGCCAGCAGTGAAAACGCGCTCAACACGACACCGAGCGCGAACATTGCTTCATGCGACACCGTTGCAGCAAGCCATACGCCGATTGCGGCGTTCATCATCTGCCAGAAACCCAGCAGCGCCGAGGCCGCGCCGGCCTTCTCCCCGAATGGAGAGAGCGCCCGCGCGGTGGCCAGTGGACTGACAACGCCCATGCCGAGGAGAAATACGCACATCGCGCCCAGAAACGGCAAGAAAGTCGGGCTGATCATCGAGATGAGCAGGATCGCAACGCTGCTGGCGGCCGTTGCCCACAGTCCTGCCCGGATCGGGCGATCGAGCCCGTAGCGTGGTGCCAATTTCGTCGCCAGCATGCCCGCGGCGAATACGATAAAGACGGTGCCAGCGAAGAAGAGGCCGAGCTGGATCGGCGTGAAGTGCAGCGCTTCAATGAATAAGTCGCGGTGCAGCCGAAAACATCGAGAACAAGCCGCCTATGATCAGGCTCGCGGTTGCAGCCGGGATAGCGAAACGACGATCGCCAATCAGGCCGACATAGGTCCTGGCGATGGCGACCAGATTGAGCGGAGTGCGGATCGAATTGTGGGTTTCGCCGAGGATGATGCCGTAGGCAATGGCGCCAGCTGCGGCAAAGGCCGCGACAAGAGCGAATTCGGAGCGCCAGCCAAAGCTGTGATCGAGTGCGCCGCCAAGCAGCGGCGAGAATCCGGGAGCTGCGGACATCACGATCATGATTAGCGCCATCGCGCGTGCCAGTGCCGGCCCACTGAACATGTCGCGGGCGATGGCGCGAGACAGCACTGACGTCGCACAAGCGCCTGCAGCCTGCACGACGCGGCCGACCAAAAGATTAGGTAGATCGTGTTGCCAAACCGCACCAGACGCTGCCGCCGAAGAACACGGCAAATCCGATCAGGACTGGCCAGCGTCTGCCGTAGCGATCCGAAAGCGGTCCGACCAGGAGCTGGCCTATCCCGAACACCGCAAGAAAGACGGTGATGGCGGATGTGACCGCCGCGCTGGTGACATTCAATGAGATCGCAATTTGTGGCAGCGACGGCAGCAAGATGTTGGTCGCGAGCGTTCCCATGGCGGCCAGGACGGAAAGGACCGCGATCGCCAGGCCGCTGGAGACGGGAACGTCCCGCGGCACGCTCTTGGTCGTTTGGCACTGGTCAGCCATGGGAACTTTCGCGCTGATAGGGATAGGCAGGTTACAAGGCGGCGAGTGACGCGGTTCGCGCCGCTCGCCGAGCCCTTCTTGTCGGATCGGCCGTGCTATCTGCGGACGACGCGCTCGATCGCGATGGCGGTGGCTTCACCGCCGCCGATGCACAGCGCCGCGACGCCGCGTTTGAGGTTCTGCGCCTCCAGCGCGTGCAACAGCGTCACGATCAGGCGCGCGCCGGTGGCGCCGATCGGATGACCGAGCGCGCAGGCGCCGCCATTGACGTTCAGCTTCTCCCTGGGGATGCCGAGATCCTTCTGCGCCGCCATCGCCACCACGGCAAAGGCCTCGTTGATCTCGAACAGATCGACATCGCCGACGCTCCAGCCGACCTTGTCCAACAGCTTGCGAATGGCCGGGATCGGCGCCGTGGTGAACCATTGCGGTTCCTGGCTGTGGGTGGCGTGGCCCTTGATCTCGGCCAGCACGGGTAGGCCGTCGCGATCGGCGAGCGAGCGCTTTGGCGAGGATGAGCGCCGCGGCGCCGTCGGCATTGGCGGAGGAGGCGGCCGGCGTGATGGTGCCGTTGGCGCGGAACGCGGCTTTCAGCCCGGGGATCTTGGCGGGATCGACCTTCAGCGGATGTTCGTCGTTGGCGACGATCCGCGGCCCGGCTTTTTCGGTCAGCGTGATCGGCGCGATCTCGGCCTTGAACGCGCCGCCTTCGACCGCCTTGCGCGCGCGGGTCAGCGTCTCCATCGCGTAGGCGTCCTGGTCCTTGCGGGTGAATTGATAGGCTTCCGCGGTGGCCTCGCCGAAATCGCCCATCGAGCGGCCGGTCTCGTAGGCGTCCTCCAGCCCGTCCATCATCATGTGGTCGATGATGCGGTCATGGCCGGCGCGGTAACCGCCGCGCGCCTTGGCCAGCAGATAGGGTGCATTGCTCATGCTCTCCATGCCGCCGGACAGCACGATCGAGGCCGAGCCTGCATTGATGATGTCGTGGGCGAGCATGGTGGCCTTCATGCCGGAGCCGCAGACCTTGTTGATGGTGGTGGCGCCGGTGGCATCCGGCAGTTTGGCGCCGCGGGCGGCCTGGCGCGCCGGTGCCTGACCTTGTCCGGCCGGCAATACGTTGCCCATGAAAACCTCATCGATCCGCTCGGGCGCAAGCTTGGCCCGCTCCAGCGCCGCGCCGATCACGTGGGAGCCGAGCTTGTGGGCGCTGAGAGGCGACAACTCGCCCATGAAGCGGCCCAGCGGCGTGCGGGCGGCGGAAAGGATGACGACGGGGTCGGAAGCGGTGGCCATGGCGAACTCTCCTGTTGATAGGTGTTGTTATATGACGATAGTCATATAAGATAGCCAGCATTGCAATGAAATGTTGCCGTGACCATCAAGGAAGCGCGGTTCCAGAATTGCTCGGAGGGGATGGGGACGGTTTGTACAGCCGATCACCTTAGGACCTTGCACGGAGTGGCGATGCGATACGTAGAAGACCACAGGCGTCAAACCCACAGTCGGATCGTTGAAAATGCCTCCTACGGTTTGCGCCTAAAGGGTGCCAAAGGGCTCAGTGTTGTCGACTTGATGAAGCTCGCGGGTCTGACGCACGGCGGCTTCTATAACCATTTCGATTCACGCGCCGCGCTTGTTGGCGAGGCGATCGCTTTTGCAATGGACCAAATGACTGAGCGATGGAAAAAACTGGCGAACGGGAAGGCCAACGGGGAGCGCTTCGAAGCGTTGATCGCCGATTATCTTAGTCCCCGGCATCGCGACAATCCTAAACACGGTTGCGCGCTTCCAACCCTGGCCGCCGATGTCGCTCGATCGAGCCCGAGCGAGCGGCAGGCCCTGGCTTCCAAACTGGAGAAGATGATCGACGTCTTTGTCGAGCTGCTTCCCGATGAGGCCACCTCAACAGGCCCGCCAAATCGCGACGGGCGCTATCGCAACCATGGTTGGATCGATCGTGCTGTCGCGTGCCGTCGGCGTCGGGAAACTTTCCGACCGCATCCTCGATGCCGGCCGCAGGACCGCCGGCGGCCGGATCTCGGAAGCCCCAGCGAAGAACAATAAAGGCGATGCGCTGCGACAAATCATAACGTAAGGGAGGTCACCATGACGGCCGGCAAGTGGCTCAAGACAGCCTGCAACCTGTGTTACATCAATTGCGGGATCGAAGTCTGGGTGAATGACGGGCGCCTCGAGAAAGTACGGGGCGACCGTTCGAGCCCGAAATCACAGGGCTATCTGTGCAACAAGGCGACCCGGATTCCATATTATGCGCATCACAGGGATCGGCTCACGACCCCGCTGCGTCGTCGCGCCGACGGCGGCTTCGATGAAATCGAGTGGGACGTGGCGATCGCAGAAATCGCGGAGCGGCTGCGAGACATCGTCGACAGGTATGGCGGCAAGAGTATCGCCCTTTACGGCGGTGGCGGGCAGGGCAACCACGCCGGCGGCGCCTACGCCAGTGGATTGTTGCGCGCGCTGGGTTCGCGCAGCGTCTTCAATGCCCTTTCGCAGGAAAAACCGGCGACTTCTGGGTCAATGGCCACATGTTCGGCAGCCAGACGTGCCACACCGCCGAGGACGTGCATCATTGCGATCTCTTGCTTGTCATCGGTGCAAATCCCTGGATCGCGCACGGCTTCCCAATGCGCGCGATCATCTCAATCAAATCCGCAAGGATCCCGCACGCAAGCTGATCGTCATTGATCCCAGGCGAACCGAAACCGCCGAAATGGCGGATCTGCATCTCGCGGTTCGTCCCGGTGCCGACACGTTTCTCCTTGGCGCGCTGCTGGCCACGCTTGTCCGGTCCGACCGGATCGACCACGCGTTCATTCAGGAGCACACGATCGGCTTCGCGGAAGTGAGGCAGGCGCTGTTGAACATCCCCGTTGAAGAATGGGCTGCCGCCGCCGATATCTCGATCGCGGACCTGGAGCGTTGCGCCGCGATGATCGTCGCGGCGAAGGCCATGGTGGTGCGGGTCGAGCTTGGCATCCAGCAAGGCATCAACTCGACGCTCAACTCCTACCTCGAAAAGCTTCTGATCATGCTTTCCGGCAATTTCGGCCGTAAAGGTACCAACCAATTGCATAGCTGGCTTCAACCGCTATGGGGTAATTCTCCGAACCAGACATTCGCGCCGACCGGCGACGCGATTATTGGGGGCCTGTTGCCGCCCAACATTTTCCCCGAAGCGGTGCTCAAGGACCATCCCGACCGGTTGCGTTGCGCCTGGATCGACAGTTCCAATCCCGCCAACACGGCAGCAAACACCGAGGCCGTGGAACGCGCGCTGCGCTCGCTCGACCTATGCGTTGTGGTCGACGTTGCGATGACCGAAACCGCACGGCTCGCGCATTACGTTCTCCCGGCGTCCTCACAATTCGAGAAAACTGAATTCACCCTGTTCAACTTCGAATTTCCGACGAACTATTTTCACGTTCGTGCCGGTGTATTGCCGCCGCTCGCCGGCACCTTGCCGGAGCCCGAGATCTACACGCGGCTTGCCATCGCCCTGGGGCTTCTACCAGGTGACAATGTGCTCGCGCCCCTGCGGGAGGCGGCGCGGCGTTCGCGAGCCGAGTTCGCCGTCGCCTTTCGTGCTTTCATCGCGGAGAACCCTTCGATCGGCGCAGTTCCTGCCCTGGTGCTCTACCATACGCTGGGGCAGACGCTTCCGGATGGCACGGCGGCCGCGGCACCCTTGTGGAGCGCGGCGTTGGCTTGCGCGAAGCGATCGCCGCAAGCGGTGCGGCGGGCGATCGGCGCATCGGACGAGGTGGCGGATCATCAGCTCGGCGATCTCCTGTTCGACACTATCGTGGCCACCCGGCAGGGCACGGCCGTTACCCGGCACGACTATGACGAGGTCTGGTCATTGATCAGCCATTCGGACCGCAAGGTTCGGCTGGTGGTCCCGCAGATGCTGGAATGGCTCGCGCGGCTCGATCCGCAAGCCGCGGGCGCGCCAAAGGAGTTTCCGTTCATGCTGGCGGCCGGTGGCCGCCGCATGTTCAATGCCAACCAGATCTTTCGCGATCCTGCGTGGCGTCGCGAGGATCCGGACGGCGCCATGTTGATCAATTCGAGCGATCTGAGCGAGTTGGGCGCGAAGGATGGTGACTGGATCGCCGTCGAGTCGGTGGTCGGGCGGCTCGTCGTCCGCTGCAAGGTCGATGACGCCATGCGGAATGGCCAGCTGGCGCTGCCGCACGGTTACGGTCAGGCATACCCCACGTCGGACGGAGAGCGGCTGATCAACGGGCCGCGTATCAATCTGCTCACCGAGAGCGGCAACCGCGATCCCATTGCGGGCACGCCCTACCACAAGAACGTCGCGGTTCGTCTGGCCCTGGTGTCCGCGCACGAGGCCGCCGCCTATCAGTCGCAGTCCGAGCGAATTCATATGAGAGCGGCCGGACAATAGCTCGAAGGGAGCATTAAATGACCGAGAAACCGATCGCGATCGTGACCGGGGTAGGGCCGGGCACGGGAGCTGCCATCGTCAAGCGGTTCTCTGCTGGCGGATTCCGTATCATAGCGCTTGCCCGCTCAGCGGAGCTCACCAATCGCCTTGCGCAAGAGCTTCCCGATGTGCACGCGGTGACCTGCGACGTGTCCGACGAGAGCCAGGTGCGGACCGTCGTCACTGACGTAAAGCGCCGTTTTGGAGCGGCCGAGGTTCTCATCCACAACGCGGTCGGAGGAGGCTGGGGAAGCTTTCGCGAGATCGATCCGAAGATGCTGAAGGGCAATTTCGAGGTCAACGTGATGGGCTTGTTGTACCTGGCCCGCGAAGTGGCTCCTGACATGATCGATCGAGGCAAGGGCGCAATCCTGGTGACCGGAAACACGTCTTCGATCCGGGGCAAGGCCAATTTCGCCGGCTTCGCTCCGACAAAGGCGGCGCAGCGTATATTGGCCGAGTCGATCGCGCGTGACATGGGGCCTCTCGGCGTCCACGTCGCCTATGTTCTCATCGACGCCGTGATCGATACGCCCCGGATGCGCGCGCGGATGAGCGACAAACCGGATGAATTCTTCATCAAGCCTGCCGCCATCGCCGACGAACTGTACCATCTCTACGGTCAGGACCGATCGGCCTGGTCATTCCTCGCGGAACTGCGGCCATTCCGCGAAAACTGGTGACAGAAACGCGGTTACAGCTGGGTAACGCGCTTACTCATTTAAGAGCGCCGCAGACGCTGGACCTGAAAGGTCAGAACCATGACTGATGAGTCAATCTCGATTGATACAGGGACGGACGAACTGCTGTGCGCGATCCGGGATCGCGTTGCCGTGATCACCTTGAATCGACCCGAGGCGCGAAATTCGCTGTCCGACCATCTCACGCCGGCGTTGCGCCGGATGATCAAGCGCAACGGTGACGATCCGGACGTCGGCGCACTGCTGATTACCGGTGCAGGCAGCGCTTTCTGTTCGGGCGGCGACGTCAAGGGGATGGGCGGCAACTCTGCCGCACCGGCCATGTCATTCAGCGACAAGGTTGCGCGATTGCAGGAACGTCAGCGAACCCTGACCGGCGTACTTGTCTCGGTGCGTAAACCCACCATCGCGGCCCTGCCGGGACCGGCGGCTGGCGCTGGGCTTGCGATCGCGCTCGCCTGCGACATTCGTATCGCAGCCGAATCCACCATCATGACGACTGGTTATGCCAGGATTGCGCTCACCGGCGATTACGGCATTTCGTGGCTGTTGACCCGGCTGGCCGGGACGGCGCGTGCCCGCGAACTGATGTTCTTGTCCGAACGGATCGATGCACGCCGCTGCGAAGCGCTGGGGCTGGTAAATCGCGTGGTGCCTGATGTTGACCTGCAGAAGCGAAGCATTTGGGATCGCGAGGACGTTGGCGAACGGTCCGGCGAGCGCGTTATGCCTCCATCAAGGATAATCTCGACCTTGCGCTGTCGGCTGACTTCCTGACGTCATTGGATCACGAGGCCGAGAAGATGGTCGCTGCAGCGAGCACCGCGCAGCATACCGAAGCCGTACGGGCCTTCATCGAGAAACGCGCTCCCAATTTCAGGTGAGGCTGATTCGAATCATTGAAGAAATGGATTGCCTGCCATCAAACGCATCCGAGGAAGCAACATGACTCAATCCAACCGCGACACCCAACCTTCCGTACAGGACGTTGCACTCATTGTCGGCGGCGGTCCGGGCATCAGCTCGAGTTGCGCCAGGCTGTTCGCGGAAAACGGCATGCGTGTCGGCGTCGCAGCCAGGAATCCCGAAAAAGCGGTCCTTGAGACTCTCGAGAAGACGCATGGCGTGCGTCGATACGCCTGCGATGCCAGCGAACCGGCGGCCGTGGCGCAGCTGTTCGAGAATGTCGTTCAAGACATCGGGACGCCGAGGCTTGTCGTGCATAACATCGATGGCCGGGTTCCCGGCATTTTCCGCAAGAGCGTTATCGAAGCCGATCCGGTGATGGCGCTCGAGACACTTCGAAACTCGGCGTTCAGCGCGTTTCTGGTCGGTCAACAGGCCGCCCGGCTCATGCTCGGAAACGAACCCGACGCCAACGGCGCGAGAGGAACGATCATCTTCACGAACGCCAGCGCGGCGCTCAAAGGCTTCCCATCAAGTGGCGCCTTTGCAATGGCATGTCATGCCAAGTCCGGACTCGCGCAAAGCATGGCAAGAGAACTGATGCCGCAGGGTATCCACGTCGCGAATGTGCCGATCGACGCCGCGATCGGCTGGACTCAGGAGGACGGGACCCGCGCGCACCGGCTGGCGGGAACGACTGTCGACGACAACATGGCCGACCCCGTCCATATCGCGAAAACCTATCTTCAGCTTCATCGGCAGCATCGGTCGACCTGGGCGTTCGAAGTCGTGCTCCGACCGTGGGCCGAGAAATGGTGACTGCCAGCTTTTGCCAGTGTCCGCGTGGCGATTAATGCCGCAGTGGTATAGCGACGACGCGATTAGTTGCGAGCCGCTAACGAACTATGCCTGTGCCGTTCTTGGTTTGCCTGAACGCACGAACTCTTCGGCCGGCCAAACGTATGCCAAGCCTCAACAGGAACCTTCTAGAACCTGCGCACGCAAAGCAAGCATTCACGCAGGATCAGTAGGACTCTAACGCACGCCTGATTACTGCGACTGCGCGTTTCAACGAGCACGGCGCTTCCTGAAGTGCGTCTTATCTTCACTGATTTCTCCGAACGATTTGCGTCTATGAAATTCAATTCCAAATAGGAATTAATGATCCGTGCCAGGGATATCCATATTGTAAAATAGCGTGGATAACCGTCCGACTTGACAGTTCTCTTTTAGAACTATTTACTCGACCGGCCGATGGAAGTGAAGGGGCGGACCTGCCCGTTTGAAGGCGGCCGCGCAGCACCCCGAAAACGAAGGCGCGAGGAGGATGGCATGAGGAGCGTGGACGATATCACTGCGGCCGAATTGCTGGACGGCCTGCCGTCCAGGGTACACGAGGTCTACGCGCCGTTCGTGCGGGACATCCCGGATCATCCGGCCTTCGTGGAAGGGGGCGTTCGTGGAGCTACCGGCAGTTCTCGGAAGCTGTCGACGCCGCGGCGAAGGATCTTTCCGATTTGGGGATCAGGCCCGGCGATCGCGTGATGATTGCGAGCGAGAACAGCGTGGCCCTGGGGGCGATGCTCTTCGCGGCGAGCAAGCTCGATGCTTGGGGCATTGCGGTTAATCCCCGCCTCTCGGCCAGGGAGATCGACCTGATCGGGACTCACAGCGGCGCAAGACGCGTACTGTTCAACTCGGCGCTTTCGAAGGAAGCGGCCGATCACGCCAGCCGCGTCGGCGCCAAAATAGACGCTGTGGGACCGTTCGGTGGAATCGGTATTGGTCCACTCAATGCGGATGCGCAAGCGGAGCCCGTCGAGAAGGATGGCGCCCGCCAGGTCGCGGGCCTCTTGTACACCTCGGGCACGACCGGTGCTCCGAAGGGAGTCATGCTGAGCCACCGCAACCTGCTCTTTACCGCAAGGACTTCGGGAATTCTTCGCCAAAGCGGTCCGGCCGACCGCATCTACGGCGTGCTGCCGATGTCCCACATCGTCGGGTATTCGATCCTGCTGATCGCCACGCTGATGCACGGCGGCACATTGTATGTTGTGGCCAAGGCCGATCCCGCCGCGCTGGCCCATGCCATAGCCGAGGAGGGGATTACGAGCCTGTTCGGTGTTCCCGCCACATATCAGCGTCTGCTCGAACACAAGGCGGTCAAGGGCATCCAACGACTCGAGCGAGGCAAGCTGCGGATCATGGCCGTCGCCGGCGCTCCGCTCGACCTCGATCTGAAGAAGCGGATCGAGGACGAATTCGGAATCCCGCTATTGAACAATTACGGCATAACCGAATGTTCGCCGGGCCTATCGGGTGTCCGTTCAGAACATCCTGTCTCGGACGAGTCGGTCGGCCCCTTTCTTCCCGGTATCGAGCACCGGATCGTGGACAGGCAGGGCAAGAAGGTGGCGACCGGCGAAGTGGGCGAACTGCACGTCCGAGGCCCCAACGTGATGCTCGGCTACTATCGCGCTCCCGAGCAGACGGCCGCGGCGATCGATAACCAGGGATGGTTCAACACGGGGATCTCGCCCGGGTGAACGGCGAGGGCCATCTCTACATCGCTGGCCGCACCAAAGAACTCATCATCCGCTCCGGCTTCAACGTTTACCCCGCCGAGGTGGAGGCGGTGCTGAACGCGCACGACCAAGTCGTCCAATCAGCTGTGGTGGGACGACCGGTTGATGGCAACGAGGAGGTCGTCGCGTTCGTGCAGCTTCTCCCCGGCGCCAGTGTCAGCGCCGAAGACCTGAAGGCGTACACAGCCCAACAGCTCACTTCGTACAAGCGTCCGACTGAATTGATCGTGCTCGACGCTCTGCCTTCAGCCTCCACCGGCAAGATACTCAAACACAAGCTGCGAGAGATGGCGATCGAACGGGCGGCCGGGAAGGCGTCCGATGCCGCAGCCGCGGGCTGACCGATGCACTGCAAGGAATGGGCGAAGCCGCACCAGGAGTCGGTCGCCGAGGCCGCACGGAAATTCAACGATTGATGAGCGACGCAACCCGTCGCCGCACAAGGGAGATGTCGATGTTCAGGAAGTCCATACTAGCAGCCGCGATCGGCGTGACGATTGTCGGCGCGCACGCGCGTGCGGAAACGCCCGGCGTCACGAGCGCCGAAGTGAAGGTGGGGGCTACGTTCCCGTTTAGCGGTCCCGCGTCGCCGCTCAGCAATACCGGGAAGGGTCTGATCGCCTACATCAATTCGATCAACGAGCGCGGTGGCATCAACGGCCGCAAGATCAATCTCATCACCTACGACGATGCTTACAGTCCTCCCAAGACGGTGGAGCAGACCAGGAAGCTTGTCGAGAGCGATGAAGTGGCCTTCCTGTTCGGCCCGCTCGGTACTCCCGGTATCGGCGCCACCATCAAGTACGTCAACGCGAAGAAAGTGCCGCATCTGTTTGTGGTAAGCGGCGTCACCAAATTCACGAACTTCGCTGAATTTCCGATGACCACCACGGGGTTGCCCAGCTATGACACGGAAGGGCGGATCTACGCGAAATACATCACCCAGGCCCGGCCGGACGCAAAGATAGCGATCCTGTATCAGAACGACGATTTGGGTAAGGACTTCCTCAATGCATTCAAAGGCTACCTGAAAGACGACTTCGACAAGAAAGTTGTATCGTCCTCCTATGAAGTGACCGAGCCGACGATCGATTCTCACGTGGTGAAGTTGAAATCGTCTGGCGCAGAGGCGTTCCTGGTTGCCGGCACGCCGAAGTTCGCGGCTCAGGCCATCAAGAAGGCCGATGAGGTCGGTTGGAAGCCTCTGTTCCTGATCAATTTCGTTTCGAGCTCGGTCTCTTCAACCATCGTTCCCGCGGGACCGGAAAAGGCCGTGGGCATCGTCGCGGCAACGATCACCAAGGATCCGAACGACAAGAAGTGGGCCGACGACCCCGGCATCAAATGGTACCGTGAGCATTTCGCGAAATACCTGCCGGGCGCGGACATCGGTGATGCCAATTATCTGTTCGGTACGCAGCAGGGACAGATCCTGGAGCAGGTGCTCAAGCAGTGCGGTGACGATCTCTCGCGCGAGAACATCGTCAAGCAATCGCGGAGCATACGCGGATTGTCGCTACCCACTCTCATACCGGGTGTTACGATCAACACGGGCCCGGAAAGCAGTATGGCGTACACGCAGCTGCAGCTGCAGCGCTGGAACGGCAGCACGTGGGATCAATTCGGCAAGGTTCTCAGCGCCGAGGAAAAGTGAGCTTGCCTTTTGAATGAGCAATGCGGGTGATCGGAGCCCGCAAAGCTACTAACTGAATCAGGGAGCATGAATGTCCAGCGACGCACTTTTCCGGCCTTTCAAGCTGAAAGGGCTGAACCTGCCGAACCGGGTCGTGATGGCGCCGATGACGCGCTCATTCTCTCCGGGCGGAATTCCGACCGAAGACGTCGCGCGGTACTACCGCCGCCGTGCCGAAGGAGCGGTCGGGTTCATCATATCGGAGGGTACGGGCGTGGATCGTCCGGCATCCCTGAACGATCCGAATGTTCCTCGCTTTCATGGCGAGAAGGAACTGGCAGGGTGGCGGCGTGTGGTTGACGAGGTGCACGCCGCGGGTGGCCTGATGGCGCCGCAGCTATGGCATGTCGGAGCCGTTCGCACGCGCGCCCAGAATTGGTCTCCTCCCGGTGCCTACGACAGTCCGTCCGGCCTGTCGCGACCGGAGAAGAAGTTCGGCGAGCCGATGAGCGAAGAGGACATCGCAGACGCCATTCGCGCTTTCGCCGATGCGGCGCTTGCGGCGAAGCGCCTGGGGTTCGATGCCGTCGAATTGCACGGCGCGCACGGCTATCTGATCGATCAGTTCTTCTGGGAGGGTACCAATCGCCGCGAGGATACCTATGGAGGCAAGGACCTGCCCGGCCGGGCCCGGTTTGCCGCTGATATCGTCCACGCGGTGCGCAAGTCGGTCGGAACGGATTTTCCGATAGTGCTCCGGATCAGCCAGTGGAAGCAGCAGGACTATGAAGTGAAGCTGGCCGATACGCCTCGCGCATTGGAAGCCTGGCTCAAACCTCTGGTCGACGCGGGCGTCGACATTTTGCATTGCTCACAACGGCGCTTCTGGGAGCCGGAGTTCGATGGCTCCGATTTGAATTTCGCCGGATGGGCGAAGAAAGTGACGGGAGTGCCGACGATTTCGGTCGGGTCGGTCGGTCTGACCGGCGAATTCATTGCCGCATACGGCGGCGAGAGCTCCCGTCCGGCGTCCCTCGACGAGTTGATCCGCCGCCTCGATCGCGAGGAGTTCGATCTCGTCGCGGTGGGCCGGGCGCTGCTTCAGGATCCGCAGTGGCTACTGAAGGTGCGTGACGGCCGGACGGAAGAACTGATGGCTTTCGAACGGACCGCGTTCGCGGCGCTGAGCTAAGCTGAGCGATGAAAGGTTTCGAGGCAGGGCGCATCGCCACTGAATAAGGGCTATCCAAATGTTTTGTAGCCAGTGCTTCGGCGACCGTTCCAAGCTGGTTGGCAAAGAATAATCGGCTGCACGCCAGTCGACGGGAAGCCTGCGTGTCGTTGCGCAGTCGCCTGGAAACAATTCGGAGACTAGCAAATGAACGAGACGAAAACCCAAGTCGGCCAGATCCGGACCGAGGTGCACGGGCATGTCTTCAAGATCATCATCGACAACGTGGCGAAGAAGAACTCCTTCAGTCCGCAGATGATGGCGCAGATGTCGGATGCGATGACGCTTCTCGACCGAACGGACGATTACTGGGTCGGGGTACTCTGCGCCGAAGGCCCGGATTTCACGGCCGGGCTGGATATGCCGAAATTCTTCGGACCCAAGGCCGAGAATACCGAGATCAAGCCCGGCAACATCGATGCGTTCGCGCTGAAAAGCCGGTGCCGCAAGCCGATTGTGACGGCAGTGCAGGGGATCTGTTTCACGATCGGCATCGAAATGATGCTGGCTGGCGACATCGTCGTGGCGGCCGACGACGCCCGGTTCTGCCAGATGGAATCCAAGCGCGGGATCGCGCCGCTTGGTGGCGCCCACTTCCGCTATCTGACCCGGGCCGGCTGGGGAGATGCGATGTATCATTTGTTCCTGTGCGACGAGTTCAATGCGGCCCGGGCGCACAAAATCGGGTTTGTTCAGGAAGTCGTCGCTCCCGGCCAACAGATTGCCCGCGCAATGGAGATTGCGGATCTGATCGCCAGGAACGCGCCGATCGGCATTCAGGTAACCAAGGAAGCCGCGCTGAAATACATCGAGGCCGGTGAAAAAGCTGCGATCGATTACATCCCGAAGATCAAGGATCGCGTCTTCAGCAGCGAAGACATGAAGGAAGGCATCCAGTCTTTCGTGGAACGTCGCTCGGCAGTGTTCCGCGGGAAATAGAGATCCCGCGGAACCCACGTAACCGCGCAGCAGAACTTCGCCCACAAGCGAGGATTTGACTATGGGAAGCATCAAGAAGGCATTCGATCTCACCGGCAAGAATGCCCTTGTTACAGGCGGCTCCCGCGGCCTTGGGCTGCAGATCGCCGAGGCGCTAGGCGAGCAAGGGGCTCGGGTCTTGATTTCGTCTCGCAAGGCGCCAGACCTGGAAAAGGCCCAGGCGCATCTTGCCGGTCTCGGCATCAAGGCGGAGTGGATCGCAGCGGATAATTCCAGGGACGAAGACGTCAAGCGGCTCACTGACGAAGCGATCAAGAAGCTCGGCCGGGTGGACATTCTGGTGAACAACGCGGGCGCAACCTGGGGCGCGCCGACCGAAGATCACCCGATCGAGGCGTGGGACAAGGTGATGAATCTGAACATCCGCTCGCTGTTCCTGCTCAGCCAGCAGGTTGCGAAGCACTCGATGATTCCCAACAAGTATGGCCGCATTATCAACCTTGCTTCGATCGCGGGCCTGTTCGGAAGTTCCGGAGATATGCAGATGGTTGCCTACAATACGAGCAAGGGCGCGGTGGTTAATTTCACGCGGGCCCTGGCGGGTAGTTGGGGACGCTACGGAATTACGGCCAATGCTCTGGCGCCCGGCTTCTTTCCGTCGAGGATGACGAAGGGCACGATCGAGGCTGTCGGTGTCGAAAAGCTCGCCGCCGGCGGCGCCGCTGCGCCGCATCGGCGACGAGGACGATCTGAAAGGCGCCGCGGTTCTCTTCGCCAGCGACGCCGGCAAGCACATCACCGGTCAGATCCTTGCCGTCGATGGCGGTCTGACTTCGGTCATATCGTCTTCCTGAACTTCTCTGTCCAGCCGCTTTCGGTTTGGTGGTGATATGCGCCATTTTGCGGAATTCAGTTGTTATATGATGATAATCATCTAAACTGTGGCTGTTTCTTAGGTTAGCTCGGAGCAAGCAATGCGTTACCCGAAAGACCATGGGCAGCAGACGCGCAGGCGGATCGTCGAAAATGCTTCCTATGGACTGCGTCAGAACGGTGCCGACGGCTTGAGTGTGGTCGACCTGATGAAGCTCGCTGATCTGACGCATGGCAGCTTCTACGCCTACTTCAAGTCACGCGACGCTTTGGTCGTTGAAGCGCTCGCTTTGGCCATGGATCGAACCGTCGCCCATTGGCTGGATCTCACGCAGGGATTGCCTGCCGAGAAAGGATTTGACGCCGTCGTCGAGGCCTATCTGAGCCCTCGCCATCGCAACAATCCGGCCCGCGGTTGTGCGCTTCCGGCGTTAGCCGCGGATATCGGACGTTCTGGCCCGGAGGCGCGACGTACCTTTGCAGGCAGGCTGGAGAAAATGATCGATATCATCGCCGGGTTAATCCCGAAGAGATCGCCATCAGATGCGCGACAGGCCGCCGCCGGCGCAATTGCGACTATGGTCGGTTCGATCGTGCTCGCGCGTGCGGCCGGTGACAAGCGGCTGTCTGACGCCCTTTGGAAGCCGGTCGGCAGGCCGTGCGCAATCAGACCGGAAGCACCACTGCGGAAGCCTCTCCAGCGGACCGAATCTGAGTTCCTCTTTCCGAGTCCATCAGCCTCCAGGGCAGCTTCGGCATATCGATCGTCAAACCATTTGATGCAAACTATGACTTGCAAAATGCAAGCCGTGATGTAGCCTGCATTTCGTAAATCAAATGATGCGGTCGCAAGAGCCGCCGGCAAACAGGAGGCAGCTTTGTCCGAGGATGCGTTGGTGACGCGCGAACAGCGCGGCAATATTTCCGTTTTGACGATGGTTTATCGGCCGTACAACCTGCTCGGCCCCAAGCTCCTTAACGCGATCGTGGAGCAGGTGGAGGCAGCGCAAAGGGCAGGCAGCCGCGCCATCGTCATCCGTAGCGGACTGCGGCATTTCTCCGCCGGCGCAGATCTGGATATCTTCGAGAACCGTGTGGAGGCAGGCAGCGCAGATCAGGGCGGTGAAAATCGGCGACTGAACGGCGTCGAATTTCTGCGCTTCATGGAGCTTCTGCCAATTCCGTTGATCGCCAGTGTTCACGGCGTTTGCCTAGGTGGCGGTCTCGAGCTCGCGCTATCGTGCGATTACATCATCGCGGCCTCTTCGGCGAAGATCGGATCGGTCGAGGCGACGCTTGGTCTGCATCCCTTACTGGGAGGAATCCAGCGGCAGGTGCAGCGTATCGGCGCGCAGCGCGCCAAGGAAATGTCAATGCTGGCTCGGCGCTACGATGCGCCAACGCTGGAGAAGTGGGGATTAATCAATCTCACTGTCCCGGAGGAGTCGTTGGAGACGGCGACCATGGCCATCGCGGAGGAGTTCGCGCAAGGCCCGACGGTGGCACATGCCGCTACCAAGGAACTCGCGCATATCGCCGTCAATCAGGGCGTGGTGGCTGCGGACGAGGCGATGTCACGAGTACAGGCGCCGATCTGGGCGTCGGAAGACCTCAAGACCGGTCTTGCATCATTCCGCAAGAACGGCCCGGGTCTCGCAAAGTTCGCGGGGCGCTGACATGAGTGGCCCCTTGAGTGGAATCCGTGTCGTCGATTTTTCCCGTGTGCTGGCTGGTCCTCTGTGCGCCCGGACCTTGCAGGACCTCGGCGCTGAGGTGATCAAGATCGAACCACCAAGCCCCGACGTTTCTCGCTTTGCTTTTCCATCGACCGACGGGATGTCAGGCTATTACGCCCAGCAAAATGCCGGCAAACGCAACGTCAGTATCAATCTCAACATCCCGGGCGCTTACGAGTTGGCGCTGGAACTCTGCGACACCGCCGATATCCTGGTCGAAAATTTCCGGGCAGGCACGCTGGGTTTCTTCGGGCTGGATTACGCAACGCTGTCGAAACGCAACCCACGGCTGATCTACGCGTCGATCACCGGCTATGGGCAGGGTGGTCCGTGGCGGAGCAGGATGGCCTATGCGCCAACCGTGCAGGCCGAGGCCGGCTTTACCGAAAACAGCGTCCGCCACTATGGCAGCGCGCTGACGGAGCCGCGTACCGACAGCCTGTCGCATGCCGACGTCTACGCTGGATTGCAGGCCGTGATCGCGATACTTGCGGCTCTCAACAGCCGCCAGAGGACCGGGCGGGGCCAGTATATCGACGTCGCAATGGCGGCGACGTTGCTCGCGGTCAACGAACGCGCGCATCGTCGATCTTTCCGATGATGACATCGGGGCGGAGCCTGCGGTGCTCGGCGCCACTGATTGTTCCTTCTTTACAGGACCGCAAGGCGAAAATTTCACGGTCGCGACCAGCATTATTGGCAGCCGGACCTTTCCGTCGTGGCTGCGCGCCATGCGCCGGGTCGACCTGATGGATGATCCGCGGTTCTCCAGCGCTGCCGCGCGCCGCTTGAATTTCGGCGTGCTGCATCAGATCATCCAGTCCTGGATCCTGACCTTTCCGGATATGGCGACCCTCGACGCCCAGTTCGACGAGGCCAAAATCGCCATGGGCGAGATCCGTTCTATCAAGGAGCTCACGGCATCGGAATGGAGCGATTACTGGGGCGCCGTCCAACGCGTCCCTGACCGCAGCGGCGGCGAATATCGGTTGCCGGGCCGGCCGTGGCATTTTTCGGCAGAAGAGCTGACACCAATTGGCACACCTGCCTTTCAGGGCGAGCATAACTTCGCGGTCTTCAGCGAACTCGGCCTCAGCGAGGCGGAATTGAAACGCTTAAGCGAAGCGGGCGCGCTCGTTTCGCATCGGCGTGCGCTGGAGCCCGAGATCGTCGCCAAGCCGGAAGCCGAGCCGGGACAGGCGGCCTGATCAGAAACGCCGAGGGGCGCTGGACATACACGAATCCCGCTCAATATGGTATGAGCTGAGTTCGGGGTGAAAGAGCTATGTCCAGTGTGAAGCGAAGCCGTCTTGCAAACAAGGAATGTTCCATGGCGCGCGCCATGGAAGTTGTCGGCGACCGCTGGTCCATCCTGATCCTGCGCGAGGCCTATTACGGCGTGAAACGCTTCGACGAGTTCGAATACTATATCGGGATCGCTCCCAATATCTTGAGCACCCGGCTGAAGAAATTGATCGATGCCGGCGTCATGATCGCGGGTGCCGTTGCCCGAACACGCCGGGCGATACGAATACGTTCTGACCGAGAAAGGACGCGATTTCTTTCCGGCCTATCTCGCGCTTAAGAAATGGGGTGACGACTGGCTGGCGGAGCCCGCAGGGCCGCAGGTCGTGTTCCGCGAACGCGCCGCCGGACGCCCGATCGAATATCCGGCATTGCGGACGAGCGGCGGCAAGCCGTTGCGGCTCGAGGATGTCGAGATCGTTGCCGGCGCAGGTGCTGTTCCGTTCAATCGCAAGCGATTTGGCGGCGATGCCGCCGATCGCGCGGCGGCCGGCGCGAAGCGCTCTCGTTTCACGACGAAAGCGCAAATAGCGCGCGCCTGGTCTCGATCCGGATCAGATCTGCGCGGTATTCCGCCGAAGCGTAGCGGTCGGAGAGGCACTCGGTGGTCTCACTCAGCAATTGTGCCGCCCGGTCGATGTTGTCCCGCGACAGCGGCTTGCCGGTCAGGAAATCAGCGGCGCGCTGGCCGGCGAAGGCGTGGTTCGCTGCACCGGTGACGCCGATGGAAATCTCGTCAACCGCGCCGCTGCTGCAGCCGTACGCCGACCGCGATTCCCACGACGGCAAAGCCGCTCGCGGGATGCCGGATCTTACGATAGATGAAGCGCATGCCGGGCTTCGGCCGCGGAATACGGATGCTGGTGAGAATTTCGTCCGGTGCCAGCGCGGTCGAAAAGATATCGACGAAGAAGTCCCGTGCCGCCACCCCTTCGGAGGCCATTCGAGCCCACGATCTCGATCTCTGCCTGCAGCGCCACCACTACCGCCGGCCAGTCGGCCGCGGGATCGGCGTTCGCGAGCGAGCCACCTATCGTGCCGCGGTTACGTACCTGGGGATCGGCAATGAGGCTGGCCGCCTGGCGAAAGAGTCGGCAACTCCTCGTAGAGCGGCTCGGAAGCAGACAGTTCGGCATGCGTCGTCAGCGCGCCGATCCTGATCCCGGTTTCGCTGATCTCGATCCCTTGAGCTCGGTGATGCCTCCGATATCGATCAGGAGTGTCGGGGGACGCCAACCGCAGCTTCAGCGCCGGCAACAAGGTATGGCCACCAGCCAGGAGCTTTGTTCCGTCGGGGATCGTCGCGCAACAGATCGATCGCCTGGGCGAGCGATGACGCGCGGACATAATCGAAGGCTGCGTGGGATCATTGGGCCGCTCCCGTCCGTGCTTGTTGCACCGCCGCCCAGACCCGTGGCGGCGTCAGCGGCATGTCCAGATGTTTGATACCGAACGGTGACAAGGCATCAAGCACGGCATGAACCATGCAAGGCGGGGCGCAATCGAGCCGCTTTCGCCGATGCCCTTGGCGCCGATCGGATTGGTCGGCGAGGAGTTTGCTGGAATAGCGATCGGATGTTCGGCACATGCTCGGCGCGCGGAACGGCATAATCGAGCAGCGAACCGGTCAGCAGCTGCCCATTGTCAGGATCGTAGCTGACCTCTTCATAGAGCGCTTGTGCGATGCCCTGCACGACGCCGCCATGGATCTGGCCGGCCGCGAGACGGGGATTGATCAGCGTGCCGACGTCGTCAACCGCGACATAGTCGAGGATATCGACGATCCCGGTCTCCGGATCGACTTCGACATAAGCGAGGTGGACGCCTGACGGCGAACCCATGCCGGTCGGGTCGTAAAACACCGTCTCATCAAGGCCCGGCGCGACGCCATCCGGCAGTTTGTGCCCGACATAGGCCATGCGGGCCACCTTCGAGAAGGTTACCGGCGCGATATCGGTACCGGGCACGCTGAACGCGCCGGCCGAATAGGAAACGTCCTTCTCGTCCACTTCCAGCATGCCCGCCGCGATCTTCTTCGCCTTAGCGACAATGCGTTGGGAGGACACGTGCACGCTGGATCCACCGACCGCCATCGAACGGGAATTGAAGGTGCCGTGGCCGGCCTGTACCTGGCGCGTGTCGCCCTGTACGATGTCGATGTCTTCAATCGGAATCTGCAACACGTCGGCAGCGATCTGCGACAACGACGTGACATGGCCTTGTCCCTGGCTCATCGAGCCCGAATAGATCGTGGCTCGTCCGCTGGAATCGATGCTGACCCGCGCGCTTTCCCAGCCGCTGCGGCGGGATCTCTGAACGCTTGCAACGAATGTTCAACGGGAAACCGGACCCGGCGGTGCGCCGGATATTGATGCGCGCCGTTCCCCGATAAAGGTCGTGGAGCATCACCGCTCGATCCGAGATGGCACTCAAGCCTAAGCGGGTGACCCACCTCAAAATGGGACGAGAACGGTGTCATCGATCTGACACGCTGGCCGACAATGACGCGACCAACAACCGCGATGACCGCAGCAATTTCACTACCGACGTAAAGGTAGTAGCGCGCCCTGCTCCAGCCGGTCGGTGTAGCCATGCACATGTTTGGGTAATTTCTTCTCATCACAGATCAGCTTTGTCCCATGGGTTGCGTTGTCGTCGCTGTCGCTCCAGCAGGCTACGCTGTGCCCAGGTGCCTTCGCCAGGCCCTGCTGGAAGGGGCTGGCACCAAGGGACTGCTGCGCAAGGTCACGGCGAGCTGCCGCTGTGCCGCTGCAGTCAAAGCACATACAGGGCTTCATCTCGAAACTGGATTCGCCATCGGTCCAGCGCAACATGCTGCGCGCCATCCGCCACTTCACCAAGTATGCTGCCGGTGCCGGCCTGATCGACGCCGATCCCGCCGTTGCCGTGACGCGGGCCAAGATACGACCAAGACCGGCGGGTTCTGATACGTGGACCGAAGAAGATGCTGCGCAAGTATGAGGCGCGGCATCCGGTCGGCTCCAAGGTGCGGCTGGCGCTGGCGCTCTACCTCAATCTCGGGGTTCGCAAGTCCGACGTGGTGCGGATCGGGCCGCGCCATATCAGGACGGCATCCTGCACAACTTCCTGCCGCAGAAGACCAGCCGCACCGGCGGCAAGCGGATCAGCATGCAGGCTGTTCGAGGAGACCAGGGCAGCTGATCGCGGCGACGCCGGTCACCGGCACCGAGACCTACCTCGTGACCTCGTTCGGCAAGCCGTTCACCGCCAACGGCTTCGGCAACAAGATGCGGGAGTGGTGCGACGAGGCCGGATTGCCGGACTGCACGTCGCACGGCCTGCGCAAGCTGATGATGATCCGGCTGGTCCATGCCGGCTACAGCGCGCCGCAGATCGGCGCGATCTCGGGCCACAAGGATCTGCGCGAGATCCAGCTCTACATCGATGCAGATGGACCGCTCCAAGATGGCGATCGAGACCATCGACCAGCGTTCGAGAAAGTCCGAGAAGGCGAACAAAGAAACTTGCTAACTGAGTGAGCCAGTTAGCAAAAACGGGCAAAAAGATGAGGGATATCAAATGGATTTTGCAAGCATGGTGAGCGCGGAGGGACTCGAACCCTCGACCCCATGATTAAAAGTCAACGGGTTTACGTTTGTAAGGCGTTTCCGCTAATTGCATCAAATTGCACAATCCACCGAAAACATCCAATCCCCCAATTACATAACATTGCATGTCAGCAATACGTAACTGAACGAAGTAATAC
>ERZ1370068.4867-contig-3918_pt1 | contig 28142 bp, 36 predicted proteins | sample MGYA00561227_ERZ1370068 | MGnify/ENA primary metagenome ERZ1370068 (study PRJEB38410, sample SAMEA6850437) | metagenome | study: Metagenomic assessment of the ecological functions of the soil: analysis of the soil microbiota associated with the...
CGCCGAGCGCTTCGAGCGTCTGCGCGCGCCTCTCGCCGACGCTTGATGTGACGCTGAGTGCCTCCGAGGGCGAGGAGCGTACGAGCTCGATCGAGTGGAAGGACGACCTGCGAGTGCCATCCGAGAGCCTCCTGGTAGTCAGCGAGTGCCACGTCGAGAGTCCCCGCACGCGCGGCGAGCAACCCGCGGCAGCGAGCGCAGTTGGCGAGCGCGGAGATGCGCTCGAGCCGCGTTGCGTTTCCCTCGTACCAGTCGAGGAGTTTCTCGGCGTCCGCTCGCCGGTCGAGCTCGCTCAGGGCCTCGACGTGGTCGGTCACGAATCGGGCAACCCTGGCCTCGACGATGCGCTCGTCGGACAGGAAGGCGACGCTTGGCCTCGAGTTGAACCACGGACTCCTCCGGCGATCCAAGCGCAAGCGCAAGATGGCCGAGTGCCGCGGCCGTGACGAGGCCGACGAATCTGTCCGTGCTCGTTTCGGCGCGCCCGCCGAGCGGCGAGCGCCGCCTCCTCTGCACGACCGAGCTGTGCGAGCACCATGCCTCGAGCGCAAGGCCGAGTCCCGCGAACAGCGGCTGACCGACTGCTCGGCGGCGTCCTGCGCATCGCGGGCGAGCTTTGGAGGGCTGTCAGGAGATCGCCGGACACGCGCTCGAGCTTCGCCCTAGGAGGCACAGGAGCCACGGCTGTCCGTTCTCGTCGCCTGTGTCGAGCGCGCGCCGCATGAGCTCTGGCGACTGCCTCACGCGCCCGCGGGTACTCGTCGACCCAGAGCCAGTTCTCGGCGAGAGAGATCAGAGGTTATCCATGACTCGGAGGTCGGCCGCAGAGCGCTGCAGAGCCAGCGCACGCTCGGCTGTCGCGGCCGCTGTCGGCCGGCGCCGAGCACCGTCTCGGCCGTAAGCCGCGACAAGAGCACGTCTGCCGGCAAGCGCATCGTCGCCGACCTCCGCGGCGAGCTCCAGAGCTGTTTCGGTGGTGCTGGAGCGCCTCGTCGAACCTCTCGAACCCCCACACGCTGCACGCCGCCACCCCTTCATGAGCGACGGCACGGAGATGACGATCGCCCTCGGCCTCGTCCAGGACCTGGAGGAAGAGCGTGTGCTTCGCCAGCGCGTTCGTGGTAGCCGAATGCGCGCGAGAACCACGAGGGCTCGTGCGCGGAGAAGCCCTGGCTGGAGTGGCGCAACGAGGTCTCGGAGCTTGACCGGCCCGCCGGAGAGTCGCCGGACCGAAATGCAGGTACGCGGCCTCCACGGCCCGACGCACCGCATCGTCGCGACCGGCCGGGGTGTCAGCTGCTCCGCGCAGTCGAGGAGGAGCGCGGCGGGTCAGGGCGCCCACGCCTCCTGGCATGCGTCGGCTGCGCCTCGATGGCGGTTGCCACCGCCTCGTCGGGTCGTCGACCGACGCCGCCAGCTGCCACGCTCTCGCTTCAGGATCCTCGAGCAGGCTCCGCGAGCCGCACATGGATCTCGCGGCGCGCCGAAGCGGGTCGCCCGTCTCGTACGCACCCGCGGCGAGCAACGGATGCGTGAAGCGGATTCGGCTTCGGCGTCGAGCTCGACGATGCTGCTCCGAGCGCTGGCGCAGGTCCGACAGTCGCGCGCGCACTCCGACGCTGCCTCCGGTGCACTGCAAGTGGTCGGGTGCGCGTGTGCCGACGGCGGCGAGCAGGAAGTCACGGCTTCCGCGAGGAAGCGCGAGGAGCCTGCCCGCGAACGGAGGTCGTGCAGCGACTCCGGTACCGGAAGGGGCTGGCCGGCCTTCGATCGGAGACGCTCGGAACGCTGGAGCATGCGCACGATCTCCAACGCGTAGAATGGATTTCCCCCGGAGGCCTGATGCACCTCGGCGAGAAGCGGACGCGGAAGCGCCGTCCCGAGCTGGTCGTGCACGGCGCGACCCATCGAGGTGACGTCGAGCGGGCTCCACATGGATGCGTGTGAACCGCTCGCCCACCGGGCGACGCAGGAGCTCGTTCAGCAAGACGCTCTCGAGCCCCGAGCGGCGAGAGGAGCAGGCCGATGCCCGCCCGCGCGGAAGCGTCTCGGATGCCGTAGGCGAGAGCCAGCGGCGGACGCGAGGCCGCCACCGCGAGTCGTCGATGGAGACGACGACGGGCCCTTCTCGGCGAGCATCCGGCAGGGCGTTCATGGAGCGCCACACGCAGCGTGCGGGCTCGCGCGTGCGGGGCCTCTCGTCGTCGCCGCGGCGAGGGCGCTGCGAGAGCCGCACGTCGCTGGAGAGTTGTGGCGCACCGGCTCGAGCGCGTCCTCCAGCACGGGCGGTCGAGGAGATCGCCCACACCGGCGAACGACAACGTCGTTCTCACTCTGACGGGCTGGGCCTGGCGCAACGAGGAGCACCGGTTCGTCGGCGCGCTCGACCGCAGCGCGCCAGAGCGTCGTCTTTCCCATGCCTGCTTGCCCCTCGAGCACGACTGCGGTGGCCGCCTCGTCCGAGACTTCGCGACTGAGCCGTCCGCAGGGACGCCAGCTCGGCGTCCCGTCCTGCGATGACCTCGACCATTGAGAGCGCCGATCGTACGCCCCCGACGGGCTGAACAGCAGGTCAGCAGGGCGCGACCAGGTCGGTTGTAATCGCCGTCGGAAAGTTCGATCGAGGCGTGCTCGAAGACGGAGCTCGCTGTCGATCACTGGCGAAAACATCGACGGACGGCACGGTGTCGCCCTCGGCGAACCGGCCACAATTTCGAGGAGCTCCAGCGCTTGAGCGGGTTCTCCACGAGGTGGCGCTGGATCGCGCGCTTCAGCGGACGCGCGCCGTGCAGGCGGGATCCCAGCCCTCCTCGGCGAGGAGCTCCTTCCGCCGCATCGGTGACTTCGAGTGAGATCCGTCGCTCGGCCAGAGCCAGCGGCGCAGCCGCTCGAGCTGGAGGTCGACGATCTCGGCGAGCTGCTCAGCGCTGGCAAGGGCTCGAAGGTGACGACCTCGTCGACGCGGTGGTTCAGGAACTCCGGCCGGAAGCGGTCGCGCAGCCTGCCCTCGGAAAGCGGATGTCTCGACGTCGCGCGATGGATCACCAGTGTTGCGGAAGTCGACCGTCTCGGCCCTGGCCGTCGGTCAGCTGTCCGTCGTCGAGCAGCTGCAGGAGGATCGTCGAAGACCTCGGCAGTGCGCCTCTCTCGACCTCGTCGCGAGGTGACGACCGTGAAAATCTGCTGGCGCACCGCCTCGGCTGAGCTGCCCGCCCTCTCGTAGCCGACGTACCCCGGCGGGGCGCCGATGAGGCGGGCGACCGTGGTGCCGCTCCCGGTATTCGGACATGTCGAGCCGCACCATCGCGCGCTCGTCGCCGAACAGCTTGAACCCGCCAGCGCGCGGGCGAAGCCTTCGGTCTTGCTGACGCCGGTCGGCCCGAGGAAGCATAAACGAGCCGATCGGGCGGCTCGGGTCCTGCAGGCTCGAGCGTGCGCGCCGGAGCGCGTTCGCTAACCGCCTGACCGCCTGATCCTGGGCCGACGACGTGCGCTTGTGCAGCCGCTCCTCCGCGTGGATGCATTGCCTGACTCCTCGCCTTCGAGCAGGCGCGAGACCGGGATGCCTCGTCCACGACAGCGACCACGGCCGTGCGAGGCGTCGTCCCCGGTCGACCTCTTCCTGCACCATCGGCGTCTCCGTGCGCTGCTCGCGCCGGCCAGCTCTTCTCGAGTCCGGGAGGACCCCGTACTGGATCTCGGCGACGCGGGCGAGGTTGCCCGCCCGCTCCTCCCGCTCGGCCTCCATGCGGAGCCTTCCGTCGATCTGACGCTTGATGTCGCCGACGCGCTGCAGCGAGTCCTTCTGCGCGACCAGCGGCGCTGCCAGCTCGTCGCGAACCGCCTGGGCATCGGCGAGCGCTCCGCTCGAGGGGCTCGCGCACACTCGGGCTCGTTCCGTCATCGCCGCGAGCCGATCTCGAGCTGCCGCACGCGCCGGTGCGGCTCTGCCTCGTCGAGCTCGACGGGCGACGAGTCGATCTCCATCCGCAGATCGCGAGGCCGCCTGCGTCGACCAGGTCGATCGCCTTGTCGGGAAGGAACCGGTCGGTGATGTAGCGGTCGGAGAGCACGGCCGCCGCGACGAGCGCCGAGTCGCGGATCTCGACCCGTGATGCGCCTCGTAGCGCCTCTCGAGGCCGCGTGATCGCGATCGTGTCCGCGACCGACGGCTGGCCGACGAAGATCGGCTGGAAGCGCCGCTCGAGCGCCGCGTCCTTCTCGATGCTTGCGGTACTGGTCGAGCGTCGTGGCGCCGACTGCGCGAAGCTCAGCCGCGCGCGAGCCATCGGCTTCAGGAGTTGGCGCGCGTCAACGGCGCCCTCCGCGCGGCACCCGGCGCCGACGATCGTGTGCAGCTCGTCGATGAAGAGGACGATCTCCCCCGGCCGCATTCTGGATCTCGGCGAGAACGGCCTTGAGCCGTTCCTCGAACTCACCGCGGTACTTCGCACCGGCGAGAGCGAGCTGAGGTCGAGCGCCCACACGCGCTTGCCCTGAGGCCCTCGGGAACGCCTCGCGGCGACGATGCGCTGCGCGAGACCCTCGACGATCGCGGTTCCCGACGCCGGGCTCGCCGATGAGCACCGGGCTGTTCTTCGTCCGCCGCGAGATGACCTGATGACGCGGCGGATCTCCTCGTCGCGCCCGATGACCGGGTCGAGCTTGCCGGACTCTGCGGCGAGCGCTGTGAGATCGCGGCCGTACTTCCGAGCGCCTGGTACGAGCCCCCGGGGATCCTGCGAGGTGTCACCTTCTGCCCGCCGCGGACGCCCTGAGGGCTTCGAGGAGAGCGGTCGCGCGGGACGACGTCGAGCGCGAGAAGCAGGAGATGCTCGACTGAGACGTACTCGTCGCCGAGCTCCGCATCTGGTCGAACGCCGCGTCGAGGGCGCGGGTCAAGCGTGCGAGGCCTGGGCTGGCCGCCGCCGGTCACGGTCGGCAGCCGACGGAGGCGCGCCTCGCCTCGGCGCGCAGGGTGTTCCGGCGCTGTACCCGGCGCGATCGACGAGCGTGCGAGGGTGCTCCCGGTCGAGCAGGCGACGACCGTGGTCCGGCGTCAGCTCGGGGTTGCCGGCGCGTCGCGCGAGCTCCCGGGCGCAGCGGCGACCGCTTCCTGGCTCTTGAGTGTCAGCTTGGTGAAGTCCATGTCAGCTCCTTGACGCGGGATGCTGCGCCGGCCGGTAGAGAACGACGTCGCGCTTGTGGACGAGCAGGACGGCCGCGATCTCCGCACGCAGCTCGCGCTCGAGCCGTTCCATGCGCGCTCGGGTCCTGTTCAGCTCGTCCTGGAGTCGCAGCACGTGCAGAACGCCTGCGAGAGTTGAGCCCGAGCTCGGTCATGAGTCGCTGGACGAGCCGGCAGCCGCTCCGACGTCCGCCTCCGAGTAGAGCCGCGTGCCACCCGGCGTGCGGCTCGGGCGCACGAGCCCTCTCGCCTCGTACATGCGCAGGGTCTGGGGATGCATGCCGACGAGGTCGGCCAGCCACCGAGATCATGTACCGCGGGCGCTCGGGCATCTCAGCTGGGCCTCCCGCGAAGCGCTGGCGCGGCTCCTCGCGAGACACCTTCTGGCAGCCCTCGAGCGCCTCTCGCTCCGCCTTCGTCAGTTTCTTCGGGCACGGTGACCTGCATGCGTGCGAGGAGGTCGCCGCGCCCGTTGCCCTTCAGGTGCGGGGCCCCGCGCCCTTGACCCGCAGCAGCTTCCCGCTACTCCCGTGCCGCTGGGCACCTGAGAGCAACGGGGCCCTCCGGCGTCGGGATCTCGACCTGAGCACCCAACGCGGCCTCGGCATACGTCACGGGCATCGTCGAGCAGGAGGTCGGATCCGCGCCGCTCGAAGCAGCGCAGACGGTTCGACGTCGACGACGACGAAGAGATCGCCTGGCAGGGCTCGGCGTTGCGTCCCGCCCTCACCCTTCCCCTTGAGCCGGATCCGCGTGCCGTTCTTCGCGCCGGCGGGAATCTTCACCGCATAGCGCTTCGTCACGCGCTCGCGTCCGAGCCACCGCAGTGCCTGCAGGGCTTCTCGATGATCGTGCCGTTGCCGCGACACCGCGGACACGGCTGGGAGATGGCGAAGAGGCCCTGCGAATCGGAGACGACGCCGCGGCCGCCGCACTGCGGACAGGTGATCGGTGCGGTGCCGGGCTCGGCGCCCCGTGCCGTGGCACACCGTGCAGGCCGTCTCGACCTCGACCGGCACGCGCACCTGCATCGCCCTTGAGCGAGTCCTCGAACGAGATGCGAACGTGCGTCTCGAGATCGTTTCCGCGAATCGGCTGCCGGCTCGCCGGCTCGGCGGCCTCCGCCGCCGAACATCCCGCCGAGGAGATCGCCGAGGTTTCCGAGGTCGAACTCCTCGAAGCGCATCCCGCCCATGTCGGCGCCGCCACCCGGAAAGCCGCGTGCGCCGGGCTCGCCGAAGGCGTCGTAGGCCTTCGCGCTTCTCGGCGTCCGAGAGCACGTCGTACGCCCCCTGCACCTCCTTGAGCGCTCCTCGGCGCCGTTGTCGCCGGGGTTGCGGTCGAGGTGGTACTCGCGTGCGAGCTTGCGGTACGCCTTCTTGATGTCGTCGTCGGATGCGTTCTTCGCGACGCCGAGAACCTCGTACGGATTACGCGCCATACGCGACTCTCTCCGGCGGCGCCGAGTGCGAGTGGACGATCCGACCCGTCAGTTCGAGCGAGGCTGCCTCGAAGATCCCAGGAGACCGATCCGTCACGGCGCAGCCTGCTCCGACGCCACGATCACCCGCGCCGGTCGCACGACCTTGTCGCCGACGCGGTAGCCGCGCTGCACGACCTCGAGCACGGACCCCGGCTGCGGCATCGCCGCCCGGCTGCGTGAGCAGCGCCTCGTGGACGTGGGGATCGAAGGCGTCCGTCGGTCTCGATCTCGACGAGGCCCTCCTTCCGCAGCGCATTGCGGAGCGACTGCTCGACGAGCTTCACGCCTTCGACGAGCTGTGCGTCCTCGTGTCGCTCGGCGGCCCCGAGCGCCCGCTCGAGGTCGTCGAGGACGGGCAGGAGCTCGCGGACGAGCCGCTCGTGCGCGTGCGCAACGAGCCGCTCCTGCTCGCGAGCGGCACGCTTTCGGTAGTTCTCGAAGTCGGCCTGACGCACGCTGGGCGAGCTCGAGGTACTGATCGCGCTCGGCGGTGACCGCCGCCAGCTCGTCAGGAGCCGGACCTCGGGCTCCGGCTCTCGACGTGCGTCTCGGCGAGCTCGTCGCTCACGACTTCGCCGCTTCCTCTTCGTCGATGACCTCGAAGTCAGCGTCCTCGACCACCTCGTCCTCGGTGGACGCGCCGCCGTTCCCGGACGACTGCGCCCGCGCGGAGGCCTGAGTCGACGCCTGCGCGTAGATCGCGTCGGCCAGCGACCGCGATGCCTCCTCGAGGGCGGTCGTCTTCGCCTGGATCTCGGCGAGATCGCCGCTCTCGGTCGCCTGCCGAAGCTCCATGACCCGCCCTCGATCGTCGCCGCGTCGGCCTCCGGCAGCTTGTCCCGGTGCTCGGAGAGGGTGCGCTCGGTCTGGTATGCGAGCTGCTCGGCCGCGTTTCGCGCGTCTGCGAGCTCGCGCAGGCGATGGGCCTCCCCGGCATGCGCCTCGGCGTCCTTGATCATCCGGTCGACGTCGTCCTCCGAGAGGCCGGAGCCGCCCTCGATGCGGATCTGCTGCTCGTTGCCCGTGCCGAGGTCCTTTCGCCGACACGTTGATGATCCCGTTCGCGTCGATGTCGAAGGAGACGTCGACCTGCGGCATCCCGCGCGGTGCCGGCGGGATCCCGACGAGCTGGAACTTCCCGAGGGTCTTGTTGAACGAGACCATCTCGGACTCGCCCTGCGCAACGTGGATCTCCACGGACGGCTGGTTGTCCTCGGCCGTCGTGAACGTCTCCGACTTCCGCGTCGGGATCGTCGTGTTGCGGTCGATGAGCTTCGTGAACACGCCGCCCTTCGTCTCGATCCCGAGCGAGAGCGGAGTGACGTCCAGAAGCAGCAACGTCCTTGACCTCGCCCTTCAGCACGCCCGCCTGGATCGCAGCGCCGACGGCGACGACCTCGTCCGGGTTCACGCCCTTGTGCGGTCCCTGCCGATGAGCTCCTTCACCTTCGCCTGCACTGCGGGCATGCGGGTCATGCCGCCGACGAGTACGACGTGCGCGATGTCGGCCGCCGTGAGCCCTGCATCCGCCAGCGCCTGCTTCGTCGGGCCGACCGTCCGCTCGAGCAGGTCGTGCGTCAGCTCGTCGAGCTTCGCACGCGTGAGCTGGAGGTCGAGGTGCTTCAGGCCCTCAGGGGTGGCGGTGATGAACGGCAGGTTGATCTGCGTCGTCATCGTCGACGACAGCTCGACCTTCGCCTTCTCCGCCGGCCTCGTAGAGGCGCTGGAGCGCCATCGGGTCCTGTCCGAGGTCGATGCCCTGGTCGCGCTTGAACTCGGCGATCATCCAGTCGACGATCGCCTTGTCGGAAGTTGTCGCCACCGAGATGGTTGTCGCCGTTCGTGGCCTTGACGTGGTAAACGCCTTCGCCGAGCTCGAGCACGGAGACGTCGAACGTCCCGCCTCCGAGGTCGAACACGAGGATCGTGTGCTCGGCAGCCTCCTTGTCGAGTCCGTAGGCGAGTGCCGCTGCGGTCGGCTCGTTGATGATCCGGAGGACGTTGAGACCGGCGATCTTGCCGGCGTCCTTCGTGGCCTCACGCTGCGCGTTGTTGAAGTACGCCGGAACGGTGACGACCGCGTCCGTGACCGGCTCGCCGAGATACGCCTCGGCGTCGGCCTTGAGCTTCTGAAGGATCATCGCCGAGATCTCCGGCGGTGCGTACTCCGTCCCCTCGACCGAGACGCGGGCGTCGTCGTTCGCGCCCTTGACGACCTGGTAGGGGACGATCTTCATCTCTTCCGAGACCTCGTCGAACTTCCGTCCCATGAAGCGCTTGATCGAGAAGATCGTGTTCTGCGGGTTGGTCACCTGCTGGCGCTTCGCGGGTGCACCGACGAGGCGCTGTCCGTCACGCCCGAAGGCGACGACGGACGGGGTCGTGCGCCCACCCTCCGCGTTCGGAATCACGGTGGGCTCGGATCCTTCGAGGACGGCCATGCACGAGTTGGTCGTCCCGAGATCGATGCCGATGGTCTTTGCCATGCGTGTGCTCCTTGTCTTAGTCGATAACGAGTGAAAACTTGAGTCGCAAACGTAGCAGATATGCCTCAGAAGGACTCCTGCGCGGGGCTGTGAAGACATGCAGTGATGCGGCTCGTGTCCGACAAAGGCATGGCGTGGCTCAACCGCGCCGTCATCTCGGGTCGGATCATCCCGTACCTCGTCGTGATGATGCTCGCGATCATGATGCTCGCCGCAGTCGTCGTACACGTGCTGAGTCCGAACTCGTTCGAGACGCTCGGCGACGAGGTGTGGTGGGCCGCGCAGACCGTCACGACGGTGGGGTACGGCGACGTCGTGCCGGCGACCAGCGGCGGACGATTCATCGGCGGCATCGTCATGTTCGTCAGCGTCGCCACCGTCTCTCTCGTCACCGCAGTCGTGACGGCGGGCTTCGTCGCGTTCCAGCAGCGCCGGCTCAGCGGCGAAACCGAACGGCATGAGGAACTCCGCCAGGCTCTCCACCGCATCGAGAAGCGCCTCGAGGCGCTCGAGCGCTAGCGGTTGACCCCGATCAGCACGCCGCCGGCGACGACGAGGACCGCGCCGACGAGGAGCCGCGCGCCGACGTGCTCCGACTTCCGCAGCACGAGCCACGAGAGCGTGACGCCCCAGAGCGACTCGGTCGCGACGATGGGCGAGACGACGGACACCCGTCCGCGGGAGAACGCCTCGAACAGGAAGACGTACGACAGGCCGTAGCAGAGACCGGCCGGGACGAACGCGACCGCCGCCTGGCGGGTCACCCGAGCGCGTCTCCAACTGACGAACGCGAGCGACACAACGGTGCCGGTCGCCATGGCCACGAATGCGGCCAGCACCGGCTCGACGTCGGTCGCCTCCGGACACGAGCCAGCGGACCAGCGTGTCCCTCGTCGCGAACGCGACCGTGCCGACGAGCGCGTAGACGAGCCCGATGCGCTTGAAGTGCTCGGGCCGCGCCCGGTCGCTGGCGAGGAGGATGCCGCCGGTGACGATGAGCGCGGCGCCCGAGCACGAGTCCCGCGACGAGCGGCTCGTCGAGGAACACGAGCGCCGTTGCCACGGCGAACAGCGGTGCCGTCCCGACCGTCACCGAGGTGCGCGAAGCACCTGCATCGCGCACCGCGAAGGTGAACAGGATCTGCGCGATGCCCGGCGCCAGGAGCCCGGCGAGGACGAACGGCCACGCGTCTGCGAGGTCCCAGTCGCCGCGTGCGACCGTGACGACCGCCGTCACCAGGCACGCGGGCACGATGGTGAGCAGGCTCCCGACCTCGGGAGGGATACCCGTCCGCAGCGCAATCCGGACGAGCACCGTCATCGCACCGAAGAGGAACGCCGACAGCCCGCCGAGCACGATCGGCGTCACGCCGCGGCAACCCCACGGCGGGACAATCTCCGCAACGTGGCTGCGGCGGCGGGCTCCGCGACGAGTAGTCCGGCCATCATCACCCCGCAGCCCAGCCACCCTCCCAGCCGAGGATCTCGTCGGCCAGCAGAACGCCGAAGAGTGCGGCGAACGGCGCCTCGAGGGTGAAGACGAGCGCAGCGCGTGCGGCGTCGTGCGCGCCTGCACCCAGGTCGCGATGAGGTATCCGAGCGCGCCGGCGAACAGGCCCGTGACGAGCAGCGCACCCCACACCGTCGAACCGTGTGGAACCTCGCAGCTCGCCCAGGGCCAGAGCTATCACCGTGAACCCGACGAACGAGGTCGCCATCTGCAGGAAAGTCAGCGCCCGCGGGTCGTAGCGCGGGCGCGAAGCGCTCCATGGCGGTGATCTGGAACGCCTGGAAGACGGCGTTCCCGAGGACGAGCACGCATTGCCGAGCGTCGACCCTCCCGGCACGCCGTTCAGCAGCAGCAGGCCCACCACGGCGAGGCCGACGCCCACCCAGAGCGTGCGCGGCACGGCGGTTCCGAAGAACGCGAGCGCGAGCAGCGGCGTGAAGACGACATAGAGCCCGCGTGATGAAGCCCGTGCTCGCGACGGTGGTGTGCTCGAGCCCGGCGGTCTGCAACCCGTATGCGGTCGCGAGCAGCGCGCCGACGCCGATCCCCGCCGCGTAGCCGGATCGGGGCAACGACCGCAGCGACCCCACGCGAACGGCGCGAGCGCGCACCGTCGAGATCGCGAACCGCACCGCAAGGAACGCGAACAGCGGATAGAGCGCCAGCGCGTCCTGTACCTGGACGAACGTCACACCCCAGATCGCCGTGACGCCGACGAGGGCGAGAGAGGGCGCTAGCGCCGGATCACCGCGCGGATTCTCTACCCTGCTCGTCGATGACCGTGACCGACACTCTCGGCCGGCCCGTGCGCGATCTGCAGGATCTCGGTCACCGGACCGCTGCAACTTCCGCTGCGTCTACTGCATGCCGAAGGAGGTCTTCGGCCGCGAGTACCGGTTCCTGCCGCGGCGCGAGCTCCTCACGTTCGAGGAGATCGAGCGCGTCGCGCGCGTGTTCGTCGACCTCGGCGTGCGGAAGCTCCGCATCACCGGCGGCGAGCCGCTCCTCCGCCGCGATCTCGAGCTGCTGATCGCGCATGCTCGCCGCGCTCGACGACGACTCGACGTCACGCTGACGACGAACGCCGCGCTCCTGGCGCAGAAGGCGCAGGCGCTCGCGGACGCCGGGCTCTCGCGCATCACGGTGAGCCTCGACTCGCTCGACGACGAGGTCTTCCGCGCGATGAACGACGTCGACTTCCCGGTCGCGCGCGTGCTCGCCGGGATCGACGCAGCCGCGGAGGCCGGGCTCGCCGGTGAAGGTCAACGTCGTCGTCAAGCGCGGGCTGAACGAGGCGTCGATCCTCGACATCGCGCGCCGCTTCCGCGGCACCGGCCACGCTGTCCGCTTCATCGAGTTCATGGACGTCGGCGCGACGAACGGCTGGCGCATGGACGACGTCGTGCCCGGCCGCCGAGATCGTCGCGGCGATCGGCGCCGAGTTCCCGCTCGAGCCGGTCGACGCCGCCTACCGCGGCGAGGTCGCCGAGCGCTACCGCTACCGCGACGGCGCGCGGCGAGGTCGGCGTCATCGCGTCGGTGACGCAGCCGTTCTGCGGCGACTGCACGCGCGCGCGCATCTCGGCCGACGGCAAGCTCTACACCTGCCTCTTCGCGGTCCGCGGCCACGACCTTCGCGCGTCTGCTCCGCTCCGACCCGTCGGGCGACCTCGAGGAGACGATCCGCGCGGTGTGGACGCGCCGCTCCGATCGCTACTCCGAGATCCGTACCGAGGGCACAGCGCAGCTCCGCAAGGTCGAGATGTCGTACATCGGCGGCTAGGCGGTCGGCTCGGTCGCCGCGGCGACGGCGATCGGCCGCTTCTTCGTGAGGAGCCCGCGTCCCGGCTCGAGGCTCGTCCCGCCCGAGCGCAGGATCACCGCGACCGAGACGAGCACCGGCCGCGCCGGCAACGACCATCTGCATCGTCACGTCCTCCCCGAGAATCGAGGGCACCGAGCGCGACCGCGACGATCGGGTTGACGTACGCGTAGGTGGAGACGAGCGAGATCGGCGCGACGCGCAGCAGCCAGACGTAGGCCGTGAAGCCGACGAAGCTCCCGACCACGATCAGGTAGGCGAGGGCGAGAATCGCGTCGGTCGTCCACGTCGCCTCGCCGATCTCACCGGTGACGGCCGCGAAGATGGTGAGCAGGATCCCTCCGCAGAGCGACGCCAGGCCGGCGGAGACGAGCGGGCGCTTCGGCAACGGAGCGCCGCGCGAGTACAACGACCCGACCGCCCAGCACATCGCGCTCACGACGATGACGAGCGCGCCGCGACGATCGACGGACCCGCGCGCCGAACGGATCGAAGAGGAACGCCAGTCCGGCGAACCCGACCGCGATGCCGGCGTAGCGCGAGCCCCGGCAGGCGCTTGCCGAAGGCGACGCGATCGAACAGCGCCATCCAGATCGGGATCGTCCCGACGAGCAGCGCCGCAACACCCGCGGGCACGGTCTGCCGCGACCACGCGAGCGCGCCGTGGCCGGTCACGAAGAGCAGGCCCCCGAAGACGAAGGCGGCACCGATCTGCCGGTCGCCCGATCCGGTCGCCGCGCGCGATCGCCGCGCGGGAGCGCGAAAGCCGAGGAGCACCCTCCCGCGACGAGGTGTCGGAGCGACATCGCGAGGAACGGCGGTAGATCGCGAATCGCGATCGCGAGCGCGACGAAGGTCGACCCCCAGACGATGTACACCGTCACGAGGGCGAGCCACACCCGCACGCCGTACCGGCGCAGCCATCCGGCCATCGTGCCCGATCGCTGGATCATCAGCTCAAGTCGAAGCGCAGGCGCGTCGCGATCACGACGCCTGATCCCGCGAACGGCGTTTGGCCGACCCGCTGACAAGGAAGGTACCCGCAGGCAACCTCGTTAGAATCGAGCATCGTGTCGAGTCTCGTCGCACAGACATCGCGCCGCTTGCCACGCGGTTGGGCGCATCTGGCCTCCAGTTCGCGATCTGGTTCGGGTTCTACGTCGTGTACCAGATCGCGCGTGAGCGCGGCCGATCGCAGCGTCGGCGCGGCCTTCCAGAACGGCGAATCGGTTCTCCGCACGGAGCGGGACCTGGGCGCACTGTTCGAGCCGGCGGTTCAGCGCGTCGTCGACACCTCGACGATCATGGTCACGCTGACGTCGTACACGTACTGGCTCTCCCAGTTCGCGGTCGTCGGTGCGACTCTGCTGTGGGTCTACTTCCGGCACCAAGAGCGCTTCGCTGGGTTCCGCAACTGGCTGATCGTCGCGAACCTCGTCGGCCTCGTCGGCTACGTCCTCATGCCCACGGCGCCGCCGCGCATGTTCCCCGAGTGGGGCTTCGTCGACACGCTCTCCCAGTACTCGTCGATCAACCACGACAGCGGCCTGATCGCCTTCGCGGCCAACCCGTATGCGGCGATGCCGAGCCTCCACGCGATGGACGCGCTGATCGTCGGAATCGTCATGTTCGGGCTCGTCCGCTCGCGCCTCGCAAAGGCGCTGTGGCTCGTGTGGCCGATCTGGGTCGGGTTCGCGGTCATCTCGACAGGCAACCACTACTGGCTCGACGTCGTCGCCGGGTTCGCGCTCGCGCGTCGCGACCGGGTTCGCGTTGCGCCAGTGGCACGCCCTGCGCCTTCGGCGCGCATGACCGAAGACGAGCGGGCCGCCTCGGGCGAGCCGGCCGCGCGTCAGTCAGCTCGACCGGGTCAAGCAGGAGTACACCCAGGCCGCGCGCGAGATCCTCCAGCGCTCCATGCGCGGGGTCGCCAAGACGAAGCTGACCCCGGACATGCTGACGCTCGCCGGAGTCTCGCTCTGCCTCGGGGGCGCGGTGCTCGTCGGCTTCGAGGAGCGCAACGAGAAGCTCTTCTTCTGGCTCGGCGGCCTCCTCTTCGTCGTCGGGTCGGTCGCGGACATCCTCGACGGCGCGCTCGCCCGGGCGGCCAGCAAGGGGACCGTCTTCGGTGCCTTCCTCGACTCGACCTTCGACCGCCTCGGAGAGGCGGCGATGCTCACGGCGATCGGGCTCGTCTTCATGCGCGACGGCAACGAGGTTGCGCTCGTCGCGACGTTCGCCGCGGTGATCGGCTCCTTCCTCGTCTCCTACACGCGCGCGAAGGCCGAGGCGCTCGGCCTCCGCGGAGACGTCGGCTTCGGCTCGCGCGCGTCGAGCGCGTGGTGCTCATCTCGGTCGGCCTCGGGCTCGCCCCGTGGGGCCTGCTCCAGTGGCCGATCTACCTCCTCGCCGCGATGGCGTGGATCACGGTGGTGCAGCGCATGCTCTTCGTGCGACGGCAGCTGCGCGAGCTCGCCGAGCAGCTCACACCGACGCATCGCCGTAGCGCGCTGGGCTGCCCGAGCTCACAGGCGGCGCGCCGTCGATGGACGCCAGCATTCGATGCCAGATGCTACTGACGAGCATCCGGGCACTGATCGCACTCGAGAGCTTATGCTAGAGGTGCTAGCACTTTGGCTGCTGGCAATAACACAGCGAGCGGGCATCCTCGTCAGGATGCCCGCTCCATTGAAGGGGCGCTCGTTCGCGAGACCGCCCGCCGCGGCTCCAACGTCAACGACGTCGCGGCCGGCATTCTCGCCGACGGAATTCGGCGTGTCCTACACGCCGACCAGGTCGCCACCGCAAAGTGCTAGCAGGCTCATGCCCCCGTCCTCCTGCTGCGCGTTCCGCAGGAGCTGAAGGACGAGATCCACGCCGAGGCGTCGCGTCGCGACTCCAACGCGAACGACGTCATCCTCGCCGCGCTCGCCGACGGACTCGGCGTGCCGGCCGAGAGCAATCGCAAAGGAAGGGAACTCATGGCCTCGACGAACGGCTCGAAGAACGGCGCGCGCGCGAAGGACAAGGTGCGCGTCGCGATCATCGGCGTGGGCAACTGCGCCAACTCGCTCCTCCAGGGGTCGAGTACTACAAGGACGCGAAGACCGAGGACACGGTCCCCGGCCTCATGCACGTCGACCTCGGCGGGTACCACATCTCGGACATCGAGTTCACCGCCGCGTTCGACGTCGTGAAGGGCAAGGTCGGCGCCGACCTCGCCGACGCGATCTGGGCTCACCCCAACGACACGATCAGGTTCTCCGACGTGCCGAAGACCGGCGTGAAGGTCTCGCGCGGCATGACCCACGACGGCATCGGCAAGTACATGGCGCAGGTCGTCGAGAAGGCGCCCGGTCGAGACGGACGACGTGGTCGAAGATCCTCAAGGAGACCGGTACGGACGTCGTCGTCAACTACCTCCCGGTCGGCTCCGAGGCCGCGACGAAGTGGTACGCGGAGCAGATCCTCGAGGCCGGCGTGCGCGATGGTGAACTGCATGCCCGTGTTCATCGCGCGCGAGCCGTACTGGCAGAAGCGCTTCGAGGAGGCCGGCGTGCCCGATCATCGGCGACGACATCAAGTCGCAGGTCGGCGCGACGATCACGCACCGCGTGCTCACGACGCTCTTCGGCGACCGCGGCGTGCACCTCGACCAGCACGATGCAGCTGAACGTCGGCGGCAACTCCGACTTCCGCAACATGCTCGAGCGCGAGCGGCTCGAGTCGAAGAAGATCTCGAAGACGAACGCCGTCACGTCGATGCTCGACTACGACATCGGCGCGGACAACGTCCACGTCGGGCCCGTCGGACTACGTGCCGTGGCTGACCGACCGCAAGTGGGCGTACATCCGCATGGAGGGCTCGTCGTTCGGCGACGTGCCGCTCAACGTCGAGCTCAAGCTCGAGGTCTGGGACTCGCCGAACTCCGCCGGCATCGTCATCGACGCCGTCCGGCTCGCGAAGCTCGCGCTGAACAACGGCATCGCGGGCTCGCTCGAGGCGCCGAGCGCGTACCTCATGAAGTCGCCGCCGAAGCAGATCCGCGACGACGAGGCCCGCGAGGACATCGAGCGCTTCATCGTCAAGAACGCGGTGAAGGCGAAGGCGGCCGACGAAGGCGTGAGAGGCATCCGCCTCGCGCGGATCCTCTGATCGGTGCGGCGGGGACGTTCGTCCTCGCCGCCCCATCGACCTTCTAGCGCGCGCTTTGACCCGCGCGTTGATCATGACTCCGCTCTTCGGGCGAAGTTGCACGTTGTAACTTGCGTCGGGTGAGTCTCCGCATCTGCTTCGTCACGCCGTTCGCGTGGTCGCAGCCGCACGAGGTGAACACGCACGTCGACGGAGCCGCCGACGCGCTGCGTCGCCTCGGGCACGAGGTGACGCGTGCTCGCGCCGTCGTCGCGCGCGCGAGATCTCGTCGCCGGTCGGCGTGCACTGCAGCGGGCAGCCGTCCACGCCGACGTCATCGCGGTCGGCCCGTCCATACCGCTCTCGCGGCGAACGAACATGGGCGTCCCGGTCGCCGTCCGCGCGAACCTGCGACTCGCGCTCACGCGCGGCCGCTTCGACATCGTGCACGGCTTCGAGCCGGGCCTCCCGAGCCTGTCGTACCTCGCGCTCACGTCGGCGCACACGTTGACCGCGGCGACGTTCTTCTCCATCGACCGCCTCGTCTACCCCGCGAGGCGCTCGCGACGAGACCGGCTGCGAACGCGTGTCGACGCGCTCCTCGCGACCTCCGAGGAGACCGCAGAGGCGGCGAGCGGAGCGCTTCGAGGGCGACTACCGCGTCATCCCCGTCGGCGTCGACCCGACTCGTTTCCAGCCCGCCCGAAGCGCGAGCTCGTGGCGATCGAGCTCGAGGTCGCCGGCCGCGCGACGACACGCGCGCTCCTCCGCCTCCTCGAGAGCGCCCGGACTGGGAGGCGACCCTTCTCCACACGAAGCCGCTCGGCTTTCGGCCTGGCGATACCGCGACGGCTGCCGCTCGCGTCCACGTCCGTTCGACACGCACGAGCGCGCAGCGGGCGGAAGCGCTCGCTGGCCGCGGCGATCTTCGTCTCGGCGCCGGGCGGAGAGGAGCGGCTCGCGCTCGAGGCGGCCGCGTGCGGGGCCGCACGTCGACGGATCCGCCGACGGAGCACGAGCACGAGGTCGAGCGTCTCGTCGCCGACGCTCGGCGCCCGCGCCTGCGATGGCTCAGGCGCCCGCAACGCGCGCCGAGAGCCAGAGCTTCGACGCCGTCGGAGCCGAGCTCGACGCCGTCTACTCGAAGCTCGCCCGCAAGCGGCGCGCCCGCGCAGCGAGCCGGACGATCCGCTCGCCGATCGCGACTGGATCACCATCGACCTCCACCTCCACACCGAGTGGTCGCACGACTGCTCGATCCCGACGCGAGGACGTCCTCGACCACGCCGAGGCGATCGGGCTCGGCGGCATCGCCGTGACCGACCACAACGTCTTCGGCGGCGCGCTCGAGGCCGTCGAGGCTCGCGCGGACGCGCGACCTCGTCGTCGTTCCCGGCGAGGAGATCAAGACGGACGACCAGGGCGAGGTGATCGGGCTGTTCCTCGAGGAGGAGATCCCGCGCGGCATGACGTTCGCGGACGACGATCGCCGCGATCCGCGAGCAGGGGCGGCCTCGTCTACCTCCCCCACCCGTTCGACCGCCTCCACGCGATCCCCGACCCGGCGACGATCCATCGCCACCTGGCCGAGATCGACGTGTTCGAGGTCTACAACGCGCGGCTCCTTCGCGACTCCTTCAACGACGAGGCGCTTCGCTTCGCGCGCAAGTACGGGCTGCTCCAGGGAGCCGGCTCGGACGCGCACGTGCTCCAGGGCGTCGGGCACCGGGGCGGTCCGCATGCGGCGCTTCGACGGGCCCGGAGGAGTTCCTGCTCTCGCTGCGCACGGCCGAGATCCTGCGGCGGCCGAAGTCGCTCGCCTACCTGCAGTCGCTCAAGTGGGTCGCCCAGGTCAAGGAAAAGGTTCTCTGACCGAGAAGGGTCCCTCCGACTCCGTGCCCGCCGCCGTGCCCACCGACGAGATCTACGAGCGGTACCTGAAGAAGGCCATCTCCGAGATCAACGAGCTCGGGGACGAGCTCGCGCGCGCCGGTGACGAGCTGCGCATCCCGGTCGTCGGCTCGGGGCACCCGCTCGCGGACGTCATGCTGCTGAAGTTCTCGCCGCAGCCCGCGGAGATCCAGGAAGGCGTCGCGTTCTTCGGCCGCTCCGGGCAGGCGATGCTCAAGTCGCTCCAGCGGCTCCGCGTCGATCCGCTCGCCGTCTACGGCACGAACTGCCTGAAGTTCGGCACCGAGGACCCCGCCGACGCCGCGTCCTGGCTCGACGCGCGAGCTGCACATCGTCCAGCCGAAGCTCGTCGTCGCGATGGGCGAGCGCTGCGGTCGCGTTCCTGGACGACGCTCGCGCTTCCCGCTCTCCGACCGCGCTCGACGGCACGCCGTCGGCGTGATCCAGCGCTTCACGCCCACGATTCAGGCGCTGGTCACTCCTGACATCGACGAGGCGCTCGACGAAGCGCCGGCGAAGACGCGCGTTCTGGAACGCCTTCAAGACGCTCGGCCCATGGTGGGCGGAGCAGCCGCCGTATTGATGATTGGCGCGCTGGCTCAGTCCGCAGGCGTGATTCTGACGCGCTGATCCTCGCAGGCGACCGCTTCGCGTGCCGCGGTGCGGGGACACTCGGGCCGCGGTCGCTGCTCGGCCGCCGGCGAGCGAGCGGCGCTCGCCGCGCTCCTGGTCTGCTCGTCGGCCTACGGAGCCGGCGCGCCGGCCACCTCCCCGGCCTTCCGTCCGGGCTCGACGTCGCGTTCCAAGCAGTCGTCGTGTTTCCGGCGTTCGCGGCGGCGATCTGGCTCGGCCTCCCGCTCTGGCGGACGGGTACGAAGTGGCTGCTCGTGCTCGCGGTGGGCATGGGCACTCTCGCGGTCGGGCTCTCGCTCCTCGGAGATCGACTCCGCCGCCAACGTCGCCAAGCTCGGCGTGCTACGCGCTCGCCGGGTTCTGCTTCCTCACGCTCTTCGAGGAGCTGTGGTGGCTCGCGCTCGTCGCGGTGCTCGTCCCGTGGGTGGACGTCTGGTCGGTCGCGGCTGGCCCGACCGAGTACGTCGTGGAGGAGAAGCCGGGGATCTTCGAGGGCGTCGCCGATCGCCTTCCCGAACCCGGGCGAGACGGCGACCGTGAACATCGGCCCGCCCGACATCGTGTTCTTCTCGCTCTTCCTCGCCGCCGCCGACCGCTTCGGCCTCCGCGTGCGCCGCGACCTGGCTCGGGATGAGCGCGTGCCTCGCCGCGACGCTCGTCCTCGTCTGGTCGTGGGACGGCATCGCCGGCCTGCCCGCGCTTCCCGCGATCTGCCTCGGGTTCCTCGTGCCGAACGCCGACCTTCTCTGGCGCGACGTCCGCCGCGCACGGGCAGGCTCTACCGAGCCAGGCTGAGAGCCGAGACGGACTCGACGTGCGGCGTGTGCGGGAACATGTCGACCGGCCGGCAGCGCACGAGCTCGTAGCCGTACTCGTCGCGGAGCACTTGCAGGTCGGAGGCGAGCGTCGTCGGGTTGCACGAGACGTAGACGATCGCGCGGCGCGCCGAGCGCGCCCGTGCGCCGCAGCGCCTTGCCCGGCGAGGCCCGCCCGCGGCGGGTCGACGACGACGACGTCGGGGCTGCCCGCCTCGCTCGCGAAGCTCCTCGATCGACCTGGCCGACGTTCCCGGCGAAGAACGCGCGCGTTGTCGATCCCGTTCAGCTCCGGCGTTCTCGATCGCGCACGCGACCGACTTCCTCGGAGATCTCGACGCCCCAGACGCGTCGAGCGCTTCGCGCGCCAGCGAGAGCCCGATCGTCCCGGTCCCGCAGTAGAGGTCGAAGACGTTCTCGTCGCCCGTCGAGCCCGGCGTACTCGCGCGCGAGCTCGTAGAGCCGCTCGGCCATCTCGGTGTTCGTCTGGAGGAACGCGTACGGGCGCACGCGGAAGCGCAGTCCGAGGATCTCCTCCTCGATCGCGTCCGTCGCCCCAGAGGAGCTTCGTCGGGAGGTTCGTCACGCTCGGCGGGCGTGTCGTTGATCGCCCAGTGGATCGAGCGCACCTCCGGGAACCGTCGCAGCACGTCGACGAAGTAGCCCGCCTCGAAGCGCTCGCCGGGCGCGGTCACGAGCACGACGAGCGCCTGCCCGGTGTTCCGCCCCTCGCGGACGACGAGGTGGCGGAGGTAGCCCGCGACCCGTCGCCTGGTCGTACGCCTCGAGCCGCTCCTCGCGCGCCCAGTCGCGAACGGCGAGCCGGATCGCGTTGCCGAGGTCGGTCGTCAGCCAGGCACTCCTCGATCCCGATGCACCTCGTCCCAGCGGCCGGCGCGATGGAAGCCGAGCGTCGAGCCCGTCCTCGGCCTGACGTGAACGAGTACTCGAGCTTGTTGCGGTAGCCGAACTGCGACGCGGCCGGCACGATCGGCTCGAGCGGCGGCTCGGCGAAGCCGCCCGATGCGCGACGAGCGCGTCACGCACCTGCCGCGCCTTCTCCGCGAGCTGCACGCTCGTAGGCGAGGTCCTGGAAGCGGCAGCCGCCGCAGACCCGGATAGTGCCGGCACGGCGCGGCGACGCGCGAGTGCGCTCGGACGCGACGAGCTCGCGTCGACGACGCCCTCGGCGAAGCCGCGCTTCACCTTCGTGACGCGCGCGCGGACGGTGTCGCCCGGCAGCGCCGCCGCGGACGAAGACGACGAACCCGTCATGGCGGCCGACGCCGCTGCCGCCGTAGGCGAGCGAGTCGATCGCGGAGCTCGAGCTCCTCTCCTTTGCGAACTGGCGCGGCCACGGCCAGCCAGCGTAGCGCGGCCAGGTGATGTCCCGCCGGCGGTGCGCACCAGCGCCGAGCACGCCGCCAGCGCGACCCAGCCGAGCGTCGACGACCGACCGGAGCGAGCCCAGGTCGCGAGCCCATCCTCGTTCGAATCGACGCGCCTGCCCAGCGACGCCGCCGGCAGGTACTCGGCCACGCCGTCCAGGTCGAGAAGCCCGCAGGACCGACCCAGCAGATCGGCTCGAGCACGAAGATCCAGACAGAGCGTGCCGACCGAGCGCGCGCCGACCTGTGACGGACGGCGCCGCCGATCGCCGCACCCGAAGCTCCCAGCAGCGACGGCGCACGAGGAGCGCGCGGCCGGACCCGTCGAGCCGCCTCGCCGACGCGAGAGGGACACGTCGAGGAGCGTCGAGCCAGACGACCGACCGTCACGACGATCACGACGCAGCATTGCCGCGCATCAGACCAGCGCCCGCCGCCGCGCCCGCGAGCGACCTTCGACCGCGACGAACCGCGCGCGCCGCGGCGTCGCGAGCAGCGTCCGCGCGATCGTCCCGTGACGGAACTCGTTCGTCACGAGAGTGATCCCCGAGGAGCAGCGCGAGGACCGACGCGGGAACGGCGCCGTCCAGCACGATCCGGAACTGGAACTCGGGATCGAGCCGCTCATTCCGGCGCTCGTGCCACCGATGTTGCCCGGCCGTGACCGAGCCCGGCGAAGAGCGACGATCACGAGCCACGATAGCCCCACGTCGAGCGCACGCGTCGTGCGGAGCTTCAGGAGCTCTGCCGCGAACAGCCGGCTCACGCGCCGCGCTCCCGGGCTCGCCGGTCAGCTCGAGGAAGACCTCCTCGAGCGTCGCCCGCTCGACGCGTCGAGCTCGTGCAGGACGACGCCGTTCGCGGCGGCGAGCTCGCCGACCCGCTCGGGCGGCGCGCTGACACGGCGAGCCGCGCCGTCGCCTCGAGCCTGCACGCTCGACTCCGCGCGTCGGCCAGCAGCGACCGCGAGCCGCGTCCGCATCGGGGACGCTGACGATCGTCGACCCCGCCGCCATCGCCTCGACGTCGGCCATCGCCGCCTGCCGCACGAGCCGGCCGCGATGGATGATCACGACCTCGTCGACGGTCTGCGCGACCTCGGCGAGCACGTGGCTCGAGACGAGGATCGTCCGGCCCTCGCCCGCGAGCGAGCGGAGGAAGTCGCGCAGCCAGCGGACGCCCTGCGGATCGAGGCCGTTCGCCGGCTCGTCGAGCACGAGCACCTCCGGGATCGCCGAGCAGCGCCGCTGCGAGACCGAGCCGCTGCCGCATGCCGAGCGAGTAGCCCTTCACGCGCCGCCGGCCGGCGCTCCGTCAGCTCGACGAGGTCGAGCACCTCGTCGACGCGCGACCTCGGGATCCGTCCGGCGACCGCGAGCACGCGGAGGTGGTTCCGACCCGATCTGCCCGGGATGCGCGTCGAACGTCTCGAGCAGCGGCGCCGACCTGGCGCGACGGGCCGTCGAGCGTCGCGGTACGGGACGCCGAGGATCGCCGTGCTCGCCCGCGGTCGGATGGACGAGCCCGAGGATCGCCCGCATGCGTGGTCGACTTTCCGGCGCCGTTCGGGCCGAGGAAGCCGGTGATCGCTCCCGGCGCGACCGTGAACGACAGATCGTCGACGGCGAGACGTCGAGCCGTACCGCTTCGTGAGACTCTTCGACCTCGATCACTGACTACGCCATGACGCTGCACGTAGACGGTTCGCTCGCGCGGGCCGTCGAACTCGCAGAAGAAGATCCCCTGCCACGTGCCGAGCGCGAGCGACCCGTCCTCGCGCAGCGGGACGACGACGCTCGGCCCCATGAGCGCCGCGCGGACGTGCGTCGGCGCGTTCTCCTCGCCCGGCTCGACGTGCTCCCACGGCCAGCCGTCCTCGACCATCCGCTCGAGCGCCGCCTCGAAGTCGCGCGCGACCGCCGGGTCGGCGTGCTCGTTGATCGTCACGCCCGCGGTCGTGTGCGGGACGTAGACGAGGACTGCGGAGCCTCGCTCGTCGCCGACGCGCGTCCGCGCACCTCAGCGCGTGATGTCGACGACGTGGCTCCGCCGCGCCGTGCGCAACCGGATCTCGTGCACGTCGAGCCTAGAGCGCGCCGCCGGCAGCAGGCGGCGCGCCGGCTTCGAGCGGGTTCTCGCCGCCGGCTGCGCGGCTCAGGTGCTCCTCGACGCGTCAGCAGGTTGTCCTTCCCGCGCTCGACGACCGCGAGCAGCTCGGTCATCGACGCGACCTCCTCGCGCTGCTCCTGGAGGAACCAGTGCGAGGAACTGCTCGCCGACGAGCTCGCCCTCCTCGCGCGCGAGCTTCGACGAGCTCGACGATCTGCTCGGTGACCGCGCTTCTCCTGGGCGAGCGCGAGCGCGACCGGAGCGACCGACGTCCGAGAAGTCGGTCTGCGGCGCGTCGACGCCGGGCGTCGACGACGTCTGGTCGGCGTCGAGGAGGTACTGCACCATCATCATCGCGTGGTTCCGCTCCTCGACCGCCTGGCGGTAGAAGTGCGCGGCGAGCTGCGGCAGGTTCTCGGCGTCGTAGTAGACCGGCGATCGCGATGTACTGCTGCGACGCGGCGAACTCGTACCCGATCTGGCCGTTCAGGGCGTCTGCGAAGGTGGGCATGCGCGCGACTCTAGCATGATCGCGGCCGTAGCATCTGCGCCTGTGGCAGGCGTACCCAGCGATCTCAAAGGGCCGGAGCTTCACGCGTGTCGCAGACTGGTCGCGCGACGAGCTCGCAGACGCTGCTCGACCTCGCCGACGAGCTGAAGGCCGAGCGCGCGCGGCGTCCCGGAGCTCCGCGTCCTGCCCGGCCGGACGATCGGGCTGATCTTCCACAAGCCGTCGACGCGGACGCGGGTCGCGTTCGAGGTCGGGATCGCGGAGCTGGGCGGCATGGCGCTCTTCCTGCCGGCGGCCGAGCTGCAGCTGGCACGCGGCGAGTCGTACCGCGACACGGCGCTCGTCCTCTCGCGCTTCCTGTCGGCCCTGATGATCCGCACGTTCGACCAGGCGGAGGTCGAGGAGTTCGCCGAGCACGCCGTCGATCCCCGTCATCAACGGCCTGACCGACGACACCCATCCGCTCCAGGCGCTCGCCGACGCGATGACCCTGCGAGAACGCTTCGGCCAGTTGGCCGGGTCCGCATCGCCTACGTCGGCGACGGCAACAACGTGTGCCACTCGCTCATGCGCATCGCCGGCGCGGCTCGGGATGGACTTCGTCGCCGCGACGCCTGCCGGCTACGAGCCACGCGCCGACGTTCGTCGCGGCAGCGCGCGGAGGACGCGCGAGCGAACGGCGGCAGCGGTCGACGGTCGTGACCGATCCACAGCGAGGCCGCGAGCCGGAGCCCATGCCCTCTACACCGACGTCTGGGTCGAGCATGGGCCAGGACGCGGAGCGCGAGCAGCGCCTCCGCGACCTCGAGCCGTACCGGATCGACGACGCGCTGCTCGCGCTCGCCGATCGCGATGCGGTGGCGATGCACTGCCTCCCGGCGCACGTCGGCGAGGAGATCGCCGCCGACGTCCTCTACGGGCCGCGCTGCCTCGCGTGGGAGCAGGCCGAGAACCGCCTGCACACGCAGAAGGCGCTGATGGCGCTCGTCATCCGGATGACGTTCGAGGATCAACGTGCGGGCGGCGCTCGACGAGCTGCCAGCCGCAGCTCGCCGCGGCGCTCGACGAACGTCGCCGTCGTCGTCGAGGACGAGAACCCGGACGATCCCGACCTGCTCGGCCTCTACCACGGCGTGCCGCTTCCCGGAGCGCGGCGACGTGGCGGGCTCGCCGCCCGACACGATCTCGATCTACCGCATCCCGCTCGAGGAGTCGTTTCCCGGATCCCGGCTGAGCTTCGGGAGCGAGATCCGCATCACCGTGCTGCACGAGCTCGCGCCACTACTTCGGCCTCGACGAGGATCGGCTCGCCGAGCTTCGGATACGAGTGAGCGGGAATGCAGACTCGCGGCGTAGACGCGTTTGCAATCCGCGTGACACCGATCAACATCCATACCGAGATCGAGCGCATCTCGGAGGAGCGCCAGGAGCTCTGGCAGCAGCTCTCCGAGGGGCTCGACACGTCCGTGCAGAGCCAGATCAAGGAGCTCGACGCACGTCTGCAGGAGCTCTGGCAGACGCTTCGCGTCGAGAAGGCACGCCTCCGCTTCGGCGAGCGCGAAGAGATCGTCCGTCGCGCCCGCGCCGGAAGAGCGCCTCGAGCGCGCCGCGTAGCCCGAAGCAGGAGAACGGCCGGCCCGCGCATATCATCGACGCGTGGCCTTGTTCGGCAAGCGAGAAGAACGAGCCGGTCTCGATCGAGAGCGAGCACGAGCGCCTGCGCGCGATCCGCATCGCCGCCGAGCAGGAGCTGGGGCGACTCCGCGTCGAGCTGACGGAGCGCGTCGCGGCGGTCGAGGCGCGCGAGCGCGAGCTCGCGGACGCCATCGGCCGAGTCGGCCGCAACGCCGGGTCGCGTCGTCGAAGCCCGACGACGCCGCCGCTCGAGCACGCGCAGGTGGGGCTCGCGGCGCACGCGCACGAGCTCAACCGCCGCGAGCGCGATCTCGAAGCACGCGAGAGCGTCCTCCTGAAGATGGAGTCGGATCTCGCTCGCCGGGCGGCCAGCGCCGCCGAGACGCCCGAGGAGCGCGCTACAGCACATCGAGGAGCGCCTCGGCGCGCTGCACGAGGCCGAGAAGGCGTTCGCGCGAACGCAGGCGGAGCTCGCAGCGCGGAGCGCCGATCTCGCGAGCCGCGAGGCCGCGCTCGCCGAGAACGTGCTGTCGGGCCCGATCGACGTCGGCCCGGTCATCCCGAGCCGCGCCGAGATGGACGAGCTCGACGAGCGCCTGCGGCGGCTCGAGCGCGAGACGCGCGACGCGACGAAGGAGCACGGCTTCGGCGACAGCCTTCGCGCCCTCGAGCACCGAGGCCTCCGCGGCGGCTCGCCCGGCCAGTGACGTCTCTAGACTGAGCACCTCCTGGGGCGTTAGCTCAGCTGGGAGAGCGCCGGCTTTGCAAGCCGGAGGTCACCGGTTCGATCCCGGTACGCTCCATGGCTCAACTAAGTCTTCACTTACGGACTCTCGACCAGGGCGCGGAATGGCTCCGAGCCTCAATTTGTCAGGATTTGTCAGATTCCGTAGGGCGGAGGACCCTCGTAAGTGAGCGAGCGCCAGATCCTCACGCCATTCGGGGCAACTTCGCCCGTCCACTCGCAGACTTCCTTGTTCGGTGATGGCTGTGTCCTTTCACCGTAGGGACTCTCAGACGCGACGCCCGCGTGTGCGTGCGCGTAGAGAGCCCAGCCAACCCGCCCGAACCACCAACGTTCCACATCGTTGGCACCGCAAGCATTCCGAGGAATAGACCCAAATGTGTCCTAGCGGCCGAGCTGAGATCAGGACACGCTCCAGGCATGACTAGCGAACAGCGTGACTTCCTCCGCAAGGCGATCGACGCTCAGATGCGGGAACGCGTGGAGCGTGGCCGGAACGCCAAGGCAGAGGCAAAAGCAGGCGGCTCTAGAGCGCCCGAGGCTTGAGGAGGCCGTCGCCTCCCTCCCCGACGACGTGGATGTCGAAGTTGTCACAGTGGGCGGCGAAGGGGTTGGGGAAGATCATGGTCGGGAGGCTCCAAGCGAGGCTCGCCGCATGGCTAGGCGGCGTCTCCAGAAGGTCTGTGACGAGGGACTCCAGACGCTGAACCCCGGCCTAACCGTGGGAGCATGATGCGTTCTCAGGAGGACAGAGTGACGTGGCTTGTCTGCCTGCTCGCAGCTGTCCCTAGCTACCTCCTCGGCGGTTTCCCAGTAGCACTCATGGCGTTTCTCGCTGCCGGTTCGATCATGGGGATCACCCATGGCTTCTGGCGTGCACGTGGCGACGATGAGTAACCCGGAGGGCTGCGTCCTAGCACCGAGGCAACGACGGCGGGCCTCACGAAGCTCGCGCGACGCGCAAAGCCGGCCGCGGTGCTCCAGCTCACGTTTTACTCGCACGAACTCGCGCGCATCCAGGCGCCTGCCCGAGCGGATGCGGGTCGTGCTCGGTACCGGCTCGAGGAAGAGTTCCGGCCCGGAGAGTTCGCGGCCTTCTATCAACGAGCCCGCGTGCGGCTTGAGCAGGCGATCGCACAACGGCCCGAGACGTACCCCTACCCGTCGATCACTGCGGGCTCTGCACCTTCTTCCCGACCCGTACGCGCATGACCGTCCTGCTGGAGATTTCCTTCGACCGCCGCCGTCGCCTGCGCGACGCTCGCCGGGATGGCGAGCAGCAGCACTCCGAAGAGCACTGCTGCCCAGAGCAGGCGCAGTTTCCAGCGCCGGCGCATCAGATGCCGAGCGCGGGATCCGCGTCCATGCGCGGCTCGTAGGTCGGCCGGTAGCCGAGCAGACGGCCCAGTGGCGCGCCGAGCAGGAGGCCGGCCTTCTGCATCCATGCCGGCGGGAACGGCAAGCGGACGGTGTCGAAGTGCGCGTTCGCGATGACCGCGAGACGCAGCGGGTTCGGCATTCCCTTGCGATTCGTCTTGCCGTCGGCGGCGAGCGCGAACATCGTCTCGAGGAGCTCTTCGAACTGCAGCGCCGGCCGCACCTCGCACACGAAATGCGCCTCGTCGTCGCCGGCGTTCCAGAACTTGTGCGGCGTGCCCGCCGGGACGGTCACACGCTCTCCCGGGCCGGCGATCTGCTCACCAAGCGGCGTGCGAAAGCCCACCGACCCGCTGAGCACCTGGAAGCGCTCTTCCTGGGAGGGGTGGACGTG